>Ga0118677_10006161_pt1 | contig 20496 bp, 10 predicted proteins | sample AliMusrvi5mmetaG_FD_86154 | JGI IMG/M metagenome (GOLD analysis project Ga0118677, IMG submission 86154)
TTGTCATGTTGAATTAACGTTAATTAAAGTTTGATGATTTTATGCACCTCATTAATCTGATTTCCTGAAACTTTGATAAGGTACATTCCGGGTTTCAGGTCACTGCCCATTTCAATCAGCTGGTTATTGTAATGCGCCGGGATTAAGGTTTGCAGAATTGATCCGGCGATGTTATAAATCTGAACCTGTTTTAGATATGCAGTTCCCGTATTCATTAAAATAGTTGATGTGAATGGGTTTGGGAAAAATGAGATCTGCGGCTGATAAACTATCGTTTCAATCGAAGTGGGTATGCTCTCCAGTTGAATATAAGGAATTCCCATCCCGGCAGTACTCCTGTATACTCTTCCGTACACATTTCTGTCTGCTTCAATTAAGCCGCCATTGGCCAGATTCCCAAACTGGTGCTGGTCGTCATCAGCCCTGATCCAGGTTTTACCCCTGTCGGTAGAGTAATAAATTCCGGGAATATCTGAGCTTGTGGGTCTGCCATAAATAAAAATCGTTGGGATATCTGATCCCGGAGGTTCTTTCCCGGAGGCTACAGCATCGCATGAGAAAACTGGAAGCGTTTGAAATGATGCCCCTCCATCAACTGAGTAGGTTAAGCCTTTGCTCTTCATCGCTATCCAGATATTTCCTGCTTTGCCATTAGAAACGGCGATGCGCGCAGTTCCTCCCGTGGCAGCAAAACTTCCTGGGAGAAAATTTTTGCCTCCATCTGAACTGATGTATAAATAGCCGGTACTACTGTTGTAGGCATAAAATTTTAAGGCATTTACCGGATCTGCCATCGGGTAAAAACTGAAATTTACCCCGTTACACGCGATCCAGCTGAGCCCTTTACCATTGGTGCAATAGCACTTCTCTATTCCGTCTTTTACCGATTTCCAGATGATGATTTTTCCATCGGCAGAGATGGCTACCTTCCCGTTTGTCGTCCCGTCAGGGGTGGCGGGGAGTTTATTCCAGGTTGCGCCACCGTCTTCACTAAGGTAGAGATCGGTTGCAACGCGGGCGATCACATTTGGTTTTAGGCCGGCAAATGCAAATCCTGAAGATTGGCTGATTTGCGCCAGGGGAGCTTTAGTGATGTCGGTGTGGACAAAGCCACCCTGATCGCCCACTGACGAAATTAGCGGTCCTCCGGGAATGCTTATTAAATCAAGCATCACGGTCTCTTCCAATCCTTTGGCCATAAATTTCCAGACAGGATTTGCCGCCGCAATGTTTTCCGAAGCAAAAATACCGTTTCCTGATACGACAAATACCCAGCCAGGTTTTGCCGGATTAAACTTGACACATCCGACCCAGTGCATCGCGGCATGAATCCATGGAATACCATTATTATCCATTGTTGCAACACTTTTTCCTGCCTTTTCCCTCCAGGTCGCCCCACTGTCACTGCTGTAATAAATAGCATCGGCCCATCCCCATTGCTGTTCGTTTTGCCACCAGTTGTAGGTGCTTGCCACCACTTTTTTCGGATCATTCACATCGACATCAATTCCACAGAATCCACGGTTGGCAGACCAGCTGATGGGTGGTGTGCAATCGCTCCATGTATCTTTTTCAATGCTGAATTTCTTCACTGCTCCTGCTGTTCCGGCATAAGTCACATATAGATTTCTATCGGTAGAGATAGCACAGCGTTGCGGTTTCCCAGCCGAATGCCCTCCAATGGAAGTCCAGGTTGAACCGCCATCTTTACTCACAAATAGGTTATCGGCGCCTTCGCGAAAAACTCCCGCAAATAGATTAGGGGTGGAATTTCCTTTGGTTCCGGAAGCCGCATCAAAAACAACGAAACTTATGCTGGCATCGGTAGCAGAAAATGAACTTACTTTCTGCCAGCTAACTCCCGAATCGGTACTCTTAAACAGACCGTTGTTGTAGCGGGTGCCACAAACAAGGATATTTCCTTTGTTTGGATCGATAGCAAGGGTTTCCCCTTTTTGGCGGTCAGAGCCATTTCCGTTAGCTTTAAACTGATTGGTTACATCGGTAATTTTCCAGGTTTCTCCGTAGTCCTCCGATCGCAGGATTGCACTTTTCCCACCATCCCAATAGGACGTTCCAGCCAGTACATATAACTTATTGGGCGATTGGGGATCGATGGCCAACGCTTCGGCGCCCAGATAAGAGGTTTGATTGTTGGCCACCCACCCAAATAATGGTTTCCAACTGGCAGTAGATTCCTGCCAGCGGGAGATGCCCCCTACATCTGTTTTGGCATAGAAGAGATTTTTCTCTGCCGGACATGCGATGACAGAGGTAACATAACCGCCGCCGTCAATTTCAACAAACCCGAAACGTTGAGAGTAACTCTTTGAAGAGGTTGTAACAAGAAGCAGGGCTATAATTTTGATAATTCTTAAATTCATTATGAATAACTTAACCACAATTAATCTTCCGTTTTTAATCGGAAGAAATCAAAATCTGCCGGAATTTGTTTTCTGGTGCCGCGGTTGAAGGAATAGAGACCAGTCATCATCCCCATGAATCCCCAGTTGGGCGTCCCCTGATCGCTAAGAAATGCGGCATCTTCAATTATTCCGGCATCCAGCCAGTTTTTATCATCATAGCTGTAAAAGAATTCGCGATGCAGTTTATTCACCTTTACCTGCAGATACAGGGTTGTATCAGTTATGTTACTAATCTCTTTCTGGATAGATTTAATGCCAAATCTGCACTCTTCGAGGGTCAGTTGCAGGGATCCAGCCAGATTACGATGCAACCCCAGACGGGCATAGGTTTTGGTATCGTAATAGCAGGTCAGGCCAGCCTGCTCCCTGGTCAAGGGATTGAAAGTGATTTTTGTGGTGGCGGTAAATTTTAGCCATCTTTCGCGCTGCAAAATCAGGTTATGGCCCGTTATGGTGTCGATGTCATTGTCTCCTGAATAAATACGCAATGCTCCATTATTATCGGTCAGGCTGAAACCGGAATAGTTAGGATTTCTGCGAAATACCCACTGAATGGCTAATTGCTTTTCGGAAAATTCGTCACTGGAAGGATTGGAAACTGGTGTCCAGGGAAGATAAGGCCGGATATTGGCATCGAGAGGCCCTTTACCCCCATTGGCAACGGGCCAGCCATCATCACTCCAGGTGATTTTCTCGAGAGAGGTTTCGCGTCCAAGCTGACTGATACCCTTTTTTACTCCCTTGATCTCGCCCGGCAGCCAACGTTGCGAAATGACCATGGTCCACCATTCGCCGTTTTGGGTATTGAATATTTTGCCATGTCCCTGGTGAAAGTTCACCGCATTGGGATCGCGCTGTGTCAGGTACGGATTATTGGGTGAATTCTCGTAAGGGCCATAGATATTTTTTGATCTTGAAACCAGCATATGATGCCCCGAAAACAATCCGCCGGATGCCGCCATGACAAGGTAGTAATACCCATCTTTTTTCAACAGGTGCGGACCTTCCGGGGCTGCCTTTTTTCCTTCTGTTTCCATCCAAAACGGGCCTTCTACTATTTTTGTGCACTCATTATTCAGCTTTACTATTTTTGTACCGTTTCCGGTTGGTATTCCAGCGGCAAAAAGCATATAGTGCTGCCCGTCGGTATCCACAAAATGGGAAGGGTCATTGCCGTTATCGGTAAGCTGAACCGGCTTGCTCCACGGACCCAGGATGGTTTTTGATTTCATCATATAGTTACCCCTGACATTCACACTGCGGTCTTTTTTCAATTGGACAGTACAATAGAAAATATAAAATTCACCATTGTACCATGATATATCCGGCGCCCAGATTCCCATCCCATCGTAATAATTTGTGAGATCAAGCTCTTCACTTCTGGTAAAAACATGGCCTATCTGCTCCCAGTTGACGAGATCTTTGGAATGGGATATCACAATTGCGGGGAAATATTCAAAGGTTGAATTTACGCAATAGTAATCTTCGCCAACGCGCACCACCGACGGGTCGGGAAAAAATCCGGTGATGACCGGGTTGGTAAATGCTTTGGGAACCGGGCACTGCGCATTTAACAGATGTACTGATAACAGCCCAAGAAGGGCGATGAACACCAAAAATATCCTCATAAATAAGCTGTTAATATTCATTTCTTATGGTGGCATATACCCCGTAAGAAGAATTGGTAATTTTACAAAAAGGGACCAGGGTGTAAGCTTTGTCATTGTTTCTCAGGATGAAAGAAGATCCGATTTTTTGTTTAAAGATCGAATGGAGAATTTCTTCATTCGTTCCTTTCAGAATTAACTCTTTCTCTGTTTCGAAAGCGAGGAGCATTGGGCCATAAAAGATGGCAACCACATTTGGGTTGTCCGGCATGCTTTTCAAATGAAATTGGTATGGCATTATCAATTCCAGCTGATCACCATTATTCCAGATCCGCTCAATTGTTGCAAATGAAGTTGGTTTGATAATGGTTTTGCAGGTTTTACCATTGATCAGAACCTTTGTCTGGCCGATAGCCCATGAAGGAATCAGCAGATGAATTGAAAACTTTGAAGGATTTTGGGTTGTTATCCTCATGCTGGTCTTTGGCTCCTCCGGGAAATTGTTCATTTGTTCCAGGATCACTCCTTTTTCTTTCCAGTTGAGTGATGATGGCACAAACAGATTGATCCACAGATTGTTCTGATTATGGAAATAGATATTCGAGTTCAGATGTGTAAACGCCTCAATCCCTGAACCATTACAGCACCGAAAGTCGTTTTCCTTTAAAAAGATCTTTTTTCTCGGTGAGCCCAATGGGAGGTGATACACTACTTCTCCGCTTTCGCAGTTTTGGGAAGCCATCACCGAATTATAAAAAGTGTTCATGTAAGCATCTGCATACTTTGGGTCGGCACTCCAGTTGAATAGCGCTGCCGTTAGTTTTTGTGTATTGTGGGTCACACATGATTCGGCAATTTCTCCGGTCAGGGTAGCGCTTAAGTGATCTGCAGCTCCCCAGTGTTCGGCAATACGAGAAGTCGGGGTGGTAGCTATAGGACGAGGTCCGCTGCTGGAACCGTTCACATAACAGTGGTGTCGGGTAAGCATATCCCAGAAGTTAATTGCAGCATCGCGATAATACGATTCCTGCGTCTGTTCGTACCGGCGTGCAAAACCGTTGACCAAAACAATATGGGTATTGGAGTGCAAGCCGGAGAGAATATCCTTACCCTCTGCCAAAGGGTTGCTGAACCACTTCCGGTCGAAAACAGCCGCAAGTTTCAGGTGAATGGTATCTTTGGAAACAGTATAAAGGTTATGAAGCACTTCGTTCATTCCACCGGCTTCGTTCGTGGGGTTTGCATCCACCGAGTAGAGGATTTTTTCAATCTCCGAATCTGGTAGATTATCCATCCTGTTCTTTACAAAATCTGCCATATTCAGGACAATCTGAAATGCTTTTTTGCTGCCGGTGAGATTGTAAACATCGAGCAGCCCCTGCATAATTTTGTGGTAAGTATAGTATGGCGCCCAGACTCCTCCATGTTTCTTTTCAAGCGTGTCGAAATCCGATACCGGAAAAGCGCTCAGATATTGGCCACCCAATTTCTGCTGACATTCAGCCAGTACATCTACCATGTACCTGGTCCTTCTGTCTAACAGCGTATCACCTTCTTTTTTGATCAGGGAGGCACAAGCCGAAAGGTAATGCCCGACAAAATGACCCCTCAACCCGCATGAAGGGCTCTCCCACCCCTCAAGTGGTTTTACATCAGATTTTATTCCGGCATTTTTCCTGAAATTGTGCAATAACCTGTCCGGATCAAGCGCATGTAAATATTTTGAATTCAGTGATTCACGTTCTTTAAGCCATGAAGGCATGAGCGAGACTTCATTGCCTGAGAAAGGAAATGCCACTACCACACTGTTCAGCTTTTGCGCCTGGTATTTATGGGGTGAGCCAGCAACATCCTGTCCAATAACTTCCTGATCGACTAAAATCAAAAAAAAGGCAAATACCGATACACAGATTTTTAAGTTATGCATCTCGACGTTAGCAGGTTAAACTGTTTTTTATATTGATTATAACTCAATCTTTTACCTGGATCAGTTTCCGCAGCTCTATAATGTGATTTTTGTAAACACCACGGGGGTCAGTTTTATATTTTTTACACAGTGAAGCAGCATATCCAACGGCTACTCCCATTTGCCCGGTTGTATTCATCACCCTGGGACCTCCCAGCCCGATATGTGAACAACTAAAGCATCTGCCTGCCATCAGTAAATTGTTGATGTTTCTGGAGTAGAGTGTCCGGTAAGGGATATAATAATCCCCTGTTTTATAAAACATCGCCTCAGAAAGAAAATCAGGCTTATCTTTCTCTTTTATCATTTGCTGAAAATGGACATCAACGGCTCTTCTTTCAACCACTACGCCATCCGGAAATTTGCGACCTGTTTTTTCATCTTCAAACGTATAAATATAGTCGCCCATTAACCGGCGTGACTCCCGCTTACCTGCAACATATCCAACCCATTCCAGTTGAATACTGTCGTTCCTTGAATCCTGTTTGGCATTGTAAAATGAGCCATAAATAGCCTGGAGTAAATGATCACGAATCTGTTCCGCATCCTCGATCTGTTGCAGATCGTTGTCGGAATATTCCCATTGCCATTCTCCGTTAATTGCAGCATATGATTTAGCCACATCCTTTGCCCAGGGAACTGCCGGGAATGGAGCAGGTGTTCCGCTTTTTTTGCTTCTCCAAAGGATAGAAGCACCCATTACACGGTTGTCGCTCTTCGAACCACTCCACAATTCGCCATGTTGTGACCATGCTTCCCCGAATTTAGTAGAATCTTCACGCCCATACAGATAGTCGGCACCTGCCCAGTATCCGATCCACCCATCTCCCGTGCAATCAATAAATAATGGCGCCTTAAACCGCGTTGTTTCACCTGATGAGGTATGACGGGCATCAACAGAATTTATAAAATTGTGAGAAGCATTGGCTCCGTAAGCCCTGTAATTAAGGTACAGCTTTATATTTTTGTATTTTTCAATATTGGTATGACGCTTTACAACATCATCTTCAGATTTTGGAGAGCCATTTTTCCACATTGAAGAGTTGAGCATGGACAATATCCTGTCAGAATAACCGGTAATTCCTTCGGTATGAACCCGCACTTCACTGCTGGCATTGCCGCCAAGGACCGGCCTGTCGTGTACGATTGCAACATTGAGTCCTTGTTCAGCTGCGACAATCGCGGCCGCACAACCGGCAATTCCTCCGCCAACGATCACAAGGTCGTATTGATGAACCGTTTTCGGGGAGTCGGGCTCTTTAACCAATTTTTTACGCCATTGAGCCAATTCTTCAGCCGATGAAGGGGGAGCTGTTTTCTCAGTATTAAAATAAATGGCGTCGCACCGACCTTCAAAACCGGTCAGGTCATGCAACTCGATGACTGATTGTTTTTTATCAATTTTCATGTTCCCGTCATACTGCCAGCTCCATCCGGATTGTGTACCAAGTTCCGTTTCGAGCTCCGTGCCGTTAACAATTAGTTTAAAGCGCCCCGGGGCTTTCCAATCTCCAGGAACCCAGTTTTTGGTTCTGACCCATATATGGTAAATTCCGGTGGAAGGAAATGATACAGTTGTTTTTGCATTTTCAACAGGTTTCCCCATTCCGTGGGCCAGTAAATAGGGTGACCCCATTTGTTCAACAAATTGCGGGTCAATTACCCAACCACCTGTAGTCTGAAAACTTTCTGCTTCAATGAGAAGCTGTTTTGTTGGACCTGCACAAAGTGAAAGTAGGTGAAAGAAGAATAGTGCAAATAAAAATATTTTTGCCATAATAGAGATTGTGAAGGTTGATTTTTTATAAAAATAGAATCAAGCTGCCAAATCAGGTCCATTTATGACAAAATAATTTACGGAAACGTTTCCGAAAACGTTTTAGTTTTCCGGAAACGTTTCCAGCATAGTTGTTTTTTTGAAAAAACAACTTTACTTAATCAGCCCTGAATAGGAGCAGCTCATTTACTGAAGGTGCCTCTTTTTCATTCTGAAGAACCAATCTGAATTTTTGCGCTTTCACTGCACCGAAGCTTTGTGTTAAGCCGGTTCCGTTTGTCTCTCCCTTGAAAATGCTTTTCCAATCTGTTCCTTGCAAACAGAGCAACTCATGTTTTTGACTAATCCCACTCCATGGGTGCCAAGGTTCCACGAGTGAAAGACACTGGACTGAAACCGGTTTCCCCAGGTCAATTTCAAGTGTGGCTGTTTTTTCCCCTTTGGCGGCTTTCCATTGGGTTTTCGGATCGCCGTCAGTAAGACTGGCAATCATACTTTTATCTTCAAAAGAGGAGACATTCACAATTTTGCCTTGTGATGGAATTGGTAAAACAGAAGGTGCACCTTCAAACTGCACGGCAACAACCGAGGCAATTTTATCGGGAGCATAGGTAGGCATTTGAATGACGACGTTTTCCTTTCCCTGAATAACTTTTAAGACAGTTTTAGGATCAGCCGGCAACCATGCTTTGGTTATTTTATTGGTCAAAGGAATACTCAATTTACCATTTTTAGGCCAGTCAAATACGTGAAGGTACAAGGTTTGTCCTTTTTGAGTTGCACGACCCCATGAGAGATATGGGAAAGGACTTGACGTTGTACCATATATAGCTTCCCCATTGATCTTCAGCCAGTCACCCATTTCGCGAAGATTCTGCTGACAAACTTCGGGGATAACTCCATAGGCATTCGGCCCGACATTCAACAGAAAGTTTCCACCTTTACTAACAATATCAATCAGTTTTTGAAGCAGGTCGGTGGTACTTTTCCACCGGTCGTCCCAGGCATTGTAACCCCAATGTCCATTCATTGTCATGCAAACTTCCCAGTTACGGCCAGGAAAACCTGTTGCCGGAATAAATTGTTCGGGTGTTTCAAGATCTCCGCCCATCCCCGCACCGAGACGGTTATTGGTAATAATATTTGGATACGGTTTAAGCAGATCGGCCAGTTTTTGGGTCATCTCTTTGGTCATGTTGGTTGGGGTATCCCACCAGAGGACGGCTACATCGCCGTATTTTGAGAGGATCTCTTTGACCTGTGGAATGGCAATCGTTTCGACATACTTATTCATATCCCCCTTATGTGTTTCGTCCCATTCCACATTTCCCGAAACTGCCCCGCCCGGATGATACCAGTCCTGAGCCTGGGAGTAATAAAAACCAAGTTTCATATCGTACTTTCTGCACGCATCAGCCAGCTCCTTCAGAATATCCCTTTTGAAGGGGGTGGCATCTACAATGTTATAGGGGTCGGCATCCGATTTGAACATTGCAAATCCATCATGGTGTTTGGAAGTGATAACCATGTATTTCTGACCTGCATCTTTCGCCAGTTTTACCCACTCTTCAGCGTTAAACTGAACAGGATTAAACTGTTTAGCCAATGCCGAATATTCAGAACGGGGGATTTTAGCCTGATGCATAATCCATTCACCATAAATGGTTTTATCTCCCCATTTACCCGCCGGAACCGAATAAATTCCCCAATGGATAAACATACCAAATTTGGCGTCCTTCCACCATTGCATCTTCGGGTCGTTTTGTTTCGAAGTGGCTTTCCCTTCGCCATTTTGAGCTGTTGAAACTGCGACAAGGGCAGCAAAAAAACAGAACAGAAGTAACTTTTTCATCGTTTCCAATCTTTTTTATTGATATTATTTTTTTTTAGAATACATCCAATTGCTCAATTCCTAAAGCCTGAATAACCAGCTTTATCGCAGTGGCGTTAACCGGATCGAACCGTTTGCCGCAAATGGTCCCGTAGACTTTCCCTTTATAAATCGTTTTCCATGTCTGATCTGCTTGTTTTACCTGTAATTCGAATGGTTTACCCTGTCCGCGCAGATAGCCCGGATTGCGGATGGAAAATTCGAAACGGCTGATGGTTTTTTCCCCATTCAGGTCCACTTCAGCAATCATATTAGCCATTGAATCAGATGTTATCGTTCGTTCACGACCTAAGGTAAATGAACCTTCTGATGGCAAACCATAAGCAATTTCTTCAACAGAGTGGTCAAATTCGAGTTTCACGATGGTATTTAACGAATCAGGCGTTCCTGTGAGTAACCACCCTTTTTCATCCTGCTTCACCTGAATCTTCCCGGTGATGGATGTGGACGAAATCAGTTTGCGCGGTATCGAAGAGAGGTGCACACCCTCCCCTGGCCAATCCAATACATGAACATAAACGACATTACCTTTGAAAACGCTGTTCGGCCATGGCCCGGCTTTGCACCCTTCGAGCGTATTTCCATATTTTGAAATCCATGAAGCTGTTGCTTTACCCGGTATTGGCTGTGCATCAAGCATCGGAGGCAATCCGAAGAGGTAATTCCTGTCGGATAACGCCACCTCTACCAGATTGCGGATACGTTGATGTGGCGTACTTTTATCAATAATATCGGTTCGTCGCGATTCGGGGGTCACTTTTAGACTCTGAATCTTACCTTCGCGATATTCACATTCAACAGTTGTGTTATTGGCTGCGCATAGTTTGAACGAAACGTCCCAGTTTTCGGGCCATGCCGGAAGGAGAAAAATCTTCCTGCCATCGCTCTGCAACAACATACTCTGCAAGGTATTAACAGATACGGCGCCGTGGTCATTATCAGGAGTTCCGTCCATTTTGCACTCCCAGAAAGCGGGAAAACGGGCCCTCGGACGGATTGGCCAGGGAGCATTGGGATTAATATTATCGTTCCAATGGATAAACTGGTCATCAAAATTGATGCTGGCCAGACGGGCTGCTTCACGCGGAAGTCCGAGGTATGCAGCCTGAACCGGAGATGCCTGCCAGCCACCGGTCTCTGTACCCTGATCATCGTTGGTCCCATCGATACTTATGGTTCGCAAATGGAACGACTGACGGGCATTGGCCAGCAATTCAGGCTCTCCAAGCCATACCTGACGGAAAGGATAAATGGAATATAACTCAGGACTTTCACAATTGACACGACCCGGATCATATTTATCACCGACGGCTAGCAGGTCGAGCCCCCTGATTCTGCGCATGGGCACACCCGACATTGCTTTCAACAGCTTATTCCAGTGCTCTTTACGGTTTTGATCAATGTCGAACGATATGAGTTTCGTAAGTACATATTTCATGCAGCCGATCTCCGTGCAAGGATTTGTTACACCCTGGTAAGTCTCGGCGCATCCAACCCCCTCCATCTGCATGATTCCGTTCGCATCACGTTTTGGAAAATGAATTTCATAAAATCTGAGGAATTCATCGGCGCAAGGGAGCAAAACCTCATCCAGGAATCTCCGGTCACAGGTATGTTCGAAATACTCGCACATGATTGCCGGCAATTCGACAGTCGCAAGCTGATGATATCGTAAATGTGCAGGGACACCCGCCCAGTTAAAGACGCCCACGTTATGCCACCAGCTTGCCTCCATGATAAAAGCACCTTCGTGGCCAAAGATTTTTTGGCAATGATCGCGGCAGATGTCGAGGCCATCGCGTACAAACTGCATACCCGGACGTATCAGGTCGTAGTCTCCACGGGTGGCCATCGACCAGTAAGGATGACGTGTATTTTGCCACATAAAGGAGAGATTGGCCCAGTCGCGTCCGTCAGGAGAAACAGGATTGGTTTTGGGTTTATTGAAACCCAAAACTCCTGCCGGCATATCCATTGTAAAAATTGAACCATTGTAAGGGGGAGGGACAGCACCACGGCTTGCTGCAGCCTGGCAAAAACGCTCCAGTGCATATCGCTGACTAATCTGGAAAACATTTTTTGCGGCATCAATCTCTTGATGACCTTCATAAGCTTTGGAGCCTTGTGCAAATTGGGTAAACCGGCATTGATCGAGGTTGAAATTTCCTTCCCCACCGGAGGTAATGTTGATATAACTCCGGTTCCAGAACGATTTCCAGTAGTTGCAGTGGCCATTCCAATCGGATTTGGAAGGCTCCATTACCTCATTCAACCAGGTCTGCAAATTTTCAGGCTGAGTCGAAATTACTTTAACCGAGCAGTCAAATGTGGTAGATTTATCTTTTAACCGAAGCGTAGTGGGATTTTCACGAAAAAATCCTTTAGCCTGAAGCAGACAACCGGAAGTGCGGTACAAAATCGGGTCTTTGGTTTTGGCAACCATCTCAGGGGTATTCTGACTTTTAAAGTTCACGGCCCAGGCTGACGATTGGTTACGGTAACACCAGGAGATATGATTTTGGTGGTCATTAAATAGTACTCCAGCAGTTCCAGTTAGTGGTATTGGCTCATTTTCATTGATCAACGGCCGGAGTGATTCAAGGATTATTGTGGCTGACCTCGGTGTCTTGCTTTTGCCTTCGACTCTGATTACCGGCTGATTGGCATCTACCCAGAGACGGAACTGAACATCACCGGCCTCGACTAATACCGAAGCGTCCTTCAGACTTAGTGTTTGTTTAAATTTCTCTAAATGCATTGCCGGCTCCATCTTTACCCTGATACGCCCTAATTTGGGAAGCAGGTGACCAGCATCGAATGCATCGACCTTACTGATGTAAAATAACAGGTCGCCGTTTTTCTCAACCCACACATTCAAACCAATGTCACCGTTGCCCAGGGGCATCGACCCGAATGAATCATCACCGGGCGTATTCCAAATGACATTCCAGGGTGATGGATCAGCACTTTTCTGTGCCTTGGATGGCAGGTATATAAGCAAAAGAGCAGTTAAGATTTTGATAATTTTCATTTGTATATAATTTGTCTTTAAAATTGGTAGTGAAACCAGTCAATGTCAACAAACCCATTATCGCTCAAGTTATTGTAGTTATAGATGCCGGTATGATCACCGCGGAAACCACCCCATTTAAGGAGGTATTTTCCGCCAAAAGGTTTGAATGACTGGCCATCGGTACTGAAGTAGTATGTGCTGACGCAATCCTTGTCAACGACAGAACGAATCCAAATCACAGACGAGGATATTGCTTCTCCAACTTCCACCTTCCCGTTATCGTTGTATTTGATGGCTTTGCCTCTTTCGGTCATTTTCACACCCAGGGTGCAATAGTCCTTCCCTCCGTTAAAATGGCTCAGCCCGGCCTCCTGCCCTATTGCCATTCTTGAAATATCCATTTTGATGTCCACTTGAACCTTGTCGCTTTTCACATAACGTTGGCAGATCGTATTTCCGGCTTTTAAAAATGCACCTTCCGCCAGAGGCCTGAAGGCATACAATCTCAGATAGCCGCGTCGTTCGGTCAGGGACCATTTGTCGGCACGAGGCTGGTAATTCCACATCCATTGCGGATTGAGCTTTTTGCCGGTAAATTCATCACCTCCTTGCGGGAAGGATTTTTTTTGCCCCTGAAGGGGTTTTTCTGCTTCCCAGACTGGTTCTCCAATTTGATCGTGGTCGTAATCTTTTCCTGCCATAGGCCAGCCATCTACCCATGTTAAGGGCAACAACGCAATGGGACGTCCATTCTCGTAACCTCCACCCTGATGTGTCAGGAAATACCATTTTTTGCCGTCTGGGGTATCCAGAATAGCTCCCTGGTCAAATCGGCCTCCCGTACTGTCAGGATGAACCATCAGGTAGGTTTGGGTACCTTGAGGTGAAATGTCGTATAAACCCGAATCTCCTGGTTTTCCTGGAGTGCCATCGGGTTTAGTGCCGTAAATATTTCTGGAGCGGATCATCACTGCACGTCGATCATGGTCCTTTCCAAAGCATTCGTTGTGATACAAATAGTAATACCCATCCTTTTTGAAAATCTTGTTTCCCTCGCCCCAGGTGGCTTCAGGAAGAATATTGGTACCACGGTCTGTTTGATCAAGTGTTTTTATATTCATTTTCCTGATGTCGCCATCGAGCAACTGCGAACCATCTGGCGATAGCTGAAAAAGGATCGGGAACCAGTTTTTCTGCGGATTACTGGCAATCATATAGGCTTTGCCATCTTCATCCCAAAACGGACAATTATCATCCCAGTTCAGGCCAAAAAGATCCACTCCGCTTTTATCCTTCATCAGCCTGACGTCATAGGGTCCGGTTATTTTTTTGGATGTCGCCACATATATGCCACCGCCATTGTAAGTTGTGAAATATACCCAAAATCGTTTATCATTGTAGCGGAGGGAAGCGGCATAAATGCCTTTCCCATAATGATCCATCACTGGGTAATCGAATCGTTTGTCTTTCAATTGAACGGGCAGATCATGAATGACATAACCAATCGTTTTCCAGTTGACCATGTCGCGAGAATGTAAAATGACAATACCACCTGAAAATTGCATAGTGGACGAAATCATATAGTAATCTTTACCCACGCGGATCGCATCAGGGTCGCTGTAATCGGCAGGCAAAATCATGTTGCGGTATTTACCGTTACCGAGATCACCCCAGCGTTTGGGATCGTGCTGTGCACTGGTCGGATGGACATTGAAAAAAATTGCAAGGATAATTAAACAGTTAGATAGTCTTTTCTTCATGGTTGTCAGAACAGTTCAAATTGTCGGAGATTTGGAAATTGTTTTTATGCGTATAATGCTCAGTGAGTAAGGTGGGAGTTCTTTTTCGAATCCGTTTTTTGACAAAGATAAGGATGAATATATGGGTATAACAACAGTTGGATTGAAAAGCGAATTTTCAGCCTTTGGATCAGCATGACTAAGTGTAATAATGGTAGCCGTTTGATTTTTGAATTTTAAACCGGTAAGAATAAATGAGGCTTTATTTGAAGCATTACCGATATTCACAACCTTGATGATGACCTCCTCCGCTTTTTTATCATATCCGCTAGTGCAATAGAGTGTTTTGGAGGTATCCTGAGGCAGTGTTTTCACCATAATATCGGGGCGATTTTCTGCCATCATTTTATTAATGTAATAAGAAGTGCGGCCAAAGACCCTGGAATTATCAAATCCGATCATATTTACCGGCCAGGCGTTGTCGTTGACATGGAAAAAGAGCGGCGCGTAGGAACTCATGGTGACAATGTCGCTATTTTTTTCCAGCCCCATCAGGTAAACTGCTTCGGAAAGAGCTCCCTTTAAGTTGCCCTGACCGACATCGCGGTTACAGCCATATTCTCCCACATAAATCTCAGGACCATTGCGGTCGGCTTTATCATATTGATTAAAAGCATTTATGAACGATTCGGGGGATGCGTATTTATGCTCATCCTTTATTTCAACAACCCCACCGGTTATCGATTTGTAGTTGCTTATGATTTTTACCTGGGGATATTTTGGATGAATAGCTTCATAAAATTGTTTGTAATTTGTATGATATACTTCCCCACTCGCTTCATTTCCTATTTCAATGAATTTCAGCGGAAACGTTGTCGGATGACCGTTGGCAGCACGTTTTGAACCCCATTCAGAATCAATCGGACCAAGCGCATATTCAAGGGCATCAAGGGCTTCCCGGACATAAAACTTCAACTCTTCAGGTTTGCAATATTCTGCCTTGCGGTAATTATCGCTGAATCCCGGGTTGCAAACCCAAAGTGCATCAGCTTTAATATCCTCGCAAAGTTGCAGGTATTCATGGATTCCCAGTCCGTTAGTGGTATAATAACCCCAAAGGTTCATCGTTCCTTTACGTTGTGCAATATCGCCGATGGAATTCTTCCACTGAATACGGTTATCGAGGTTCATTCCTCCAACAATTGCGCCGCCCGGAAATCGGACAAATGAAGGTTTCAGATCTGCAAGCATTTGTACCAGATCGGCACGCAGGCCGTTTGAACGGTTCTTGTAGGTTTTTTGAGGGAAAAGGGAAACCACATCGAACCATAAAGTATCAGGCTGATTGATGGTTAAAGCAAGACGACCCAAATTGTCTGAAGTAATTGGCACCAGTGAACATTCGTATTTTTGCCAGTCACCACCCACCTGGACTATCTTTTTTTCAGCATAAATCCTGTTTCCATTCGGACTTTCGAGCGAAACCGTCACATCAAGCTTTTTATTTCCTGAAGTCCGGGCATAAAACGAAAGGTTATAGGTATCTCCCTGTTTGAAATTCATTCCCCAAAAACCGGAATTATACACTCCTGAACGGCTACCTGCTTTGGTGACGACCAGGCGCATGGATGCCGGATTTTTTTCATTGAGCGGGTGATCGTATTGCAATCGAATATCACCTATAGAACCGCCTTCCGAAAGAAATGACCAGCCATGCAGTTCGTTGCCAAATACCTTCCGCTCCTGCCATCCATCTTTGGTTCGCACCAGATTGCCGCCCATATCAGAACCTGCCGGAATCGAGGTGATCTCGAAATCACGGTTCAACACCATTTCGGAATACAGACCACCTTCACCCGCATGATTGATCTCTTCAAAAAATATCCCGTATAGTCTTGGACTCACAGCAATACCAAGCTTGCTGGCATCAATGGTAAATCGGTTTTGTCCGCTAAGCATAAACGTGAGACAAAACATCTCTGTCAGAACAATTAGAATCGTTTTCATTTCGGTTAAGTTATTTTTAATGGTTGCCTGAAGAATTTAAGGAAACCAAATTTAAACTCACTAAATTACCTTTTTTTACCGGGAATGACTAAATGAATTAAATTCCTGGACTTATACGAAATTTAGATTCTTTTCCATTTTCTAATTTTTCAAATTCGATTTTGAATGCCAGAACATATTCGCAAGGCATCCTGGATGGTTTTTCAATTATCAGGGCATCCTTGTCCTGTTTCCATTTTAGTTGCTCCCCGCTGCCCAACAAGGAAATTTTGGTGATCGTTCTTTCTGAAACCGGTGATGATTTTCCCAAGCTGGTAATCCGGATATCGGCAGTTGGAATGGCCATAACCAGGATATACAGCGCTTCACCCTTTTTAACAAACCGGATATCCTGAGCGGTGAAAATATTTTGTCCAGAGTAATTGGGATTGCCGGGCGATAAAGGACTCTGCGCGGCAACGCCATTAAACGACGGATTCATCCCATGGGTCGGTCCTTCCCCAAAGACGGTCCAGGGACGGGTTCCGTATATGGCTTCCCCGTTGACCGAAATCCATTGTCCGATTTCCTGTAAAAGCTTTTCCTGTTCGGGTCCGGGCAGGCCATCTGTATCGGGAGTAATGTTCATCACATAGTTTCCGTTTTTACTCACCACATCCACCATGTCGCAGATGATATTCCCTGCCGGATAAGGCCTGATATTGGGTTTCCAGAACCATGCATTGCTCGACATGCCATCGAACTGCCACGGAAGCGGACTGGCACCCTGTGTTTCCCAGGCGGCACGCTGACCGGAATAAACTGAAATGGCTTTTACTGCGGTCCCTTCCGGCATTGCCTTGTACTTATAATTCAGGACAACCTCCTGTTTCCATTTCAATGACCGGTTATAAAAATAGGAAGCAAATCGCTGCATATAAGGTTCATATGCAGGCTGTTCAATACACCAGTCGAAATAAAATAGCTGCGGTTTGTATTTTTCAACCATTTCGGTGATGCGTCGCTGCCAGGTATCCAGATATTCCTTGTCAGGTTGGGATTGAGAAGGCCGGCCTGCCTGCGGTGGAGGTGGTATTTTTTGAGGTGGATTTGCATAAAACCAATAATGTTCTTCCGTATGTGACGAAACTCCGTAAATCAAGCCTTCCCGGCGGGCGGCCTCCGACATTTCCTTTGCAAAATCGCGTTTCGGCGCCAACCGGACCGACGACCATGGCGTAAAACTTGAATTGTACAGGGCGTATGCGTCATGGTGCTCAATCACCTGAAGAATATATTTCACGCCGGCATTGTGCAGGAGTTTTGACCAGTTTGCGGCATCGAATTTCTCACCTTGAAAAGCATTCGCGCGACTTTTGTAATCGGTCCTTCCTCCATCGGTTCCATCGGCTTTCCCCGGAAAATTGAGTGTTTCAGGACCCCAGTGCATGAAGATCCCAAACTTGGCATCGCGGTACCATTCAGGCACCTGGTAATTTTTCAGCGACTCCCACGAGGGTTTAAAAGGTCCTTTTTCTATTGCCTTATTCAATACGGCGTCCATTTTCTGAGCCTTTTTTGATTTTTCCTCCGGGCAGTTCCAGTAAGGCAGAACCGGCTTTGGCTGTGCCTGCAAAAACCTGAACGTAAAAAGCAATCCTAAAATAATTAGTGTGATTTTTTGTATCTTCATTTTATTTCTTTTTATAAATCCTCACGTAATCCACTTCCATTCGTGTTCCGTTAATGGCATCAGTAATTTTACCAGCCCAGGGAATGATGGCCAGGCTTAACCAAACTGGCGCAGGTGAATAACAAAACTGGTTTTCCGCTCTTCGGATTTCCTTTCCATCGAAATAGAAAACCAGCTCCTCTTTACTCCAATCCAATCCGTAGGTGTGAAAATCTTTGGCAAGGTCTGCATTTTCGAATTTGAACCCTTTGGATGCTGATGGATGGGTCTTATTACCGTTGACTTCCGTCACATCGCTCCAGTTGTGGATGTTGGTATTTACCGAATTGGGATAATGCCCTTCGTTGATATCCAGTTCAAAAAATTTGCCTTCATTGGGCTGAATGCCTTTCATCATCAGCCAGAACGAATTGTTGGTTCCTTCGGCAGCTGCATACCGGTAGCGGCATTCGTAATACCCATACTGAAACTGCTCTTTGGTCCAGATGTTTCCCGAAGTCCACTCCTGTCCACCGCGGTTTTCCTTGCGATTAACGAGTTTCAGCGTGCCATTGCTCACCTCCGCGTTTTCGCGCCAGCGACTACACAGAATATGGCCACTCGGCCCGTTTTGAGATTCCCATTTCTGATCCAGCTGTGAATCCGGTTGGTCGAATTCATCGTTCCAGACCAGTTTCCAATTGCCGGCGCCACCAGGCAACAAGGAATTGCAGGTGTTTTGTGCGGCAACATTTATTGACATGATGAACAATAATAAAACAAGCGATTTGATATAAATCATTTTCTTTATTTTAATTAATCCAATAACCTTTATATCCCCAGAATCTCTTTAAACTCCTTGCTGGTAGCCCCGGTCATAGGTTTGCAGAGTTTCTCCAACACGTCAAAGTTGTCATAATCGTTACCCAATTGTTTTTTAACGGTTTGGATAAATTTTAATGGGAACTTATCGGTTAAGCCAATTTGCGTTACATCAATATCCTTAAACCCGATTTTATAAGCCGGAGAGCCTTTTTTCAGACGGAAATCTCCCTTCTTTATATTTTCAAAAAGGGGGTCGGCAGCAATGCTGGCAGAATCCACTCCTCTGCTCTGGTAATCTTTAAGGAATGAAAGCCCCTGGTCTTTTGCCTGAACTTCGAAATAGAGGTTTTGATCAATATCGGTTTGTTCCAGTTTTACCTGAATTTTCTTCCCATTAACCATGCTCTCGCGATAAAAAGGATTATAGGTGTAGGTCTTGTAAAAGATGTTGTGCTTCACTGCGAGGTTGGTGTGTGGTGGCATTTCATCACGGTTATAAACTTCTAGCAGACTAATGTAACCCAAAAACATGGTGGTAGATTTGCCTGTAGAGGTTTCGTAAACTATGTCGTGAATGTCGGCAATAATATTGTTGTACACGTTGTTTTCGAAAAGTTTCACGTTGATTCCGCCGCCATTGCAGTTGTAGACAATGTTTTGCGAAATGGTGGTCTGTTTGATAAATGCATCGGTACGAATGGCCTGTTGCATCCCCTTTCCATGGAGGTGATGAATGTAGTTGCGGTGGACCTCGTTGCCAAAACCAACATCCGAAAGGTAAATGGCGTTGCCGTCGAACATGGTTTGCATGGTGCAAAAAATATCGTTGTCCTCCACCATGTTATTTCGGGTCAGCGAGTAAGGCGCAACTTTAAAGTAATGATCAATCATTTGCTGGCGTGTGCCAGTTTCCTGAAATTGTGCCTCCGAGGCTATTTCGCTTCGCCGCAGCGCACCTTCCATTTCGCGATTGGGCTGATTCATATTGAAGAACATCGGTCGCGAACCGCTCAGCACGATGGCATCGTATGGCAGATGGTGTATTTTATTGTTTTTGATCAGGTTTTCGCCACTCTGCCAAACCATGATACCGTTCGACTGAAAATAGAATTCGCCACAATGGTGAATCTGGTTATTCAGAATGCGGTTCGATTTATTCACATTCAATTTGCCGGGACCATAACCGCACAACAGAATCCCCGTACCGCCAATGAAGTCTATCAGGTTGTTTTTAATTACATTGCTTTGTGCGTGAAGGTCGAAGCGAATACCCGATGAACCCGAATTCGTAAAGCGGCAGTTCTCCACTTCGCAATATTCCACATCGCGGAAACGCAACATGGCGTTGGCTTTGTTCCACATGTCCCATTCATGCTGAAGCCCGATATCGTTTTGTGTGACCAAATCGCGATCGGCGCGGGTAAAAGTCAACCCCCGGAAAGCAATATTCCGGGCTATTTCTCCTTTTTCGTGACCATCGACCAGAAAATATTGCACCAATCCCGGAACGGTTACTTTGGCTGGCGCACCGTTTTTTGGCCAGAAATAAACAAGGTTCTGCCGGGTATTGAGCACCCATTCACCGGGAGTATCC
>Ga0118677_10003781_pt2 | contig 20492 bp, 18 predicted proteins | sample AliMusrvi5mmetaG_FD_86154 | JGI IMG/M metagenome (GOLD analysis project Ga0118677, IMG submission 86154)
TCCCCAGCGTCACCACGACCGAGAACCTGCTGATGGCGGCCGTGCTCGCCGAAGGCCGCACCGTGATCCGAAACGCCGCCATCGAGCCGGAGGTCATGGACCTGATTCTGTTCCTCCAGAAGATGGGCGCGATCATCGACTACAACGTCGACCGCACGCTGGTCATCGATGAGCGCACCAAAGTCGTCGCCAGCCGGGTGACCGAATTCCTCAAGGCGAGCGGCGACCGGTTCCAGAAGACCATCATCTTCTGTGTCGATACCGAGCACGCCGCGCGCATGCGCAAGGCGCTCATCAATGAGAACGCCGACCTGGTGGCCGCCAATGAGCGCTATGTCATGCGCATCACCGGCGACGACCAGCCGGGGTGTGCTGAGATCGGCAACTTCATCGACCCGGAGTCGAAATACCCTGTACTCGTCACCACCTCGCGCCTGCTCTCTACCGGGGTCGACGCGCAAACGTGCCGCCTCATCGTGCTCGACCGCGCGGTGGGGTCCATGACCGAGTTCAAGCAGATCATCGGGCGCGGCACCCGCGTGCATGAAGATGCGAAGAAATATTACTTCACCCTCATGGACTTCCGCGGGGCGACGAGCCACTTCGCGGACCCGGACTTCGACGGGGAGCCGGTGCAAAGCTACGCGCCCCGGCCCGACGATCCGATCACCCCGCCGGACGACGTGCCGCCCAGCGATGAAGGGGAAGACACGATTCCGCCGGAGCCCGGCGAAGACGAGACGGTGATCGTTGACGTCTGCCCCCCGGCGTCCTCGCCGCTGCTCCCTGCTGGTCGCCGCAAAGTGTATGTAGACGGCGTGCGCGCCGAGATCATCGCGGAACGCGTCGAATATCTGGATGAGAACGGGAAACTCATCACCGAGAGCCTGCGCGACTTCACGCGGAAGGCGCTCCGGAAGCGCTACGCCAGCCTCGACGAATTCCTGACGCAGTGGCACACCGCGGCGCGTAAGCAGGCGATCCTCGATGCGCTGGCGGCCGAAGGGCTGCCGCTGGGGCCGCTGGCCGAGGAAGTGGGCAAGGAGCTGGACCCCTTCGATCTCATCTGTCATGTCGCCTTTGACCGGCCGCCGTTGTCGCGTCGCCAGCGGGTGGCGAACGTGCGGAAGCGCGACGTCTTCACCAAATACGGCCCCCCGGCACGCGCCGTCCTCGATGCACTGCTGACGAAGTACCAGGACGACGGCATCATGAGCCTCGATGACCCGCGCCTCCTGCAAATCGCGCCGTTCAGCGCGATGGGCACACCGCTGCAACTCATCAAGGAGTTCGGCACGCGCGCGGCTTTTGAGTCCGCGGTGAATGAACTCCAGGAAGCCCTCTACCAGGAGGTGGCGTAATCGCATGCCTGGCAACACTTCCGGTCCGCGGCACTTGCGCTTCACCTTCGGCGACTGCTTCAAGATGAGCGACCGACAACTTGAATGGCGTGATCACCAGTTACGCTACACGGCGCCCCATTCGATCTGTGAGGAACCGCGGGTGACGGTCATCACACCTGCGGACGACGCCTGGGCAGCATGCAAGGCGGAAATCGACCGGTTGCAGGTCTTTGACTGGCAACCCCGGTACCAGCGCTTCGGCCTTGATGGCTACGCCTGGGCACTGCAGCTTGAATGGGACCAGCAGTGTGTCGCCTGTGCCGGGGATAACGGGTATCCGACGGAATTTTCTTTTTTGTGCAAGCCCTTGAACGGCTTGCGGGTATCGACCTGCAGATAAAAGATGTGGAACTATGAGCGCACGCAACACGGTAAAATCTATCCAGGACATCATGCGCCAGGACGTGGGCGTCGATGGCGATGCGCAGCGCATCTCGCAGTTGTGCTGGATGTTCTTCCTGAAGATCATCGACGACCAGGACCAGCAGCTCGAATTGCTGCAGGACGGCTACCGGTCGCCGATCCCGGCGCACCTGCAGTGGCGCGCCTGGGCGGCAGACCCGGAAGGGCGCACCGGCGACGAGTTGCTCTCTTTCATCAACACGCAACTCTTCCCACAGCTTAAACTGCTGCCCACCACCGGCCCCCAGGGCAACCGGGGGCGCGTGGTGCGCGCGGTTTTCGAGGACGCCTACAACTACATGAAGTCCGGTCAGCTCATGCGGCAAGTGGTCAACAAGATCACCGACGTGGACTTCAACAATCTGGCGGAGCGGCAGCACTTCGGCGACCTGTATGAGCAGATACTCAACGATCTGCAGAGCGCGGGCAACGCCGGGGAGTACTACACGCCCCGCGCCGTCACCGCCTTCATGGCCGACCGCATCGACCCCCAACCCGGCGAGTTGCTGCTCGACCCGGCGTGCGGTACCGGCGGCTTCCTCACCTGCGCCATCCGCCACATGCGCGCGCGGTATGTGAAGACGGTGGACGACGAGCAGCGCATGCAGGGGGCGCTGCGCGCGGTGGAGAAAAAGCAACTGCCGCACATGCTCTGCGTCACCAACATGCTGCTGCACGGCATCGAGGACCCGGGCTTTGTGCGCCACGACAACACCCTCGCCCGCCCCTACATCAGCTACACGTCCAGCGACCGCGTGGATATCGTCCTCACCAATCCGCCCTTCGGCGGGCGCGAGGAAGACGGCATCGAAACGAACTTCCCCAAACACTTTCAAACGCGCGAGACGGCGGACCTTTTTCTGGCGCTCATCATCCGGCTGCTCAGGCCCGGGGGCCGCGCCGCCGTGGTGTTGCCCGACGGCACGCTCTTCGGCGAAGGTGTGAAGACGCGGCTGAAGGAGCACCTGCTGGCGGAGTGCAACCTGCACACCATCGTGCGCCTGCCCAACAGCGTCTTCCGCCCCTACGCCAGCATCGGCACCAACCTGCTCTTCTTCGAGAAGGGCGAGCCGACCCGTGAGACCTGGTTCTACGAGCACCGCGTGCCCGCGGGGCAAAAAGCCTATTCGATGACCAGGCCCATCCGCTTCGAACACCTGCAGCCGTGCCTCGACTGGTGGGGCGGCGCGGAGCGGCAGGGACGCGTGGAAACCGAGGTAACGTGGCGCGTCACCGCCGACGAGATCACCGCGCGCGGCTACAATCTGGACATCAAAAACCCGCACACCGCGGCGGAAGAGCACGGCGACCCGGCAGAGCTGCTGCGGAAACTCGACGCCGCCGAAGCCCAGGCCGCCGCGTTACGCGACCAGTTGCAGGCCGTGCTGGCGGAGGCGCTGCTGCGATGACACCTGACCGCCTGTTAGCCGTATTCGACCGCATCAGCGACGCGCCGGACGCCATCCCGCGCCTGCGCCAGTTCATCCTCGACCTGGCGGTGCGGGGGAAGCTGGTTGCGCAGGACCCGAGCGAAGAATCAGCCAGTAAACTCCTCACTCGTTTTCGAAATGAGATGAGTCAATCATTACGGACAAAATTGAAATACCATCAGACTGATGACAATTATGATAGACGCCAATTCGAGTTACCACAGAGCTGGGTTTGGTGTCGCCTTGCTGAAGTTGGGTCTATCGTCGGAGGCGGTACCCCTCCGAGCAATGATCTGGACAACTTTACAGAGGGTGGTCAAGGTATCGCTTGGCTCACACCTGCGGATTTAGGCAGAGAGCGTAGTCTGTATATCGAGCATGGAGCGCGTGACTTAACGTCACAGGGATTACACTCCTCATCGGCAACCATTATGCCAAAAGGATCGGTCCTTTTCACAAGCCGCGCCCCAATCGGCTACATAGCGATCGCAGTTAACGAAGTCTCGACGAATCAAGGGTTCAAGTCAATCGTTCCGTTCATCCCAGAGATGAGTCTTTTCATATCTACCTACCTCCGGGCTTTTGCGAACTGGATCGACAGCATTGCCTCTGGAACAACCTTCAAGGAAGTTTCAGGTAAAATAGTTGCCAACCTACCATTCCCCTTGCCCCCGCTCCCCGAGCAGCACCGCATCGTCGCCAGGGTAGACGAGTTAATGGCACTGTGCGACCAGTTGGAAGCCACGCAAGCGAAGCGTGAGGCCCGCCGGGACCGCCTGGTGGCCGCTTCGCTGCAGCGCCTGAACCAGCCCGCCGCCGACGCCCCCACCTTCCGCGAGGACGCCCGCTTCTACCTCAACCACCTGCCGCGCCTGACAGTGCGACCGGAGCATGTGCAGCAGTTGCGGCAGACTATCCTGAACCTTGCAGTGCGAGGGAGACTAGTCGCACAGGACCCAAATGATGAACCGGTGGAGAAATTGCTTTCACGTGTTGACATATATCGTAGATCATTACTGAAGCAGGGGTATCCAAATACTAATGAGGCAAGTTCGCAATTACGGAAGCAGGCCGAACAATCTCTCCCTGATAACCTTGAGTCGCTTCCTGCTGGGTGGCAATGGACAACTTTGATGCAGTGTTCATACGTAATTATTGATTGCCATAACAAAACCGCTCCATATTCAACTACGGGAATACCATTAGTGCGAACAACTAATGTGCGGAATGGATTACTTAACTTTAATGATATTAAATACGTAGACGAGTTGACTTATACTAAGTGGAGTGCTCGTTGTCAGCCAGAACCTGGTGACATATTGATTACTCGCGAAGCCCCGATGGGCGAAGTATGCATTATCCCAGAAGGTCTTAAAATATGCCTGGGTCAACGAATGATGCTATCCAGACTCATACCGGGTACGGTTGAACCACGGTTTTTACTTTATTCACTTCGCGATCCCTATCTTATGGATCGAGTTCAGGACAAACCAGTTGGAGCGACAGTCCAGCACCTTCGTGTAGGAGGAGTTGAGTCTCTTCTAGTTCCCCTACCGCCTATCAAAGAGCAGCACCGCATCGTCGCCAAGGTAGACGAGTTAATGACGCTGTGCGACCGGCTAGAGGCCCAACTCACCACCACTCATGATACGAACAATCACCTGCTAGAAGCTGTCCTACAGGAGGCATTAGCAGGCCAATACGCGTCAGTATCAGCGTGAAGGCAGAACCTGCAACAAAATACGGGGACAAATACGGGGACAGGTTATATATTTACTAAAAAATTGTGCTATAGTCGTCCCAGAGGAAGCTCTCATGGCGCGTTTCGCACGGGTAATGGTGCCGGGGTACCTACCAACCTGTGGACGGAAACCGACAGAGAACGATAATACATAACCCATCCCCGTATTATGTGGCCTGGTTTTCGGACGGGGGTTCGACTCCCCCCGCCTCCACCATAATTTTTTTTACCTCGCACCGTCTCGGTCGTCTATGATAAGGGACACCGGGACACTGGAACACATTGAGCGAAAATGTGTTCCGTGCGATGGCATATTCGAGCTTCTGCCACACCATTTTAGAAGATCCCGCAACCGGTATAGTCTTCGCGGGAATGAAATCCGACCAAAGATTTTCTCTGATTCTCTGTATTCACTTCCGGTCTCCGCCACCTCGTCCGCAGGTTTCCATGCATCGCGTAATGGATTCTGAATATTCAGCCGTGTGTGATCACACTTCCTAATACCGATTGATCCTTGTTTCTTGTTGACACACACACAAAGCATCCCTTATACTATAAAGGTTAAGTCAAGGATCGGTCTTCCATACAAGGTAGCCAGATGCCGAATGGATCACTCTACAATTCACTCAAGGATAGTTCCCCTAATCTCTCCAATGCGTTGGATGACATCTACCAGGCAGCTCTTGCCATCTGGAATACCCCTGCATTAGCCACTTTTACTGAGCACGGCCCAAAACACATGGCGCAAGTCGAAAAGAACCTGGATCAGCTCACCGCACCCCTGCAACAGACTCAGTTTTCATTAACCGATATAGAGATCTACATATTATTGGCAGGGTGTTACCTCCATGATATCGGCATGCAGCGTCACGCTCCAGAAGCCCGTGCTCAGCATGCCCAGGCAGCCTTTGAAATGATTCTGCACTCTTCAGAATGGACAAATCCGAAGCAGCGAACAGTGACATTGCCTATTTACGAGCAGAATACCCGAGAGGCAATTGCCTACATCGCACGTGCTCACTGGGTTGAATACGCACTACAATTACGAGAGGTTGATCGAGTCTATGAGAATGAGAAAGGGAGATTGCGCTTACTCGGCTTACTATTAGCGATGGCTGACCTGCTTGATTTATCGCCAGTAAGAGCAAATTACTTCCACACACCTCACCGACTCTACCCGTTGGAGGAAGTAACAGAATTTCACCACAAGCTACATGCGTTGATCAAAGGATGTGAGATCACTGCACCAAACGCGTCAATCCCTGGTCAATTGCAATACAGCGTAGAATGGCGCGATGACTCTGATGAAACTTATGAGATGTGCCGTTGGGTCAACCATTGGTTCACTTCACAATGGCGACAAATACATACGGAGATATATATACATTCAGGGGGCGTTATCAATTGGTCAGACCCGTGGACAAAGTGGGAATTCCGTAAACCGATTGGGCCGATTGAAGAATTACACTTAAGCAAAGGGGCTCGTGCCGTTTTATATGCATATCGTGCAGAGCAACAACGCATTGACCGAAGTGAATTTACCGAGCAATATGTCAATGCATGCGCTAATAATTGTTTCACACTTTTCCATTACCGCAACGATCGCTTATGGGATGGCAGACCTATTTTAGAATGGTGCGAAGCACATGCTGATACTCTCCATGAATGTTCCATCGCGAGATTCGACCAACAACCACATACTCCATCAGATCTCACGAGCATTATTGGAGTCCTTGTTGAGCAATGGTTCGTGCATATGCCGTTATCGGATGACGATAAGGCATTAGCATACTTGAGCGAACAGCTCGCTTTATCCATACAGCGAACACTCGTACTTGTATTGGTTGTTGATGACTATATCCCTGACATATTCAATCGATTACTTCAAGCATACTTCGAACCGTCACCAATTCCAAAAGACCAATCACGGGTTTGCTTTTTACTGGCATCGGCATCAGTGTCCCCTGTTTTACCTGCAAATGTCGAGGTAATCCGTGACAGTGGTATACCTATATCCCATACTGATATTAAAGGCTATCTTAGAGATAGTCATGGGTTTTCTAATGGTGAATGTGACATAATTACTGCAAAAATGGCTGCCGTCGAACATGACCGAGAGCCATTACGTGTTTATCGTTATATAGATACTCATCAGGTAGTGAAGATTAATAGTGCAGGATCAGTGTCTACGGCTATCGTATGATAAGATGCTTTCCCTACTGGGAGATGTATGGGATTGAATGCCATCACAAGAGAATACGCCGAGTTGCTCGACAGCGATGAACTGGCGATACACGGGCTCATCTATTGTTCGGCTGCTTTACGCCTCGATGATAACATGGCTAAAGAAGCTCTATCTTTAGTAACCGATGATGCCGAGTTATGCACATGCCTGTTGAGACGCATTAAGAGCCTTGATTGTGTATGGAAAACATGGGATGGCTCTTGGTACATTACCGAAGAAGTGCGAATCAATCTTGTTGAGCAACTGCAAGAACAGTATCCTCAGGCTGTACAGCACCAACTCCGGGATTTAATTGCAAAATATGCTGAGAATAAAACACTCGGTTATTCGCCTGACGGACAAATTACCGAATATAGAAAACGGATTACTCTGTTTGAGTCTGCCTACCAACGGACGATGATCGAAGACCAAGCCGATCAAGGAGCATTACAATTCATAAATATTTGGGAAAACAGTACTTATCAGGCAAAGCAAGCCACCGCACGTTGTGTCGAGTATCTTGCACCCGAAATTGAGAGGACTATCAGTAATATTCCTGTTCGTCTTCTTTTTCTCCGCGGAATGGCTGCTCGGGCCAGAGGTGACAAAACTGCTCAGTACCGATACTTTAGAGCAGTCTGGGAACAAGGCCAGATTGGCCATGTCTTCGCCCTTGCTGCCCATTTTTACGGATTACTTGAGAGAGATCGAAGGATAGCCGAAAAAGCCTTGCGTGATAGCATCGACTGGGGTGTAACTTCTGAACATCAATCTCAAGTCTACCATTCATTGGGCAATCTCCTGGCACGGGATAGAAATCGAGGGCGGGAGGCGGAAGCGGCGTACCGACAGAGCCTTCTCCTCGATCCATCAGCGGAACATCAAGGCCAAGTCCAAGTCTACCATTCATTGGGCAATCTCCTGGCGTGGGATCGAAATCGATGGCGGGAGGCGGAAGCGGCGTATCAACGAAGCATTGAATTACGTATAGACCCCGAAGATATAGCTCAAGTTTACCATTCATTGGGGAATCTCCTGGCGCGGGATCGAAATCGATGGCGGGAGGCTGAAGGAGCATATGAACAGAGTATTCAATTAAAAACATCGCTTGAAGAGAAAGGCCAGGTATACGCTTCATGGGCCGATATGCTTTCTCACTCTACCGCAACAGCTGACCTTGAAAGCTCGACCAAGTATGCAAAGCTCGCTTTAAATTATGATAGCAGTAATCCAAAGACATGTGGCGTTTGTTACCGCGTGTTAGCAATTGTCTATGAAAAATTGGGCAAGTTTCAAAAGGCGATTGACGCACTTAATTCGTTATTACGGACTGACGCCCAATTAGGTCGTCGCAAGTTTGAATCACGGATACGAGAGCGAATTGCTGACCTCGAAGCACAGTTGGTGTCTGATAGTGACAAAGGTGTCAATAGCCGCCCGCTTTGACCCATCCTGAGTCGGCCAGTGTGACCCACCCAGCGTCGGCGGATGTGACCCCCTGAGCGTCGGCCAGTCTGTACCACCTCGCGTCGCCCGATGTGTACCAGCAATGTGCGGCCATCGGGACCAGCAGTTTTTTATCATTCCCCGGCATACGGTGTTGTCGAGAGTGCTGGGCGTGATGACCGGGGAGCTGCCCGAGGAAGCGTCTTCCCCCCCCGGAGCAGCGCCCGGTCTCCCCCCAGTGATCAGGTCGTCAGTGGGGGCGGCACCTCCTTTCGGCGTTGGCGTTGCCGGTAGCTCTCGCCGGTCATGGCGGTGACGCGGGCGTGGTGGGTGAGCCGGTCGAGGGCGGCGGAGGCCAGCAGGGCATCGCCGAACAGGTCGCCCCATTCCGAGGGGGCGCGGTTGCTGGTGAGCAGCAGACTCCCGCGTTCGTAGCGCTGCCGGATGAGTTCGTACAAGTCCTCGGCTCCCACAGCACTGATGGGGCGCAGCCCGAAGTCATCGAGGATCAGCAGGTCGCAGGCCAGTACGGTTTTCAGCACCTTGGGGTAGGTGTGATCCGCGCGGGCGGCCAACAGATCAGCCAGCAGCGTATGGGCGGCGGCATGGCGCACGGTGTAGCCGCGCTTTAGCGCCTCGTAGCCGATGGCGATGGCCAGGTGGCTTTTCCCCACGCCGGTCGGCCCATGCAGCAACCAGTTCTGCCGCTCTGCGATGAACTGGCAGGTCGCCATCTCCAGCACGACGCGCTTGTCGAGCGTGGGGAGGGCGGCGAAGTCGAAGTGGGCCAGCAGCTTGGGCTGCTCAAAGCCCGCCTGCCGTTCACGACGCGCATACTGGCGTTGTTCTCGCCGGGCCAGTTCATCATCGAGCAGCAGCGCCAGGAACTCGACCGGGCCCAGGTGCCCATCACGGGCTTGCTCGGCGCGCTCCTCCAGGGAATCGAGCATGCCGGAGAGCCGCAAGGCTTTGAGCTTGGGCAGGAGCGGATGCGTCATCATCCCGTCACCTCCCCGGTCGCTACCTGGTCAAAGAACTCGTCGATCCGCCGGGCATGCACATAATGGTAGACCGGGTGGGCGACCGGCACCTCGGGTGGCGTGACGCCGCCGAGTTTGAGGATGCCCTCAAAATACGGGGACAGGTTATACATTTACTATAAAAATGTGCTATACTCGTCCCAGAGGAAGCTCTCATGGGCGTTTCGCACGAGAAATGGTGCCGGGGTACCTACCAACCTGTGGACGGAAACCGACTGAGAACGATAATACATAACCCGTCCCCGTATTCCTCCCCGTATTCCGTCGGAATTATAGCGTCAATACGGGGACAATACGGGGACGGGAAATATATTTTCTTTCCGCTTTCGCTTTCCACCCCTACCGGTTAGCGGGTAAGACGGCGACCCAGCCGGTATTGTATTCACCCGCAGACGCTGCAGGTCCTCCTCAACCGCCGGGCCGAGTAACCAGGCGCCTCCACCAGTGCTGCCGGCGGTTGGCTCCTACAACCCGTGCGAAACGCGCCGGGAATGAACCATCCTGAGGAAGACTATGACACTGAGAGGGGAGGAAATAAATAACCTGTCCCTTGATTATATCCCCGACGGCGCTATATCAGGATGATCTGCTGCGCGAGCATGCGATTGAGTTCGGTGTCCACATCAATGATTTCGTGCCTAAAGGCGTTGAGCATGATGGTATTACCTGGGAAGGGCACTTACTATCTGCGGTATTATCGCACATGAGAACCCTCCGTTATGGCCACTATGCACCGCTACTTAAAATGCCGTTTGTTAAGATTCAAATATTGCCGGCGACCAACCTGTCCGAGCATATTCTAGCGCTTGAGGTAAATGGGAAGCTGGACACTATTAGCAACCCAACCTGGTGCTCCGTTTTGTGGCAGCTCATGAAAGCTGCAAAACGTTTACCCGGGCGCAATGTGCCGATGGAGAAGTTCACCTGCTTTGACGGTAAAACCCAAGAATCGATTAATGGTGACCTGAGACGTCTTTGGCAGCATATCGCCCAGGTATGGCTCTTACACCAGGACATATCAGAAGCGAGCGATGCGGAAAAGGCTGTGGCGAGTGAGTCGGCAAAGTTGATGATGGAATCAGTGAAGGATAGTGCCGGCAATCAGAAACGTGTCGCTCTGGCATTACATGCTCTCGTCATTGATGAGCACTGTAGATTAAACTATCCATAATTCTCCACAGTCGAAACTTCGTCTATCATTCCTCAAGTGACGTCTGCTGCGGGATGCGGTTGAGCAGATCGTCGAGTTCTGTGAGGAATCCGAGCATCTGCGGCATCATGCTCTCCCATTGATTCCAGTATTCTTGCTCGAACTGGTCGGCCACCGCGTCTCGCCATTCACCGCGGCATTGTGCCCATTCGCTTTGTAACACTTTCCAGTCAACCTGAAGACGATCGAGTGCGCCATCGATTTGACTCATCTTATTGCCCTTCCTGCCCACTGCGTTGTTGAAAGAGCGCCTTGGCCCCTTCGGAAAAGTAGACCGGTAGTGAAGGGATGCCATACTGTTGTGCGATCAGCAGGCGATGTCGACCATTGATGATGTCATACTCGCCATCTTTGACATCGATGCGAATCGGTTCGGAGAAGACGGCTTCCAGGGCGCGACTGTCCTGCGGAGAGAGTATTGGCTTTCCAGATTCCGGATCGGTGAGATCTTCCAGGCGATACCGTTCCAGTCGTGCATTCTCCGGCGACGTACAGGCATCGATGTTAACGAGCGGGCGCAATCGTTCAAGACGTTGCAAGGCTTCGCCGCACTCATCCTGGGTATATCCACGATCCCATGACAGTGATTCGATCGTTTCATCCGGTTGTAACGTGAAAGTCGAAGGTGAAACCCAGCAAAAAGACCCATCCCCTGTTTGGCGGGCAGCGCTTGTCGCAGTGGCTGTCGTCGAGATCGCGCTCATGATCGGCGCAGTCGATGGGGCATCGCCACCTGGGATGGACACCGAGAGATAGGCCTGCAGATCGGCGTGAAGCTGGCCAAGCAGGTGTTCGGCATGCGCGGTTTTCGTTGTGGCCAGCTCATGCAACGGTGCCGCATTACGACGAAATGCATTGCGCGCTTCCTCCAGTGACAGCAGGGCGGACTGTATACGCCGGCGCTTGTCTGCGAGCTGTTGGAATTGCTCAATGAGCTGTTCAACTTCATCATGATCTTCCGCATATTCAGCGGCCTCGCGCAGTTGCCGCATCCGCGCTTCACACTCCGCTAACCGCTCTTCTAACACCTCACGATAACGGTGCAGCGCCCGGTCGATGTTCGGCAAGATGTCCTCTACCGAGGCGGCCACTTTCACAAAGGCTTGCTGCAGGCGGTAAAAGACATCGTCTGAGGCGATATGCATGCTGGATGGCATCATGAACCTCGATAATACCGGCGCTCTGTGATCCTCTCTGCGAGCTCCGCCTTTGCGTGCAGATAACGGACATAATTCTCAGACTGGCGGAGAAACTGCTCAAGCTGCTTTAACGACTGGGTTAACACAGCATCGAAGGCCTCATATTTCGCATCACGCCACACATCGTGCAAACTGGCAAAATCAGCGGTGATGGCCACCTCTTTTTCACGCAGGCTCCCTGCCATGGATGCCAGGAAACTGGCATACCTGCGCAGATCTTCCGGGTCAACAATTCCTTGGGCCATGGTACTCCTCCTTCAAAGTCCCTGTGGCGTCTTCAGTGCAACATAGGCATCGATATCATCGGCATCCTGCTGTAGCAACGGTGTGACGCGATCGACTTCGGCGCTGAGCCGACGTAACAATTGGGTCGTTCGGTTTAATTCGGTATTGAACTCCTCGAATCCCTGGTCTTTCCATGACCCGCCTAACTGTGCGGTCTGGCCGTGAATGCGCACGAGGGATTCTCCAACATCATGTGAGAACCCTTGCAGTTTCCGCGCAAATTCGCGCAGACGTTCCGAATCCGTGATGTGTAGTGGTGGTGCCATTGAATAGTCCTCCAATCTTGCGCTACGCGCGCGCTGAGAGTTTTGTGAGAAACTTGGTGAGCCATGATGGATCCGGCAGGCTGTATGGACGGAATTTCACCAACACCCCCGGTTTATCTTCATCATAAAAGATCATGCGATGGGGACGATCCAACTTCGCCGCCGCCGCATTGTCCAGCAGGTAACTGGAATCTTCCTGGCTCATGGGTCCGGCTGTCCGCAAAGCAAACTCGTTCAGCCCTTTGCGGCCCAATACTCGAGAGGCGTTCTGATACGTATCGCTCCATGCCAGCGTATGAATGCCCAACTCCGCGCCTTCACGCAGGATACGTTGAAAATCGTCTACCGGGGAACTGGCGGACTTATCAAAGCTCTCCAGCGTAAAGCCGCCATCCTCTTTGCGTAAATCTTTGGCTCGATGTAACCCCTGCACTAAGAAGAAGATCTCCGGGTGTTTTCGCCCGACATCCGCCGTGCGCGTGTTGAGCTCAGTGGTCAATTTTTGCAACATCCCAGCGAGTGCCCGCGGGCCACCATACTCGATGTCATGCGCCACGGCATCGCTGATCGACTGTACCTGTTCGCCCCAAGGGCAATCCGTGGTGGAAAAATCGGCCACCATGAAGCGGCAGGCATCCGGCGCACAATGGGTCAGCAGTCCGAGCAGCGCGGAAGAGAGCACCCCCAACCCCTGATCTTCATCGCGCGCGACGACCAGCAGGTTGCTGCCGGCCTGCCTGACGAAACGGACGGCGACTGGATCCTCAATTGAAACCGGGTCACCGATCCATGTTTCCGCGCCTTTGCGGCCGATGGTTTGTGTCGGATGCGAAAGCGCTTTCGTGAGTGGAGCGCAATCGTCAATCCGTGCGGGCAGATGACCGCGGAAAATGATCGGTCGACCATATTTTCGTTGGGCTTCGTCATCCATTTTGGCTTCGAAATGGTCGCGGATGCGTTGCAAGAACGCCTTGCGGTCATCATCGGAGAACAATGCCACCTGGAATTCCTGATTGCCCTCGATGCGACCATTCATATCATTATAGATGGCTTCACCCGGACGTGACAGCAAGCGAGCAGCAGGATTATCGTCAGCCAGGATGAGGCGCGAATCTGCTTCACTGCACTGTAATGCAATGCGGACGCCCATTTGTTCCAACGTATTTCGCGGCAGTGAGAATGAACTACCGAGTGATTGTGTCCCGAGCAACACATGGATGCCAAAGGCGCGTCCCTGGCGAGCAAGGCGATCCAACAGCAGGCGTGCCTCGTTGGCTAATGGGTCATCCTGCACGAAAAATTCCTGATATTCATCGACGATCAGCAATGTGCGTGGCAAACGCTCACCGGTTTTTTGCCGATAGACAGAAATGTTGTAAGCGTCATCGTCAAGCTCTCCTTCGCGTCCGGTGTTCCCCTGGAAGATATCGCGCAATTCCACCATGCGTTTATCGAGTTTCCGCAGGATACTCAAGCCGAATTCACGCTCGCTCTCAATGGCGATGACCCGCGCGTGGGGCAAGGCGGCATCAGCATAGCATTTGAATTCAACGCCCTGTTTGAAGTCAATCAGGTAGAGCTCCAGCTCATCCGGTGAGTATTGCAGACAGGCCGTGGTGATGAGAATGTGCAGCAGATTCGACTTGCCCGAACCGGTGCGCCCGACGATAATGCCATGGTTGGCCATCCCGGTTCCCATGGTCAGGTATTGCGGTTTGCCCGAGCCCGCCGGGCCCATAGGGATGCGCAACGGGAGAACGCCTTCTGCTGCCGATTGTAGATCAATAGTAAGATGATCAACACGCGATTTACGCCACCAGACAGGCTCCTGTTCGAGTTGCGAAATCTGCAACAATCGAGTGAACGGCACCTCGACCTTCATGGTATGCTTCGCCTGATAGCCAATCCGCTTAAGGATTGAGCCTTTTTCAAACTGCAATAATTCTGCCGGAGGTGCAGCGTCGAGCACCAGTTCACACTGCTGCAGGAAATCGACGTTGGTCTTAAACGCGTAGGTAGTTTCTTTCATACTGGTACTCCGTTATCAATACCGCGTTACGATGCGCTTTCAATCGGGCTGTGCAGATCATCGAGCATCATCAGCTGGGAAGAGCAAATATCTGGTTCAGTAGCGGATCAGCAATATCACCGTGATATCGCTCATCTGGTAGTTCGCAGGTTTTCCCCGTACAAGAAATAACGGTAGCGTGCTGTTCCAATTCAGCATCGCTAATTCCATAGGACAACTTTTTCGCCTGGTCGCGCACCACGAAGGTGTAGACGCCACATTTCCGGCCGGCCTGCATGATACTGATGAGATGTCTTGCTGAAGCGTCACTACAGTTCACCGGGAAATCGAAGAAAACCACAACCCGATATGGTTCTTGTACCTCTATGTGATCATCATTATATTCACTGATATTTGCATATTTGTTGCGTAGGCATTTCTCATTCACATATTTGATATGTTCCACCATCTCGCCCAACCGCTGTTCAATGTGGCGGGCATCTGACCAGACAGTATTGGAAACTAATGTCGGGTCAGAATCATCTTTATCTTGAAGATGCATAAACGCCCCGACATTGCTTCCAAGCCCAACAGGATCAACAAACATAAACTTAACTTTGCCAGGGATAACAGTGGCGAACAAACGAAAGATGACCGATCTCACAAAATCATGAGCCTGTTTCAGGCCATCCCCTGATGCATTGATAAGAACGCTACCACCATTGACAAATGGCATATAGGCCGGGAGCACAAAGGGCTCGATATCAGGACAGAGTTGATGGACGGTAGGCATCGGCACATGGTAACGGCCTATACGCAAGGTTTCAGCAATGATCGTCGCTGGCTCCCAGCGATGCCACAAGGAATCTGGATTAGGCGCACCGATCAATCCTTGGCAGAAAAGCACGGAACAATCATTGTGTTTTGCCGGCATGCGTTGGCGAATCATCTGACATTGATCAAGTTTTCGCTTTGCATGGTCTTGATCAAATTGCTCACGATCACGATTCAAACGTGTCATTGCTTCATTGTGCTCGTTTTGCAGCTTCCGCTTGTTCTCTTCAGCTTCTCGTTGTCGTATTGCTGATACTTGTTGAAACTCAGAGGTCTTAAGTCCATAGTATATGGTTGCAAGACGATATGCTTCTCTGGTATTGTCGAGAAGCTTATCCTTTAATGAAGAAATGCTCAATGCGAAGCCAATTTCATATATGATCGGGAAAGCAATCAACACCACGCTAATCAGCGGTACGCTGAAAAGCAGAATAAACGCAGAAATACTAAATAGCCACCACATCCAAGGCCGCCCTATTTTTGAGGAGGTGGTGCGCACTTCTACCAGCTTTCTGGCACCTATCACGTTAGCATGTAGCCTCTTAATGCGTTCTTCGATGCCTGTCGCCGATTTAGGATCATTAGCCTCAGCAACAGAAGTTGATGCTGTCTCGTTCATAGTTACATTGACTGCGACAATATCATTATATATTGCAGTCAAAACACCATTAATTTTATTTGTTTCATTGGTAAATTGTTTTGTTAGATTGGATTCGTTTTGCTTCTGTAATTTCTCAATATCATTAATTCGTGTTGTGTATTGGTTACCAAGTGTTTGCTCCTGTTCGGAGAAGTTCTTCTGGTGTTGTTCAAAATCAGTTGTATGGGCTTTCAGCCAGTTGTTGATCTCATGCTCAAAAGCGAGCAATTCCTGAATGCGAGCAAGCATTGTTTCGTATAATGACATAATTCCTCTCCAGTCGACGCCAGATTTTTGAATCAACGATACTGACTCTATTAACTGCAAACTACCGCACAAACTACCGGTCATATATCATATTAAGCTTTTCTATCTCCGGTCACCGAGTTCCTCCTGGATCTATTGTGTGGGTGCGCGCAAAGTGTGTTACCTCTCTTCACGCCGCTGCTGCATACTGGGCGGACGCCAAATCCCAATCGTCGCTACAATACGGGGGTCGAGTAGAGGGCTCAGTTTTCCGCTGTCGCCGATGGTTCTGATAACCGGACTCACGCGCCGGAAGCGTCGCCCATCGGTCGGGGCAGTGTTCCACAGGCCCCCCCTCACAGAACCGGACGAATACGGGGACAGGTTATCTATTTACGCACAATTATGCTATACTCTTTACGAAGGATTCTACCATAGTGTGTTTCGCACGGATGGTGGCACTCGGTAGTATACTATAGGCGGTGCAGCGACCATTAGCCCGCATTATTCATGGACGTATGAATAATGCTACAGCTAGCCCGCGGAAGTTGTAATACCTGCCGCAAAGATTGTCGTGGAATGCGGGGGATGGTGATACCCAATGAGTGATATAGCCTGGATAGAGCATCGTACCGAGGGGCAATTCTTCGAGCGGAAGAGTTGTTATGACCGTTCGACCGGTACCACAGGAACAATACGGGGACAGGTTATATATTTACTCTCATGTAATTCGCATCGAATTCCATCTCAGGTGGTGCTTCCGCCTGGGATGGCACGAAGCATGGCTGATGTTTGTTCCCAGAGTTCCAGGCTGCAGAAAGGATCGTCATGAATACCATACCAGCATACAGTATCAATAGACTCAGTTGATGTAAACAATGTCAGCAAGGTACTCGGTTGGTTCCACAAATAACCATCGTTTTGGGAAGCGATACTGGTTGATTGAAATCACTTCAGTCATTGACTACGTGGTATCGCAACGCTCGGATAAAGAAAGACGCCCCGCTTCCAACCACCGACCTACGGTCATGCGCCACCCTGCGTCCGCATTTGCCTGACATTGATCGCCTTCCATTGGATGGCGGGATGTGCCAGGATGCGGGCTTGCATGGCGCCATCGTCGGTGACTAATGCCGGCACAATCTCACCCGCATCCAGGAGGCGGTCGAGAAATTCCCGTTCTTCCGTCGTCAATGGTAACAGTGCGGCAAAGCGCTCCTGGCAGTGCGCGACCAATTGCCGCGCCCAGGTCGCGGTATCGTCGATGCCCATTGAGACGGATGCTGACAACACCGGGATGAGTTGGTGTTCCAATTCCCTGGCTTCAAATCCGATGTGGTCGATGGAGACCGATCGCCAATCCGTCCGGCCCATGGCTCCATACAATAACATGCCCAAGCGGAGTTGCGCGATATTGAATGTCCGTTGAGTCAGTAACTGGTGTGCATCAAATAAATCCCGCGCGGCATGCCGCGTGAACAGGGCGGCAAATTTGCCGGCGGCCAATTCATGGGGATCAAGGACAGGAATGTCCAGGGCGGCATGCGTGCCCACCGGATAGGAATTGCTGATTACAATGGGCCATAGCGGAACGCGCAGCAGAAAATTGATATCCAGCGCGAGATTCCCACCCTGTCCCAACGCACCATCATACCGCAAATGCCATTTGCCGCCGGCATGTTCATCGGGCAAGCGTTGGATATTGAAACCTTCACGCTGGCAGACCGCCGATGGCCTGTTCAACCTTCGGACGTTCGGCAAGCATCGTCTCCCGGTCTGCGGCGCCGATATAGTTGATGTCGAGATCAATCGACAGACGCGGGAGATCAAAGACAAAAAGATTCAGCGCCGTGCCACCTTTGAGCACCCAGCGCTCAGTGAGAAATGGATGTTGCCGCAAGGCATCCAACAGCGTCAGCAGATGGATGACTTTTTCCAGCATTTCCGGGCGAAACCCGGTGGCAGTCGCTTCCTGCAGCAGATGCTCGCGCGAGACACGCATCAGAATTCCTCCCATCCGCGGTTCGCGACTTGCTCGGGCACGACCAGGTTCCAGCGGGTGATCAAACGTCCACTGTGGCGTTGCCCCATGATATATTGCGGTGAGATCGGCCGTAGCGTTTCCAATTGCGCTAATACCGTATCGTCGATCATCAGCGCCTCGCGGTGTTGTTCGAGGAACAAACCGACCTTTGCGGCCGTCGTGGCATTCCCGAGTAACTGGACATAGCGGATGACGGCGTCGGGCTTCACGTACTCGATCAAGGCTAACGCGCGCCAGAGTTCTTCCCAGGACAGGCTATATTGCGGACGATCCAGTGTATCCACTAATGTGCGTTCAAACGTGGTGACGCGCACGGACACGCCACTCCGGTCGACTATCGTCGTTTCAACTATGGTCTGCCCCGCGAGCATCAGCGCCCGGGGAAACGATACACCGGAAAATACGGCACCTGGGAGATGGATCGGCGTAAACTGCTGTTGTGTGATGACCTGGAAGTGATCGGTGGCGGAATAAGTTTTGCCGTAACAGGCTAAGGCGGTGTGATACCCGAGTACGGCATCCTCGGTCAGCTTGCCTGCCACGAGGAAGGGATCGAAGGGAAACTGCTCGGGGGCACTGCCCACCGGCACCACGGCATACACGCCGCGCCGTATGCGCCGCAGTCGTCCCTGTTTGCTATAATAGGCCAGCGTGTGCTCTGACGCGCGGGAATGCTCCCGGGTCGGCTCGACGGCCTCACGAAACTCGGGTAGCGTAAAGACTGGTCTCGTTGCAAAGAATTCTTGCGGCTTCATTATTCGCTCGTACTTGTAGATGTGACGCGATATCCAGGAAAATACTACGGGTATCGCGTAATAATGTCAAGTCAAAGCACATCAGCGATGACCTTTCGCCCCACCGAGGATACCGCCGAAAGGAAGCATAGATCAGTCTTCATCTTCGTATGCACGAGGATGTGCTCCTTCGTATTGCGCGTTATTCTCGGTCGGTTAATCCGTTCGCAATGGGCGTCAGACCATGCGCTGTTGGTGCAACCGTGTTGCGTGCTGTGGGGGTTTCGCTCCCCAGCCCAGATGATCGAGCAGCTACGGGGTTAACTCATGCTGTTGCCAGTCGTGAGCGCTGTTCGTAACTACCGAGATTCCAGCGGCGTCATGAAGACCAGCTTTTCCAACCGCCAGGAGCGGTTGTAGTCCTGTTGAAACGAAAGCACACCGCACCTCGGCAATCGTGCGAAAGACCCGTTATGGATGTCGCTATTCGCCAATCACCGTGCGCGTGACGGTTAACAACTCCCCTAAAGACGAATGATAGGTCGCAAGCGTCTCCACCCAGCGAACTAGGCACGACCGTCCGGTCGCGGTCAGTTGATATAAGCGTTTGGCCGGACCGCTTTCCGATGTATCCCATGTTGAGGTGACGAGTTCACGTTCTTCCATCTGCCGCAAGAAACGATAGACACCGGTAGGATCGGGCTTTTGCCCAAGGAACATGGGCATTTCGGCCAACAGTTGCACGAGCACATAGCCATGAACGTCTTCACGCGCCAGCACGGTCAATATGGCAGGTTGCACCAATTTATCCAGATTGCGCCCGGCGCAGGGACAATCCTGGTATGGCAGCTCAGGTAACGGGGCATCAGTCTGTGTTGTCATTGGGTATTCTCCCGTGGAAAGTATGCGGGAACTGTGATACGACGTCAAGCGATCCCGGACAGCGAATTGCTCCCCCTTTCCCACATCGGCTGAAGCAGAATAGCGGGAGTAAAAGGCGAACTACGAGCTGTCGATGGCACGTCTACACGGCAGACGCATACCGGTGCGTGGGCATCGGGCGTCCCGGACTGAGGCTGCGCAGGGTTTCGACCTGGATGGTGAGCTGTTCACCAGCGGTCGCGCGGAGCACATTCTCTACGACGTGCTGGAGTTCCTCGGGTAACATCTCTACGCGCGCGTTGATGACCAGCGACGCGACGCGTGGCGCCCCGTCCATGTGACCGCGAATGGCTGGCGTGCCGGTGGTAGAGGTGAGATTGGCCACATATTGGCCGCTCGCTGTCGTCAGGGAGAGTTTGACATGGGCAATTTCTGCCCGTTTTTCCCCCGCCATATGT
>Ga0118677_10006164_pt1 | contig 20492 bp, 15 predicted proteins | sample AliMusrvi5mmetaG_FD_86154 | JGI IMG/M metagenome (GOLD analysis project Ga0118677, IMG submission 86154)
TTTGAAGATTGTGAATACTTCGTCCGAATTCACATATTCACAAAATCAAGGACATACCGAAATCCGGACCAAAATTTGTTCAAGAATTTAATTTCTGAAAATATATGAAACTCTCAACGGTTATACTACTAATTATCAGCCTCCTGGTTGTTTCGTGTAAGTTGATACCTCAAAAGAAAAACGGATCCTCCACAACAGGTTGGTCATACAACGATCCCAAAAACGGAGGATTTGAATACAATGCCAATTATAATCAGCAAACAGGGCCCGGACTTGTATTCATTCAGGGAGGTACTTTTCCAATGGGTCGAGTTGAGCAGGACGTCATGTATGAAAGTAACAATGCAGTCAGAAGGGTAACCGTCCACTCATTTTTTATGGATGAGTCTGAAATACGAAATGTAGACTGGCGTGAATATCTTTACTGGTTACAAAGAGCATATCCCCAGAATCCTGAAGTTTATCATTCGGCACTTCCCGACACCCTCGTATGGAGAAATGAAATGGCATACAATGAACCTTTTCTGGAAAACTATCTGCGTCATGCCGCCTATTCTGAATACCCCGTTGTTGGAGTGAGTTGGATCCAGGCCAACAATTACTGTAAATGGAGAACTGACCGGGTCAATGAAAGAATTCTGATCAACGATCGAATCCTCGCAGAAGACACAAAACAAAGTGGACAGAATGTATTTACTTCGGATAGTTACATGAATGGATTGTACAACGGGAAAGATGGTAACAAACCATTAAAGAATTTGGGAAAGGATGGTGCAACCAGAAGAACCAGTATGTCGGATGGAATAGTCCTTCCGCGTTACAGGCTCCCAACCGAAGCAGAGTGGGAATTTGCTGCTGTTGCATTGATCGGCAATACCGATGAAGAAGTTGTAACGGATCGCCGGATTTACCCTTGGAACGGCTCGCATATCCGCTCTACAGATAAGAGTATTCGTGGTAAGTTTATGGCTAATAGTGTAAGGGGTCGGGGTGACTACATGGGTTTAGCCGGTGCATTGAACGACGGCTACGAGATCACAGCTCCAGTCAAAGAATTTCCTCCAAACGATCTGGGCTTGTATTGTATGGCCGGAAATGTGAATGAATGGGTGCAGGATGTCTACAGACCGGCATCATTTCAGGATTTTAATGAATTTCAACCCCTTCGTGGTAGTGTATATACCAATTTCAAAAAAGATTCGACAGGTAATTTCGTCAGGAATATACTTGGTGAGATGGTCAAGGATACTGTTGCCAATTATACCAATTATAGGGACGGGGATTATCAATCCAATCTGGATGTGGAAAAATGGAAACTTAAAGATGATTCCATCAGAAGCAATCTGAGTACGGAAACCATGTATACAAGCCTCAAGGATAACTACAAAGCAAGAATTTCTGATCATACCAGGGTTTACAAGGGTGGAAGTTGGAAAGACAGGCCTTATTGGCTGAGTCCGGGAACGAGAAGATATCTCGACGAGAGAAAATCAACCAATGACATTGGTTTCCGGTGCGCCATGACAAAGTTGGGTGATGATGAACAAAATTAATAGTAAACCCCGTCAATAGATGGGGTTTTTTTTCGTTCTTTCAGTTCTGTAACAGTTCTGTCCTTCCGGGGTGATTTCAGCCTATTTTTGCCCGATTATTCGGATTGCCCGAAATTCATAAACTCATTTGTTATTCATTTGTCCCTTTTGCCGGAATTCACATTTATGAAGTTAGAATCACTGTATCAAATTTTTCTTGAAAATCCCCTCGTTACCACTGACAGCAGAAAAATTGAGGAAGGATCCATGTTTTTTGCACTGAAAGGAGATCGGTTCAATGGAAATACATTTGCCAAAACTGTGCTCGAACAGGGTGCTTCGTATGCCGTGGTTGATGAAAAAGAATTCGCGGCAGGTGAGAAAATAATTCTGGTGGACAATGTATTGCAAACTTTACAAGATCTTGCCCGCCATCACCGTCAAAGAATGGGAATCCCCATTCTTGCCATTACAGGGACCAATGGAAAAACGACTACCAAAGAGTTGACTGCATCGGTACTTTCCAAAAAATTCAATATTGTTTATACGAAGGGAAACCTGAACAACCACATCGGTGTACCGTTGACTTTGCTTTCGCTTCGGTCTGAAACAGAAATGGGCATTATCGAAATGGGAGCCAATCACCCGGGAGAGATCGCGCTACTTTGCAGCATCGCCCAACCTGATTTTGGACTTATTACCAACGTGGGAAGGGCTCATTTGGAAGGATTTGGCTCATTTGAAGGAGTCATTCAGACTAAGACTGAACTCTATCGGTTTCTTGAGAGCAATAACGGAACCATTTTTATCAATCTGGCCAATTCCTATCTCACGGCACATGCCGGAAAAGTAAATAAAATTGGGTATACAACTGAAAAATCATCGGAAGGACTGGAAGGAGAAATTGTCAGTTCCAGCCCTTTCCTAGTTTTCAAGGCACTTTTCCCTAAAGGATGGCTCTATATCAAAACGAAGCTGGTAGGAGGATACAACCTCGAAAATGCGCTTGCCGCAACCACAGTAGGCCTGCATTTCGGGATTGATCCCACCATCATTGCAGGAGCGATAGAAAGCTATCAACCCGACAACAACCGGTCTCAGATGATCGACACAGCATGCAACAGGCTGATGATGGATGCATATAATGCCAATCCCACCAGTACCATGGCTGCAATTGAGAATTTTTCCCGGCTCGATGCTCCTAAAAAAGGGGTTATCCTGGGTGACATGTTGGAACTCGGATCGTTCGCACCCGAAGAACATCAAAAAATAGTAGATTTCTTGGCCTCGATGAAACTTGATCGAGTTTTTCTGGTTGGCCCAGTTTATTCAGGTTGTAAGCTACCCGCAAATTTTCTGAAATTCCCGGATACCGATATCCTATCCCATTTTCTGAAGAAAGAAGAGCTTTCCGGGTACTTGTTACTGATCAAAGGATCCAGAGGAATGAGATTGGAAACCATTGTCCCTGAATTATAAATCAAATTCCAGAGAATAAATCGGAAACAATTTGATGCACATTGGAGTATATTGAAGGACAAACAAATTGACAATTGACAATTGATAATTGACAATGATTTATAGTCTTGAAACTTGTCGAATGACTATTTTAAAATAATTCAAAAATCGAATTAAAATAATGCCGGAAACCCTCAATTTAAAAAGTCATCTCAATCACCCTACCTTCGCCCTGATTGGCTCAATCTCAGATGCCGAAGGTCTTGAGACCTACGTAATCGGAGGTTTTGTAAGGGATTTGCTGATGTACCGGCATAAAGAACATTCCGATATTGACATTGTTACAGTAGGCAGTGGGATTCATCTTGCCAAGAAGGTTGCTTTGGCGATCCATCCCAAATTAAAAGTGACTGTTTTCAAAAATTTTGGAACGGCCATGTTTCGTGACCAGGATGTAGAATTTGAGTTTGTCGGAACACGGAAAGAGTCTTACCGGCTGGACAGCCGTAAACCCATTGTGGAGGATGGCACTCTGGTGGACGACCAGAACAGGCGGGATTTCACCATCAATACACTGGCGATAAGTCTGAACAAAGATCGTTATGGCGAAGTAACTGATCCTTTCAATGGAATGGATGATCTTGAGAGCAAACTTATCAGAACACCGCTTGATCCTGAAATTACCTTTTCCGATGATCCACTGAGGATGATGCGGGCTATCCGGTTTGCTTCCCAACTTGGGTTCAAAATTGAAGAAGATACTTTTTCAGCCATCTCCCGACAGGCAGAAAGGATCAGCATTGTTTCGAAAGAGCGCATTTCGGAGGAACTCAACAAAATAATTTTGTCAGACATGCCTTCCATCGGATTTAAACTATTGGAAACTTGCGGATTATTGAAAATCATCCTGCCTGAAATCCAGAATTTAAAAGGCAGGGAGAGCATCAACGGCATTTACCACAAGGACAATTTCTACCACACCCTGGAGGTTCTCGACAGGATTTGTGTAAACACCGACAACTTGTGGCTGCGCTGGTCGGCGCTACTTCACGATGTAGCCAAACCGGTTACAAAGCGCTTTTCTCCTGCCCTTGGCTGGACATTTCATGCACACAATTTCGTTGGAGAAAAGATGGTTCCGAAGCTTTTCGATCGGCTTAAATTGCCTCTCAATGAGAAAATGAAATTCGTCCAGAAAATGGTGTTGCTGCACATGCGCCCAATCGTGTTGTCGGAAGAAGAGGTAACTGATTCGGCTGTAAGACGATTGCTTTTCGATGCCGGAGACGATATTGATGATTTGATGACCCTGTGCGAAGCCGATATAACCTCCAAAAATCCGGACAAAGTTAGCCGGTTCCTGGCAAATTTTCAGTTGGTTCGTGAGAAACTGAAAGACATTGAAGAACGTGACGCCATCCGGAATTTCCAGCCTCCGATTACTGGTGAGATGATTATGGAGACCTTCTCCCTTCAACCCGGACGCGAAATCGGCATCATTAAATCTGCGATAAAAGAGGCCATTCTCGAAGGCGAAATCCATAACAATTATGACGAAGCCTACCAATACATGCTGTTGAAGGGGAAAGAACTTGGATTGATTGCGAAAGAGTGACTGCGAAAGAAAATAAAGAAAAAGAAGGGTATTATTCTGAGACCCTATTCTAACGAGCACACCATCGTATTGTGACAATTGTAGAGACGCACGGCCGTGCGTCTCTACAATCCAACGCACATTCGAATTTTTATACTACTAACTGATTCGCATTTTATTATCTTTTGGCTAATAATAAATGTTCACATTAGTACGCAGTGAGGAATCTCATGATTTAAAAAACCATCACTCCTCAATAGAAAATTTCAATTCAAAAACTGGTCTGCTACCCACATTTTCGGGAACTTCCCGGTTTGGGATAAGCATTCTGACCTTTGTGGAGTCATTAATATTATGTAATGCTTTTTCGATCTTGTGAATCCTGAGCTGAGAATAGCGGTTTTGTATAGAGTCCAGCTTGTGATCTCCAATCAACTTTAAACTTCCAGAAATCATATTGACAGTATCGGCTTTAAGTTTTTCTGAGAGGAAGGTGGCAAATTGCTTCTTTTCTCTTTTGTAATCAGCGCCGGTTGCCGCTTTGAACAGTTTTCCAGCCTCATCAATTGCAATTTCCTGTTTTTCAAGTTCGATATCATTGTAAGAGGCCAATTCAATCTTCATATCGGGCTTTTTCTTTTCCAGTTCAGTGAACAACTTAATTCTTCTAAGATGGCTGTCTGTTAAGGTTGTGTCTGCATAATTAAACTGAATCCCCCTGATCTCATCGGGATCAACCCCTACCAAACCTGATAGTGCTCTGAAAGGCGATGCCACAATCTTCACAATAAAATTTTTGAAAACCTGCCAGACAAGTTTTCCAATATTGATTTTAGGATCGTTCAAATCACCCTTAACCGGCAGATCAAGCGTGATGTCGCCATGGACATCTTTTAACAGGTAGAGGGCTAATTTCAAGGGTAGATTCATCAATCCACCACTCTTTTTCCCCAGTTTGGCATTCCGAACAATCAGTTTATTCTCACTTGTGAGCTGTCTTGCGGTAATCACCGTCTTCCCCTGATAATACATATTTCCCGTTAAAATCGGGAAACCTACGTAATATTTCGAAAGAATATTCAGATCGCTCAGCTGGAAATTTGTAACGACATAATTCACTTTCAACTCGTAAGGATCTGATGGATTAATTCCAAGTTCAGCCTTGAGTTTACCTCTCTGATTCAGCCGCATCGTCGAATAAGCGTTGACCCATTTTGCAGTTGAGGTAACTGAGTCAACGTTCATGGAGATTTGATCAAAATGATAATCAAACGGTTCGCCATAAGTATTATCTCTAAAATCCAACAAGCCACCTTCAATTTTAAAATGATTAATTTTATAATAATATTCAAAGGGTTTTTCATTGGCATTGGTGGGAACCATCAGATTTAAAAAATTATTGGTTGAATCTTTCATCTCAAAGAAGAGATAGGGTTCGGTTAATGCGATTGTATCAAAGTTGAAGGCAAACTTCATAGGATAGGTATTATCCATGATTACCTTACCGCTCTTTGCACCGAGTACCTTCCTACCGGAAAGATCTTTTACAGCAAAATCCGTAACATTACCATTTCCGCGTATCGTGATAGAATCCAGCTTATTAATATTCCCCCCGAGGTGGAACTTCCCGTCAGCAATTCCCTGCAGGCTTTTAAATCTGACATAATCTTTTGTGTAGGGTAAAAAGGGCGAAAGATCCAATTGACTTACTGTAAAATCGGCATTATACGCCCCTTTTTTCTGGTTAAAATCCGCCTGAGCCTGTAAGAATCCTCCGTTTTCAAAATAGAATTTCAACCCGGCCTGGCTGATCTCTTCCTGGTTATAACTGATGTAAGGGACGGTAAATCCCAGATCTTTCATGATATTGGTGTAATTAACCCCCTGATCGGTAAAAGTCAGCTTCCCTTGTACCAAAGAAAGATTCTTCAGGACGTATTTGATCGGCTTTGAAGGTTCTTTTACTGAATCTCCCTTAGGTTTTGAATTAAAGAACGCGATGATATCGTCGAAATTAAAAACTGAGTCTTTACGGATGACAGTTACTTCAGGCCTGACAAGACGTATTTTCTCAATTTCCAGCTCTGAAGAGAGATACCGCAAAGGATTTAGATCAATTGTAAGTGTATCAAAAGCAACAAAGGTTTTCTGCCCGTCGGCCTCAAATAATTTAAAACCGATCACGTTGAACGTTGTCGTTAAATAATTGATACGGATCTGGTTTACTGACATGTTTCGGCCGGCATATTCTTTGCCGTGTTTATTGATATAATTTTTTGCCACATATGGCAAAGCCATTAAAGACATAATAATTACGGCTATCAGAGCCGGAAGTATAAAAAAGGTAATAATCCTGATTGCTCTTTTCATTATAATTCATTCTATTAATAAATCAATCCATCAAGTTTAAGTAACCTGATGATACCATCCTAAAGGTACAATTTTGTTTTGAATTTGAGCAGCTTTTACTTATTTGTTGTTTATTTTTGATAGATATTTAGGTATTAAGGAAAGATATCCCGGTGGGGATAAAAATTATTTACAAATTGAATCAAACAATAGACATTATGAACCGCAGAAATTTGATCAAGACCCTCCCGTCACTTGCATTCATCGCTGCTTCGGCGCCTGGCCATTCTATGGTAATGCCTGTACCATCAGAACTTCAGACTATTGTCCTTCCAAAGCCTGAAAAAGAAGGTGGTAAATCCGTGCTGGCTGCATTGTCTGAGCGAAAAACCAACCGGAATATCAGTTCCAAAGAGCTTCCCCTGCAGGTTATTTCGAATCTGCTCTGGGCCGGTTTTGGAATAAACCGCGACAACCTGGGATCCGGGAAAAAGGGAAGAACCGCCCCGTCAGCGAGCAACTCACAGGAAATCGATCTTTATATTGCATTGCCTGGAGGCGTTTATCTTTATGAGGCGGCAGGACATCAGCTGTTTCCTGTTGCCGAAGGAGATTTCCGTTCAAGGGCTGGTCGGAGAAATGCGGCTACAGCACCCTTGAATATCTTTTATATTGCTGACCTTAGCAGGTATGATCTTGGACCTTCCCAGCCAGACCGAAAAATAGGAGATCCTGAAATACAAAAATCCTATTACTTCACAGATACTGGTTTTATAGCGCAGAATATCTACCTGTTTGCGGCATCTTTTGGATTGTCCGCGTGGTTTCATAACTGTGATAAGGAAAATGCGATAAGTGAATTCAAACTGAAACCGACCCAGCATGTGCTTTTTGCCCAGACGGTTGGATATCCGGAGTAAGATCTAAGACACAAATAAGAAATAGGTATTACCATTCCCGCAAAACGTAACTAACAAATACAGTAAATAATCTATGCCCTAATCTATAGTCCAAATTATCAATTTATCCTCTCAGCACCCAGATTAATATACTCAAATTAAAAAAAAGAAAAAAAAGAAAAGTTTGTTCAAAATGTGGTATATTTATCTGATTAAGTCATTAAGCCGGAAATCCATAGATCTTTAGCTGTATTTACAGAAAAGAGAATCTATTTTATTCACCTTAACTTCAAAATTATGAAAACACTGAGAGTTTTTGCATTTTTGATCCTGGTCATTTTGGCTGCTTCCTGCTCCAAAGACCTTGTGATCAACCAACCTAATCAAATTTCAGATCAGGAAAACAGTTTAAAATCTGCGCTGCTGGTCAGAAAGATTGCCGTTATGTCAGACATCCATTATCTTGACCCAACACTATTATTGAATGGCGCAGCTCAGGGAACTGCCTTTAAGAACTATCTAAAAACTGATCCTAAGTTGATCGAATTCAGTGATCCGATTTTAAAGAAAGCGATATCTGAAATTGTAGCCGAAAAGCCGGATATCCTGTTAATTCCCGGCGACCTGACCAAAGACGGGGAGAATGTTAGTCATAAGACGGTGGCAAAATTGCTTAAACAGATTTCAGGTTATGGGATCAAGGTTTTTGTGATCCCCGGCAACCACGATATCAACAATCCTGAAGCGGTAGCCTATAATGGTAACAATGCTTCCCCGACGCCTTCCATTTCAGCCCTGGATTTTGCAAATATCTATTCAGATTTTGGATATAAAAATGCCATTTCAAGGGATATCAATTCGCTGAGTTATGTCTGTGAGCCATTCAGCAAAGTTTGGATTCTTGGTATCGATGATTGTAAATATTATATGAACGGATCTTTGGAAACGGTTAGCGGAGTGATCAAAGATGGAACCATGCAATGGATTAAGGCGCGGTTAGCAGAAGCGAAAAGCAAAAATATTACTGTTTTGGGGATGATGCACCATGGCATTGTGGAGCATTTTACAGGACAGGAAACGCTTGATCCAGGATACGTTACAGACCACTGGGAAACGAATTCGGATGCCCTTGCAGATGCAGGCCTGAGATTCATGTTCACAGGACACTATCACGCTAATGATATTACGATGCGCAAAACCATCAACAATAACGAATTATTCGATATTGAGACCGGCTCCCTTGTTACCCCACCAAGCCCATACCGTATAATCAGGATGGACCTTAACAATATCTGCATTGACACAAAGCACATTACATCAATAAATTCTTTTTTACCCCTGGGACTTAATTTTGTAACCTATTCCAATATTTTCATGTCTGGTCATGTGGACGAAATATTCACTTATATGCTTTCGAGCGCTCCATACAATATACCCTTGGTTACCGCTATGATGATTGCACCTCGTTTCAAAAATGCTGTTGTGGCTCATTATGCAGGTGATGAACACATCTCGGCAGATGAACAGGCGAAGGATGATCTTGTGGGGCAAATGGTTCCAATGTTGGGAATAGTCTTGCACAATTTATGGACTGACTTGCCCCCGGCTGATAATCAATATTGTATCAGCATAAGAAAAAATTAAAAATACAAATTATATACAAATGAAATCTATTTTAATTGTGGCTGCTATTAGTGGTCTATTGGCGGTTATACTTGGTGCATTCGGGGCTCATGCTCTGAAAGGTGAATTGAACCCCGAAATGCTCGAGGTCTACAAAACAGGAAACCAATACCAATTTTATCACACTTTTGCCCTTTTGGCAGTTGGTATTCTGATGAATTTCAACCGTTCACAAGCCCTGAAGTGGTCAGCATATCTTTTTATCACAGGCCTTGTTCTGTTTTCCGGCTCTCTTTATATTTTGGCAATATCAGGTATTAAAGCATTAGGTATGATCACCCCATTTGGAGGAACTGCATGGATTGTTGCATGGATTTTATTGATTGTACATTGCAACCGGCAGGTTAATCCAAAATAGCAATCAGATTAAGGTATCTTTCAGTTAAATCCTATGTCACCTTCCTTTAATGGAGGTGACGTAGGATTTATTTATTTATCAATGCCGGGAATGTATTAATATCCAGGGCTTCCAAAAATCTGGTGAGATTATATCCGTTGGAGTTATGTCCCAGCGCTTCCGCTTTTTCCCTGGTATATCGTTTCGTATCAGTTAATCGGTTAAATGTCAGCACCTGAATCGCAGAACGGGGAAGCTTTTTATTCCAGTATTCAGGATTTAAACGTACTACCGGCTGCGGACCGGATATTGGTGTAATATGCAAGGCTGGGAGCCGTTCGTCATACGTATTATTGTAAGCCCAGCCATCGCGTTCGGCTTCCGGGATTTTTGCATACTCATCTTCCATCATTTTAGTCAACATATCCGATTGGATCTTGTCCGGATGAAGTCGCCAATAATTGATCAGTCCTTCGGCCAATTCGCGAAATTTAACAGGCAAATAATAAGGCGGCCGATCCGGATTATAAACAACAATCAGCTCACTGCTGTACCTGTCAATACCATTTCCAAGTTCTTCCTTAGCTCCCGGAATATAAAAGCATTCATAAAGTTTATCATTAACACTTTTCCATTTTTCGTAATTAAAGCCTTCTTTTGGTTTTTCACTAGGTTTTGACGCACCCAGGCTATAGTTACCGCCGAAAACATTTTCCAAGCTATTAATTATAATATTCCAGCTAGGGGGTTCTATTTTATACTTCTTTGATTGGCCCTTATCCATGAACCAGTCTTCAAATCCAAAACTTAGCCTGCTCGGAATTCCATAACCAAATTTATCAGGGCAATTCATTGCATATACATAGGTCTCACAGTCAAATCCTTTCTGATCAGTAAAAACCGGATTTTTACGAACCAAATCAGTTATACCGATAATCTTCTGATAATTGGAAGTAGTCTCGGCTTTTGTGAAACCACAATTCCAATGAGTATAAACGCCCCAATCGATCAATTTGAAGATACCTGGGTGATCGGTAAGTAGTGGGTAATCCTGAGCCTGAATAAAAAACTGGATACCCTGGATAAACAGCAGCATTAAAAATATTTTTTTCATAGAAAGGTGTTTTACTAAAATAAATTATCGTATCACGCAAGTAAAATTAGTGACTAACAACCGACAACAAATCTTTAACGTCAAGTTCATCAAGCAACCTGCTCACATAATAGTACCCATCCTGCCTTTTCAATCTATCCTTCATCTTGCTCTTTACTATTTCTTTTGGCGGGATTTCCAACCACATGAACTGGATGGCTGACCGGGGGAGTTTCCTTTTCCAGTAATCAGGATTTGGGCGCATGACAGGTGTTGCATTTTTTGTTGAGACGATCCTGGAAATGGATTCAGGATTCCCGAAATAGGCAAATCCATCTTTTTCAGTTTCGGTAAAATTGGAAAATTCATTTTCGAGCATAGGTACCATGGTTTCCATTGCGATTTTATCAGGATGAAGTTTATAGTAATTGATCAATAACCTGAAAACTTCGCCGATTTTTACCTGATTCCAGTACTCAGGCTGGTCGGGATTAAATAGGATAATGTTATCACCGTAACGGTCGATTCCCGGACTAACTTCTTCTTTTTCCCCCGGGAGAAAAAAAAGTTCTCTTAATTGTGTCGCAGCCTTGTCCATCTCTTCTGCTTTATATGTAGGATTAGATGGCCGACCTTCGTTGTTGTAGTTGGAAACATTAAATGCGTTACTGCAAAATTTCTCAGTCATATTAACCTCCAAGCGCCATTGAGGAGGTTCGGATGTCTGTTTTACAACTTTGCCTTTTCGGAGTGACCATGGTTCAAAGAAAAAGCAAACTGAACTTGGCAGGCCATACCCGAATTTTGTACTGCAGCGACCGCCGTTCAGGTAACAATACCCATCGAATCCCTTATTGTCTTTCAATACTGGGTACCTACGAAAAATATCAACCAGCGAAACAAGGATCTTAGTAGCTGCATCAGATTCTGCTTTGGTGTAGCCACATGAGTTCCCGTATTGGTCTGGCCCCTGGCCATTTAGTGTTCCGTATGTTATTTTAAATGTGCCCGGCTTATCTACAAGGAGTTCTTTTTCCTGGGCGAATGCTCCGTAAACACAGCCTGCTATTAATGCAATACTTAGCATAATTCTCATAGTCTTGTCATTAATGATTTCAATATTTGGTTTTAACTGAATCAATAGTAATGGTTTTTGCAGAACTGATAACTTCCATTCCAGCTTTCATCGAATTTGGACACGCTTCGAATGCGCTGGAGAAAGCTTTGCCTGCCTTGTCGTATGACTTGGTTTGCCCAATCAATTCGCTTAAACGGGGAACGGCTTTGCCGGCAGCCACCTTGAATTCGGCAGGTCTGGATTTGAGTGCAGCTGCTAGCGAATCTGCAACTGCTGCCCAATCGTTGAGGGTCTGGATATATGCGTTTACCGGTCCCTTGCTAAATGTATCGACACATTTTCCCAGGTTTTCCATTCCTGCCTGCAAGGCTGAAAATCCTTCCCCGCTGACCCCGATTCCTTGTGAACTGTTACAGCCACATTCTGAAGCCGGACTGTATGGCAGTCCTACTTGTCTTGGCGGGCTGTTTGGAGGCGGAGGTGAAATGGGCGGTTCTTCGGTTGTGGGTTCCTTTGTTGTTGGCTCATCAGTTGTAGGTTCCTTTACAGGTGGTGTTTGGGTACTTGTGGTTGGTTCCTTAACAGGCGGTGTTTCAGTTTTTGTAGTAGGCTCAGTTGGGTTCGGCGTTGGCTCAGTTTTCGGAACGTCCTGCTTCTGTGGTTCCGTTTTTTCTCCTTTGCATTTTTCCTGATTACGAATGATTTGATCCAAATTTTTGTAAGCCGTCTCAAAATCTTTCATTGCACCTTTTAGCGTTGTTTCATGTGAAATTATCTGTCCAAGATTGTCGGCGAACTTTTTAGCAGCTTCATGAACACCCATGGCACCTACAAGCGCTTTTAGTGCACTTGATTGCATAGTTTTTAAGGTTGCAGCGATAGTTCTTTCACTAAATTCTTCTTTGGTAGCACTGGCTATCATTTCCGAAACTGATTCGCCCGCTTCGGCAATCTCTACAGCAGTTTCGACAGCAGCGTGCGTTTCACCGCTTCCGATTATCGTAAGAGCTGACTTTGCAAGCAATTCAACCGTCGATGCAACAATTTCATCCCTGGCCTTTTCAAATTCCTCCGAATTGGCAACTTTCTGCAACCTCTCGTTGGCCTCCTTCAGGTTTTCCATGCCTTTCTCTCTCATCTTCTCAAGAGCCTCAACAGTCTCCTTGTCACAGTTAACAACCTCCACCTCAACAGTTGGGCCGATGAAATTATCGCAGTTTGTTTTTGCCTGAAGCGACGTTTTTCCTTTCCGTGAACCGGTTAATTCAACAGCACCCGATTGTCCGACAGCCGACAGAATGGTTTTATCCGCAGCAACAAAATCGACCAGTTCTTCTATATTCGATGGTTGAGCTGAAACGGGAATTTTTAGTACACCTGAAGTTTTATTTCCATCAATATCGTACAGTGCAATCTGCGGTATTGCCTGTCCTCCATTGTAATTTTCGATTTTCACGCATGATGCAGGCTGTGAGGTTTGATTCGTTTTTCCTTCCGGAGTTGCATATTCAACATACAGCGTGCCTTTACCTGGGCTTGCCCCTGTTATATTGGCCGATGATTCACCGTCGGACTGAACAGTGAACAGATTACCTGGCTCCACCCAAAACCGGAATTTTCCACCTTCCGGCTTTCCGGATGCCCTCACATTGCTTTGTTCTTCTGTTCCGAGTTCCGAACAACCGTATAGAGTTACTTCAGGTTTGTCTGATTCCTTATAAGGACTAATGGTTAGATCCAAAGAGCTTTCCTCGTAGATAAAATCAGTACCATCAAGAGTATGTCTTTGTCTATTTTCACTCGATTTCCAGCTTGCATGGTAACCTGTAGCTGTTTTTGTAATGTTACAATTCTTGTCAGTGGAACCATCGCAACTGGCGGAACAAGAAATGCTGTAATGATCAACGTTCCCACCATAATCTTTCCATTCATCGTAAAACCTTCGTCCCTTATCAGTCCCCTTAGCATTGATACCGATGCCGATGCCAACAGTCTTATTATCATCGGAGTAATGGAACTGTACGGAAGCTTCAGGCGACGCAGATCCTGAAACGTTAATGTCCCGGTTATCAGCGCTTATCATTTTGCCATCAATGGTTTGAAGGTATTTTGAAGATTCCGAGTGTGATCCTCCTCCTGAAACAGTGTAACTTCTTGGTTCGCCCGCACTTGAATCGAATGCAAAATCCTTTGCCGGGTCTTCAGCCTGATTTTCGATGATAACTGTTACAACTCCACGCGCTACTGTTTTTACTGAAGTGTGGCCTTCTTTATCCCATTTCTTATTTCCTAACATAACGCTTACTAATGTATCTCTTTGCATGGTATAGCTCTCAGTCACGCTGGCAGTGAACAACCATAATCTCCTATTTTCAGTTGATGTGGGGTCTTTGGAGTAACCTTCATTACCTTCATCGGAAACAATAAAGAATGGTTTTGCCAGACGGGGATTCAGGCTAAATGAATGCAGATACGTGATAAACAGCAAGAGGATGAGAGGTAATGTTTTCATCTTAATTTGTATTTGAATGGATATTATTCAAACTTTTATAAGGTTTATTTTTGAATCAATTCGCCCAATCTTTCAACCGGAAGATGATTGAAAAATAGTCCCACATAATCAGTCAATCCCTGATTTTGCTGTTTGAATTCTTCCAATTGAATTGCTGTTGCAGGTTGGTATTCCAGCGACATGAATTGTACAGATGTTTGTGGTAATGTCCGGTCCCAGCAGATGGGGTTAAACCTGACTACTGCTCTTCCCTCCCCATTTGTATTAATCGTCGAAATCCCGGATTGTGGACTTGAATATGCTGGTTGACTTAATTGTTCAGATGTGAAAACTTCAAATTCCTTTTTCATTCTGTTGTACAGGTCGGGGCGCAAAACCTGATCGGGCTTAAAGTTCAGTTTAGCCCATTCAGCAAGTGACTTTTCGTAGTTAATGCTATCTATTTCCTGCCTTATTTTGTAATAGGCCAGCTTAGCACTCATTATCTCTTTCACTGTCACCTGGATCCAAATATCTGGATGATCTGGGCTGGAAACAAGTAATGAACCCTTAAACCAACCTGAGCCCGGTGCAAATAATCGTACTCCTGGGGCAATCTCTTTCAATACCGGAGCGGTAGTGTAATACTTTTGAAGGTTTTCAAGTGCCTTTTCCAGTGGTTGCTCTAACTGAGGCGGGTCACCTGATTTAAAGCCGGATTCTTTGAATTGAATGCCGATCAGATTAATTGGGTTGTTTATACCGATTTCTGTACCATGAGCAGCCCAATCTGTTACCGTCTTAGAAACCCCATTTTCAATATAAAAATAGCGAAATGAAAAACTGATTCGGCTTTGTATTCCAAAATCTCCGGTGCCAGAAAGCTCATCACATGAATTTCCTGAAAAGCTTACTGCAGCGTCGAATCCTTTTGGGGCATTTACAATTGAATCGTTACGCTGTACCCATTGGGTAATTGAAGACAGATTTTTTGTAAAAGAGGCCATATCCAAACCAGGACATTTATTGAGTTTGTTTTGAAGGACTACCTTCCCTGGCTTCTCGGGTTGAAATTGGGTGGATTGGGCATGCGATACACAAATGGGAAAGATGACACCCACCAAAACCAATAATAAAACATGGCTTAATCCTTTCATAATTCTAACTAAAATAGAAGGTCTTATGTACTTTAATTGTCTTTGCGTGACAATCTAAAATCAATGGTAATTGTTGATTTCTCACCGTTTAGATTTGTTATCACTTTTGATTCCTTATGCTGTAAAACGTCATCCGTGATTTTTCCCGGATAGGGGCCGAATACCACCCAAAGTGGAATCCTGACTTCCCGGGGATTGTTTTTTGCAGTACGCGGTAGGTTGTCGCATGTTCCCTGGGCTTCTTCAAAGGACTTTTCTTCCCCCGTCACAGGAAGTGAGGTACCCTTTGCAATGACATAGTAATTTAAAGTGCCTTCTGCGACAAATTCAAGTTCAATGCGCGTGTCCTCTTGTGGCTTTCCCTTGTAGGAACTTTCGTGTGAGATTCCGCTTCCCGCTATATGAAATGATTTTTCATTCTTATAGGTACGTCCGCCTTCCCGCCCCGTTTTGCATTTATGGCATCCATCCTCTTCTGTTACCCTGGTTGATTCATTGGTGGAAAAAGTCATAGTTCCTTCTGCCCATGAAATGCCTTTCCGCTGGAGTTTCCAATCACTAAAGGTATTATTTTTTATTACCGTTTCTTTGCGGTATTGCTGATCAGATTGATTGCAGTATACACCATATTCAACCAATTCAGTTGAATCTATTATCGAATTAACTGTGATAGAAACAGGTCCTTTGAAAGTGCAAATTTCCTTTTTGTTCAATTCGTCAATTAATTTTTTAGAAAGTTTTTTGCAGGCATCTGTAACGCTGGTCAAATTATTAGCAGCCACCAAACTCCCGGCATTGGCAATACAATCCAACGTTTTATACTTGTAACAGCGGGCATAAAGTTGAACTTTCCCATCTACATAATCATGCATTCCAAGCGATACCCAGTAATCATGGGGCAAATCCTTGCCGACATTATTCATATTAGCCGGGATATCTTTCCCGTTCAATTCCATGTTACGCATTTTACCAAGTTTGGTTCTGATATCATTATCGGATACCACATCGGCACATGGGAATTCATCCTTAAGAGATTTGGAGATCACCTTTTCGAATGGAACTATATATATCAATGAGTATTTGGCTAGTTCATACTCGGATGTAACAGAGAAATGAGGTTTCTGCGCAACCAGAACTGTTGCCATAAAAAGGAGAAAAAGCAAGATTATGGAATGAAGGTTTTTCATGGTCTATTGTTTGTTGTTATATCGCCGGATGCCCGGTTGTATCAGAGCGTATTGCCCCTGTTACAGGATATTATTTCAGAATGGTGCACTTCGGTAAAATCTGCCGAAGCTGGTTGATTTCTGCTTCAGCTATTCCAGTTTTAACGACTCCCAAATTCTTCAGACCAGAAATTGAACTTACAACCGGTTTAATCGATTGAATTGGATTTAGATCGGTATACAAGTCGCTCAGATTTTTGAGTCTTGAAAGTGAGGCAGGAAGCTCTGAAAGATTATTATTATACACACTCAGCATATTCAATTTTGAGAAATTGCCAATTCCTGATGGCAGGCTTGAAACTGAATTTCCAAAGTTGATGATATATAATTCTTCAAGCGGGTAACTTGCCGCATTCCGGAGGATTTCCTCCAGGTCGACCGGTGTCCCTTTGGTATTGCAGGTTACCACCAATGTTTTTATTCCCCTGAACACCGCCATCTGATCAATGACCACCTGAACTTGTGGTTCAGACATATTAATAAGGAGGTAAGGCATTGACTGAAGCCATTCCCTGCATTTTATTTTCGGATCGTCGTCATCTTTGTATTCCTGCACGATTTCTTTTCTCAGGGGTTCGGCAAAATCCATCTTCCCCCCGTCTCCTTCGCGTACGATTTTCATCATCTGGCTCATCAATTTAGTACTGTAAGCATCCATCTTTTGCTGAATTTCATTCTCAACTTTGGCCTTCGATTGATTTCCATTGTTCCCTTGCGCTGGTTCCTGAGTGGAATTGTTTTGGCGAAGGGCCTGGGTAAGTTTAACCGCTAATGCTTCAATCTTCGCATTGGCTTCTTTAGCTGCTGCAGGATCGCCCCAATTGGTCGACCGCCTTATTGCGGCCATCTGCTGTTTGATCTGCGCGGCTTCATTGCCGGCATTCTGAGCGACCAATATCAGGTTTAAAAGGAAGATAATGACGAATAGCAAAAAACGTTTCATCTTTTCAATTGATTAATTGTAACTATTCCAAATTTTATCCAACAAACATCCTGCGTAAATCACTTGTTATAGCCTATCATAAGGTCTTCGGGGCCAGATAGGTTATACTTATAGGCAGTTCTCAGCCTTTGCATGTAACCTGAAACCTGGGAAAGGCCAAATGCGCCGGGTTCTGTGTTAAGTTTGACCCCGGTTTGGGATTCAGCCACCTCATTGGTTAATTTCTCCAGGCGGTACAACGCATCCAGGGATGATTGGGTAAATGATTTGTAGCTGGCCAATGCATCAATATACTTTGGCGTAAGCAGGGCGCAATAACTTCTTTTTGCGGTTACCATCTCTTTTTTCAGCGCAGCAAGCGTCTTTGGATCCGGCGACATTTCGCGTTTGGCAGCTTCAGTATAGAGTTCATAAATTTTTGTTCTCACCCGATCAATTTGTTCCAGCAATCTTACCCCATTTTCATCCTTATCCACATCCAGAAACTTGTTCATGTATTTATTTTGTTGCGCATCCAGGCTGTCCCTGAGGTTTTTCTGCTGGTTCATGAGTTTGAATCTTTGCATGTTTTTCGCATTCTGATCCTGCAATCTCTTCGGATCTGCATCCGCTTCAGCCTTCATTTCAGTCGTATAACCTGTTGCCCAGGCTTTCCGACCTGCTACATTTGTCTTCTTCAGGTTATCGACCTCCCCCATCGAAATGTTCATTTTTTGCTGCATCATTTCATCGGCGATGGCTCTTTTCTGTGCTTCAAAGGCTTTCTTCTGATCACCGGTGGCTCCTTTGCTCTGTTTTTCAAGGTTCATCAATTTTTGGATTAAATCGGGAGAAATACCGGATTGTTTGATCGCATTATCCATCATTTTCAGTTTATTGTCGTGCGATTTTGCATCGTTATTTTCCTTTCTCCGGTCTATCTCATTTTGCAGCGACTCACCAATCTCATTAAGTTTGGCCATGAATTCATCTTTGGCCTGAGTATTGTCTTCGCTGCAAATATTCGCCGGAACTGAAGGGAACTTCCCGATGAATGCCTCCGGCCGGACCTGGGCAGTGGTTATTGTCGAGAAAAACAGAAATAATATGATTGCCAATGACTTTTTCATAATTACCTGTTTAAATGATGTATGTATTGCTAAAAAATATCAACAATTTGCTTCTTAATCCCCAATGTGTGAGATGATGCGGAATTCTCATCCTCCGGAGATGAAAATGAATTGGACATTAGGATACAAGACCCTGGCATGTTACAAGTCTTAGAATATCACCTGATGTATTGAAATTATTGAGGAACCCAAAAGACAGTTCTACAGACCGTGTAAAACTGCCTTTTAAAAATTACATCTTGATGAATTCAACCCTTCGGTTCAGTGCTTTATTAACCGGGGTGTCGTTTGGCGCCACAGGTTTACTTTCGCCCATACCATCGGTTTCAAGTCGATCGCCATTTACGCCAAATGATTTGGCCAGTTCGGCTTTTACGTTTGCAGCTCGCCGTTTGGACAGATCAAGATTAAGGTCATCTTTCCCATCCGAATCGGTATGCCCCACGATTTTCACTTTTACATCCGGAACTTCGTTGAGCACAGCAGCAATATCTTTAAGCGTGCCATAAGATTCAGGTTTCACGACATCTTTATTCACATCAAAATAAATTCCGTAGGTTACCAGCTTGCCTTCGGTAAGTAACTTATTTCGAGTGTCTGGTGCAGCGCTTGTAATTTTAATATTGGAAATATAGGATGCGCATGATGCTCCCCGGTATAGCTTAAAACACATACGGGTAAATTTGCTTCCTTCGTAGATATTAGTTGGCACATCCAGAACTTTTCCTCCCAAATGATATATGCGAAGACGACGATTTTGTACCCAGACAATTACATGGTTTACTTTTTCTTCCTGCACCAGGTTTAATTTTGATGTTCCAGTAAGTTTCTCATTAGATCCTTTTTTATAGCCCTTCGTTTCCCAAATAGTCTTTGCAACTGTTACATGGATTCCACAATTACCCGGGTCCCCGTTTTTGTCCATTTCACTATGACTGCTCTCGCCAAATAACACTAAATCAGCAGCGTATCTGGTTGCACCCTTTTTGGGAACAATATCAAATTCAACAATAAAATTCTTGGGGAAATCAATATCTTTCATGAACCAGTAAGTCCCTTCTGTACTATTCAAATTAAACCAGTTGCCAGGTGTAATATTCAAGGTGTTGACTTCACCAGCGACATCGGTTGTCCAAAGGGCAGGGAAATCGCCAACTGCGTCCTGGCTAAAATCTTCGTATAATAAGACTTTGTCACCAGGGACAAAATCGTAATTTGAATAGGATTGAAGGGAAGGTGAACCTGATGCCTGACTTACAGGCTCAGAGATTTTCTGATTCTGTGCTTTTGATATACTATCCTTGGCACGTTTTGCGGCAGGACTTTCAGGGGTATTATCCTTTTTAAAAACATCTTTAACCCCTTTTTCGACCGAATTCAATCCCTTGTTAACCTCGCTATTTGCCTCGCTGTTGGCTTTCCGGTTCGTCTGGTCCTTTAATATTTTCTTAAGGTTAATCTGCGCATTCAGATTTATTATTACCAGACAAAAAAAGAACATTAAAAAAAATCGTGTTGTTTTCATATCAGTAAGTATTAGATT
>Ga0118677_10006166_pt1 | contig 20491 bp, 11 predicted proteins | sample AliMusrvi5mmetaG_FD_86154 | JGI IMG/M metagenome (GOLD analysis project Ga0118677, IMG submission 86154)
GCTTCCACCTGTGGATTATTCGGGAATCAAGCGCTTAGGGGACGACCCTCAGGCGGCAGAACTTCTGCGGCGCGCCGGTCGGCAAGGTATAGATCACATTGCCCGGGCTGCTTGTCGTGTCGATATCGCCCGCAGCGGCTGGCGCCCACGTAACCAGGTCGTTGGAAACCTGCACTTCCCAGGAGGCGACGGTACCGACATGCGGCCAGGTGACCTTGCCGTTGACCACGCCCGGATTGGTGGCGAGACCGTCCATGCCCATGAAATAGGCGATGCCGTTGGCCACTCCGTCGTTGTTGTAATCGTCGCTGGCCGCAGCCGTCGCACCGCCGGCATGGAGTCCCGCCCAGGCGGAGTAGCCGGAGAGCGCTGAGCCAATTTCCTGGATCTGCATGCAATCGAGCAAACGATAATCGAAATTGACGTTGTCGCCCCAACTGCCCCAGAGCGTGCCCGTGGCGTCGGTGGTCATGGTCAACGGGGTGCCCCACGGGTATTTGGTTCCGTTCGGTTGGCCGGGCGTGCCGATGGCCGGGCCGGCGAAAAATCCGCCGCTCCAACCCGCCCCCCATACCGTATAACTGGTGTTGGCGGGCAGGCCCGTGAACTTCCAATTCATATTGCCGGTGGTATGCAGGTTCTGACCCAGGTCCGGGCTCATGCACGCACCCGTGGCAGATGAAAAGTAAGCGTAGCTGGCATTGTTGTCGTTGAAGATGAACGACACGCCGGTTTGCACCGTGCCCGTGCCATCGACGAGATTGTTGACGGTGATGGTGTTGCTGCCGCCGCCGCCGTTGAGCGCGACCTTGTTCCAAGATCCCGTCTGGGGGTAGGCCCCTCCTGCCTGGCCCGTGCGCGGCGTGCCGGTGCCGATATCAATGCTATATGTGGGCATCGGCACTCCATAAGTGACGACCACCATATCGGTCGCCGTGAAGCTCGCCGAGTCGGTCACGGTCAGGGTGTAAGTGGTGGTGGCGGCGGTGGTGGTGACGGTGGGATTGGCGACCGAGGCATCGCTCAGGCCGGTGCTTGGAGACCAACTGTAGGTGGTGTAAGTGCCCGAGCCACCCGTGGCTGCCGGACTGCCGCCGAGCGTGGCCGTGGGCGAGCTGGGGGTCAGCGCCTGGTCATCACCGGCATGGGCAAACAAGGTGGGCCAGACGAAATCGACGGTTGCGGTTTCATTCACCGTGACACTATCAACGGTGGCGGTGAACACCGACGCACCGGCCGTCGTGGACTTCACGGTGAAGGTCACCACTCCCGAAATATTGGATACGCCCGAGGCTGGAGCAATCGTGTCCGGCGTGGGGCGGCTGGAACCCAGCGTCACGGTGCGGCCAGCAACGAGTGTGCCGCCGCTTTCCCTCACGGTCACGGTGATGGTGGAACTGTCGGTCCCATTGGCCAACACCGTGCTCGGGGAAGCCGGGGAGGCTGTCACCGTCGAGAGACTCGCGCTGGCCGCAGGATTCGTGGTGAAGGTCACGGGGGCCTTTTGCGTGATGACCAAATTGCTGTCAGAGACATCGGTGGCTTCAAAATAATAGAGGCCCGTCGTGTCGCACTTGACCGCAAAGGTGGCCACTCCAAAGGCATCAGTCGTGTCCTGGGTCGCAGTGATGGTTGGGGTCCCGCCGCCGGTACCGCCATTTCTAGCAAGCATGACGGTCTTGCCTTGGATCGGAGCGTTAATGGCATCCCGCAAGGTCACGGTGACCGTGGAGGTGTTGAAACCATCGGCGCGCTGCGTGGACGGGGATGCTTCCACGGTCGAGTTGCCGGCGGTGGCCCCGGGCGCATGGACCGCCTGGCCACCCGTTAGATTGCCGGTGCTGCCGGAAAAACTGCCGCTGGCGGTGTATACCGCGGTGATCGCGTGCGGCGTAATGGTGGTGATCGCCAGCGCACTGGTGGTGGTGGCCGCGGTGCCGTTATACCCGCTACCGGCCGTGACCGTCTCCGCTGCATTCAAAGGCGAACCACCCACCCAGAACTGGACCGAACCGGTGGGAACCACCGTGCCACTGCCCGGGACAATCGTGGCGGTGAACGTGACCGGGGTGCCGTAGAGGGCCGGAGTGCCCGAGGTGGCCACCGTGGTGGTGGTCGGGGTGAGCGCAAAGTCTGCTAGATTACCCGCAACCACGACGTTTGACAACACCGCGTTGCCGGTGACACTCAAGTATTGATAAATCATCGATCCCATAGGCCAAGGCAAATGGTCAAACGTCACCGCAGGCGTGCCCAACGCCGCTTCGCTCGATGTGTCTGCCGGATTGATCCACAGGCTGATCGTTTTCTTGCTGTAGTAGTCCGGGTAGGCGGCGTCGAGGTGCATCTTGACATACACTACGTCCCCGGCGGCCGGAGCGACCGCCGATGCCGTGGCCAGGTAATGATAGCCATTCCCCTGAGCATAATCGTTTCCACTGAGCCCCCACTTGCCGGTCGTGCTCGTGTGAATCGTCGGCGGGTATGACGACCCCCCATCCCCCATGGTCAGTGAACTGTCGCCGCTGCCAACCGTGGCAAGAACAAATTTGGTCCAGACGTCCTGGTGCGTCCCTTGGGTGAACGTGTAATTCAATGTCAGAGACTGGGCGTTGGCCAGCGACGCCGTGCTGCCAATCACCGTGGCTCGGGCGGTGTCCGTGAGGCCGAAGGCCAGCAAGGCCGCCAGTGCGGCAATGGATGCTAAAATGTAGCGGTTGATGCGGGATACCATATTAGTGGCGTTGGCCGCCGATCCGGGGGTTGCGAAAATCGCCGTGGCGATGGCGGCGAGGGAACGGGGAAGGAAGCGTGGGATTTGGAATTTCATGGCGGGGTGGGAGTGGAATTTCGGATTCTGGTTTTTGAATTTTGGATTCGATTCTGGTTTCTGGTTTATTGGGAGTGGTGTGCTAAAACGGCTTGGGTAACTTACAAGGTACCGAGCCAGCACCCGTTTGGCCCCTGAGTACAGATAAATTTGGCGCTAGCGGATGTACTTTGATTGGACATTTGGCGGTGGTTTTGAGCGTGGTCACGCGGAGGTAGCGGGCCTTGGCCGGCGCGAACTTGTGGCGATACCCCTGAGCGGTGGTCTCGTCGGTGTTGGCGGACGCGTCCACCACGCGGAGCCATGCCTTGCCATCCTCGGACAACCGCTTTTTCCCCCGCCCTCCGGTCCGGCCACCGGCTCTTTCAACGGCCTTCAGCCCAAGAGCAATTTCCTAGAGTCCTTGAAAAGTGAAAGATGTTGTCGTTAGGTCAAGTTCGTCGTCTTGTGTCTTGTGTCTTGCAGTCTTGGGTCTGAGGCGGAGCCTCGCTAGCAAGAACAGTTTGGAAGTTCGCGTACAGGATGACGGCTGGTTTTCCTGGGATGCGATGGATATAACCACTAACAAGTCAGAAGAAATTTCCTATGATCGCTAGAAACCACCCGCAGCGAACGATTCGTACCGCCCTGTGTTTGACCCTGGTGGCGGCAATCCCTGGTGAGGCATCGGAGCCTGCCGACCCGCTGGATGCCTGCAATGTTGTCTGGGATTCGCCGAGCCAGAACGCCCACGGATCCATGCCGATCGGCAACGGCGATGTTGGCATCAACGCCTGGGTCGAACCGTCCGGCGACCTCGTCTTCTATCTCAGCAAGACCGACGCCTGGGACGAGAACGCTCGTGTGTGCAAGATCGGCCGGGTCCGCGTGAAGTTCGATCCGCCACTGCCGACGACGACCGGATTCCGGCAGGAATTGAAACTGCGGGAAGGACGAATCGAAATCGCCGCTAACAACGGTGTCCGCCTCAACCTGTGGGTGGATGCCAACCAGCCGGTCGTGCATCTGGAGACGGAATCCGCCACGCCGCTAAGCTGCCACGCCGCCGTCGAGTTGTGGCGGTTGCGCGAACGCCCGTTCGGCAACAATGACGATAGCCACTCCGGCAGCGGGTTGTCGGCGTCCGATTTCAAGCCGACGGTCCTACCGGATGTCGTGGTCGACTCCGGCAAGCCGCGCGTGGTTTGGTATCACCGCAACACGCGTTCGATTTATGAACTCGGGCTGAAGGTTCAGCATTTGGAGACCTTGAAGGGGCGGTTCACCGATCCGCTGCTGAACCGCACCTTCGGCGCCAGCCTGCACGGCGACGGGTTCGTGGCGGACGGCCCCAAGGCAATCAAGTCGGCGGCGCCGGCGAAACGCCAGGCGTTGTCTGTCGCCGTTCTAACGGATCAGACCGGCACGCCCGAAAAGTGGCTGGCGCAACTCGATCAGTTGGAAACAAGAACCGGCAAGCTCGACCCGGCGATAGCGCGGCGCGCCCACGAAACATGGTGGAGCGGGTTTTGGAATCGCAGTTGGGTTTTCGTGGGCGGTGCCAATTCTCTCACGAGCGGTTATGTCCTACAGCGTTTCATGAACGCCTGCTCCGGCCGCGGCGGCTCGCCTATCAAGTTCAACGGCTCGATTTTCACCGTGGAAGCACAACCCGGCGCATCTGCGGAAACGCCAGAGGGCGATCCGGATTGGCGGCAGTGGGGCGGCAACTATTGGTTCCAGAACACGCGCCTCGCCTACTGGCCGATGTTGGCGGCCGGCGACTTCGACATGTTGCAGCCGTGGTTTCAGATGTATCGCGCCGCGCTACCGTTGAGCCAGGCGCGCATTCAGACGTACTACCAGTTCGCCAACGCCGCGCAATTCCCCGAGACGATGTACGGGTGGGGACTGCCATGTAACGGCGATTATGGTTGGAACAATCAAGCGCCCGAGCCGTCTAACAGCTACATCAGACGGTACTGGAACGGCAGCCTCGAACTCATCGCCGTGATGCTCGACCGCTACGACTTCACGCAGGACCGGCCATTCGCGCAAGAAATGCTCGTGCCGCTGGCCGATCCGTTGATCAACTTCCTCTATCAGTACTGGCCGAAGCGCGACGCGAATGGGAAAATCCACTTGGATCCCGCGCAATCGTTGGAGACGTGGCACTCCGCGGTGAACCCGTTGCCCGAGATTGCCGGCCTGAGGTTCCTGTTACCGCGCCTGCTGGCCTTGCCGGACGGCGTCACGACTGCCGACCAGCGCGCGCGCTGGCAGAAGATGCGCGACGAGCTGCCGCCGGTGCCGGTGGCCGAGGTGAATGGGGTCAAGCTCCTGCGTCCGGCCGATTCATTCACGTCTTGCGCCAACTCGGAGAACCCCGAACTGTATGCCGTGTTTCCCTACCGGCTCTACGGCGTCGGCCGGCCCGATCTCGACATGGCCCGCGCAACCTATGACCGTCGCGCCAACCGACATAACCACGGTTGGTGTCAGGACAGCATCCAGGCCGCTTGTCTCGGACTCGGCGACGAAGCCGGCCGCTTGGTCGCCGCCCGCGCCGCCCAGATCAATGCCGGCTATCGCTTTCCCGCCATGTGGGGGCCGAACTTCGACTGGATTCCCGATCAGGACCACGGCAACAACATCCTCACCACGCTGCAGTTCATGCTGCTCCAATCCGACGGCAGGAAACTGTATGTTCTGCCGGCCTGGCCGAAAGACTGGAACGTATCGTTCAAACTCCATGCGCCCCATGCAACCACCGTGGAAGGGGAACTGCGCAACGGCAAAGTGGTGTCGCTCAAGGTCACGCCGGAGTCGCGCTCGCAGGATGTTGTCAATATGTTGGGAAAATGAGAACACACGAACGGTAAATCGTGTGGTCGAGAACCCTTTGGAAGTTCGCGTACAGGATGACGGCTGGTTTTCCTGAGACGCGCTGGATACAACCACTAACAAGTCAGGAGAAAGTTCGAAGGCTGCAAAGGCAATCATCCCCCATTTCCCCGCCCTGCGCTCTGGCCACCCGCTCTGGCCACCCGCTCTTGCAACGGCCTTCACCGAAAAACAATTCCCTAGTCAGTGTAGTGGATTTAAGTGATCCATATGACTGTTGCGCCACGTACAAAGGAGATTCGCCAATGAACAGAACCACACGGCATGCCATGATCGCTTTCTCCGCCCTGCTGCTGACGTGGTTGCCTTGTCTTGCTGCCAAGGCTCCCGATGCAACGGCGCCCTCGCCGCCAGCGCGGACAATCAATTTCCAAGCGCCGTCGACACAGATGGGCACTATCCAGCCCGTCGTCCGCTATTATCAAGCCGACCGGCTCGAGCGCGAGCTTGCGCTGGAGTTGCGCGACAAAGCCAGGGTGAGCGATGGGGGTCAGGCCGAATGGACGCTCGAGCTCGAATCGCGGCCGGTCGAGAATCGACGCGACGCCGTCGATTACAGGTTCACATTCACACTTGCCAAGGGCGAGGCCAAGGCTGCGGCGGTGGGAGTGTCGTTCGCTTTTTCGGATTGGTCGTCGTCGAATTTCGTCCTCGTGCCTGGCGCCGTGTACGACGGAAATCGGTTCGCCGTGAAAGCGATCGAATATCCGCCCTACTGGTACGACAATCGCGAGTGGAAGCTGGACATGCCGACCACGATCACCGATTGTCCGAGGCTTGCCAAGGACGGCACCACGGGGCGGATTGATCTCGATACCGGCAATGCCACCGTGCCGATGATGGCCTTTCACGCACCTGCGGCGCAACGAGCCTGGATGGTATTGACCACGCAAGGCAGCCGCCTGGGCAACCACGGTCTGCTCATCGAAGAAGACCAGCACAGCGGCGCGCGGTTGACGATCACCGCCCCGGCCGTCCGGCAATCGCGGCCAGTGATGGGCTCCATGGTTTGTCCGTCAGGCGATCACGCGGCCGCTTGGAAGGCTGGTGACACGGTTACAATCCAGTGCCGGGTCTTCACCTTTCAGGCGCGTCAGCGCGCCGATTTGATGCAGCGCTTTTTCGAGGTGCGCAAGGACCTGAATCCCGCGGATCGCAAGGAATCGCTTCCTTATAGCGCGGCCCGGCAACTTCTTGATGAGCTTTACGCCAAGCATCGTTGGGACGAAGGGATCGGCATGTATCGGCTCACCGATCCCGCCGAGGGCAAGACCACCTGGAACTCTATCTGGCAGCTTGGCTGGAACGGCGGCGGGCAGATAACGCTTCCGCTTCTGATGCAGGGCGACGCAGAAACGCAACGCCGCGCCCTGCGGAACCTGGATGTGATTTTCACCAAGACCCAGGCCGCGTCCGGCTTCTTCAATACGATCGGCAACGGCAAAGAATTTGCCAGCTTCGGCTTCTGGAAAAACTTCGTCAACCATGAAAGCCTCATACGTTCGCAAGGCGACTGGCTCTTTATGGCCCAGCGGCAGTTCCAGTGGATCGAATCGACTGACGGGTCCGTCCCGGCATCGTGGAAAGAGGGTCTGCGCCGTCAGGCCGATGCCTTCGTGCGATTGTGGGACAAACGGGGACAGTTCGGCCAGTTCGTGGACGTCGAGACGGGCGATATCTGCGTCGGCGGATCGACGTCGGGGGCGATCGCCGTGGGCGGGCTGGCCCTGGCCTCGCGGAGTTTCCACGCACCCCGCGATCTCGAAGTTGCCCAGGCCGCTGGACGAAAGTACTATCGCGACTTCGTGCAGGCGGGCTACACCACGGGCGGACCCGGCGAAATCTTGTCAGCGCCGGACAGTGAATCGGCCTTTGGGTTGCTGGAATCGTATATGGCCCTGTACGAAGTGACCGGCGACTCCGAGTGGCTCGGCTATGCCAAGGAGTTGCTTCCCATCTGTGCAAGCTGGACGGTCGCGTACGATTATCGTTTTCCGGCCGGCAGCCCGATGGGCCGGATCGACGCGCGCAGTTGCGGCGCCGTATGGGCGAACCTGCCGAACAAGCATGCGGCGCCGGGCATTGCCACCTGGTCGGGCGATTGTCTCTTGAAATACTATCGTGCAACCGGCGATCTGCTTGCCTTGGAGCTGCTCCGCGACATCGCCCACGGTATCACGCAATACATCAGCCGGCCGGGGCATGAACTGGGGCGCATGCCGCCCGGCGCCATCTGCGAGCGAGTCAACTTGAGCGACTGGGAGGGCCAAGATCAGGTCGGCGGCAGCATCTTTGGTTCATGCCCCTGGGTGGAAGCGGCCGCGTTGCTCACGGTTGTGCAGATTCCCGGGCTTTATGTCCAGCCTGACACCGGGGTGTTCGCCGCATTCGACAACATTCGTGCCGAGACGATAAGCCATGCCGGAGGCGTCATCAGGCTGAAGCTCACCAATCCTACGAAGTTTCCTGCCGACGTAACCGTTCTTACCGAATCGGCGCGCGATGCGCGGAGAGCGGTTCCCTTTCTTATTTCAAAGCACATGCGCGTTGTCCATCTCGATGCCGACGCTGCCGCGGAAGTTGAGTTTCGCTGACCCTTATTCCAACTGCCCCCAGAAAATGCCCCCCATACCCACGCCCTCCGTTCCGGCCACTGGCTCTTGCAACGGCCTTCAGCCATATAATTATTGACTCATCCCCCATGTGCTTCTACATCTTCCCGCCCTCATTCCAATGAGGGGAAATATTTTGATAACAAAAAAATAATGAAAGGAATCATGCAATGAAACACCAACATGAAGTATCCCGCCGGCAATTCATCGGCGGCACCCTGGCCGCAAGTTCGATTCTCGCAACGCTGGCGGCGCACGCGGAGGACAAGCCTGCCGCGGTCGCTCTCGCGAAGTTTGACCGCAAGATCAAGATTGGCGTGGTCGGTTTGGGAGGGCGCGGCAACTGGCTTGCCGGCCTGGTCCGCAACCATGGCGGTTACGAGATTCACGCCGTGGCGGATTATTTCCCGGACGTCGCCGAGAAGAACGGCACGGCGCTCGGCGTGGACAAGGCGCGATGCTTCTCGGGACTGTCCGGTTACAAGAAGGTGATCGAGAGCGGCATCGAGGCGATCATCATCATCGACGTGCCGTACTTCTATCCGGAACAGGCGAAGGCCGCGGTTGATGCCGGCCTGCACATTTATATGGCAAAACCGGTGTGCGTGGACGTGCCGGGGGCATTGTCCATTGGCGAATCCGGCAAGGCGGCGACGCAGAAGAAGCGCGTGTTGCTCGTGGACTATCAGATGCCGACCGATCCGCTGAACATCGAAGTCTATAAACGCATCGCCGCGGGCGCGCTTGGAAAGTTGCAGACGATTTTCTCGAACGGCGCGGCCGGCGGCGGCGGCTTCAACGACCCGCCGCTCACCAAAACCATCGAGAGCCGCTTGCAGGGCCTCACCTGGGTCAACGATGACGAACTAGGCTGCGGCTACATTGGCAACTACGACATCCACGTGGTTGACGCGGTGATGCGCGCGATCGGTGGCCGCGTGCCCGTCTCGGCGTACGGCTGGGGCGCGCGTTATCGTCCGGAACCGCATGGCAACTCACTGGACACGACGTGCGTCATGTACACGTTCGAGGACGGCACCGTCTGGAATCATCAGAGTCCCAAGGGCACGACCGACGACTGGTTCGCGGGCAACGGTTCGCTGGTGGCGGAGTTTCAAGGCAGCCAAGCGAGCGCCCGGGTTTCCTACTGGGGCAAAGCCTACGTGCGCGGCGGCCCACAGTCATTCAGCGGTGGCAAGATCGAGAACCTCTACGATGCCGGTGCCGTCCGCAACATCGCGTCCTTTTACGACGCCGTCATGAAGGGCGAAACGTCCAACCCGACCGTCAAGCAGGCCGTTGACAGTGCGTTGGTCTGCATCCTTGGCCGCGAAGCCGCGGCGCGGCGCACACCGCTGACGATGCAGCAACTCCTCAAGGAAAACAAAAAGCTTGAAGTGGACCTGACCGGCTTGAAGGCGTGACGAAATCAGGGGCTTGAATCGCTCGCCAACCTGGTGCGCGATCCGCTCTTGGATCGCACGTTCGGAACCGAAGCTTGTCGACGGACAGGAATTCAACCCCGATTGGCGCGCCTGGGGGGATTGCTACTGGTGGCAAAACACCCGCCTGCCACTGACAATGACCCGTGCTCATGGGCGTTTTCCGGTGCCCTCCGCCCGCGCCCGGCCGGGCGATTGCCGATCCTGGCAAATTCCCAGGAAATCCCCATTTCCTGCTTGCACCGGGGCCGTAATACCTCTATTTCCTTGCATGGCGCTGGTTGGTTCAAGCGTTTATACAAACTGACGGTGCCGGTACACCGACCGATCCGCCAGCACGACTTCTGTGATATGCTGAAAAGTGGAGATGCCAAAGTGATGAAAGCCGCAAGACACGCCCCGGGGCAGGATGTTAGAAATTCAAGCCATTGAAACCATTGTGAAGCACATGCCGGGTGAGAGAACGAATCATCCGTTTCTGTCAGGCGTCGCGCGTTGCACGAAATGCGGGTTTGCCTTGGTCATCACGCTTTCCCTGCTGGTGCTGCTGCTCATCCTGGCGGTGGGCCTCCTGAGCATCAGCACCATCGCGCTGCGCAGTTCCGCCAGCGGGCAAGCCAACGCCGTCGCCAGGGCCAACGCCAAAATGGCCCTCGTGCTGGCGCTTGGCGAATTGCAGCAGGAATGCGGGCCGGATCGCCGCATCACCGCCAGCGCCGCGATCCTGGCGGATGACGCCAAAGGACTGGCCGCGACTGCCGCCGCATTCAACGCGCGAACCACGAGCCCGGACTTTGCCAATCCGCACTGGCTGGGCACATGGGATTCATGGACGGACTGGCTCAATGGACCCGACATGAAGAAAACCTATCAACCGGGGCGGAAAAACAAGTTCCGGCGCTGGCTGGTCTCGCATCCCGAGCCGCAAACCCTCACCTCTATCAATGCGCCAAGGACCGCGGCCAGTGGCACGCAACACGTCGAAGTCGTCGGCAACGGAACCCTGGGCGAGGACTCCAGCGTCTCGGACCATGTCGCGGTGCCGGTCGTGCCGGTCGTGCCGGACGTGCCGGCAGGCAGCGTGGCAAGCAGCGGCTATGCCTGGTGGATCAGCGGCGACAACCAGCGCGCCCTGGCCAATCATTGCACTGCCGAGGCCGCCCCCACCGGCAGCACGGCCGCCGCGGCGCAGCGCCTGGCGGACCAACCGGCGGCCGGTGTTGACTGGCTGAGAGGTCTGGGGAAATATCCCGCCGCCGACAAGAAGGCCCTGGTGAAATCCATCAGCCTGCCCACGCTGGGAGTTGCCGCAAACGATGACGACTTCCACAGGAACCTGGGAAAATACTATCACGATCTAACAGCCAACAGCGTCGGGTTGCCGATCAATGTCCGCGATGGCATGCTGAAAAAGGATTTGAACCTCCTGTTGGAGTGTCCGACGCTGCCGTCTGAATATGGCACGTATTGCCGCGCCAATACCAACGGCACGATTATTCCCATCCGTGCCCACACAGGCTATATTGACAGCCCGTTTTACGCGCGGGATCTCAATTTCCCCTCGTGGTACAAGCTCCAGCAATTCTATCAAATGGCGGCCGGCAGCGGCGGATACGGTGAGGAACTAGCGGAGGATTGCGCGCCGGTTCCCTATCAGAAAGGGCTCTGGTGGAACGGTAATTCGCCCAACATCAATTTCAACTGGCACGTTAGCAATCTCGACTGGCTTGGCTGGGGCCGGACGCCGATTCTGGCCCGCGCGATGTTGGTTTTCAGTTTGCGGCGCACGGCAAACGCCACCAATCACGCAAACTTCGACTTCAAGATCGTCTATAATCCGGTGATCGTGTTGTGGAATCCGTACAATGTGACGCTTTCCTCACTGCCGCCGATGCTCTGGGTCCTGAAGGGCTCGCTCGAACTCAATGCATATGTGAACGGCACCGCGATGGGTTGGCGGCCAATGGAAAATGACGTTGTCACGTTCAGGGCCTTTCCGATGAATGGTCCGGGCCTCAGCACCGCACCGATCGTCCTCAAGCCGGGCGAAACCAGGATTTTTTCCGCCCTTGCCAACGCGCCCGCTCCCGGGGGGGGCCAAGAGGTCGAACTTTATCCGGGATATCAGGCGCTGGCTGACCACGTCGGCTTTGACCGGGACTTGCCGGGAATGGGGAACCTGCCGGCGGGCACCAAGCTGGAGCTGGCGATGCGCATGACTGAAGCGAGGATAGACTGGCACAACAGGGACTTTCAGACTTATTGGACGTTGTGCGATGCGCAGACCAACGGCAAGCGCTTCAACGAGATCGCCGTCTGTCCGGTGTTGGATGGCAAGCCCATCCAGATCCTTGAGGATGCGCCCGGCAAGCGCCTCGCTTTCGACACTGGAACCCCCAGCTTCACCTTCGCCAATTTCCAGTTGGTCCTCAAATCAGGCCAGGACCTGCGCAATCCGGGAGCCGACTATGCGTCGTTCGACGCCCGCGGGAAAAATTTCATCTATTCCAAGCCGTGGAACAACCGGGCCATGTATGGGGAGCCGACCCCGCGCATGAAGGGCATGGCGCAATACGACCTGCATATCGAAGCCGGCGCGGGCAACCAGCTCAACCCTGACTTCGACCATGGAACCAACCGGTCCTACATCGCCAGCGCGATCTCGCTGGGCGCTTCACAGTATCCGGGGCAAACCATGGCGTGCATGGCAGAGATCCCTTTGGTCGCCCCGGTTTCCCTTGCCGGCTTCATGCATTTCCGCCTCAACCCCGGTAATAACCTGGATTACGGCTTGGGCTTGCATCTGTGGCAGATCTCGACCAACGATGCGCTGAGTATTGGTTCTTCATTCGCCAATCCGTTGATTGCCGGAACCGCCATTTATGCCGATGTGAAAGATGCCAAGAGCACACAGACCAATGGCAGCACCCCCCAAATGCAGTTGATCCGGGATTGTTATGATCATGTCTTTCTGAACAACGACGCCTTGTGGGATCGTTGGTTTTGTTCCGGCATCACTTCGCAACAGAGCCCGGCATACGGTGCCAAACGCAGCGCCAAAGACCTCGCCCGCAACTTCCTTGAAGGCGGCGGGCCGCTGCCCGGCAGTCATTATCTCGCCACCCTCGCCGCCGGCAAAACCGCGACCCAAACCCTCACCGATCTCTTTGCCAGCACCGGCCCCACCGCCACCGCCTATCAGAAAGTGGCCGCATGCCTCACGATCCAAGGCGCCTTCAACGTCAATTCAACGGCGGTCGACGCCTGGACAACCTTGTTCGCAGGACTGCGCGACAGCGAAATCCGTTATGTCGATCCGGAATCGGGCGCCATCAAGACGGCAACCGCTCCCGCCGACAAAGTGGTCCTGTCGCGCTTTGCCCTGCCCAACTATCCGACGGAAGGAACCAATGCCGGCGACCCGAAGAGCTGGGGCGGCACGCGGCTTCTAACATACCCGCAGATCGACCGGCTGGCCCGCGAATGCGTGAGGCAGGTGAGGCTGCGGGGCCCGTTCCTGGATCTGGCGGATTTCATCAACCGCCGGCTTGACGGCGGGCAGACCGGGTTGTGCGGTGCCTTGCAGGCGGCCATCGACTGGGATGAGTTCAATGGCAATGTTCCCGCTGCGGCCGCCGGGGACTCTATCAACGCCCGCTACAAGGGACCCGGAGACATGATCACGCCGGCGCAGGTTTCCACCTGGGGGCTGAACTTCCCCGCCGCGGGAGTGGGGTCCCGCTGGACCGGCATCCCGGGATATGTGACCCAGGCCGACCTGCTCAGGCGCATCGGCAACGTGCTCTGCGTGCGCGACGACACCTTCCGCATCCGGACTTATGGGGAGGCATGCGACCGCGACGGCAAGGTGATCGCCAGAGCCTGGTGCGAGGCCACGGCGGTGCGCATGCTGGACTATCTTGATGCCAAGGACCAGCCGGAAACGCCGGTGGCAAGTCTCACCCGCAACTTTAACAAAACCTACGGCCGGCGTTTCAAAGTGCTGACGTTCCGCTGGTTGCAACCTAACGAAATCTGAGCATGACATCGCATCGATCCTTTTCAATTCCCGCGCTGGCTTGGCTGTCGCTCCAGTTTCTGCTGCCCGCCGGATTGGCCGCCCAGGAGGCCGGCAAAAAGATCCGCCTTGCCGCCTGCGCCACCGATATTGTGGCTGACTTGCAGACCTTGCACCTGGCATCCGGTGGCAACCACGCCGCCAAGACCGCCACCTGGCTGGACATTCCCCTCAACGTGTTCACGCTCTCACAACCTATCGAATATGAGGGCCCGCGCACACTGAACTTTCTGGCCGCCGCCACTGCGGATGCCAAACCGGTGGCCAGCATCGAGCTACCCGGTGACGCCAGGAGTTATATGTTAGTGTTCGTGCCAAACGTGGAATCAAGCGGCTATCGGGTCATCCCCATCGTGGAGGCCGATTTTCCCTACGGCTCCTATTTCCTGGTCAATTGCAGCATGTTCCCGGTGGCGGTGAACATTGCCAATCAAAAAAAAGTCCTGCCGCCCGGCGGCAGGGCCAATTTTGCCGGCGCCAACGGCCAACCACAGGACGTGCGGATTCACGCGTCGATCCATGAGCAAGCGCGCCTGGTCCGCTCCACCAGTTGGCAACTGAACGCGAACCAGCGCGAAGTGGTCCTGTTCTATAACCAGCCGGGCAGCGACCAAGTCCGCAGCAAACACTTCATGGCCATCCGCGCCGCAGAAACAAGCCCCAAGAATCCATCACCCTAACACCCCATGGGACAAGGACTTGCCCAGAGGTCGGCTCGACAGTGTGAGCAACCTGCTCCCCGATCCCCAGCTCTACATCGTCGAGTATGAGCAGAACGGCGCTGGCCGGGCCGCTTACGACGCGGGCCTCATGGATGCGCTCACATCCAGACTGTAACCCCTCGGCATCAAAGGCGTCTCAGCCACCCGACTCCGGCTCTACAGGTCGTTTTACCGCGAGTATGAGGGAATTCAACCGACGCTGTCGGGCGAATTGGCAAAGCCGGCACTTTCCTCCGAAATACAACCGACACCCGAATACGTCCGGGTCCACCACCAAGTCGTCGCAGCGGTCGAGGACTGCATCCATGTCGAGGCCGGCCCTTGGCCAGTTCTCCCAGAATCAGGCGATGCCGCCGGTTCATGGGGGAATGGTGTCACAAAATGGCCATTTTTTCCAGCGTGCGCGGCCGAGCGCGGGAATGGGTGACGGGGCGCGGGAATGGCGACAACCGGGCGGAAGCGTTAGGAAAATGTCCGGAAATTTTCAATGGATTTAAGTGGAGGCGGGGATGGGAATCGAACCCATTAATGGTGGTTTTGCAAACCAACCATAAATCCAATAAACAAAGGGATGCACGCCGAGTGTATCGTTTTTTATCGTTTTTCGCTTGCCAAAGTGCGTGTTGCACCGCTTCGTTTCGGTATGCGCACACATGCACCTAAAGGAAAGAAAGGCGAGGAGAAATCCCTTGTCCGCTTCCCAGGCGGAGTGAGCAAGAGTGATGGCGGACCCGTCCGCTACCCGTTCGCCGTCCGCTGGCCTGGCCCCGGTGGCAAGCGTTTGGTGAAGTGGTTCACCAATGACACCGAGGCCTTGTCTTGGGCCAAGGCGAAATCGGAGGAGCTTGGGGCCACCGGGTCGGACTTTGCCGGCATTGGCGAGGGGGAGCGGGCCGCCATCGCCTATTGGCGTGCCATGGTGGCTCGCACGGCGCACAATCCCCCGCCGCCCCTGCTTGACGTACTCCGCGACATTGGCACGCGGTGGGAGGCGTCCCAGAAAGGGGCCACGGTGGCGGTGGCGGTTGAAGCATATCTTGCAGTCAAGGATGCGGATGGCGCGGGCAAGTTACACAAGCTCGCGCTGAAAACCCGCCTTGCCCACTTCAGCCGCGACTTTGGCGAGCGCACGCTGGCGACAATCAGCACGGCGGAAATCTCGAAATGGATCCTTGGTTTGTCCGCCGCAAAGCCCGCGCCCGGTCGCCCGTCAACGCCCGTCCCACTCTCACTCAGAAGCAAGAAAAATTTCAGGCTCGTGTTGCACTCGTTTTTTGAATGGTGCCGGGCTGAAGGCACCGTGGGAGAAAACCCCGTGACCGACTCCGCAAAGGTGAAAGTCCCCAAAAAAGACCCGGAGATTCTGAAGCCTGGCGCTGTCGGGGTTTTCCTTGCAGCACTTGTGAGCGAAGCCCCGGCTATCGTGCCGTTTTGGGCGCTGAAGATTTTCGCCGGCATCCGCGATTGCGAAGCAGGCAAAATGGATTGGTCAATGATTGATTTGGGCAGGAACCGAATCACCCTGCGAATCACCATAGCGGGAAAGCAGGTACGACCGCGCGTGGTGGATATTCAACCCGTCCTCGCCGCGTTTCTCTCCCCTCACGCCAAACAAGCCGGGGTTATAGCGCCTACGGCATCAAAACGCACAACCCTACTCGACAATGCTCGGGACAAGTTGCCCAAGGGATTCAAGACCCCGCACAATTGGGCACGGCACACGTTCGCCACGATGCACCTTCATCACTTCCAAGACGCGGGCAAAACGTCAATGCAGTTAGGTCACGGCCAAAGCCCGACAATGTTGCATGCGCACTACGCCAGCTTTGCCACCGATGCCGAGGCCGCCGCGTTTTGGAAAATCCGCCCCGACACTCTGCCACAGCCCGGCAATGTCATTCCCATGACCGACACCGCGCCCGAGGCCGCCATGCCAGCCACCCCAAAACGGAAAGCCGCACGATGAGCAATGACTGCACCTCCCGCCACGACCTTGTCGACCGCCTCCAAAGCCACCGGGCATCTGGTTCAGGCCGGCACCGCCCGCTGGACACCGGGCCAGCGCCGGGATCGGGTCTTCGTTCAGTGAGCCTACCTCGACATCGTCGACCAGAGTGGCGGACCGCTGTAGCCTTGAAGGCCGAGCTCCACCGCGAGGAATTTCGCCATCTGCAAGTTCAGGTCATGGCGCATGTCCAGCGACAATTAGGCGCAGGCGGAAAGGAAACCGGACTTGTGCCACGGGGCTTGATGTCGGTTGCATGCAGCAGTCGCCCGAGAGCGGTCCTAACAACATTGAGTTTCCCCGGTCGTGTTCGGCATCGCTAGCGCCCCCGCGAATATCACGCCTCAAGGGTCAACTCGGGTTCAATAGGCTTCGGATCGATAGGTTTGGTCGTGCCCCTCTCGGAAGGCCTCGGCCCTTCCCTCAGCTCCTTGCCGCACAATGCCGTGACCTTGTGGATAAGCTCGGACCAGACCTTGCCGTCCGGCTTTGCGGCTTTCCTCTCCACCTTGAGCACCTTTCTGTAGAAATCCGTGTCGATCCCCGGGGCATCGTCCAACATGCCCCACTTCACCGCGGTCTTGATGGCCACCATGTTTGGCGCGAAGGCCGCAGACATCCATTTCGGCAACCCCTGCGAGGTTGTCCGCCAATCACGGAATTTGTCCTCCATCGCTTTGAAAATCTCGCACGGCAGTGATGGGGATCTCCCGCTGGCGAGACAATCCAGGCCGAGCGGGACGCAAATGTAATTGAGCACGTGTGCGAAGTCGGTGCTGCTGTAGCCGTGAAGAGCTTCGATCAGCTTCACTGTACCGGGGATTTTCCCCGGATACCATTCAATCAGATGCTGGTAGTCGAAGTCCTCCACCGGTCTTTGCCCGCTGAGCCAACTGAGCTCGGCCCCCGAGATTTCCCAAATTCGCACGGCCAGGCGCTTGGAGATGGACTCAGGATTGGTCTCGGCGACGATGATCGTGTCCCGGCTTGCCCCACACCAGTGGGCGAACTCTAACTGCGGGACCGGATAATGGCGGCCGAGCCCGACCGCAAATAAGGCGCGCAATTTACTGATCGGATTGTGGATGGCTTTCCCTTCCCCTGCGAGGCGCCGGTAGATTGCCGATTCCCGGTAATGCGATGGAGAGCTTGACGTCATGCAGGAAATCCTAGCCTTTCCATCGGACCGCCGCAAGAAGATAAAACGCCAATTGTAATGCCGGACTAGCTCAGACTATGGTCTTCCTGCACGATCCATCATTTTCCAATCAAGGAGGCCAAACCAAAACTGATAGAAAAATTCATGCCTAGGAACGTAAAGGAATTTTAAGATTTCCGAAGTTTTTACTTGAACTTTTTTCCGACGTCTCGATAGTCGGAATGTGAAGCCGAAAGCGCAAACATCTCAGCAATCCTCCGACACCTACCTCACCACGCTCGTCGAAGGCCTTCTCCGCACCGAGGAGGCCGCCGAACTTCTCGCCATCAGTTCGCGCTGCCTGGCGGAGCACATTGCCGCTGGAAATCTAACGGTAATCCGCATCGGGCGTGCTGTTAGAATTCACCCCGACGCCCTGCGCGTCTTCGTGGAGGCCCGTGAGGCCAGGGGCAGGCCTCTTCGCCGGCGGTCGGCCAAGCCGTCAGCCGCGCAACCCTTGAAGACCGGCACCGAATCATGATCAACCAGAACGCCACCATGAGCACCAGGACTCCGGGCTTGTTCGGAAGCACCGCCCTCGCGCGCGCGCGGTATAAGTGTTCTGCATTATCAGCCTGATCTCTCAAAACCTCATGGGGATCACCTCTCCCCCCACAACCTCATCACCGCCGCCGGTTCCCCTCTCGAATCCAATCAAACCACCCAATTCCATGCTCGATCTATTCCAACTACGCTTCGATTTGAACCAACTCTCCGACTGCCTGCCCGCTGCCGAGGAACGTCTCGCCGTCCCCGGGGTGGCAAAGTGCCTGGGCACCTGGCCCGTCCAGTGGGAGGACGGCGCCACAACCACCATCTACAAACTCCGCGAGCCCCCATACACCAAATTGAGGATCAGGTGTCCCGGCTATGTCGAGATCGAGGGCAGCGTGGCGAGGGCCTCGGAGGCCGTCTCGCCCCCACGGGAGGCATCGTTCCCGCATGTCACCCGATCGAATGCCGCCCAAGCCTCCATGATCCTTGATGACGCGATCCTGAGGCACGCGATCGGGTCTCTTGTGCGGTCGGTCGTTCCGGGGATTGCCACCGAAGTCCTGCTCGACGGAATTGTCAGGCGTGCCGACATCCCCGTCAACCTCGACTATCCACAGGCGCCGCTGGTCTCGCTGCTGTATTCCTGCGCCGCGTCCTCGCCGCGGTGGATCGCCAGGACGTACGCCCACGGCGCAAGACGCAACCTCGAGATCAAGGGGCATGGCCTCGAGTTCGTGATCTACGACAAGGCGGCGGAGTTGGGCCTCGCGGGCCATGGCGTGACCCGGATGGAATTGCGGATCAAGGGTCCGTCCCTCGTGTCCCATACCCTTGCCCCCAGTAGGATATCGCGCGGCAGCAGGGACATCCGGGTCCGGGAGCTCAACGTCCGCATGTTGTACCGTGCCCACGCCTCATTCGTGCATGATCTCGCTGGCGACCGCAGGAGTGTCGCCGCTGTGGCAAATACCCGTCTCCCCGTGCGACCGGTTCTGGAACTGATCGTGGCGGACATGATCCGGCAGGATGCGAGGATCGACGGCATGACCCTCACCGAGTTCATAGCCCGCAGGGCGACGGTCCGCGGTGGGAACCTGTTGCTTGCCACGCTCGCCACCCGTTCCCGCACCGATGTCGACCTCGACTGCATCCTTCCGCGAATCCACTGGAACCCCCGCTACATGGTTCCCGACGTTCTCGCCCATCTCTCAGCAAATGCCCCCGCCGGCCGAGTCGGCCCGCAGCGCAGCGAGGGCCGCGAGGTCGTGGAAGGTAACCCGTGTCGCGCCCGCGGCGAGCTCACCTCGGCTGCGCCGCATGGCGCTGTCGACGGGAGCTCGCCAGTGGGTGGGCGACGGGCGTGCCGAGCCCCGCATCCCGGCAACCCCTGATCTCCTTTCATGAAAGCGACCTGCCCGACATCAGCCACACCCGGCGCCGCCCTCCTCCCGGACTCCGATTCCGTGATCCTGGACACACTCCTGTTCGTCCGCCGTTACGGCCGCCCCGTTGCCCCCCGTCCCCCCTCGCCCGGTGACCTCCATGGCGGCCTCGCCCTCGACGAGGTTCCAGTATTCCCTTGGTTCCTCATAGGGCGAGTTGAGGATGGGCTTGTCTACTTCCATGCCGCTCACAGGTCGAAGCTCTCATCCTCGAAGCGCTTGAAGCGCCTGAGGGTGACCCGCCTGATCACTTCGCGGCCTCCGCGAGGCTCTTCACCACAAGGAGCTCGTTGCCTCGGTCGTCGATGACCTTTACGGCGATTTTTCCGTACTCCCCCGCCTCGAAGGGAGAGCTGGTAGCGCCGGCGAGGTGCTCCCAGACCGAGTCCTCGTAGCTGCCTTTCAAGGCTTTCTTGAGGGACTCCCAGGCGCTCGTTCGCGGGAAGAAGGCCTGGGAGACGTGGAAGCAGAGGTCGTTGTAGTCCGAGTCGAGGAACCAGGCGGGAACGTCGCCGCCCGCGAGGGAGTGGGTCTCCATGGTCGTGGGATCGAAGACATCGAGGCCGCGAAGCTCGACCTTGTAGTGCATAGGCTCGCCCGGCTTATCGGGCTGAACACGCTCGACGGCGACGTCGGGCAGGCCGCAGACCGAGAAGATCTGGCTCGAGCGCATGTTCTTGAGGAGGTCGCCCATCATGAGGTCGGGTGTGGCCTGGACATAGGTGGCAGCGACGCCGACGACAGCATCGCACTCCTCGACGAGCTTGCGGGCGTTGGGTTGTAT
>Ga0118677_10006167_pt1 | contig 20484 bp, 20 predicted proteins | sample AliMusrvi5mmetaG_FD_86154 | JGI IMG/M metagenome (GOLD analysis project Ga0118677, IMG submission 86154)
AGGTACTAGGTACTAGGTACTAGGTACTAGGTACTAGGTACTAGGTACTAGGTACTAGGTACTAGGTACTAGGTACTAGGTACTAGGTACTAGGTACTAGGTACTAGGTACTAGGTACTAGATACTAGATACTAGATACTAGATACTAGGTACGGGGGCAAGATAGCCAGAACTCCGACCATACACCTAATAAGTGTAAACTATACACATTGAGGTGGCGCGGCCATGCGGACGAACATCGAGATTGATGACAAGTTGATGAAGCAGACGATTCAGGCGAGTGGGGAGTGCACCAAAAAGGCGGCAGTGGAAGTGGCCATGCGGACTTTTGTGCAACTCAAGAAGCAGGAAAAGGCGTTGCGCGAGTTGCGCGGTATTGGGCAATGGGAGGGCGACCTTGAACAGTCCCGCTTGAGCCGCTTTGCGGATCAGGAATGGTAATCGTCGATTCGACCGTATGGATCGACTATCTTGCCGATAGACCGACCCCGGAGACGGCCTGGTTGAGCCAGAGGCTGGCTTGGGGCGAAATCGCCTTGGTAGACCTGTCCCTCTGCGAGGTGCTGCAAGGGTTTCGCGATGACCGCAAATTCCAGCGGATTCTCGCACGTTTGACGCTTCTTCCGGTTCTTCCTGCTGGTGGAACCGCGGCGGTGATCGCAGCGGCGGAGAACTATCGTTTTCTGCGCGCGAAGGGGATTACGGTGCGCAACACAATCGACTGCCTGATTGCGACATTGTGTATCCGGGAGGGACATTTCCTGCTGCATCGCGACCGTGACTTCGATCCGTTTGAAAAACATCTCGGATTGCAAGTTATTCACCCCTAACTGCATCACTCCTCAATAGGGACTTCCTGCAATGGATCAGCGGGGATGGGTGTGGCCTTGGTGCGGGAGAGGATGACGGTGGCGACGGCGGCGATGATGAGGACTGTGCCGGCGAGTTCGGCGGGTTCGAGGCGCTCGTGGAAGAGGACCGCGCCGATGAGCACGGCGACGATGGGGTTGACGAAGGCGTAGGTGGAGACCTTGGTGACGGGGATGTGCTGCAGCAGATAGGTGTATGCGGTGAAGCCTACGACGGAGCCGAAGACGGCGAGATAAGCGATGGAGAGGAGTCCGCCGGTGGTCCAGCGGGCGGTGTAAAAGCATCCACCGGCAAGGGCCAGGGCGAGGTTGACGACACCGGCGGCGGCGATCTGCCAGGTGGTGGCGACGAAGGTGTCGACACGAAAGTGGAAGCGGCGGGAGAGCACGGAGCCGACGGCGAAGGCGAGCGCGGCAACGATTAAAATTACGAAGCCGAAGAGGCTGCGCTGGTTTGTCGCGGTGTTGGCAGCGGTGCGATGCAGCGTGGGCCACAGCAGGGCAAACACTCCAATGGCGCCGACCAGGGTGCCGAGCCAGCCGCGCAGGTTGAGGGTTTCGCCGCCGGGCAGGACGGTTTCGATGAGCGCGACAAAGATGGGGATGAGGGCGACGACCAGTGCGGCAAATCCGGAAGCGACCTTGGTCTCGGCCCAGACGAGCAGCAGGTTGTTGCAGGTGAGGAAGAGGATGCCGACCAGCGCAAGCTGACCAGCGGTGCGCAGAGGGACGCGCAGGCTAGTGCGGCGCACCAGGCAGATGGCGCAGAGGAGAATGGTGGAAAAGAAGGAGCGGGCGGCACCCACCAGGGGCGGTGCAAGATGCATGCCGGCGATGTAAATGGCGCCGTAGGTCGATCCCCAGAAGAAGTACACGCAGGCGAAGGAGACGACAATGCGGCTTTTATGGCTAAGGGGGGGCATCTGTTTTAAAGGTACTAGGTATGAGAGGTGAGATGTCGCAGCGTGCCTCGATACGTCTAAACTTTGGAGTTGGGATGGGACGGCGATGATAAAGCGATTTGCAGTCTGGGGTTGGGCGGTGGCGCTTGCGGCAGGAGCAGTGGGGATGGTGCGCGCGCAGGCTGCACAGCAGACGGGTTCCTCTCAAACAAGAGGGTCTTCGCAGACGGCGATGTCTGCGCAGGCGGCGGTTGTGAAGCATCGCACGCGGCTGGTCCTGAAGGATGGTAGCTATCAGATTGTGATGAGCTACCAGGTGAAGGGCAAGATTGTGAGCTACCTGAGCGCCGAGCGCGACGCGACCGAGGAGATTCCCGACGAACTAGTGGACTGGGACGCGACACACAAATGGGAGCGGCAACATCCAGCGACCGAGAGCGATGCTGGGCAGAGGCAGGCTGAGGCTCCGCCGCCGGTGATCGATCCGGAGTTGCTGAAGGAGGAGGCAGACCGTGCGGCGTGGACGCCGGAGGTTGCGCCGGACCTGCGGCTGCCGGAGCAGGACAGTGTGCTGGCGCTGGACTATTTTCAGGGCGCGCCGGAGCTGGTGCCGCTGGTGCAGTCACAGGGTGAACTGAACCACACGACGAGCCACAACATTTTGAAGCTGGCGATCAATCCGCGCGCGGCTTCGCACCAGATCGAGCAGTTGAAGGGTGTGGAGGCGGCGGTGCAACTGCATGTGGACACTCCGGCGATCTATCTGCGGCTGGGCGACGATTCGGGAGTGATGCGGGGCGGTACTCCGCTGACGGTGGACACGCACGGGGCGGGTCGCGCGAAGGCGGATGCCAGCGGTGGAGTAAGCTCTGGCGGCTCCGCAGACAGCGGCTACGTGCTGGTGCGCGCGGATGTGCGCACGGACGCGCGAGTGCTGGCCAGCTTCAACATTGGGGTGCTGGGCGGCGGGGTGAAGGAGCAGCAGGATGTGATCGAGATGGCGAGCGAGGCACTCCCGGGTGGCCACTGGATGAAGCTGACGCCGAAGCGTCCTCTGGACTTTGGCGAGTATGCGCTGATGGAGGTGGTATCGGAGAACGAGATCAACCTGGGGGTGTGGGACTTCGGGGTGCATCCCGTGGCTCCGGAGAACAGGGACGTCATCAAGCCTCAGCCAAAGCGGCCGGTGACGCTAGAGCGGCGGACGGCGCAGTAGATGCGAGTTGCAGGGTGCAGACTGAATGAGTTGTCGGTGGCTAGTGGAGCTTTGCTTCGAGATCGCTGGCCAGCATGGTTACTGCCTTGCGATGGGGCTGGGCCGGTTTGGCGTCGGAGAGCAGGCCAAGCCCTGCGACGGCGATGTTGTCCCGTGTGGTTTTGGCCTCGTACATCATGGTATCGGCTGCGCGGATGATGTTGGGAACGCTGTCACCGTCCTCCGGGAAGGTGGCGAGGCCGAAGCTGCCGGCGAGGGCGAGGAAGAGGCCCTGGCCGGAGAGGAAGCGGGCCTTGCGGAGCTGCTCCCAAAGGCTTGTGGTGGCGTCGATGGCGGCCTTCTTTTCGAGGCCTGGGAGCAGGGCGACGAACTCGTCTCCGCCGTATCGGAAGCAGGAGTTATTGGGGCCAAGGGCACGGCGCATGAGTCCGCCGACCTCGGCCAGCAGGCGGCTGCCGATGAGGTGGCCGTGGGTGTCGTTGACCTGCTTGAAGTGGTCGAGGTCTACGAAGAGCAGGCTGAAGCGGGTCTCGGGTCTGGTTGCTGAGAGCTCGATCTGCTCATCCAGCAGGGTGTAGAGGTGGCGGGAGTTGAAGAGGCCGGTGCAGTCGTCGGTGATGGTGAGCTCGTGAATGAGTTTGACGGAGCGGGCATTCTGGATTGCGATGGCGGCGTAGTCGCACAGGATGCGCAGGAAGGAGATGGAGTACTCGCTCTCCAGGTCCAGCTTGGTGTTGAGGAGCTGAATGACGCCGAGTGTTTTGTTGTCCGAACGGATGGGGATGCAGGCGATGGATCGAATGCGGAGTTCTGGATGGGCTTGGGAGAAGGCGTGCCACTGGGTATCGAGGGAGACATCGGGCACGACCAGGGCGTTGCCTGTGGAAGCGACCCAACCAGCGACTCCTTCTCCCAGGGGAACGCGCAGGCCTTTGAGGCTGACTGAGTCCTCGCCGACTGCGATGGCGTAGTAGAGGTCCTGTGCCTTCTCGTCGACCATGAGCATCGACCATCGCTCTGGGCCGAAGAACTGGGCCATCTTCTGCATGATGATGAGCAGGATTTCTTCTAGTTCCAGGGTCTGGGTGAGGGCGCGGGCGACCTCATGGAAGACGCGCAGATGGTCCATCTGGCGGCTTTCGATGACCTCGAAGGAACGTTTCTCTCTCACGACCGACCTCCGCACAGCAAACCGCTGATGATGTTATCCGCGAAAGGATCAAAAGGAAATACGCCGTTCGGGGCATATCAGCCGCCGATATGCACCATATTCCTGGAGGGCTTCTCAAATCCCGGCTCCCCGATGTGATGGCGTGCTTCCTTGTGCATCACGACATGTCTTATATACGAAGCCAGGGCCTGGTCGGTTCCACCGCGTCGCATCTCTCCGTACAGGTCGTGGTCGGACTGGGAGAAGAGGCAGGTGCGGAGTGCGCCGTCGGAGGTGATGCGTATGCGGCTGCAATGTCCGCAGAAGGGGCGGGAGACGGGCGCGATGATTCCGATTTCTCCGATACCGTCGGCGAAGGTGAATCGTTTGGCGGTCTCGCTTGCGGAGCGTGGCGGCAGTTCTACCAGGCCTGCGGGGACGCCGCAGGAGGGACGCCATGCGCTGAGGCGGGCGACGATCTCGTCCATGGTGACCACGGTCTCGGGCTTCCAATTGCGCGACTCGTCCGCAGTGGACGGCTCTTCCAGGGGCATGAACTCGATAAAGCGGACGATGACTCCCTGGCGGCGAGAGAAGTCTGCGAACGGCTCGATTTGCGCGTCATTGAAGCCGCGGAGGAGAACGCAGTTGACCTTGACGGGGCCGAGGCCGGCGGCCTGCGCGGCGTTCACGCCTGCCAGTACCCGTTCATAGCTGCGCGGAACACGGGTGATGCGGGCGAAGGTGTCGGGGTCGACCGCATCCATGCTGACGGTCACTCGGTTGAGCCCGGCGGCTGCAAGGGGCGCGGCGAGGGCTTCGAGGAGGTGGCCATTGGTTGTGAGCGCGATATCGAGGGGCTGGCCCGGCTCGTGGGCCTGGAGCGAGGTTCCATCCGCGTGGAAGGCGGTGCGCATGCGCGCGAGTTCGGCGACCATATCGACCAGGCCGGAGCGGAGCAGCGGTTCGCCGCCGGTGAGCCTCACCTTCTCGATACCAAGCGAGACAAGGATGCGCACCATGCGGAGATAGTCCGCGATGGGAAGCTCGGTATAGGCAGCGCCCTCATCGCCGGCGCGGCAGTAGACACACTTATAGTTGCAACGGTCTGTGACGGAGATGCGGAGGTCTGTGATGGCGCGGCCGAAGGAGTCTCGCAGGCGCAACCCGAGGGATTCCTCGGCAGAGGAGGCGGACGACGATGGCGAATCCATCAGCGCAGCGGAGGCGCCATCATCGTGCGGCAATAGGGAGATGGAAACGATGGGTTCCTCCGTGGGATGTTGGATGTTCTCTTGCCCGAACACGATGCGAAACCGGAGAGCGTACGGGCGATACTGCTAGTGCAAATGGCGCTGAATTCAGTATAGTAAGTTATCGGCAAGGAATGAGCCGATCAGTGCTTTGCTGCACAAAGAACCATCAGCCATGCATGTGCAGCCTTTCAATCCCTGAAGGATATTATCCCGGGGTCATTTGCAATGATTACTCCCTATACCGTACAGCAGTGGCTTGGTGAGCAGTTTCTGCCATTGTTGTTGATCGGCTTTTCCCTGTTGACGGGTCTGGCGGTTCTGTTTGTATCGGTGAAAAGCCGCAGGACTTTACTGGCTCGCGACCGTTCCGGGCACACGGAAGAGACGTTTGCCACGGATTTAGCCGCATATGGATACGATCCTACGATAGCGCGCGCCACCTACCGGTATCTTCAGGACCAGCAGAAAACAGCTCTGCCGATCGAACCATTGGACGACCTGGACAGCGATCTCGGCCTCGACAGTGAGGACGTGCGTGAGGCGATACGCGAGTTGCTGGCGGAGTCTGGGCGGAGCTATCTGCCGGGCCTGTTGGACTCTCCTTTGGTGACCGTGGTGGATTTGGTGCGAACCATCCAGGCATCTCCGCGGCGGGGTGCAATGGTGGCCTAAGCAGCGCGGAGCAAGGGTTTGTTGCATCCAACTAAAGGGAAAGCACAAGCGCAGCGCGATGGAGTACGGTTTGATCTGGGGCTGAGGTGCAGGAACCGCAGGCTCAGTGCGTTCCCGGCGCACCCCGCGCGATCGAAATAGCGTTGCCAGTGTGTTCCAAGAAGAGCCGATTGCAGCGCGCTGCTGCGATTGCGCATGGTGAAGCCGTTGCAGACCAGCCGTGAGTCGCGTGCTCCTCGAACAAGATGCGCGGTCGTGCTTCTGGCGATGGGGCTGTGTTGGCAGATGGGTGCGCAGCCGGTGGGTACCGGTGGCCCGGCGGAGACGCATAAAGTGGGTGGCCAACTGATAGTGATCGGATTCATGGGTGGCAACGTGAGCGGGGGCAATCTGGTGCATCGCGAGGCGCTGGTGGCCAGGGACCTGCAACAGCTTTATCCGCTGGACGTGCATACCGCGGTGTATGCGAACAGCGACTGGAAGAACGCGTTGCGCACCGTGCTACAGCATCTGGACGCGAAGGGGGCCGGCCAGCCGAGCGACCAGGAAAAGCATGGCGCGCGCATTGTCCTCTACGGCCATAGCTGGGGAGCGTCGGAGGCGATAACACTGGCCCGGCGGCTGAACCAATTGGGCATTCCGGTGCTTCTGACCATCCAGATCGACAGCGTGGAAAAGTTGAATGAGAACGACGGAAGCATTCCGCCCAACGTTCACCAGGCGGTGAACTTCTATGAGAGCGAGGGCCTGCTGCATGGGCGCACTTCGATTTCTGCGATGGACCCGAAGCAGACGACCATCCTGGGCAACTACAAGATGAGTTACCGGCAGCATCCGATAGCCTGCGACGATTTCCCATGGTTTGCGCGGATGTTCATGAAGCCGCACATCGAGATCGAGAACGATCCTGCCGTGTGGGACAGGATCGTAGCGCTGATCCGCACGCAGATGCATTGACTTGTGTGGCGGCTATTTGGATCGCTTGAGTGTCATCTCTCCGCCGGGGAAGTCGCCCTGATCGGATTTGGAGGTCAGCTTGATCTCGTCGCCCGCGGCGTTAACGGTTCCCTCGTGGGTGATGGTTATGCCGTTGAAGGCGACCGTGAAGGAGATTTTGTCGCCGTCGACTTTGCCGTTGCTGATGGCCATGGCATCGCCCTGGGGCCCCTGAACCGATCCGGTAAGCTTTGTGCCATCCTGCTTGAAGGTGAACGCGATTTGCATGCCGCCTCCCCCGTCAGGGCCTGAGAAGGCCCCGGACCACGTTCCGGTGACATCGGTGGCGGCGTGAGCGGTGATGGGCGTGAGCGCGAGGATTATGGCGGCACAGAGATAGAGCACAGACTTCATAGCTTGGTTCCTCCCGTGGAATTCACTGCGCGCCCATCCTATACGAGTCCGTCGATGCGTGTCCGCTGGCGCGTTCGCCTCGGAGGGCTTTGGGCCAATTTGGAGCAAGGCCCTATTTGGCGAGGACGAGGCGCTGCCAGGAGGGCGACGTGCGACTGCGACGAAGCACGCGTTACGCGCGCGACACCGTAAAATGCATCAGGACGACTGAAGCATATCGGTTGCCCTGTGCAATCTATCGACGAAAGGGAAGGCTTGAAGTTCCTCGCGACTGTATTCTTGCTCGCTCTGAGTGTGGCCGTCCTGGCTGCATGGGCGATCTACGTCCCCATGGGCCCTGCCGCTGGAACCTCGGACGATGCCGCAATTTACGTTGACATCGCTCCCGGCACGGGGACCGCTGCCATCGCCACACAACTGGAAGAGGCCGGGGTGCTGCGTAGCCGCTACATCTTCGACCTGCTGCGCGCGGTCAAGGGCGGCAAGCTGATTGCCGGCGAGTATCGTTTCAACCACCCCGCGACAGCCAGCGAGGTATACGCGCGTATCGCCCGCGGCGATATCTACACCATCTCGCTGACCATCCCCGAGGGCTACAACATCTTCGACATAGCCCAGGCGGTCGCCTCCGCCCACCTCGGCTCACGCGATACCATTCTGGCCGCCGAACGCAGCCAGACCGAGTTGATTGCGGATTTAGACCCCAACGCCACCTCGCTGGAGGGATATCTCTTTCCGGACACGTATCGCTTCAGCCGCCATGCCACTCCGGAACAGATGGTAGCGGCCATGGTGAAGCGCTTCCGGCAGGTGACCGCCCAGCTTGGACTGATTCCGGGCGTTTCGGGCAGCATCGCCCAAAGCGTGATTCTCGCCTCGCTGGTGGAAAAAGAGGTCAATCAGGATGCAGAGCGCTCGCTGGTGGCCGGGGTCTTCGCTAACCGGCTGGCCCAGGGAATACCGCTGGCCACCGATCCCAGCGTAATCTACGCCGCGCTGCTGGAAGGCCGCTATCGCGGGGCAATCTACGCCTCCGATTTGGCATCTGCGTCGCCGTACAACACCTATCGCCATGCCGGGCTGCCGCCGGGGCCGATCTGCAGTCCCGGCGTTGCCGCGCTGAAGGCAGCGCTGGCGCCAGCACGCACCGACTACCTTTATTTTGTCGCCGACGCGGACGGTCACAGCCGCTTCTCGGCAACTCTGCAAGAGCACACAGAGCAGGTGCAAAGCTACCGCCGCTCCCTGCATCAGCCCGCTGGCACCCAGACCCAGCCCCCTCGCGCTCGCGTCCCGCACCGATCCGCCTACCGCCGTGCCCAGCATCGGGCACGGCATTGAGAGCTCGTCAGGACACGTAGCTGATGGGCTGAATCACCCGATTCAGATGGGCGCATGTAATTCATATTACAGAGTATTTTGGCGAAATAGCCCCAGTCAGCGGGGCCAGCGGATATACTTAAGGTTCGTGCGAATGAAGATCCAACAAGCCGTTGCCGCAGGTCTGCTCGCAATGACTCCGGCACTGACGGGATGCCTTGTGCGTACGCACAGCGTGTTGAAGACGCGGCTGCCGGATGTGGTCTACAACTCAACTTTGGACCAGTTGCTGAAGCAGGCGGACGCGCGCAACGCCGCCATCCAGAGCGCGACCGTCTTCGTCGATGTGGTGGCCTGCACGGGCGGCAGTTTAAAGGGTGAGGTTAAGTGCAATACCATCCCCTTCAGCGGCTACATCATCATCGGCAAGCCCGAACAGATACGACTGATTCTGAATCTGCCTGTGATTAAGAGCCGGGCTATGGACATGGTCTCCGACGGCAAGACCTTCAAGATGCTGATTCCACCCGACAGCTGCGCCATCACTGGGTCGGACGTGGTCGTTAACACCTCTCAGAAGGGTCTGTATGCGCTGCGTCCCGGTGTGATCCTGGATTCCCTACTGATTCGCGGACTCGAACCCGATCAGGTCGTCTCCATGACGCAGGACAGTTGGACACCACCCCAACTCAAGAATCGCAAGGGCATCGTCGAGGACCCCGACTACGAAATTGTGTTTCTGTCGCAGCCCCAGGGCCAGAGCTCTCACACCCTGCGCGTCGTGCATATCGACCGTGTGAACCTGCTGCCGTATCGGCAAGACATCTATAACACGGACGGCAAGGTAGCGACCCAGGCCTTGTATAGCAACTACCAGAAGTTCGGCGACATCATGTTTCCCACCAATATCGAGATCAAGCGGCCGTTGGATGAGTTGAGCCTGACCATCACGGTCACCAAACGTACCACCTTCAATCAGAAGTTCGATCCCGACCAGTTCGATCTAGGCCCCATCCCCGAGAGCTACACTACCTTCAACATGGATGATCCGACCGTCGCGGCTACAGCCCCATGTGTTGCGCGTGCGCCTCAATCGAAGCATTGATATGCAACGCCAGCGCCAGTGCGGCCCGGCCCTGCTCCACCGTCACCTCGGGTTCCGTATGGGTGCGGATGGCATGCAGGAACGACTCGATCTCCAGACGCAGCGGCTCGCCGGGTTCGACAGGAACCTTGCTGAGCGACATTCCCGGAGCAGGCTGACTGCCGAAGTCAGCGGGAGTGGGCAGGGCCGCCGAAGCGCTAACCAGAGCGGCCAGTTGCGCCGGGTCCAGTCCCGCCGCCGCCGTTACGTCGATCAGCAGCAGGTCCTGGCGGGCGAAGTCCAGCGAGAGGTACTGGTGGGGTTGGAAGAACCGCATCTTGCGCACGCGTTCCGTGCTGACGCGGCTGGCCGTAAAGTTCGCGACGCATCCATTTTCAAACTCCAGGCGGACGTTGGCGATGTCCACCTTACGCGAGAGCACCGGCAGACCCACGGCGCGCAGCTCGCGCACCGGGGAGTCGACGAGGCTCAACACCAGGTCCAGGTCGTGGATCATCAGGTCCAGCACCACATCGACGTCCAGCGAGCGTGGGGTGAAGACGCTGAGGCGATGCACCTCGAAGAACATGGGGCGGTTGAGCAGGGGGCGCACGGCGCGCACCGCCGGGTTGAAGCGCTCCAGGTGGCCGACCTGCACGGTGCGGCCGAGTTCGCGGGCCAGGCGAACAATGTCGTCGGCTTCGGCGAGGCTGGCTGCAATGGGCTTTTCTATCAGCAGATCGACGCCCGCGGCCAGCAGCTTGCGCGCGCACTCTGCGTGATGCACCGTAGGAACGCACAGCGAAGCCGCATCCAGTTTGCAAGCCGCAAGGCACTCCTCTATCGAGGCAAAACCGGGAATGCCGAACTGCGTGGTTACAGCAGTCCGGGCTGTCTCTTTCGGATCGACCACGGCAGCAAGCTCCACCGCTGCACCCGACAGCTCCAGCTCGCGATACACCCGCAGATGGTTGCGCCCGAACGCCCCCGCGCCCACAACGGCTACGCGCAGCGGTTTGGCAGCTCGCGGATGATTTACAGCTTCCACTACTTCACCGGAGATTCCACGGCCTGGCGGCAGCGCGTGTACAGAGCCAGCAACTCCGCGACCTGGTCCTCCGGCTTAGACGAGGCAGTTACGCCAAAGCCGGTGCCGCCGGCGCCCTTAGTGCCCACATGCGCCTGCGCGGCCACAAACTTCAACAGATCCAGCGCAATGTCTTCCGTGCGGCGCGCTGCATTGATTGCTTCACTCATCAAAATACCTCACTCATTCCAGCCCTGATGTTAACGGCCAGCCATGCGGAGACGCAAATCTTCGATGCAACCTTCAGCCAAGCTTGCCGCTTCTAAAGGACAGGAGCAAGGAGGAACCATGACCTACTTTAAGTCTCTCGCTATTGCGGCTATTGCTGTTGCGCTACTGAGCGCTGGATCCGTGGCACCCGCCCAGGTCGGATTCAGCGTAAGGGTTGGAGTAGCGCCCGTGTGCCCGTATGGGTACTTCGACTATCCACCGTATGACTGCGCTCCGTATGGTTACTATGGGCCGGACTGGTTCGCGGACGGTCTGTTCATTGGAGCAGGACCATGGTTCCATGGGCGCCGCGGCTTTTATGGCCATGTGGACAACCGATACGATCCACACCATGGCTACGCTGGACCGTTGCCCGATCGCGGAGCGAGGCCATTCACCCACTTCCAGGGCAACGAGGCGCGCGACGGCCGAGGCAATGTAGGCAATGCCGGCCACGACGCGAGAAGCGAACACAGCGGCGGATTCGCAGGCGGCGGACGTGCTGGCGGTGGCGGAGGCGGTCGCCGAAGATAGCGGATATTCGACGTTAAAGAAGGCCCGCTCCAAGATGGGCGGGCCTTTTTTGTTTACGAGCGCCTCATCCGGCACGCACACCGCAGAGGATCTCGTAGGGGATGGTTTGTGCGAGGCGGGCGTGGTCTTCAGCGGTGATGCCGTCGCCGAGGAGGATAACCTCGTCGCCGATGCGGACGCCGGGGATGGCGGTGACATCGACCATGGTCAGGTTCATGGAGACACGGCCTACGATTGCGGCTTGGTGTTCTGATCCGTCGCGACCGCGCAGGATGACCCATCCGCCGGGGCGCGTGTCTGTCCCGGAGAGCTCGCGACGGAGGCCGTCCGCGTAGCCCACGGGGATCATGGCCAGGTGCATGGGCGCGGGCGCGGTGAAGGTCGCGTTGTAGCCTACGGCTTCGCCTGCGGCCAAATCGCGCAGGGAGAGGATGCGCGTCTTCCAGGTCATAACGGGCTTCAGGAATGCGCGCAGCTTCGACTGCGCAGAGGACGCGGCTGGCCCATCGATGGGGACGCAGTAGCCGTAGAGCGCGCAACCGCAGCGCACCATGGCGCGTGCGCCGACGGAGTTTGCGAGATCGACCAGCCAGGGCGAAGCCTGTGCGGGATTATCCACCGACGACGAGCTGCCCGCGTGTACCCACCTGGGCGCAAGGCCCTTGCTGCGGACCTGCGCGATGGCCGCCTCGAAGCGCCGCTCCTGGGTCTGGGTCAGCGCGGAGTGGGCCACTTCGGCGGCACAAAAGTGGGTCATCACTCCATCCAGCGTGAGGCCCGCGGCGGCGATCTCGCCGAGCAGTTCGTCCATCTCCACACCGGGAGTGACGCCCTGCCGCGCCATGCCGGTGTCCACCTCAATGTGGACGGCGAGGCCGGTTCCCTGCAGCCAGCCCACCTGCTCAGGAATCCAGACCACCGGCGTCAGCGTGTGCTGTGCGATGGCCTCCACGTCTTCCGGAAGAAAGCCGCACATCAGCAGGATTGCGGGCTGGGCCGCTGGTGCTAGTCCAGTCTCGGCGAGTGCGCGACGAACCTGGGCGCCCTCAGAAACGCCGTTGACGCCAAGCCAGGGTGCTCCGGCGCGGGCCAAAGTCAGCGAGCACTGCTCAATTCCGTGGCCGTAGGCATTGGCTTTGACCACGGCCAGCACTACAGTCTGGTCGCCAACCGCTTGCTGGATGGCGCGGAAGTTCGCTGTCAGCCGCTCTTCGGAGTTCTCAATCCAGCTTGTCATCGAACTTGGAGCCTCCACCGCACCTGCCCGCCCATATCGATCTTAGTACCCGCCCGATTCGCTGGGGGCCAGGTTCTCGAAGCGGGTGTAGTCCGCGAGGAAGGCCAGTTTGATGCTGCCTGTGGGGCCGTTGCGCTGCTTGGCGATGATGATCTCGGCTTGGCCCTTAACATCTTCGTTGTCGCGGTCGTAGTACTCCTCGCGATGGATGAAGGCGACCACGTCGGCGTCCTGCTCGATGGAGCCCGACTCGCGGAGGTCGCTTAGCAGGGGCTTCTTGTCGCCGGCGCGCTGCTCGCTGCCGCGGGAGAGCTGGCTGAGCGCGAGCACAGGTACGCGCATCTCCTTGGCCAGCGCCTTCAGGCCGCGCGAGATGGAGCTGACCTCCTGGGTGCGGTTCTCGAAGCCGCGCTTGCCGGAGGGGCTGGTGCCGGTCATCAGTTGCAGGTAGTCGATGACGATGAGGTCGAGCTGGCCGCCCTGTTGCTGTTTCAGGCGGCGGGCTTTGGCGCGCATTTCGGGCAGGGTGATGCCGGGGGTATCGTCGATGAAGAGCCTGGAATCGAGCAGACGACCCAGTGCCGCGTTCAGCTTGCCTTTGTCTTCCCTGTGCATGGTTCCAGTCTGTAGTTTGCGCGATCCAACCTGGGCCTCGCTGGCCAACATGCGGCGCAGCAGGCTCTCCTTGCTCATTTCCAGGGAGAATACGGCGACCACCTTGTTGTCATGCACGGCAGCGTTCTGCGCAATATTAATGGCCCAGGCGGTCTTCCCCATTGAAGGGCGCGCCGCGATGATGATGAGTTCGGAGTCCTGCAGGCCGCTGGTCATCTTGTCGAACTCCGTGTAGCGGGTGGCGAGCCCGGTGACCTCGCGGCCCTGCTCGTAGAGCTTGTCGATGGAGCCAAAGCTGCCTGAGACAATCTCACCAATTCCGGCCAGTCCGCGCTGGATGGCTGAATCGGCCACATCGGCCAGTTGTGCCTCCACATCGCCCAGCACGGTGATGGCGTCTTCGCTCTGGTCCGCCGCGCGGATGCCGCCGTCGTGGAAGATGCCCATCAACTGGCGAAGCAGGCTCTTGTCGCGGACGATTTCGACATAGCTCTCGATGTTGAAGTTGCGCGGGATTCCTTCGGTGAGATACGCGAGATAGGCCGGGCCGCCGATGGAATCGATTTCATGCCGACGTTCCAACTCAGCGCGAACTGTAGTTAGGTCGATTCCCTGACCCTTGGTCATCAGATCGACAATGGTCCGAAACACACGCTGGTGAGAATCCAGCGAAAAATCCTCCGACTTCAGCTTCTCCGTGGCATCACTGATGGCGAGGCTGTCCAGAAGCATCGCGCCGAGGATCGCCACCTCGGTGTGAATGGAGGAGGGCAATCCCTCAGACGTATTAAGCTGTGCGAATGATGCCATGAAGGCTTATTCTCATCTCTCACAGGGCATACGGCAACACTCACAACAGCACCTGAAATTGTGCATTCTCATGCCTTTCCCACACGCGTAGAGGATTATTCACAGATGAGCGATAACATCGACAAATATCTTCCCGAATTCGATGAAGATGAAGTGCGTGCCAAGCTGGCAGGGTTTAGCTCAGTAGAGCTCACAGACATGCTTGTACGGGCCTACAAGGACAAGAGACTGCTTGCTAAGATGCTCGGCGGAGAGACAAAGAAACTTGACCGGATACAGGCGATCATTGCCGAGCCCTCGACACTTAGTCGGATGCCCGGCATTCCCACTGCGGATGATCTCCGCCGCATGATCGACGACGAGGAAGACTGAATCGCTTTCACTTTGACATCCTACCTGCCGCCTCCCGGTAGAATGAGCCATGCGCATTGCGGCATTTGTGATTGGGCTGATGTTCTGTCTGGGTGCGGTGATGGACGCATTCCAGACCATCATCCTGCCGCGCCGTCCGACGGGGCGGTTCCGCATCACCCGGCTCTTCTATATCGTCACCTGGGTGCCTTGGTCGGCGCTGGCGCGGCGCATTCGCAACCGCAAGCTGCGAGAGATTGCTTACAGTACCTATGGGCCGGGGTCGCTGCTGCTTCTGTTGATGGTGTGGGCGCTGCTTCTGGTGACGGGTTTTGGACTGCTGCTGTTTGCGCTGGGCACACCCTTTGCCGACGCGATGGCTACGCCGACTTTGATTGGCCGGCTGCGCACGGATTTGTATGTGAGCGGAACCACGCTGTTCACACTGGGGCTGGGCGATGTAGTCCCACGCAGCCTTGCGGCGCGCGCTTTGATTGTCTGCGAGTCTGGCACCGGGCTGGGTTTTGTGGCGCTGGTGATTGGGTATGTTCCCGTACTATACGGCGCGTTTTCGCGGCGCGAGGTGAGCGTTGCGCTGCTGGACGCGCGCGCCGGATCGCCGCCCACCAGCACCGAACTGCTGCGACGCCACGCGTTTGCCGGAGGACAGGAGACGCTGGTGGTGTTGCTGATCGAGTGGGAGCGCTGGTCTGCCGAGCTGCTGGAGTCGCACGTCTCCTACCCGATCCTCTGCTACTACCGCTCGCAGCACGACAACCAGAGCTGGCTGTCGGCGCTTACCGCGGTGCTCGATAGCTGCGCGCTGCTGATCTCCGTGGTGCCGGGCGTGGCCTCGCGCCAGGCGCAGTTGACCTTTGCCATAGCGCGCCACGCGCTGGTGGACCTGGGCCATATCTTCCACCTGGAAGAGTGCGAAGCGAAGTGGCGCACGCATGTGGCTGCGAACCGGCTGACGCCCGCGAACTTTGAACTGCTCTGCGGGGCGATGAAGCAGATGGGGATGCGTCTGTGCGGCGATCCGGAGGCACCCGCGCGACTGCACGCTCTCCGCGCTCTGTACGAGCCGCACGCCCACGCGCTGGCCGACTATCTTGGCCTGTCGCTGCCGCAGTGGATGCCGGAGCCGCTCGCCAAGGACCAGTGGAAGACGGTGGAGGCAGTGCGCTCGCAGGCCGCATCGGTGCTGCAAGGCACAGTGATAAGCGACCAGGCCGAGGCACTCCGGCTGTACTCTGAGGAGCACAGTTAGTGGCATCGGACAAACTTCACAATCTGCAAGGATGGCTGGCATATAATTGGCCGCCAAAGCCCTGTGGAGGTATTTCTGTGCGGAAGACGGGTCAACTTCTCGCGCTGTTCGTGTTGGTGTTGTTCTGCGATGCCATGCCTGGTCAGGTATCGATGACGATACAGAATGGCAAGCCGGAGAAGCCGGTTGTGGGATTGCCGATCATCGCCGATCAGAGCGTCCGCAACGTGATGCACCTTGCCAACGGCATGGCCGTGACACGCGAGCTCAAGGGGCATTTCTATCGTTCGGCAGATGGTGTGGAGCGCTACGAGGGCACCGTTGTCTCCACCGATCCCGCGAATCCAGCCCCTCCCGTGCTGGTCTATATCCTCGACCGCGTCAAACGCACCACCGTGTTACTGAACGCGAAGCTGATGACCGCGACAGTGCAGCACCTGCCCGATAATGCGACCATCACCATCAGCTTCCTTGCGCTGCAAGTGCAGCCGCAATTCCGCACGATCAAGCAGGAGGACGTGACCACCAATGACCTGGGCAAACACACTCAGGATATGCGGGAGTTGGTGGGCAAACGCATTACTGCGACCATCCCGGCGGGTAAGATTGGCAACGATCAGCCACTGCAAGTGGTCTCCGAGGAGTGGATATCCCAGCAGGACAAACTCATCGTCAAGCAGGAGGAGCAGAACCCCCTCTCCGGCGAACGCACGTTCGCGTTGACCAATATCCGCAGCGAAGAGCCCGACCCAGCGCTCTTCGAGATTCCCAAGGGCTATACGGTCAAAGAACAGACGTCCACGCCTTCCGGCACTTCGCCTACGATTAAGGAATCCGCGCCGCCCAGCATTGCCAACGCATTTGCCCAGGCTGCCGATCCACGCGTAACTGCGCAGGCGCCCCCAACATCCACTACGCCTGTCTCGACGAACTCCACACGGCAGGCAACCGTTCCCGCCCAGGCAGCGAGTGACTCACCCTATGCAGCCGAGCCCATCGTCATCGAGCACTCCGACAGCATCTTCAGCATGGCCGCCGACGGTACCGGATGGATCGAGCACAGCCTCGTCGCGCGCCTTCAGTCCGATGCTACGGTGAAGCAGTATGGCGTGCTGACCGTGTCCTACGCCAGTAACACCGAACATGTGGACCTGCTCTACGCGCGCATCCGGCATCCGGATGGCACAGTGGTGGAGACGCCAACCAGCGAAGCGATGGACTTGCCCAGTGCGGTCATGCGCCAGGCCCCGTTCTACAGCGACCAGAAAGAACTGCAGTTGCCCATCCACAGCCTGCGCGTCGGCGATACGCTCGAGTTCAAGTACCGCATCGTCCGCACTAAAGCCATCGTCCCCGGACAGTTCTGGGGCCAGGAGGCTTTCAGCAATTCCGCAGTGGTCCTCTCCCAGACCGCCGAACTGCGTGTCCCCGCCAGCATGGTCGTTAATGTATGGAGTCCCACCCTCAAGCCTGTCGAATCCTCCACCGCCGCTACCGCCGATGCCCCGGCGCAGCACATCTATCTTTGGAACCATTCACAGTTGAAGCCCACCGCAGGCAAGGAGGCCGAGGCAGCAGCCGAAGCCAAGAAGAAGATTCTGTGGACCGCCGATCAGGAACTCGACCTGGAGCAGGGCAGGCTGCCCACCATTGCCTGGTCCACCTTCAAATCCTGGGAAGACATTGGCGCATGGTATCGCTCTCTGGAGGCCGACCGCATCGTTCCCGATGACACAGTCAAGGCGAAGGCCGCAGAACTTACCGCCGGCAAAACTACCGACGAGGACAAGGTTCGCGCGCTATACGACTACGTCGCCACCAACATCCGTTACATTGGCGTCGCCTTCGGCATCGGCCGCTTCCAGCCGCACACCGCCGCTGAGATTCTCTCCAACCAGTACGGCGACTGCAAAGATAAACACACCCTGCTTGCCGCCCTGCTATCTTCTGTGGGCATCCAGTCCGACGCCGTCCTCATTGGCGCTGGCATCCGCTTTAACGAGGCGGTGCCATCGCCTGCCGCGTTCAACCACCTCATCACGCACCTGACGCTGGCCGGAAAACCTGTCTGGCTCGACACAACCGCCGAGGTTGCGCCCTTTGGCATGCTCGTTCTCACCACCCGCGACAAGCAGGCGCTGGTCATTCCCTCTGGCAATGGTATTGCCCCAGCCATCGCCCGCACTCCGGTCGATCCGCTTGTGCCGGATGCCGTCACCATGGACGCTGTTGGTTCGCTCGACTCCACCGGAGTCTCCACCTCGCACATTCTACTCACCTTCCATGGCGACGGCGAGATCGCCACTCGTGCTGTCTTCCGCCAGATAGCTCCCGCACAGTACAACCAGGTTGTGCAGGTCTTCTCCACCACCATCGGCTTTACCGGCACTGCCTCAAACCCCGACCTCTCTCGCCCCACCGATACCACCCAGCCGTTCAAGATGGCCTACGACTACAAGCGCGAGAAGGCGGGCGACTGGGCCCACCTGAAGACCATCCCCCAGGTGATGCCCGTAGTCCTGCCCCGCGTCACGGACATCGATCCTCCCAACCACGCCATCCAGCTCGGCAGTCCTCGCACCAGCGATTCCACCTCCGCCATGAAGCTGCCTGATGGCTGGAGCGCCATTCTTCCTGCGGCCGTCCACGCTTCTTGCGCCTACGGCACCTACGACATGACCTACCGCCTGGACAATGGCACTCTCTACGCCGAGCGCCGCCTCGCCATCCTCGTCAAGAAAGTTCCGGTCAGCGACTGGAAGGCATACAAAGACTGGGTCGATAAAGTAAACCCAGGTCGCGAGCCGTATATCCAACTCGTCACCGCAGTCGCCCCGAAGCTCCCGGAGCAGCGGACCAAGGAGATCGAGGATGCCCTCAACAGTTCCGATCCAGTGCTGAAGAATACCGTGGCCTACGGTCTGGCCAACAAAAACGTGCACCTGACCGATGCCCAGTCACTCGCCGAACAGGCCGTCCAGCTTGAGGAGAAGACAACTTCAAAGATGGTGTCCATGGACGATAAGACCAAATCATTCGACCAGATGCAGACCCTGGGCGCTTATTGGGAGACCCTCGGCTGGGTCTACTTCCGTCAGGGTCAGCAGGATAAAGCGGAGACTTACATGCACGCGGCATGGGAGTTGAAGCCGAGAAATGTAGAAATCAACATGTTTATGGGCATCATCGACGATGCGCTGCATCAACCGGAAGACGCGACCACGTTCTACCGTATGGCGCTCAGCGGAACCATTCCGACCTCCGGTCAGAACGCCATCCAGAGCCGCTTTGACCGCCTTGGCATCACTACAAACACCCCTCTCCCCATGGACGTCGTAACGTCTCTGCCTTCCCTTGCGATCCAACTCAACCCAGGAGACACCGAACCGCTCGTCGATATCCTCCTGACGGTAGACAAAGCACCTGCCGTCAAACTTCTCAAAGGCGACCGCGCACTGGAAAAGCCGCTGGAGAAAGCCATCCAGTCCGCCCTTGCAAAACCTTTTCCCGACACCGGCCCGGAGAAGCTGCTTCGCCGCGCTCATCTGACCTGCTCCTCCGGCGACAAGCCAACCTGCGCGCTGCACTTTCTCGGCTCGCAGGTGGCCATGGAAGATAGCAAGAACGGCAACTAAGACAAAAGTTTGCGATTTGACGGCCAAATCTCTCTGGCGGCATCTCTTCGGACTAGAATCGCCAACCAACAAACAGGAGGTTTTTGTGTTGAAGCATAGCCAGTCAGTCGCCATCTTGGCCCTCTCCGTTGCTTGGTGCGCGGCCTTGGGGCAGGCCTCGATGTCCGTGGAGAACAACAAACCCGACAAGCCCATCACCGGCCTGCCGTTTACCGCCGACCAGCGTATCCGCACGGTCCAACACCTCGCCAACGGCATCACTATAACCAAACAGATGACAGGGCACATCTATCGCTCCTCAACGGGTCTTGAGCGCAGCGAAGCCACGCTGGTTACAACGGACAACGCAGGCAAACCGCCTGTCACGCTGGCCTGGATCGTCGACCGGACCCAACACACGGTGATATGCCTGCATGTGCAGTCGAAGTTCGCCACAGTCACGCACATACCTCTGAACAGGACGGTCACAGTCGGTTTTCTTGATTTCCCTCAGTTCCTGAGGCCTGAATCGCTCCAGCCAGGCAAACCCGAGACGACCGATCTGGGACGGCGTGCCTATGAAGGCCTGGAGGTCGCCGGCAAGCGCGTGACGCGAACTACCAACTCCGATCAGGCCGGCAATGATGCGCCGTACCAATCAACCAGGGAACAATGGGTCTATCCACAACTGAATCTGATGGTCGACGAGATTGAGCGCGATCCCGTGGACGGAGAGCGTGTGGTTGAACTGACCAACATCCGAACCGTAGAGCCTGACCCTGATCTATTCAAGATCCCCGAAGGAACCCAAATGATGGATCAGCCGTAGGCAATGACGGGTGCCGGGCACGACCAAAGCTTTAGCTGCCCATCGCTACTTGGCGCGCAGCAGGCCGCGTGTGTCCATCCATTGCAGCAGCAGTTCTGGCCAGTGGGC
>Ga0118677_10006168_pt1 | contig 20484 bp, 9 predicted proteins | sample AliMusrvi5mmetaG_FD_86154 | JGI IMG/M metagenome (GOLD analysis project Ga0118677, IMG submission 86154)
CGTCACGTTTCTGGACCACATCCTCCATCGCATGCAGGATCACCACATCAAGAAGCGCTCCATGCTTCGCAGGCTGGCCGTTGCGCAGGTCAGTCACGTGGCGGGTTCGTAGTCCGACACAGACGCAAAAAGGCCCCGAGGAATCGGGCCCTTTCACCAACCTCGGTCTGTTCCGGACTTACGTTTACCGGAGCAGCGCTTCCCGGTTCTGGCTCAGATCCCGTCCATCGCGAACGGCCGGATACGGAACCTTCTTCCCCTTCATCCCTTCCCAAAGAACGCGGTTGTAATCGGCCGTGTCCAGATTGTCTTCCTTGTCGAAATCCTGCCCGGACATCCGCTTCTCCCACCATTGGGCGTTGTGCCGAGGCTTCGCCGCGAGCAGATTCCGTTTGGTGTCGGGGAGGCTGTTCTGCGCGGTCTTCGCGGGCAGCGGCAGCTGCGTGGTCCGCAGAATCGCCGGCACCGTCGAGGTATACGTCCACTTCGATTGCGACAGGTCGAACAGGTTGGCCATCGGCTCCGCGGTTCCGTCCGTGATCCCGAAATAAGGAATGCCCAGGATGTCCTTCATGGTGCGCACGAAGTTCACCGTCGTGTAGTGATCGGAGACCACCGCGCCCTGTTTCACGTAAGGGCCGGCCACGAAAGCGATGCTCCGGTGCGCGTCCACATGGTCCGGACCGTCCTGCGCATCATCTTCGATCACGAACACGAGCGTGTTGGCCGCGTACGGGCTCGCCGCCAGCTTTTCAAGCAGCAGGCCAACCGCGTAATCGTTGTCGGCCACCTGCGATTCGACGGTGTTGACGCCGAACGCCGCCGTCCCGAAGTTCCCCGTGTGATCGTGCATGAAGCGCACCATGGAGAGCGAGGGCAGATTGCCGTTTTTGACGTAACCGTCGAACTCGCGAGACCACTCCTGGAACCGGTAAAAGTCGGGATAGCTGTTGTCGAAGCCGCGGAAAAACGGGTCGGTCAGCGGCTGCAGTTCGGCTTTCGCCGCATACGCCTGCACCACACCCGACGCGAACGGCGTCGTCGAAGCCGGAATGTTCAGAGGGATCGACGCCGGCAGGTTATAGCGGGTCAGATCCAGATAGAAACCGTAGTTGCGCACGGTCAGGCCGTGTTTCAGCGCGCCGTTCCACAGATAGCCCGCGCCCGCTTCGTTTTCCGAGGAATCGGGCGCGGAAACATCGGCTGTTCCCGGCAGCAGGTTCGGATCCTGCGGCGTTACCGGATCCGCTTTCAGCCGGTCAGTCAGGGAACTGAACCCGATATTGACGTTCCGGTTCGTGCCTTCGTAATCGTAGAAGATCGGGCCGAAACGGCTGGCATAAGAGGGCGGCACGGTCTTTTCCACCGAATCCGTCGCGCGCGCCGCGGTGGACCAGTTCCAGCCCACGCCGCTGACTTCGCCGGAATCGTAGAAGTTATCGAGCGTCACGAACTGGCGCGCGATCTGGTGCTGATTGGGCGTGTAGGGCGCGCCGAACAGGGTGATGCCGGGATCGCCGTTGCCCTTTTCCAGATCGCCCAGAACCTGATCGTAAGTGCGGTTCTCTTTAACGATATAGATGACGTGCTGAATCTTCGCGCGCAACTGCGCCATCACGTCCTGATTGTCGTCGTGCACGGGCGACTGATTGAAGTTGTTATTGACGGCCACCTGCGCGGTCAGGTTGTCGAGCACCTTCCGCGTGGGCACCGGAATGGTCAGCATGCCGCCCTTTTCCAGTTGCAGCACGTACTGGTTCGTGGAGCCGCAGGCTGCGCTGTTCGGCGGGCCGCCGAGCATATTGATGCAGTTGCCCGTATTCGGACCCGGAACGTTCTTCGCATTGGCCACGAACAACGTGGAACCATCGCCGCTCACCGCCACCGCGTCCGGGTACCAGCCGGTCGGGATCAGGCCGACCGTGCGGCTGGGGCTCACACCCGTATTCAGCGAAATCACGGCAATGGAGTTGGTTCCGCCGTTGGTCGCATACAGCGTCTTCTCGTCCGGCGAAAGCGCCAGACTGTTCGTGTTGCTGCCCTTCAGGAAATAAGAGGAGGAGACGAAGTTGTCGGAAGGCGCGGTCGTGAAAATCGTGTCCAGCACCACATCCAGATTGGTGTCGACAACCACCACGGCGTCGGCGTTGTCTTCGGCGGCCAGCAGCAGCGTCTGCGCCTTGTTGAGGATCATCTTGTTCGGATTTCCCTGCACGGGGATTCGTTTGGTGACCGCCGGCTTGTCGTTCGCCAGGCTGAGCACCACGATTTCACGATCGCGCACGCTCGAAACATACGCTTTGTCGTTGCCCTTGATGGTGACCCAGAACGGATACTCGCCGCCGGCAACGCCCGCCTTCAAGGGGTCGGAGATGCCCGGCCGCAGATCCAGTTCGGTAATCACTTTGCGGTTCGCGATATCGACCAGAGTTACCGAATCGTTCAGATAATTCACAGCCACCAGGCGATCGCCCCGCGCATTGACTGACACGCCGGCCACAATCGACGGCATGCCAAGCCCCAGGCCGCTGCCGAGTGTGGTGGGGCTCGTCGGATGATGGAACGCGACCGTGCCGCTCGCGGCAAACGTCCCGTTCGCGGCCGTATAGATATAGACCGTGTCGAGCGCCGCGCCGCCGACGTAAAACTCGTTGCCGGAAGGATTCCACGTCACGCCGCCAAATGCCGTCGGCACCAGGAGCACCTGCTTCTGCGTCAGCTTGTTCGAGGAGATGTCATAGACGAAAATGTATTCCGCTCCGGCGTTCGTGATGTTGTTGCCGTCGGGGCCATTCAACAGGTTGTAGCCGCTGGTCAACACCAGCAGCGTCTTGCCGTCCGGGCTGACCGCCGTGGTCATGGGTTGTCCGGCTGCATAACCGGAAAGACCGGGAAGGCCGGGCAGCATACGGACGAAGCTGGAGCCGGGTGCCGCCGTCGGCGTGATACGGAAGCCGTTCGGCAGCAGGGAACCGCGCACCGGTGCGCCGCGCACGCCGATCTCCGGGCGTACGGCGCGAACCCTGTCAACTTCGGAAGCGCGCTCCTGCGCCACAAGTATCGGTAACGAAATGAGAAATGCCAGAGCAAAACGTCGGGTGATGAGCATAGAGGCACCTGGAGAGTACCGTCTGCGCAATTCAGGAAGATGAACGGAGGCTTTCAGATCGGTTTCAATCCAAAGCAAATGAGATCATCCGAAAAGTATAAGGAGGTTCGGCAACCATGGTCAGCGAGCGAAAACAGGCGGACATCGCCGTCGTGGGAGGCGGAATTCTGGGGCTGGCTCACGCGTGTGTGCTGGCCCGTCGCGGCCGCAAGGTCGTGCTGTTCGAGCGCAATCCGCAGGCGCGCGGCGCGTCGGTCCGGAATTTCGGCATGATCTGGCCCATCGGACAACCCGCCGGCGAAATGCACGCCCTGGCGCTGCGCAGCCGTGAGATCTGGCTCGATGTTCTGACCGCTTCCGGCCTGCCGTACTTACCCACCGGATCGCTGCACGTGGCGCATCGGGAGGACGAAGCCGAACTTCTGCGCGAGTTCGCGGAGATCGCACCGGGCCAGGGTTATTCGTGCGAATGGCAGGAACCCGGCGAAATTCTTCGCCGGTCGGCCGCGATCCAACCCGCCGGTCTGCGGGGTGGTCTCTGGAGCCCGACGGAAATCACGGTCGATCCCCGGCGTATTGTGGCTGGCTTACCCGATTACCTTCGATCGCTCGGAGTCGAATTTCGGTTCGGCGAACCGGTTCGGCGGATTGATCTGCCCACCGTGGAAACCGCCACGGAGCAATGGCAAGTGGATGCCGCGATTGTGTGTTCCGGCGAGGATTTCGAAACGCTCTTCCCGGAGGTTTTCGCGTACAGTGGCCTCACCCGCTGCAAACTGCAGATGATGCGCACCGCGCCGCAACCCGCCGGATGGCAACTGGGTCCGGCGCTTGCCGCGGGCCTCACGCTCCGGTTCTATAAAGCGTTTCATATCTGCTCCGCGCTGGCGCCGCTGAAAGAAAGAGTCGCGCGGGAAATGCCCGAGTACGACCGTTGGGCAATCCACGTTTTGGCGTCGCAAACCGAAGATGGCGCCATCACGCTGGGCGACTCGCACGAGTACGGCGCCTGCCCGGATATTTTCGATAAGCCGGAAATCGACGACTTGATTCTGAAGGAAGCGGCCACTTTTCTGCGCCTGCCCGACCCGCGAATCGCGCAACGCTGGAACGGAACTTATGCCATCCATCCGAACAAGCCGTTTCTGGAGGCGGAACCGGCGCCGGGTGTTCGGGTGGTGACAGCGCCAGGCGGTTCCGGCATGACGCTGTCTTTTGGTTTGGCCGAGTCGGTGATAAGTCGCGGCGGATTTTAGAAGAACAAACGCAGCGTCATCTGGATCGTCCGCGGTCCGCCCTGCTCCACTCCCTGCAGGGAGGTGATCTGACCGAAATTCCCCCGCAGATTCATGTTCGGCGTCGCGTAATTTTCCACGTTGAACAGGTTGGCGAACTGCGCCTCGTAGTGGAAGCTCACCCGCTCCGTCAGGCTGAAGTCTTTGCCCGCCGAAAGGGAGAAGGTTTTCGTTCCCGGTCCGACCAGGATACCGGTTCCCGCGTTGCCGAAGCGGCCGATGTTGTTCGCCGGAATCGAGAAGGCCGCGGCGCTGAACCAGCTGGCCGCGTTCTGCGTGGAAGGAATCGCGCTCACGCCGCCAACAACGTCCGGGCGCTGCTGCGACACACTGCGCTGGCTCGGATTGGTGCCGGACGGATCGCCATTGGTGAAGTAAGGAGTCAGGAAAGGCCCGGTCTGCAGTAAGGTGACGCCCGTCAGTCTCCATCCGCCTACCAGCAGATTGGCGGCGCGGCTGACCGAGGCCATATACGTCCGTCCGCGTCCAAACGGGAGGTCGTAAGTAAAGGTGTTCACGAAGCGATGACGCCGGGTGAAAGGCGCGTTTCCGTAATCACTCCGAATATCGTAATAATTGCTGACGTTGGCGCCGTTATCGCCCTGGCCGCCCTGACCGATATTCGAGTTCGGCGCGACGCCGAGGGCATTGGTGATGTTCTTCGCCCACGTATAGCTGTTCGTGAACGTCAGTCCACGAGCGAAACGGCGGTTCAGTTCGAGCGACAGCGCGTTATATTTCGCGCTCGGCCCGTTGTCCCGCGTGAGCACTTCGCCGAACGACGGATACTTCAGGTTCTTCAGACGAAGCGCGGGTGTCGCCGTCAAAGCCGCGTAGCCGACCGTATTGGGCTGCACCTGGTTCAGATCCGGGCTGTAAATCAGATTGTAGTTATGCGAACCCGTGTAGACGGCCCGGACCACGGTGTCCCGCAGAATTTCACGATCGATGGAAAGCGTCCACTGAATCGCGCGCGGATCTTTCAGATCGAAACTGTTGGCTCGTCGATAGGAAGGAATGCCCGGATTGGCCGCCGAGCCGTTCGGAAAGACATTCGGGAAGATGAGCGGCGCGGTGGCGCTGGAAGTAAAGCCGGCGAAGTTGCTGGTGTCGACGCCCAGCAGCGAATAGAGAACCGCGCCGAGCACGGGGACCGAGTAGATGCCGCCCGCGGCGCGGACCGTGGTCTTGTTGTCCAGCGTCCATGCGACACCCAGACGCGGCTGAATATTTCCTTTGTAAGTGTTGCGCAGCGTGATCGGCAAACCAACCGCGTCGTTAGTGACAAATGGAACGTTGTTGTACAAACCTTCCACCTGGGCGCGCCATGCCGGACTCACCAGACTGAGCCCCTGCTGCCCCTGCACCACCAGCCGGCCGCCCGGGAAGTTGCGGTCGAAGTTCCCCAGCTGGTGCGTCGCGTCGTCGAAGGGAGTGTTGATCTCGTAACGCAATCCTGCCGTGACCGTGACATTCGGCCGAATACGGAATTCGTCCGAAATGTAGCCGCCGTAGTGATAACCGAAGGGCTTGCCGTCCGGACCGTTCTGCGCGAATTCTGTCTGGTCGGCGAAACCGAGCAGCGCTCCCGCGAAAGCGTGGGCATCGCTGCTGCCGCCCGTAAACGCGCCGGTGAAGAAGTAATCGCCGTATTCGTCGCCTGCCAGGAACGTGATGTTGTCCTGATAGTTCAGGCGGCGGAATTCAAAACCCGCCTTGACGGTATGGCGTCCCGCAATCCAGGTAAGTCCGTCGTTCAGATCGAGCACGCCGTTCTTCTGAACGCGGGGATGGCCGGGGCTGGTGGCGCCGCCGAAAAGATTCGGGAAGTACAGCACGGGAACGCCGCCCAGCTTATTCACCGGCGATCCCGGCAGGCCGGTAATACCCAGACTGGAGATGATGCTGTCGCCCTGCGCGGCGAGCGGGTAAGTGTAGGTGTAATCCGACTTCGAATAACCCGCGCGGAATTCGTTGACCAGATTCGGCTTCACGATCCAGTTATAAGATCCCGCGTAATTGGCCAGGTCGCTGGCCTGCGTGTAGGTTCCAAGAACCGTGTCGTATTCGGAATTGCCGTTCGCTCCGGCGGCGGTCACCTGCCGGTTGGATATGCGGAAAAACACTTTGTGGTTCGATCCAAAACTGTGATCGAGGCGCCCGTCATAACCGTCGTTGCTGTAATTGCCGGGGAACACCACGTTGTAGTTCCGCGCGCTGAGCGAATTATTTTCCGCCGTGGGAGCCGGAAGCAGGGTGTTCAACAACTTCTGGGCAACCGGGTTGATCCGGTTCGGGGGAATCACGTTGCCGGGAAACGGCGCGCGCGTGGTCGGATCCACGATAACCTTGCCGGAACCGGAGAAATCGCCGTTTCGCCAGGCACTGGGCGCCGTGTAGGTCTGAATCGACGTGTTCTGATCCAGCCGCACTCCTTCATAAGTAAACAGAAAGAAGGTCTTATTTTTAAAAATCGGGCCGCTGATCGTGGCGCCGTAGGAATCGGCATCGCCATTATTAACGTTTTTGGTCAGGGAATCCGCGGTATTCCAGTCTTTCCTCTGCAGAAACCAGAAGCCGGCCCCGTGAAACTGATTGCCGCCGCTCTTGCTGACCACCGTGATATCGGTCGGCTGCGCATATTCGGCGCTGTTGCCCGCCGTGTTCACGCGAAATTCGGCGATGCTCTCCACCGACGGAAACTGGTCCTTGTTCGGCCCCCCCTGCCGGACATTCTGGGTCGACACCCCGTCCAGCGTGAACGAGGTTGCGGTGGGCAGCTGTCCGGAGATCGAGATGTTGCCTGTCGCATCGGGCTGCACGTTGGGCGCAAGGTTGGCCACCACCAGCGGGCTCGGCGAACCGCTCGCGCGGAAGTTCAGCGCGAGCGATCCGATTTCCTTCCCGGATTTCGAATCCGACCGCGTCAGATCCTGGCTGATCACCGGCTCTCGGACTTCAACCGAAGTGCCGCTCGCGCCGGCCAAAGTGAGCTGCGTGTCGATGCGAATGGTCTCGCGCGCGGGAAGCTGCACATCGTTCCGCGACGACACGGCGAATCCTTTCGCGGAAATATTCAGAGTGTAAGAATCCGGATCTAGATTCACCAGCTGATATACGCCGTCGGGACCGGTAACGGCCGTCCGGACTCTGCTGGTCGTCTGGCTCTTCGCCTCCACCGTGGCGCCCTGAATAATGGCGGATGAGGGATCCGTCACCGTTCCCGTAATCACGCCAAAGGTGGATTGCGCACAAAGTGTGGCTCCCCAGAGAGACAACACAAGACCTGCCCGGATTCCGGTTCTCACCATAATTCAGCTTTCTCCTGATGAACTTCGCTCAGCGCCGAGTGACTTGTTTCACTATTTCGATCGGAGCCTCTCCGGATGGTAAGCGGTTGACGATTGCAATACGACGAATTCCCCCTGAAAAAACCATTAAAGAGACCAGGCGAAGGAGAATTATTGCGATTGAGACGGTTCTGTAATACTCAGTTCTTCGTAGCGCAATATGCTGGTTCGATGTTCGCGGGAGGCAAATGAGACTGGCCGGCGTTGTATTGGATTGGGCGGGAACCGTGGTCGATCACGGAAGCCAGGCTCCGGTGGAAACCTTACGGGCGATTTTTCTTGAAGCCGGCGTGCCGGTTGAGTTGTCCGAGGCGCGCGCTCCCATGGGTCTGGCGAAGAAGACCCACATCGAAGCGGTACTTGCTATGACCCGGGTGCGCGAGGCCTGGAGGCACGCTCACGGAAGGTTCCCGGACCATCGCGACGTAAACGATCTCTATGCCGCCTTTATTCCGCGCCAGATCGAATTGCTGGAATCCCACTCCGAACTGATTTCCGGAGTGCCGGCTGCGGTTGACCGAATGCGATCCCGCGGACTCGCCATCGGGACCTCGACCGGCTACACGCGGCCGATGCTGGATTATCTGCTGGAAAGAGCCGCTCCACAGGGTTTCGTTCCGGATGCTTCTCTCTGCCCCGACGACGTGCCGGCCGGGCGGCCCGCTCCATGGATGTGTTATCTGAACGCCATCCGCCTGAATGTCTATCCCCTGGCGGCAATGGTCAAAATCGGCGACACCATCGCGGATATCGAAGAAGGTCTCCACGCCGGCATGTGGACAATCGGCATTACCCGGACCGGCAATGAGACGGGCCTGACGGAAGCGGAGTGGCGGAGCGCCCCGGAGGCCGAACGCACGGCCATGCTTGCCGCCGCCGAACGGAAGTTCGCCGCAGCCGGAGCGCATTTCACTGCGGAAAGCGTGGCCGAATGCGACGCCCTGCTGGACCGCATTCAACACAGTCTGGATCGCGGCGAAGTGCCCTCGAATTACCATGCAGGCAGCGCACACAATCGAGACTGAACCGCAGGCGCCGGTCGGCAGGCGGTACCTGACCATCGTGCTGATGGTTCTGGGATATGCCGGCTACTACCTTTGCCGGTCGGATCTGTCGATTGCCATGCCTTTGCTGATCGAGGACCTGAAATCGCACGGGCTCTCGGCCGGCTCGGCCCGCATTGGTATGGGACTGGTTGCCTCGTGGGGCGTTTTCGCGTATGCCGGCGGGAAGATTCTGTCCGGCTGGTTTGCCGATATCTGGGGCGGAAAACGGAACTTCGTGACGGGCATGGCCGGTTCCGTCCTCTTCACCATTCTCTTCGCCGTTGGCGGCGCTCTGCCCGTCTTCACCATGGCGTGGATCGGCAACCGCTTCATTCAGTCTTTCGGATGGTCGGGCATGGTGAAGATCGTCTCGAAGTGGTGGCCGTTTTCGAGCTACGGTTCCGTGATGGGGATCATCAGCCTGAGTTATCTCTTCGGCGACGCCCTCGCTCGCCAGTTTCTGTCCCTGCTAATCGCACGCGGCGCGGGCTGGCAAGAACTCTTCCTTGCCGCCGCGGCCGTGCTCGCCGTCCTGACTCTCGCGAACGCGGTGTTGCTGAAGGAAAGCCCGCGCGCGCTCGGTTTCAGCGAGCCTCCGGTGAATCCCGGCAATCTGTTTCGCGAGACGGACGGGCAAGACGCCGGCGCCCCGCTTTTCGCGATGCTCCGTGTCTTTGCCCGCAGCCGCGCCTTCTGGCTGGTCTGCCTGCTGTCTCTCGGGGTCACGCTGATTCGCGAGACTTTCAACCTCTGGACGCCCGAGTACTTCGTGCAGGCTCTGGGCTTCACCGCCGCGGAGGCCGCGCAGCGCAGTTCCTGGTTCCCTCTGGCCGGCGGCTTCTCCGCCCTGCTCGCGGGTGCGTTGAGCGACCGCCTGGGCCGCAACGGCAGGGCGCTGATCGTCCTCTTCGGCCTGCTGCTCGCCAGCGTGGTGCTCGCCGTTCTGGCTTATTCGGACCCGCGTATCGCCAGAGGCGGATCCGTCCTGCTGGTGACCGCCATCGCGTTCCTGATCATCGGACCGTATTCCTTCCTGGGCGGCGCCATGGCTCTCGATTTCGGCGGCCGCCAGGGCAGCGCCACCGCCTCCGGCCTGATCGACGGCATTGGTTACCTGGCCGGCGTTCTGGCGGGCAGCAGCATCGCCGCCGTGTCCGTCAAATGGGGCTGGACAGGCGCTTTCGGCCTGCTCTCCGCGGTAGCCGCATTGTCCAGCGTCGTCGCGGCAATCTATCTCATGCGCGACAATCTTTGGCGGGGTACCCGATGACCAATGTTGCCGATGAAGTGATGCGTCTTTTCGCGGAAAAAGGGAGCGATGCCTACTTCGGCGAGAACGTCTCCAACCTGGAGCACTCGCTGCAGACCGCGGCGCTGGCAAGGCAGGCCGGCGTAGCCGACACCCTGATCGCGGCGGCGCTCCTCCACGATATCGGGCATTTACTGCACGGTTTCGGGGAAGATATCGCGGACCGGGGTATTGACGCCCGGCATGAGGTTGCGGGCGAGGCCTGGCTGCGCACGCGCTTCCAGCCTGCCACCACCGAACCCGTCCGCATGCACGTGGACGCCAAACGCTATCTCTGCCGCATCGACTACGAGTACGCGCAGAACCTCTCGCCGTCTTCCCTGCTCAGCCTGAAGCTCCAGGGCGGCCCTTTCAGCGATGCGGAAATGCGGGAGTTCGAATCGCGGCCGTGGCATGCCGAAGCTTTGCTGTTGCGCCGCTGGGACGATGCAGCCAAAATCCCCGGCTTAAACGTGCCCGGCCTGGACACCTATCGCGATATCCTCGGCCGGGCCGCTTTCGTCAAAACTCCGGATCAGCGGTTCAGTGTGTAAGCGTAGACCGTGTCCTGCGCCGCGATCATGATGAACTGAAATCCGTCCAGCAGATACGTCTGCGCGCCGTTGGTCGGCAGCACCGGCATCCATGTATGCCACAGGATCTTGCCCGTCGCGGCGTCGAACGCGCAGAAATTGGTGGAGCCGTCGTGGCCGAACAGGAGTCCGCCCGCCGTCGACAACAGCCCCTGCGGCCCGCCGCCTTCGTGCATCCACTTCGTTTCGCCCGTATGGTAGTCGATGGCCCGGATGCCCTGATGTCCCCCGGAGTTGCCGCCCCCGCCGCCACTGAAGCCGTAGCCTTCCGGCCGGTCGGACGTGTCGACAAGATACGTCATGCTCAGACTCTCGTTCGTGCCCACATAGAAGAGGCCCGTCTGCGGATCGAAGCTCGGCGGCGGCCAGTTCGTCGCCCCGGAACTGGGCATGGTCAGCACCCCGTCCACGCTGGATTCCTTCTTCGGATTGTTAATCGGCTGCCCCTTGGCGTTGATGCCGAGCGACCAGTTCAGGAACTTCGGATCGATCAGCGGCTTGGTCATCAGATGTTCACCGGTAGCGCGGTCCAGCAGAAAGAAGTAGCCGTTGCGCGCGGCCTGTGCCAGCAGTTTGCGCGGTTTCCCCTGCCACGTGCCGTCGAAAAGCACCGGCACTTCCGTGCTGTCCCAGTCATGCGCGTCGTGCGGCGAGGTCTGGTAATACCAAGCCATCTTGCCCGTGTCCGCATTAAGCGCCACGATGGAGCAGGTGTACAGGTTGTCCCCTTTCCGGCTCTGCGTCGCGCCCACCGGATTGGGATTCCCGGTCGTCACATAGATCAGATTGAGCGCCGGATCGTAAGTAAGCGGCTGCCACGGCCCGCCACCGCCATGCTTGCGGGAATAATCGTCCGGCCAGGAATCATAACCGGGGTCGCCGGGATTCTGCGGCGTCGAATACCATTTCCACTGCACATCGCCGGTCTCGGGATCGCGCGCTTCCAGGAAGCCCTGGATGTCCAGCGCATCGCCACCCACTCCCGTATAGACATGGTTTCCCACCACCAGCGGCGCGGTGCTGCCGTAGTAATCCATCTCCACCGGCGCGAGCTGCTTGTACCACCGCTCCTTGCCCGTCTTGGCGTCGAGCGACACCAGGTAAGCGTCCGGCGTCACGAAATAAAGCCAGCCGCCGTACATCCCCATGCCTTTGTTGCCGTTGAAGTGATGGCCGCCGCGCGTCTTGAAAAAGTAGCTCCACTTCTGTTCGCCGGTGCGCGCGTTGATCGCCCAGGCGCGGTCCATGGCGGAGATGTACATCACGCCGTCCACCATCAGCGGCGATCCCGCAATCCGGTAGCTGTCGCTCGGGCCGCCCCAGTACGTCGGGTCGCCGGGCTTCCACGGGCCTCCCACGTTGTTGGCATTCTCCGCTGTGGCGACGGCCTTGAACTGCCACGCCAGAGTCAGCGTGGCGACGTTCGACTTGTTGATCTGATTGAGTTCGCTGTAGCGCTTGCCCGAATAATCGCCGTGATAAGTGGGCCAGGCGTCGACCGGGTTCGGCTTCTTCAGGACGTTGGGATCGAGAAACTGAGCGCCGAGAACGACCGGGAACAGCGCGAACGTGGCGATGGAAACGAATCGGAATGTCATGGAAATCTCCTACTTGTCGTTCAGATACGCGGCGAGATTATGGATATCGTCGTCGGTGTACTTCACCATCAGATCGATATGCGCCTGCAGCCGGTTGACCTGCGTCACCTTCGGCCATTCACCGTTGCGCAGCCAGGTCTTCGTATCGCCGTTCGCCTGCCGGATCTCGACTACGAAATCGTTGATCAGCATCGGCGTGCCCGTGAACTTCTCGCCCGTCTTCGTCGTGACCGTGGCCGTCACCAGCGGGCCACCCCCGCCGGCAGCGCCGCCAGGCGCCCCACCGCCACCTGGACCACCGGGGCCGGGACCACCTGGACCGGGGCCACCGGGACCGCCCCCGCGTCCGCCCCGTCCGCCGCCACGGCCGAACGCTCTGCCGCCAGCCAGAATCACGCCCTGCAGCGTGGGCGCGTCGTGGTTATTTTTCTCCCCGATGCCCTTCAGGTCGCCGGTCACGGAATGGCAGGTATTGCACTTCCCCACCGGCCCGTTGAAGAACGCCTCGCCGGCCTTCGCGTTGCCGGAGAAGACGTTGAACCGGACATACGCTCCGCGGTCCGCCACGACGGTCACCTGGTAATGCAGCCAGGTCGAGACATCGACACCGTCATCATGCGACAGTTCGAACTTCGGCATACCTTTTTCCGGGCGGCCGAACTTGAGGAATTCCGGCAGTTCGCGCCCGCCATGGTCCATCAGGACCCGTTCCGAACGCATCAGATCGGCGCCGGGCTTTCCACCGCCGCCACGGCCGTTGTCGCCATGGCAGGAGGCGCACTTTGCCGCGAAGACTTTGCCGCCCCGGTCCACCGATGCCTTGTCGAACGCGCGCGTGGTGGTGACGTCAATCGGTCCCGCCGCTGCGGCGCCCGCCCCGCCACGTCCACCGCCGCGCTGGCCGAAGGCGGAAGGAATCACGATCATCAGGATGAAGAAACTGCGATAGCTCATGTAATTTTGCGCCCGGACTGGAAACCGGGAAATATCATTCAATCATAATCGGCGCGAGCGGGGGAGAAAATTTTCCGAAAAGCAAAAACGGGGAGGAAAGGCGACACTTCGCGCCTTCCCTCCCCCGGTAGCGGTCTTCACCACCCTGACCTAGGGCGTGGTGAACGGGTAGTCGGTGAATTGATTGTTGTTATAGTTGCCGGCCCAGTCCCGAATCCGGTACACGTAGCCCACCCGGAAGCGGTACTGTGTGCCCGCCGCCAGACTTCCCGCCGGCAGAGTCACCGTCGCCGTCTTCTGATCGGCGGAGAGCGCGATGTTCAGCGGGTAACCGATACTCGTATTGCTGTTCAGCAGCAGCTGAATCCCCGCGTTATAAAGGCTGGCGGGTTCCACCGGCGTGTCGAAGCTGATGACAATCGTCGGATTGACCGCCACATTCAGCGTCCCCGCGTCGGTCAGCGGCACCCCGTCCGCCAGCACCGAGACGATGTTTGGAGTGGCGCTTAACAGCACGTTCGGCCCCGTCGTGAAGCTGAACGCTTTCGTTCCCGCCATCGTGTTCCCCGCCACATCCTGAACGCCCTGTACCGTCAACGTGTACGTGGTTCCAGGCGAAAGCAGGCTGGCTGGTGTGAGCCTGACCACGGAATCGCCGTAGAGCAGCAAAGCCGTGAAAGGCGCCGGATTACCGCCCGCTCTCAGAGTGATCTGCGACAGGCTCGTGGCCCGCACAGCCTCGTTAAAGCGGATTTCGAGGGCTGCGTTCAGCGGCGCCCCCGTCGCGCCCGCCGCCGGATTGGTGTCGAGCACCTGCGGCGCTGTCAGGTCCGCGCCTCCCGTGGTCGTGAAGTTGACCTGGAAGTCCGTCTGCGGATTCCCGTTCAGATCCACGGCGCGCACCGCGTAAAGAGTGTAGCTGTGCGACGGCATCAGATTGGCCGCCGGCACATACGTCACCGTCAGCCCGTCCGGGCTCAGCGTGATCGCCGCCGGAACAGTCCCCGACCCGTCGTACACCGAATAATAGTAAGTCGACGCATTGAGTGAACCCGCGTCAATCGGCTTATCGAAAATCACCGTGAAGGTCGAATTCACCGGGACCGCGGGCGTGCTGTTATCCACGCTCGAATAGACCACTCTGGGATTGCCGAAGTCGGCGCCCGCGCCTGTATTGAATGTGGTCGTGGACGTACTCAGAGCGTTCCCCGAGGGATCCGTGATGGCGTTCGTCAGAGTCAGCGTCAGTGTCTTGCCGGCGGGCAGCGGAGCCAGCGGCGAGAGCGTCACGACAGTGTTGGGGCTGTTCGCGAAACTCAGGCTGCAGGGCACCGGTGTTGCGCCGTTCAGCAACTGGACGGTCTGCTGGTTGATGGTAACCGTGTCCATCGGTTCGCTGAAGCCGATACGAACCGTGGCATTGTCGCCCACCGTTGAACCGTTGAACGGTGCCACCGAAGTGACGGTCGGCGCGGTGACATCCGTCGCGAGAGTGACGTAGAAGTAGAACGTCCCGTCCGCGATGTTGAACCCGTCGCTGTCCGTCAGGGCGCTGGTGTAGTGGACACGATAGTAGATCGTGTTGTTGGCAGAGCCCGGTAAGGGCGCGTCGGGAATGAACCGGATCACATCGTTGTTGCCGAGGATCTTGAACTTGCCCGATACCGGTGTCGTGTCGTTTTGCAGCAGGAAGAAGCTCGCGTTCGACACGGTTCCGGGCAGGATCGGCTTGCTGAACTGCAGGTCGACCACCGTGGTTGTCGGCCAGCCCGTGCTGTTCTGACTCGGACTCGTGGCAATCAAGGTAGCCGGCGTGGCGCTGAGGTTGGCCCCCGTCGTGAATGAGGCGGAGTAGGAATTCACCTGGTTGCCAGACAGATCGGCGGCGCCGTTCAGGAATACCTGAATCCCCGCATTATGGAGCAGACTGCCCGCCGAAGGCGTGAACACGGCGGACCTGCTGTCCGGGCTCATCACCGTGGTGCCGCCCACCAGCTTGCCGTTTTGCGCCACATAGAACGCGCCGGACACATCCTGGAGCGGCGCGCTGAAGTACAGCGTGATGGTGCTGTTCAGCGGAACTCCGGTCGCGCCGTTTGCCGGCCGCATCTGCGTCACGGTTGGCGTTGCCGTGAGCGGCGCGGCCTCCGTGGTGAAAGTGGAATAGAGGGGAGCCGCCAGACCGTTCCCCGCCATGTCTTTCACGCTCGTGGCGACAGCCACCGTAATGGTAGCCCCGTAAGGCAGGGCCGTGATGAGCGTCACCACCCGGTTGTCGGCGGAGTGGCCAACCGAGGCATTGAGGTTGGTGAACCCGTTGAACAGTGCGAGGTTCTGTGGAGTAATGGTGGAAACGTCGAGCGCTTTCGAGAAGGTCAGCGTTACCACCGCGTTGGGCCCGACGTTGCCCGTGCCATTGGTGGGTGTCACGGAGACGGTTGGCGGTATCGCGTCCGGCGTGTTGGCCGTGGTGAACGATCCGTTGGCAAGGGCGTAAAAGCTGTTGCCCGCCAGATCGAGAAGCGTGTTGTAGTAACCGACATAGATACTGATCGGCGCTCCGGCCGGCAGGGAACTGGTTGGCGTGAAGGTCAGCGTCGTGCCGCCTCCGCCCAGCGCCAGCGAGCCAGGCAGCCGCTGGCTGCTGTTGTTATTCGCGTAAACAGCGAAGGAGTCGTAAGTGACCGAAGCCGGATTCACGGGCTTACTCAGGGACACGATAATCGGCGAGGTAACCGGCACGCCGTTGCTGGCCTGCGCCGGACTGCTCATCGAAATCGTGCCGTGCGTGTTATCGGCCGCGCCGGACGTGGTGAATCCGCTGGCGAACGGGACGACCGTATTGCCGTTCAGATCCTTGAATCCGCCGGCGTTCAGCGTGTAAGCGCCCGCACCCAGCAAACCGCCGCCCAGGTTGAGCGTCATCGTAAGCCCATCGGCGGAAAGCTGAACGCTGGATGACGACGGGGCCGCCGGATTCAGCGTAATCGAACTGTTCGTTACCGAAGTGGCGTCGATCGGCTTATTAAAAACCAGCTGAATCAGCGCGTTGGCCGGCACCCCGCTCTGTCCGTTCGGCGGATTCACCGAAGTAACGAACGGTGCGGTGACAACCGGTCCGGATGCCGTGGTGAAACACCGGGCTCCGTCCCCGTTATAGTTGCCTGCCAGGTCGTAGAAGTTGCCGAACGCGTAACAGTAGACCGTGTTCGGATCCAGGCTGCCGGGGAACGTGATGGTTTCACTCAGCAGATTCGAAGCTGCGCTGAGCGCGGATCCCGCCACATGCAGACCCGTCTGCTGGTTGTAGAAGATCCAGCCCGACGAGGCGAGAGGATTAATCGGCTCGCTGAAGGTAATGCGAATCACCGGCTGCGTTCCCGTGGTCTCACCGGATTGCGGAGAGAACTGCAGAACCACCGGGCTCGTCAGATCGATTCCCGAAAGCGTCGTGAACGCGCTGGTAACCGTTCCGGACATCACATTCCCGGATACATCCGACACTCCGGAAATCGAGAGACTATACGGAACGCCCGGCGTCAGCAGCGCGTTCGGCGTCAGCGTCACGATCTTGCCGCCGGCGCTCAGGCTCGCCGCAAAAGGCACGGCGGCTGCCCCCTGCTTCAGCGTGATGGCGCCGAGACTCAGCGGATTGACGGGCCTGTCGAACTGCACCTGCGGCCGCAGGTTCGTGGGCGCCTGGCTGCCGCTGGCCGGCATCACGTAGGTCACCACCGGAGCCCCCGCCGGAGTGGACAGCGCCGTGGTGAAGCCGTACTGGAAGCACGCGTTCATCGCGTTCCCGTTCAGGTCCTGCACGGAACACGTATACAGAGTGTAGTTCTGATTTACGTTCAGCACGGCGTTGGGAGTCACCGTTACCTGAGTCCCGTCCGGACTGAACGATAACGCCGCCGCTACGTTCCCGATTCCGGAAGCGTAGAAAACGATCGTATTGCCCAGGACCACGGTCCGGGGATCCAGCGGCTTGTTGTAAGTCAGCGTGAAGGCCGAAGTCACCGGCACGCCTGTCTGCCCGTCCAGAAAAGAACTCGACGTCACGAAAGGCCTTCCGAAGTCCGGCGTTGAGCCCGTGGTGAAGGACGAATTCCACGCCATCAGCGGATTGCCCGAAGCATCCGTAACTCCCGCCAAAAGACTGACCGCAATCGCCGAGGACGCCGGCAGAGGAGTCTGCGGAACCAGCGTCAGCGTGTGGCTCGGCGAATCGTAAGAACCCGTCCAGGCAATCGGATTGCCCCCGGATTTCAGTGTCACGCTCACCGGGTCGATCGTCAGCGGATCCACATCTTCGCTGAACGTCACCCGCACCGTGGAGTTGGTGCCGATGCCCGTCGAGTTATTCGTGGGCGCCACCTGCGTGACCGTCGGACTCACGTTGTCCGAATTCAGTCCCACATAGAAGAAGAAGACGCCGTCCGTTACCGGCAGGTTGTTCGTGTCCCGCAATCCGCTGGTGTAGTGAACGCGATAGTAGACGCTGTTTCCGGCCGCGCCCTGCAATGGCGCATTCGGCACGAACCGCAGCACCGCCGGATTATTCATCGTCTGGAAGTGCCCGGCCACCGGCGTCGTGTCGTTCTGCAGAATGTAGAAGTTCGCATTCGTGATGGTGGCGGCGTCCAGCGGCTTGCTGAACTGCAGGTCCACCACCGTCGTCTGCGGCGCATTCACGCTGTTCTGCGCGGGCGAAGTGGAAAGCAGCACGGGCGGCGTCGAACTGACGTCCGGCGCGACCGTGAAGCTGCTCATGTAATCGTAGAGTGAATTGCCGGCCACATCCGACGCCGCGCTGGTGAACCACACCTGAATGCGGGCCCCGGGAGACAGCGCTGTGGAGGGCTGGAAAACCACCACCTGATTGCCGCTCTGGTAAGTGACGCTGCCTGGCATCAGGACGCCGTTCGCGGAGACTTTGATCGCCCCCGGCACGGTGGCTGTGTTCAACGGCGCGCTCACGTAGAAAGTGATGGCCGAATTCGGGGAAATCCCCGTGGCGCCCACGCCGGGCTGGAAGGAGACGACCGTGGGGCGCGCGACCGCCGGTTGCGGCGCCGTCGTGAACGTCGCCGAATACTGCGCGGCCGGATGATTCCCCGCCAGATCCGTGACGTTCGGCGACACCACCACCGTGAAGACCGTGTTGTACGGCAGGTTGCCCGTGCTGAAGGTCAGCGTGGTGCTGTCGAAGGAAGTCGAGAAGCTGCGGTTGTAGAGCGTGCTGCCAATGAACATCGCCACATTGGACCCGGACAGCGTGGTCGGGTTCATGGGCTTTGAGAACGTCAGCGTCACCGGATTGTTGGGCCCGATGCCCGTCATACCCGGCGTGGGCGTCATCAGAACCACGGTGGGAGGTGTAAGATCCACCCCCGCCGATGTGGTGAAGCATTGGCTGTACACATAGTTGAAGGAGTTTCCCGCCAGATCGAAGACCGGAGCGCCGGCGAAAGGATAGCCGCCGTAGCCGCAATACTGGTGTCCGGGTTGCAGCGCGGTCGGCGTGAAAGTCACGGTGGTGAAGGCTGCGTTCATACTCACACTGCCCTTCACGTAAGTGCTCGACGTGTTGTCATAAAGCCGGAACGTTCCGCCGCTGCTGACGCCGGTCGGATTGTAAGGCTTACTGAAGGTGAACACGACAACGGCGTTCGTCGGCACGCCCGTCGCATCGGTGGCCGGAACCTGCGTGATGGTGCCGTGCGTAGTGTCCGGTGTCGCCGACGCGCTGGTCGTAAACGTACTCAGGAACGGCACAACGGCGTTTCCGCTCAGGTCGGTGAAGCCCGCGGCGTTCACCGTATAGGCCTGGCTGACATTCAGGTTGGCATTGGGTGTAAACGTCATGGTGACGCCGTCGGCGCTCAGGCTCACGTCGCCAGGAACGCCCGCGATCTGAAGCGAACTGCTGGTCACCGAACTCGGGTCGATCGGCTCACTCAACAGAATCTGCACCTTCGCATTCACCGCCACACCGATCTGCCCGTTGGGCGGCGACACCTGCGTCACCACGGGAGCCGTCACATCGATCGCCGTTCCGGTTGTAAACGGATAATTGCCCGTGCCCACACCGTGCTGGGCCTGATCTTCCTGAAGTACATCTCCGATTCGTTTGAATCCCGTCGCCAGTGGCTCATTCGTGAAGCCGCCGACCCCAAGAGCGAATATTTTGTCAAAAGCGAGGCACAGCGCGCCAAAGTCGCTGAGGATCGCGACGAATATGCCGCCGAGAATGTGTTCTGGGTGCCACCCAAGGCGCGTTGGGTTGAATTGCAGAATAACGCCAAGCAACCCACGATCGGCACGCTCATTGACAGAGCAATGGATGCCATCGAGAAGGAAAACCCCTCGCTCAAAGGTATCCTGCCCAAGACCTACGCGCGCCCCGATTTGGATAAAACCCGACTTGGTGAACTGATCGACCTCATTGGCACGATCACGGTCGGCGATGACCGTAGCCGCGCCCAGGATGTGCTTGGACGGGTATATGAGTATTTTCTGAGCAGGTTTGCCTCCGCAGAGGGCAAAGGTGGGGGCGAGTTCTACACGCCCTCCTGCGTGGTGCGGGTACTGGTCGAGATGATCGAACCGTTCAAGGGCCGTGTGTATGACCCCTGTTGCGGATCGGGCGGGATGTTCGTCCAATCCGAGAAGTTCGCTGAAGCCCACGGCGGAAAACGCAACGATATTTCGGTTTACGGGCAGGAGTCGAATCCGACGACCTGGCGGATGGCGGCGATGAACCTCGCCATTCGTGGCATCGAGTCACACCTCGGCGACCAATGGGCTGACACTTTTCACGCCGACAAGCACCCCGATCTGAAGGCAGACTTCATCCTGGCCAATCCACCGTTTAACATCAGCGATTGGGGCGGCGGGAGTCTTCAGGAGGACAAGCGGTGGGTCTATGGGGCGCCGCCCGTTGGTAACGCCAACTTCGGTTGGGTCCAGCACATCATTCACCACCTCACCCCGAATGGCATCGCTGGCTTCGTGCTCGCCAATGGCTCGATGTCGTCAAACTCTGGCGGCGAAGGCGAGATCAGGAAGGCAATCGTCGAAGCCGACCTGGTGGACTGTATGATCGCAATGCCTGGGCAACTGTTTTACTCGACACAGATCCCCGTCTGCCTGTGGTTTGTGACTCGCAATAAGGCTGGCAAGGGTTTCCGCGACCGCCGTGGCGAGACACTTTTTATTGATGCCCGCAAGATGGGCGCCTTGGTAGAC
>Ga0118677_10006172_pt1 | contig 20475 bp, 16 predicted proteins | sample AliMusrvi5mmetaG_FD_86154 | JGI IMG/M metagenome (GOLD analysis project Ga0118677, IMG submission 86154)
GCTGTTCACTCAGTACCCGGAGGCAAGAAACTCCGCCAATTCTGCACGGGTCGCGCTGCGAGCCTTTCGGACAAATATTCCGGAGGATGCGCAGCCGAGCGTGAGACGGCTCCGAATATCCACTCCGAGCAGCAGACCCAAGCAGTAACCGGCATTGAAGCGATCGCCCGCTCCGGTGCTTTTCATGGGGTTCGCGCAATAGGGGCCGTTAATCGCAGTGCTCTCCTTCGCGCTCGCTCCGGCAGCAAACTTGATGCGATGAATCAGCACTTCGGAAATCCCCAACCGCATCCGCAGTTTCTCGGCAAGATTCTGCGCTGCTGCGGGATCGTCTCCTGCTTCTTCAATACCGAGTATCCGAGCGAGAATATTGGCCTCATTTCCATTAAGGCCCAATGTCACGGGTCCGAACCGTTCAAATCTCGGCAGCGTTTCCATCATTGCGCGGATATCCGCAATGGACCGAGTTGACGGATCGACGAGATCCAGAAAAAATGTAGGGCGATGTGTCAGTCGGGAATAGACCCGCTCTTGAAGCAAACGCCAGACTGCCGTCATGTGTGGGTAGAGCGTCCAGTCAGTGAGTGCAACAACTTTCGCGCGGGAACAGGCCTCGAAATAATCCCCGCTGGCAAGCATGCTTTCCACAAGAGCAGAATCAAAGTCCGCAAGCTGACGGACCGCGCTGAACATCACCTTGCCATCGGCAAACTCAAACGCCAGTGTGCGCCCTGGCTCCTTGCCCCACGAATGGCAACTCCGGCATTTCGCTGCAAACTCTGCGAACGCGGGATGCATCGGCTGCCCGAGCGTCGCGAAGCAGTCGAGCGGCACACCAAAGTGGACCAATCCGTCGCCCATATTCACGGCGCAGCCGCCCGCATGCACCGCATTGATCACGATCTCGCGCAGGCTGCTCTGGTTTGCCGCTTTCGTAATCAGGCCGCCAAAGGTGGTGATGTCCTCCACCGAAGTGAATGCGTCAAGATTCTGCCGCTCGGCAACGACAGTAATCATCTCATCTACAAAGCCGTCAAATCCCGATACCACCGAGGGGAGGGGATTCTGGATTTTGCAGATACAGCTTGCTAGGTCCGCAAGAAGCGTTTTCATGGGGATCAGCGGTAGCGGTTAAGGGTGGTGGTGAGGTTCATGTCCGCTGTCAGGTGGCGCTGAGGCTTGATACCAAGGTCCTTCAGCCGCCCGTGGTAGGCCTTCACTGCCTCCTCCGGCGTGATCTCCTCATTGACGATGCGCCGCAGCATCTCGATGAATGTGAGGGGATGTTCGGAGAGATTGATTTTGCGTCCGAACAGCGCTACGCGAGCGCCGTGGACCTGCGCATCCCGAATCAGCTTGAAAGCATCATACGTCGTCCCCGCGCTGCCGCCAAGAATGCCGACGACTAGCGAGGAGTCGTAAGACACCAGTTCTTCCAGCGCCTTCGGCCCATTATAAGGGATTTTTAGAAAAACCGGCCGGCCCCGCTGGGTCACCCCGGCAAGGGTGCGGATGATGTGGTCATTCATGAATCCCGCGATTTGGTCGCTGGGAATCTTCGGGTCGATGTTCGGATTGAATAGCTCCAGGAAGTAGCGGAAGCTCTTGCGCTCAGCGTCTTCGCGGAAGTCCCGGAAATCCGAAAGCGCCTTGTAGTCCGCATCGAGGTTGTTGGTAAAGGTGATGGAATAAAGTCCGAGATCAGCTCCGATGACAGGCGTGCCGGGCGAGGGATCGATCCGCCCATACATGATATGCTCCAGTGTTGCGGTTCGAAACGATCTGGATGCTTCCTTGGGATAGCTTCCTCCGCGCACCGCCCAGATGTCCGAGGTGTCATTGGCGCGCGCCGCAGGCGTGATCGGGGAATTTTCAAACAGCTTCTCCGTCATCGCCAGTTTTTCGACGTTGGAAGCCGAAAGCAGCACGATATCCACCAACCCCTGCGTAATGACTTCGCGGATTTGCCGGCGGTAATCGTCCAGCGTTTTCCAGCCGCATTGCACGGATTCACCGAATTCCCGCGTGCGTGAGGGATTGCAGTTGGGGCCAGGAGCGGTGATGCCGAACGCCATATCGGCGTCTTTCGCATCGGCGATGATGAAAGCCTTGCTCCCGGAAGGGTTCGCGTGGATTTCAGCGAGTTTGAGATCGAGGGATTTTTGCATGACGATTAATTCTTTGATTCTTCGCCGATCAAGCTTTGCATCGGAGGACTTTGACACCTGCGTCCTTCAGGGGTTTGATGTTCACCGTAGGGAGTGCATCGCTTGTGAGCCAGTATTCAAATTCTTGCCAGGCAGCGAACTGCACGGGAGCCGTCTGGTTCCATTTCGTACCATCGGCGGCAAGCACCGCATGGCGGGCTTTGCAAAGGAATTGGCGCTTGATGGCGGCCTCGCCAAGCTCTGTCGTTGCTACGCCGCTGGGATCAATGCCGGAAGCGCCCAAGAAGGCCCAATCGGCTTGCAGATGTTCCATCCATTCGAGCGCGACCGCCCCTGTGAGCGCACCGCTCAGGGGTCGCAACTCGCCGCCTGTGGCGAGAATAGGAGCCCCGATCATATAAGCCTCGTGCAGGAGCGGCACCGAGTTTGTGATGAGCGTCAAACCGCTGCGGGCTAGCAGACTTCTGCCGATTTCAAGGCAAGTTGTGCCGGAGTCGAGAAAGACGGATGCGCCGTCTGGTACCAACCCTGAGGCCGTTGCGGCGATGGAGCGTTTGGCCTCCACGGCTGTATGGCTCTTGCGCAGAAACGATGGTTCGCCCCGTAACGACTGTGGATGAACCACCCCTCCATGCACCCGTACGATCCTGCCACTCTTTTCCATCTCAGCGAGGTCGCGGCGTAGGGTAGCTGACGAAATCTTGAGCGTTTTTTGCAGCGCGCAGACGGTGACTCTTTCCTTTTTAGAAACGAGTTCAGAAATGGCATTGTGGCGTTCATGAGCGAACATGCGCGAATGATAGCGATACAGCCATGTCTGTCAATCCCGCTTCGAAAAAGGAGTGCCCGTGAATGGAGTCCCATTTACAAACCGAACAAATTCTCACATTTGGAAATGGAAAATCTAAAAATGGAGACTGCTGCGCTGTTTTTCTTATGATGCCTGATCTGAAACAAGAATGATTCACGAAAGAGGTGAAGATATAATCCTCTCCTGATTTCTTGACCTTTTTTAGCCAGTGACCTAAAAAAATTTATTCAACCCGGTGGCGGCTTGATTCACAGGGAAGACTCAAACACATGAAGGATCCTATCGTATGTCATTTGCATTTACGCGTTCCAAGACGAGCAATGCGTCTGCTTTCACTGTACTGGAATTGCTCGCGGTCATAGCCATCATGCTGATGATGACTGCCATGGTGTTTCCCTCTGTTAGCAGAATCAAGAGTGCCGGAGATGTCACCAAAACTGCCTACGACATCGTGGGTATTCTGGATCAGGCGCGGGCCTATGCCATGGCGAATAACACCTACGTGTTTGTCGGCTTTGCGGAGGTGGATGCGTCCATTTCCTCCTCGGTGACGCCGCAAGTCACAACCGGCACTATCCCATATGGCAGGATAGCCGTAGCTGTGGTTGCCTCAAAAGATGGTACCCGCGGGTATGACGTGACCAATGCCAATCTTCCGAATCCTGCATGGTCAAACTACAATAACGGGGCGAACTTGGTTCCCATCGGCAAGCTCCAGTATTTCGACAACATACATCTGGCACCACTTTTTTCGACTTTACCGAACAGTGGCGGACTCAGCAGACCCACGATCAGTTCGTCCAATTACATGATTGGGCACGCCAACTGTCAGTCGGTGACGCCGTTTGACTGGCCGCTGGGTAAAGCGCTAAACAGCGGTCAGTATTCCTTTGTCAAAGTGATCAACTTCGATCCGGATGGCGTGGCAAGGATTCAGTATTCAACAAGGCAAGATACGATTGTGCAGTATATGGAGATAGGGTTGATTCCCACTCGTGGAAATATTCTTTCAGCCACCACTCCGCCTAACGTGGCAGCAATCCAGATTGATGGCATGACTGGTGCAACCCGTATTTTCAGACCATGAATATTCAATGTCGCCACGTCTTCGCTTTCTCGTTGGTCGAAGTGACACTCGCCTTGGGAATTGCGACATTTTGTATCCTCAGCATCTTTGGTTTGTTGTTGGTTGGGATCAACTGCCATCAAACCTCCACCGAACAGACATCGGCAGTCAGCCTGGCGAGCGCAATCGTTGCAGATTTGCGCGCCACCCTGAAAAACAATCCAGCAGCAAGTGTTTCCACGCAGTTTCGAATCCCGATTCCCGCTTCTGGATCAGCCACGCACACCATGTTTTTTAAGGAGGATGACACAGTTGTGGGCACCGTGGATGCCAACGCAGACCCAGCCCTGTCTCCGCGGTGTCGCGTGACCCTCGTATTCACGGTTGCGCCAGCGCAAACAATGTACTTTGGGACTACGTCAGCAACAGCACTCCAAGGAAACTCAACACTGGTGCGGATATTGATCACCTGGCCCGCCATGGCCGACAAAAACAGCAACATAGCGCCCGTTCATTACGCCGGATCGTATGAAACCCTTACCGCGCTGGATCGTAGCTAGAATGAAAGGTCTGCCGCCATCCACGAATCCCTCTTCAGGTTTCACCTTTGTGGAAATTTTGGTATCGAGTGTCATTCTCTTGCTGCTGCTTGGGATGGTTGCTCAACTGACGCAGAACACGACCGCTACCAGCACCAATAGTCGCAAGCGTATGGATGCGGACGGCCAGGCGCGAATGATCTTCGACCGGATGGCAAATGATTTTGCCGGAATGGTTAAGCGCACAGACGTGGACTACATCTTTGCAAAACAAATCGGGAACGACAGCCTGTTTTTTTACAGTGAAGCGCCCGCCTATTTCAACACATCGGGCACTGCAGCAACGGGCTACGCTGCAAAAAGCACGGTTGCACTTGTTGGATATCGTATTAACTCAAACCTGCAACTGGAACGTCTCGGCAAAGGGCTCACATGGGACGGCGCAACGGTTGGGGTCAACCCTGGCAGCGCGGTTTTTCTCACTTACACCAGCGGCACGGCCACCCCGGATCCGCACAGTGCCATTATTGGAAACTGGCCTTCCATTGGCACGGCCAGCCTCAATTTCACGGATGGAGCGGATGCGGATTACCATGTGCTTGCGGATCAAGCCTACCGATTGGAAATCAGTTTTATTTTGAATGACGGGAGCATTTCCGCGAAGCCGGTATCGAATCCCTCCTCTACAACGAATAATCTCACAGCAACAGCCCCGCCTACGGCGTCCTGTGACAGCACACAAAACTATGCGCCGGGTTCGCGCTGGTATGACAACACCAATGGAAAAGGCTATGTTTGCATGAGTGCCTTCAATGGAGCGGCTGTCTGGAGTCCGATAGGGATTCAGGATATCATGGCGATCATTGTCGGCATTGGCTTACTTGACCGGGACAGCCGCAAGATCGTAATAGACACCAGTTTTATGGTCGCCGCACTGCCCGATACTTCCGGCACAAACCAAATCAGCAAGACTTGGAGCGGCAGTAGCTACCTGACGCAAAGCGGCATTCCTAAAGCTGCAGCCGCCCACATTCGTTTCTACCAGCGCACATTTTATTTTAACAACAAGTAAAAATCACCCCCCCATGAGGCCAAACTCCAGAGTGCATATTGTTGGCGACTGCAATGGCGCAGTGCTGGTTATTGTTCTCGCCTTCATGGTTTTGCTGACCTGCTTGATCGTGGCCTTCTTTTCTCGTGCACTGAGTGAGCGGTTGGTATCCAACAGTAGCGCCAATCAGACGGCAGTAAATATTTTTGCTCAGGGTGCGCTGGACATGATTGTCGGCGACTTGAAACAGGAAATTGCGGACGGATCGACCCCCAGTCTTATCACCACAGGTGCTTTCGCCACGATCGTCTACACAGCCAAGGCTCCCGCTACCGCTGTGCCTGCCACCTCCGGGTTTACTCGCGTCATTGCCAGCGGCACCGAAACAGATGGACTTAACAATCTTGTCAAGCGGAGTGCTAGCGGGGAGGCGTTCTACTTCGGCGCAAACTATACCGCCACCGGCCCCAGTCGAGCTGCGAATGTATCCACAACAACAGCCTCTCGCAACGGCCGTTTTATTTCGCCTGCGCGCTGGAACAAGCCACTGCTGCTGCCGAAAGCAGCCCCCGCCAGTAATACCGATTTTACGCCGGTTGCAGCATTTACCGAACCAGACTGGATTCTTGTTGCTCGCGACGGTTCCAATCCGACGGCATGGAACTCCAACATGATCATATCCGCAAACAGCGCAATCTCGGTAGTCGATCGTTATGCATACGCGATCTATGACGTTGGCGGTCTTCTGGATGCCAATGCCGCGGGCTACCCCACGGGCATGACGTCCTCCCAGCTGGCATACAAAAACACCTTGGGATTTGCCGACCTCACTCAACTGAGAGATTCTTCCGGCAATCAATTACTTACGCAATCACAGATTGATTCCATCGTTTGTTGGCGAAACTACGCCACGATTCAGCCGCCAAATTCTTTTCCCCATTACAACATCACTGGCACTGCCGTTGCAGCGAGATACTACAACGCTGCACTTTCCAACACAAAGGGCTTCCTTACCATTGCAAACTCCTCGTTGTATTCCGGCCAGAGCGATAGAATGTTCGCCAGTCGGCAGGAATTAATCAGTCTCCTCACCAAAGGTGTTGCAAACAGTTCTTCTGTTCAAAACGCCCTCCAGTATCTGACTGTTTTCAGTCGCGATCTCAATCAACCTTCCTTACGGCCGAACCCAGGCAGACCAAAAGTTGTGAGTGGGGATGGAGGCAACGATGCTTACGGCAACGATGACTCAATTAATCCCTCATTTTTAGCGATTCGGGTGACATCGCCATTCATGCGGAACGATGGAACGCAAGCTGTGGTCGGTGAACCGCTGGTGAAAAAGCGCTTCGCACTGAACCGGCTGGCTTGGCTTACATTTGCTGGCCCAAGCGCAGGGCGCACCAACATGAACGATCCTGACATCCAAACTTTGATGCAAAATGGAATCTTATGGTCGAATCTCCAACAGGGCGATCAAGGTCATATTTACAAATACTTTGGTTTGTATTGGGATTCGACGAAAAACCGCTGGGTTTACAATCACAGCAGTGGAGCCGCACCAAGTGCGGTTCCGGTCGCGAGCGGACCGATCATGACTTTAAGTCAGGTTGCCGCTTTGACGGGAATAAATGCGCGCGAACCGGATTTTATAGAGTTGCTCAAAGCGGCTGTCAATGTTGGTTCCATCTCCAAGGGTGCGACTGCGCACATGGCGATCCCCACTTGCAATATGTCTGCTGTAACGGGGTCTTTATCTTGGGAAGATTACCAATTTCAGCGCGATATTACTACAAATTATACGATCATACAAATGGCTGCAAACATCATCGATCAATTTGACTCCGACGGATATCCTGCCCGAATCAGTTTTGATGCAGGCAATGGAACTGGATTGCAGGACTTCGCAGGGGTGGAGAATCTGCCGTATTTTTACCGTGCGCGTCCCGGTGTCATCGTGGTGCAACAGCCAAGTCCTGGCACAACGGGAACCGCAGACCCACCGCGGAACAGCGGGACTAATGCATTGGTCAAGCCCGGCATCGCCATAACCTTTTTGCAACCTGAAATCTGGAACCCTCATGATGCAGGCTCTTCGATGGGTAATCCGCGTCCTGGAACCGCACAATTGCGATTGGTTGCCGATAGTTCCATCCCTGGAGGAATCCCTGTGACGATTGGTGAAAAATCGGTGACAGGCACCTCACCCGGAACTCCCTTTACGGGGGTTCAATATTCCGATAGTGCCGTGCGTTCTCCTGCATTTTACAACGACTACCTCCCCGATCTAGTTACTCTGTCTGCATCCAACACCGCATTGACGTTCTCTGATAATGGCGGTGTTTTTTTCAGGGAACCAACCCTTCTGATTCAACCTGATGTGCCCGGTGGATGTGGTCTGACGATAGACGGCACAAATAATCTGCTCGTTCAAAAATTTAGTGCAGATCCTTTGCTTGCTCCCTTCCTGATAACGGGGACAACCGCCGCAAAATATCGCTATGTCCAGTCTGCTGTGGGCAGTGGCAATAGCAATTACATTGGGATTTATCTCGGTGTGGCGCCTCTTCGATGGGTTGCACAATCTGGATCAGTAAAATATGTATTATCAGCGCGCCAGGCTGATTTTGCTACTCTGACGTCGAGCGATAGTCCTGTTACTTACCGGATGCAATACCAGGATGCCGGTGGAAGTTGGCAAACATATGATCAGAAGGTCACGGACATATTGGGTGGAGGTAATGTGGTGGAATGGCAATCGCTGAAAATCACTTCTTACGGGATGATAGGCCAGCAGGCCTTGGTTTCCTGCATTGATCCCCGCACAGATCGTTTTGGGACGGGTGGGGGATTTAACAATGTTTCGACCTTTCCTGGGTCGTCAAATTTATTGGATTCGGCAAATAATGTTCTTCCAACCAATCGCAGTGATCAGACTTTGGGTTCAGGAATCGGCCTGTGGTCATTACCGCCGACAAACGCCGGGGACTTTCCTTATCAGCCGCCCGCGCGTGGACTGCCAAGTGTTGCTGGCTGGTATCCAAGTTCGCAGCCATGGAATTCAGTCTCTTCCAAGGGCACCAATTTCTTTTATACAGGTTTATTCACGCAGAACAGCGCGAGTTTGAGTCAATATTATACCGATCCTGATGGTGTCGTGCGTCGCGCAATGGGAGCTTATATCTCGGCCAACCTGACTAGTGCGCCGTTTTATGGTTCACCATTAGCGACCAGCCTCAACTATGCCGTTAGCCCTGCCGCCAATTATACCGGCGTTACCGCTACGACGCAGAGCCGGCCGATCATTCTGAATCGGCCATTCAAATCGGTGGCTGATCTTGGCTATGTCTTCTCAGGAACGCCGTGGAAAAACCTGGATATGTTCACTCCTGAAAGCGGCTACGCGGCGCTACTCGACATCTTTTGCATCAATGACACTGATAATCTTGACGGGCTTGTGGCTGGAAAAGTGAACTTGAACACCCGGCAGGCACCTGTGCTGAAAGTGATTCTGGCGGGCGCTTACAAGGACGAACTCAACGTGTCCGGTTCCTCCATAATTACAGGTGGCAGCAACTCCTCAATAGCGAGCCAGATCGCGAATGCACTTGTAGCGAGAACCACAAGCGTATCCATCGGTAAAGGGCCGTTAACCAATATCAGCGAACTGGTTGGAAAATGGACGGCGGCGAATTATGTCAACGGAGACTCAACCAAGGGTATTGATGGGAGCGCATCCTATGATGGCTTCAGCAATGACCTCTCGAGCATTTTTAGTGCCGATCCTGCATCGAACAATATCGAGCGTTTTCGTGAAGCCTCTCTTCGGGCACTTGCCAATACCGGCACCACGCGGGTTTGGAATCTGATGATCGACTTGGTTGCGCAAACAGGCCGTTATCCAATCGGCGCAAGCGGACTGAGTGATTTTTTGGTGGAAGGCGAACAACGCTACTGGGTGCATATCGCCATCGACCGCTTTACCGGCCAGGTTATCGACAAGCAAATTGAAGTCGTAAAAGAATAATAAACGCTTAAACCTAGGGTAGAAAGTCATGAACTCATCGCGGCGGTTTTTCAAAATTTTAGGCTGGGGAATTTTCACTGCCATCGGCGCGCTGGCGTTGGGGGTGCTCGCTTTTGGGCGAGGGGAATCCGTCAACGCTTTGTGGATTGTGATTGCTTCGGTTTGCGTATTCACAGTTTCTTTCCGGTTCCATTCTGCCTGGCTCATGGCGAAGGTGCTCACACTCGACGAGACGCGCGCCACCCCGGCGCTGCTTCATGAGGACGGCAAGGATTTTGTGCCGACCAACAAATGGGTCGTATTCGGGCATCACTTCGCGGCCATTGCGGGACCGGGTCCGCTGGTGGGGCCAGTTCTGGCAGCGCAGTTTGGATTTTTGCCGGGGCTTTTGTGGATGCTCATCGGTGCAACACTTGGGGGAGCCGTGCATGATTCCATCGTGATGTTCTGCTCAATCCGGCGACGCGGAAAATCCCTTGGCCAAATGGTCTGCGAAGAGGTCGGTCCGTTTGCCGGATTTATCGCGTTGGTAAGTATCGTAGCGATTTTGGTGATTATTCTGGCGGTGCTGGCGCTCGTTGTGGTGAAAGCGCTGGCGGAGAGCCCGTGGGGACTCTCAACCATCCTTGCCTCCATGCCAATCGCGATGGCCATGGGGTTGGCGATGCGCCATGGCAGAGCGCACGTTGGCCTGATAAGCCTCTTGGGTGTGGCAGCCCTGCTGTTCTCAGTTTGGGCCGGGCAGTGGATCAATGGCAGCATCGTTGAGCATTGGCTGACGTTGGACGGCCCGACCCTGGCAGTGGGGATCATGGCTTATGCATTAATCGCCTCCTCGCTTCCCATTTGGCTGCTGCTCGCACCGCGCGATTATTTGAGCACATTCATGAAGATCGGTGCCGTGGCTCTGCTCGCAGGCGCGATTGTGATTCTCTCGCCTCGCTTGCAAATGCCCGCCGTTACGAAATTCATCGACGGTACGGGGCCGGTATTTGCTGGCCCGGTCTTTCCCTTCTGCTTCATCACCATCGCTTGCGGGGCCATATCGGGATTCCATGCACTGATTTCCTCCGGCACCACGCCAAAGCTCTTGACCCGCGAACGGGACATCCGAATCGTTGGCTACGGAGCCATGATCACCGAAATGCTGGTTGGCATCATGGCCCTGATCGCCGCGTGTGTGATGCAGCCGGGAGTTTACTTCGCCATCAACATGAAGGGAGCACCGGCAGAAGTCGTCGCAAAGGTTACGGCGCTCGGATTCCCAGTCACGCAGGCAGACATGGTCAATCTCGCGGCCAGCATTGGAGAAAAAACCATGATTGGTCGTACTGGCGGCGCACCGACCTTCGCCGTCGGGATGGCCCACATGTTTGCTGGCGTGTTTCACAGCCCGACGGCCCTTGCGCTCTGGTATCACTTCGCCATCATGTTCGAGGCGTTGTTCATCCTCACCACCATCGATGCCGGAACGCGCGTGGGGCGTTTCCTTGTTCAAGACCTGCTTGGCTATGTCTGGAAACCTCTTGCTCGGACCGACTGGCTCGTCGGGTCTCTGACGGCCAGCCTTGCTTTTGTGGCCCTCTGGGGATGGTTCCTTTACCAAGGCGTAATCGATCCGTTGGGCGGCATCAACTCTCTCTGGCCCATCTTCGGGGTCGCCAATCAACTGCTTGCCGTTATTGCACTTTCTCTCGGCGTAACGGTGCTCATCAAAATGGGACGGACACGCTATCTTTGGGTGCCGCTCGCGCCCCTCGCCTGGCTTCTCTCTGTCACAATGAGTGCAGGCTGGATGAAAATTTTCAGCCCCGACCCACGGCTCGGATTCCTGAGCGCCGCCGCGAATTTCCGCCTCAAAATCAGCGGAGGCGGCACCGCGCTTCAACTCTCCGAATGGAAGACCCAATTGCTAAACAATCAGGTGGACTCCTTGGTGACTGGCGGATTCATGGTTCTGGTGTTGCTGGTCGTTGGGGCGTGCGGTCGGGTTTGGTGGCAGTTGCTTTCCCGCCAAACCGCACCCGTGCTGCGTGAAGAGCCTTACATGAGCCTTCCTCCCGGAGCTTTTGGGGGCGATTCCTCTCTAGGCACCTCAGAAAAGTGATTTGCGTTAGAGGCTGATCTGATCCACTAACGCCATCAGTCTTCGCCCGTATTCCATGAGTGTATTGCCCTCATTTGCATTGCCGCCGTTTCAGGGTATACTTGGAAAAATCGGTGTTATCCTATGAAAACCATGTTTCTTATTGCGACGCTGTGGGGAATGTCATGGCTTACGGGATGTTCCGACTCAACCGACTCAAATATGAATGCGGCCCAAATCCGGGCCAAACTGGAGACGATTCCTATGAAAGAGAAAGTGCGTTTAAGTGATGATGAGTGGCGCAAGATTCTGACGCCGGAACAATTCTACGTCATGCGCGAGCGGGGAACGGAAAAACCGTTTGCCCAGCAATGTTGGGCGCCCCATCAAAGTGGAACGTTTGTCTGCGCAGCCTGCGGTAACCCACTCTTCGATTCCGACACGAAATTCGAGTCGGGGACAGGCTGGCCGAGTTTTAATCAGGCTCTTGAGGGGGACCGGGTTCAAATCGCTGCGGACACGAGCCATGGCATGACTCGGGAAGAGGTGAACTGCGCTCGTTGCAGTTCGCATCTTGGGCATGTCTTCCACGATGGCCCGCCACCGACGGGACTGCGCTACTGCATGAACGGTGTGGCATTACGGTTGGTGAACTTGGAAAAAGCTACTTTTTCGGCCGGATGCTTCTGGGGTGTGCAGGCTGCTTTCGACGAGACACGGGGCGTCTTGAAAACGCGGGCGGGTTACACCGGAGGCCATGTGAAAGACCCAACGTATGAGCAGGTCTGCTCCCATACCACGGGGCATGCCGAGGCGGTAGAGGTGCAGTTTGATCCAGCTGTCATTACCTATAAGCAACTCTTGAATCTTTTCTGGTCAATCCACGATCCCCGTCAGAAAAACCGGCAAGGGCCAGATATCGGCGACAACTACCGTTCGGCGATTTTCTTCCACACGGCAGAGCAAAAAGCTGCCGCCGAGGCATCCAAGGCCGAGCAAGAGGCGCAGGGAGTTGGCAAAGGCCCGATTGCGACGGAAATTGTTCCTGCCGGAGCGTTTTATCCGGCCGAGGCTTACCACCAGCACTACAAGAGCAAGAGTTGTGGAATCCAGCGGTAACCGGCTTTTTAGTCTGGTTATTGGGAAGGCTGCATTTCCGCAGACTGTATGATGGTCTGAATCTTGGGCATTAACCCCATCATCATCTTTTGTTGCATGGCCATTGTCTTCTGCAGGACGACCGGTTGCTTGTCCAGGTAAGCTTGACCTACGGGACTCTTGTAAAAGGCGATGATGCCTTTGATTTCCTCGGGCGTCAGAGATTCTGCATAGATACGGCCGCAGTCGTCCTTGATTTTCTGCCAGTTCATTTCGTCCTGAATGAGAGCGAAGATTTTATCCTGAATCGCTTGGACTTTCTGGGCATCATCAGGAGACGTTTGTCCCGTCAAGCTCCTTGCCACTTGAGACGTAGCCATTTTCTTCACTTGTTCCATCGCGGTTTGCATCGTCTTTTCAACGCGCATGACGGTCAGCAATTCCTCGACATCAGTCCGACTGACTGGAGCCTGAGCGAAGGAGAAGAGGGGACAGAGGGCCAACAGGAGGGTAAGGTAATGTTTGTTCATAGGATAAAAGAGATTTCCCATAGGGTTTTGTGATCCTTAGACAGGGTGATGTTAAGGGAGGGGCAGCAAGGGGCAAGGAAAATTCCCTTTGCGAATTCTGATTATGCTCGGCATGTCCACCTCGTCCGGTGACAGCCTATTTCTCGATGGAGGTGGGTATTTTCCTGCGTATCCACTTGCAGCGGAAGGCCGGGGATGCGTGCCGCGCTGATCTGGTTGCAAGAGGAAGTCATCGGCCCAAGGAAAGCCGTTGGGAGGAAAACAGGGGGAGTCCGGCACGCGTAATCTTGCGCTTTGCCTTGGAAATATTGTAGGGCACCCGGCGAAACTCTACCCATCGTTCCAACGGATTAAAGAGAGCATAGCAGGCATTCGGGTTGAGATCGCGCGGCTGACCGACGGAACCTACATTGATGAGAGCCTTGCCATCGGAAGGCAGCACGATGCGGCCTTCCCCATGCCGGATTGTTAACTTTCCCATGCCATCCCAATGCCAGAGCATCGGATCGTGTGTATGGCCGCAGAAACAAACCGGACGCGTTTGCGCGGCGAAGTGCAGCAGTGCCTCTTCGGGGCTGAGCACATACCACCAGTCCTCGGGAGCATCCATTGACCCGTGAACGAACTCATAATCGTCCTCCGTCAATGCTAATGGCAAATTCCCCAGCCATTTCCGCTGCTCGGGGGAAAGGCGCTTGCGCGAAAAATCGATCCCTGCTTGGGCGGGCGTGTTCATCCGCTTGTTGTCTTTGTCAATGGCTGCTGCCGCATCGTGATTCCCCTTGATTACCGGGCAACCCAAAGCCCTCACTCTCTCTAAACAGGCATCAGGGTCCGCACCATACCCCACAATGTCCCCTAAGCAAAAAAAACGACGCGCTCCCCGTGTCTCCATGTCCGCAAGCACTGCCTCAAGCGCTTCCAGATTGGAATGCACATCACTGAAGACAGCCATGAGAGAGTAGGTATCTGCCATAGAAACTGATAGAGGTTATTCCATCCGTGATTGAACAGGCAAATCAAGAGAATGGTGGGCAGTGAGGGGATCGAACCCCCGACCAATAGTGTGTAAAACTACCGCTCTACCGCTGAGCTAACTGCCCGAAATGACCGTAGTCCTATAGCTGCCACGCGGACGCACGGCAAGCAAATCCCGCGCCTCTCTCTTCCTATTTCCTGAATTCCTGAGTTCCTGATTCGCTCTTGCCTTTTTCCACCACGGCGTAGGCGTTGTGATTGTGGATGGACTCGAAGTTTTCCGCTTCCACCCGATACCACCGGATATTCGGCTCCCGGTCGGACCGCGCGGCGACGTTGCGCACGAGGTCTTCCACAAAGACAGGGTTGCGGTAGGCGCGCTCCGTGACAGCTTTCTCGTCGGGCCGTTTGAGCAGGGAATACAGCTCGGAACTGGCGCAGCTTTCCACAAGCTGGATGAGGTCCTCGATCCAGATCGGCTGATGGAAGCGCACGGAATACGTGACCTGCCCGCGCTGGTTGTGAGCGCCGTATTCGCTGATCGCCTTGGAGCAGGGGCAAAGCGTGGTGACGGGCACGATCACCGTCGCCACGAAGTCGAACGCGTCCCCGTCCGCAGTGGCGCAAAATCGCACCGTGTAGTCCATCATTCCCACCGCCCCCGTGACGGGAGCTTTTTTTTCTAGGAAAAAGGGGAACTCGAACTCGATGTGGGCCTTGGTGGAGTGGAGCTTTTCCCGCAACCGGTCCAGGATGTCGCGCACGTTGTCGATGTGAACCACCGGCCCGTGTTCGTTGAGCGCCTCCACAAACCGGCTCATGTGGGTGCCCTTGTATTGGTGCGGCAAATCCACTGTCAGCGTGAACTGGGCGACGGTGCTCTGGATCGCCCGCGCCTTGTCGCGAATCTGAATGGGGTAGCGCAAATTTTTGACGCCCACGCGGTCGATGGGAATGCGCCGGTGGTCGGGTTCGTTTTGCGTGTCTTTGAGGTGCAGGATGGGCTGGAGTTCCATGATTCGGAAAGCAAAGGATAACAGAGTTTGCGAACTTCAAACAGCGTATTTCCGGACGATCCACTCGGGGATGCCGGCCGCCCGTCCGGTTTGAATATCGATCATTGTGTAGTGAAAGCAACCGTCGCAGGCGAGTTTGCCATTGGATTTCTTGCGGATTTCAAAGCGGACCGTCACGCCGTCCTCATGCATCGTCTCCACCCAAGTGGTGATTCCCATCCGGTCGCCCATCGACAACGGTCGTTTGTATTCCACATGCGCTGTGCGCACCACCCAGCCAAACCCAGCCTTGAGAAACTCCTCCATCGACATCCCGTAGCACCGCTCCATCTGGTCGTAGCGGGCCGCCAGAACGTAGTCGAAGTACCGGCTGTTATGGACATGCTGGTTCATGTCGATGTCATCAGGCCGGACTTGCAGCTCGGTCTCGAATCGGCTGTGCCCCGAGGCGGGAATGTGCTCAGTCATGAACCCTCATGTTGCCCCGCTGGGGGAGAGTCCGCCAAGCGCAAAATGGTCCTCCGAATTATCCCCGGAAATAAAGGTAAGCGCCCAGGATGAAGAGGCAGACGACCACCGAGGTTGCCACGTCTTTCCAATCCCAGCTTTCCCGCGTCTTCTCGATATCCGCGCTGGAAGCCGTTGCAAAGGTGAGGCCGGAGATGCTCTTGAGGTCCGGTGCCTTCGTCATGTAGCTGACTGCAACCATCGTCAGAGCCGAAGCAAAGGTGATCAAAATGCTAAAATACTGAAAGTTGATGTGGTTGACGACCCAAAGGAACGACCCTTGCGGATAACCGTTTTCCAGCCCCGCCAGCCCGAGCGTCACCGGCGTATCTACCGCCATGCGGAAAATACCCAGCGCAAACCCGACAATCATCGCCCAGAAACTCCCCTTGGCATTGAGGCGTTTGAAGAAGACCCCGAAGAAAAAGACAACAAACACAGGCGGAGCCATGTAGCCTTGCACTGCCTGGAGGTAACCATACAGTCCCTTGGCGCCCTCGATCACGGGAATCCAAGCCAGCGCGATGACGATCATGACAATCGTCGCAATGCGTCCCGTGCGGACAATCTGATGCTGTGAAGCCTTCGGTTTCCACTTCTCGTAAATGTCCACCGTAAAGAGCGTGGAACAGGCGTTGAAAACCCCCGCCAGCGACCCCATCAGTGCAGAGAGCAGCCCCGCCACCACAAGCCCGCGCAATCCGGTGGGCAAAAGGTGTTTTACCATCAGGGGAAACGCGTTTTGCGCATCGAAGTTGGCCTTGAGTTCCTGCAATCCCTGCACCTTGTCGCTATGGACAAGCGCAAAGCAAATCAGGCCGGGAATGATGAAAAGATAAACGGGGAAAAGCTTCAGGAATGCGGCAAAAAGTGAGCCGCGCCGCGCCCCCGTTTCGTTGGGAGCCCCCAGTGCCCGCTGAACGATGTATTGATCGGTGCACCAATACCAGAGCCCGATGACCGGCGCGCAGATCGCCATGCCCAGCCAAGGGTAATTGCCATTGAAATACCAAGCTTGCCGGACAATCTCGCCCCCCGTGTTCGTCTCCAACACCGGTGCCCAGCTTGCCGTCTGCCCGGCGGGAACGATCGGCTTCCAGAGATTGAACATGTCGCTGCCGCACACATGCCGCAATTCGATCCAGCCCGCGCCGAAGTGGCCGCCACCCAACTTCCAGAGCCCGTAAGCCGTCAAACAAAACGAACCGGTGATGAGCACCACCGTCTGTACAGCGTCGTTGTAGGCCACGGCGCGCATCCCGCCCAAGCAGGTGTAAAGCCCAGTCAGGATGATGACGGAAATAGAGCCGATCCAAAAAGCGTTAATCGTCATCCCGCCGCCGTGGAGCTGAACCTCGGGCAACAGCGTGGAAAAGACGACCCCACCCGCAAAAATCCCTACGGCGATCTTGGAGACCACAAACGTAATGAGCGAAACGATGGAGAGCATGTAGCGGCTCCTCACACAAAAACGCCGTTCCAGGAACTCCGGCATCGTGAACACCTGCGAGCGCATATAAAAGGGAACGAACACCCAGCCCAGCACCAGCAGACACCATGCATGCAACTCGTAATGAGCCATTGCCACGCCGTCTTTGGCACCCGATCCGGCCAGCCCGACAATGTGTTCGGAGCCGATGTTGGAGGCGAAAATAGATGCGCCAATAATCCACCAACTCAGATTGCGGCCCGCCAGAAAATAATCCGACGCGGTATCCTTGCTCTTGCGGACCACCCACGCGGCGACGCCGAGCAGGAGTCCGAAGTAAAGGGCGATCATGAGCCAATCGAGACCGGCGAGCGTAGAGGAGCCCACCACAAGCAAGGGAAGGGGAAAGAACATAGGGGGAATGAGTTGTGTCTGCCTGATTAGCGTAAGAGGAATAAAAAGCAAAGCCCGATGTTTCCATCGGGCTTTGCTTCACAGATTGATCTCTTTCCGGCTTACCGTCCGTAGAGGCACTTTGCCAAGTATCCAGCGATGGCCGTGGCGCGGTTTTCAGCGCGGAGTTGGGTGATGACCTTCCGGTCAACAGCCAACGCGCGTTCCCAGAGCCAGACGAGGTTGTTGCCGCTGACTTCGAGGATGTCCTTAATGTTCTTGGGATCGTCTGTGCGCGGCGCTTTCACGTCGAAGCAGACAATGCCGTCATATTTCGCGTCCTGAAGCACCACGAGCAGCGCCAGGTCCTTAAGTGGCTCGGTGTAGCCAAAGGGAAGGTCCTGGTCATACCGCTGTCCGTCCTGCGCATTGAGGTGGATGTGGAACAGTTTGTTGGCTTCGAGCGCCATTTCCACGTCCCAAATATAGTCCAGTCCGGCAATGCGGCTGTGGGCCGTCTCGGGGTTCACGCCGAAGAGGTGCTGGATTGCTGGGTCAAGGCGGCTGATCAAATAAAGTGCTTCGCCGACCGTAGCCAGATACATATTGGCGCGCGGTTCATTGGGCTTGGGCTCAATGGCAAAGCGGATAGCGTCACCATATTTCTCCTTGGAGTATTGGGCAACGGCATTGAAGCCTTCCACAAGGCGCTTGAAGGAATCCTGCCCATTCTTGGCAAGAACGAAGTCAAACCCTTCGCGACCGTTCCAGAACACCATCGTCTTGGCGCCGAGCACGTGGGTCGTGTCCACGGCGAGCTTGGCATTTTCCAGCCCCTTGGCGCGGATGGACGCAACATTGGAGGTCATCGCGCCGTCCTTGAAGATCGAGTCGGCAAAGAACGAAGGGGTGTACATCCCGCACTTCATCCCATTGGCTTCCGCCACTTTGAGGGCTTTCTCGGCGTCCGTGGCCGGGATTTCCACATCATGCGCTTCAAAATAAGTCATACCTGCTTCCGCCAACATCGGAATGCGATCGATGAACGGGATGGCTTCGCGTGTCGGACCGCCGAACGGATCGCCGCCGGGGCCGAGATTCCAAACGCCTGCGCCGACCCCTTGGGGGCCGACTTTGTCTTTAAGGATGAAACGTGGGTTCATAAGAATGGATAAATGGGTGGATGGTGGTTTGGAGTGAAATATCTGGATCAGAATAGAGGGGGGCTGATTCCTTGCCATACTAAGGGGTTTTAAGCCCTCTTGGAATGCCTATATTCTTTAAAAACATATCTACAGTTCAAAATCGGCTTTTAGAGTAAAGCGTGAACTGGTAAGATTGCGCACATGAAAAAGAATTACGATGGCGTCCGCGTCCTCTCCCATTTGCGGGACAGGGGATCGCGCGATTTTCATTTCGGACGCGTCGTTTACCAACCCGGCGGCTACACCGGTCCTCGGGTTCAGCGGGACTACGAATTGATCATCCTCCACTCCGGTGAAGCACACGTGGAACTGGACGGCTCGCCTGCCAAGTCGCTCAAGATCGAATCCATCACGCTGTTTTACCCCGGACACCACGAGTATTTCCGCTACTCGGCCACGCATGACACCCATCATTCCTGGTGCGCCGTCGCGCCCCGCCGTATCCCACCGGAAATGGCTCGTGAGTTGGAACGCGCGCCGTTCAGCGTCCCCAATACGGACCTTTTCAAACGCCTCTTCTCCTCGCTCTTCCAGATTCCTCCCGACCGCACGCCCGAAACCCACCGCGTCATCGATCAATTGGTGATCCTCCTTTTCGCAGAATTCCTGCGCCTGGCGGAAGTCGGTGATCCCAAAAACCGTCCCGACGAACCCTTGCGCAAAGCCCTCGGCCACATGGAAGCCCACTTGGAAGAGGAGGACTGCCTCGCTGGAGCCTGCCTGGCAGCAGGGCTTAGCCACAGCGCGCTGATTTACCATTTCCGGCGCAAGTTCAACCTTTCGCCGAGCCGTTACCTGTGGAAACTCCGCACCGAGCGGGGCATCGCTATGCTTTCGCAAACCGGGTTGACCATTGGCGAGATCGCCTACAAATGCGGGTTCAAAAATCCGTTCCACTTTTCCCGTTTGGTCAAGCAACACCAAGGAATCCCCCCACGCGAAGTGCGCAACCGCGCCTGGGCTTGACGCCGGGCTGAAAAAACGCGGGAATGGCGGTTCGGCTTCCCTTTGAACCTATGCTCCATTTCCTCCCCTGGACCTCCCCCATGTTGCCCGCCGTGGCGGCGCGTTTATTGGCGGACTGTGCGGATGCGAACCCGGACTCCATGGACGCCGACCTGAGCGGCCTTTTGTTGGTAGTGCGCGGGCGCAACGCGGGGCGTCGGCTCCTGGCCCTTCTGGCGGCTGAATCCCAGCGCCTTGGCCGCGCCTTGATCCCGCCGCGCATCATCACGCCGGGAGGGATGGATTCCGTTCTGTTTGAGCGCGAGGAGGCAACTGCCGGGCGACTGGTCCAGCGGTTGGCGTGGGACGCCGTGGTCAAGCAAGCGCCGGTGGAATTACTCGATCAGATTTGGGAATCACCCGCCCAGCAAGACCGCTCCCTCGTTCTGAGCCGGTTCCTGGACCAGACATGGCAGGAGCTTTCCACCACCGGAGCCGATTTTTCCCAAGCCTACCGCGAATTGGAAAAGATCGCACCCGAAGTGGCGGACAGGGAAGAGGAACGCTGGCAAGGATTACAAAGTATTCTTGAGACATACTTCGATTGTCTCCATTCCTGGGGCCTCGGC
>Ga0118677_10006173_pt1 | contig 20473 bp, 20 predicted proteins | sample AliMusrvi5mmetaG_FD_86154 | JGI IMG/M metagenome (GOLD analysis project Ga0118677, IMG submission 86154)
GAGAAAGGAATAAAAATATCTGATGATGATTTGAATAAAATCAATTTACAAAAAGATGATTTTCACGGAGAATGGAACTACACAATCAAGCCAACTATTGGAAACCTTATTTCGTAACAGCTACTATGTTACCCACTTTTGTGATCATCCATAAAACTAATCCCACAAGTGAAAGAATTCCACAGATCAAATCAAACCTGGTTATCTTCCACTCTGCCTGTTTATTTACAAAAGAGGCGATAAGGACTGTCAATGGCATAAAGCCGGTACTGAAGGTCATCAGGGCTTCAAGCCCGACTCCCTGTTTTATTTGGGCAAAAAAAGCGATAAATGGAACGATAGACCATAATAAAAAGGTAACCCTGTTAGGTTTGACTTTCCCTTTTACCGTTACCGTTACATAACCCAGGGAGCCCGCTACTCCTATCAGTGTTCCAATTATGACGAAATTGCTATGCAGCATGATTACATGATAAACGATGGAAATCTGTGGTAAAATTAGTCAATTAGGTAACTCTCCACTGGCAGAACGACCGTTTCATTTTATTTCAATGCTTTATCCTGCCGAAACACCAGTTCAAAGAGTTTGACAAACTGTTACAGATCAAATTGTAAGCGTTTTCAAATTTCCTGATTTTCATCAACCAATAAAATATTTTACCTATCTTTGGGATAAGACTTCCGGAGGGAACGGCCGGAAGACAGCATATTACCTTTGAACACCTTAAATATAGAGTGTTATCCCGGGGGCATATGATACCGATTAGGCATTATCTGCTCTATTCATATCCATCCCTACTGAAATTTATCGGCCCTGATCATGGCCGGTTTGCAGCGAGCAACGTTACAGACCTCTATCTATACTGCTGATGGCGGGAACACATGGAACTGCTTCGATCTTACCAAGCCACAGGTAATGTATGGCATTGCTATGGGAACGGCAGCCCAGCCCTTTTTACCGGTGCTATGGACAACGGGGCAGGGAGGCGCAATTTTCAGATCGATGGATGACAACCTCTCCAGGCAGCCCAGGACAACGTTCGCCGGGATGGCCATTATCGGCTCCATCTGTTTTGACAAAACTTTCCCTGTTGGCTGGGCAGCAACCGCAAACGGCTATATACTGAAAACATCCGACGCGGGCGATAACTGGGATAAAATCATGCCCGGGGTCACCTCCCCGCTGTCGTCCATGTGTTTTACCGATACATTGCGCGGCTTTATCGCGGGTGACAGCGGGGTGCTCCGGAGAACAACCGAATGCGGCCAGATCCGGGATGTCAGTTTCACAGATTCGCTTTATGGCTGGTGTGTGGTGGGCCGGGATATAAGCTACATACGACTATCGGGGGTAAGCACTGGATCAGGGAAGTCTCCATCTATGTAGGGTCTGCTGAAAAACATTTTCTCTGTTGATTGTAAGCTTTTTATAACGATATTTGGGCTAACAAGTGCAAGGATATATGAATAAGACCTCAAAAAAGCATGCATCTACCCCCAAATATGTCAGCCCCAATCAGCTTGTTTTGGATGGATTTTCCACACCATTTGATAAGGCACTCAATCCAGAAAACCGTTGGGTTGTTTTAGCTCATTTGATACCGTGGGATGATATCTGTAACATCTATCTCAAGCATGTTGGCATCAACAGCACGGGTCGTCCTGGAATAAGTCCGCGAGTGGTCATTGGATCCCTTATCATAAAGCATTTATGCAACCTGGATGACCGGGATACTGTTGATCATATTTCGGAAAACATCTATATGCAATACTTTCTGGGCTATTCGGGCTTCACCAATGAAACGCCTTTTGATCCGTCTTTGTTTGTTGAATTTCGCAAGCGACTGGGTATGGAGAATGTAAACGCGATCAATGAAAGGATTGTTTCCATAAAGACTGGTATTGAATCTGCAAAAAAAGCAACTATTTCCGATCCCGGGCAGGACCCCATTTCAAACAATGACGATCATGGGCCTGAGAACAAAGGCAGAGTGATATTCGATGCAACAGCTTGTCCACAGGATATTGCCTACCCAACTGATCTGAACCTGCTGTCGGAAGCAAGAGAGATGACAGAGAAGGTGATAGACATGATCCATAATCCCACGTTGCATAAGCGCAAACCCAGGACTTATCGCGTGGTCGCCCGCAAGCGTTTTCTTCAGACAGCTCAGAAAAAGAATAAATCCCGAAAGGAAATCCGAAAGGCAGTGGGTAGTCAGCTTAGGTATCTAAAGCGTAATTTGAATTCGATTGAAAAACTTCTGGATGATCATCCGGCCATTACCCTTGCTCCAAAGTATCTAAAATATCTGATGGTGATCAATACTTTGTATGATCAGCAGAAGCATATGTATAGTTCTTGTTCACATAGTGTTGATGATCGCATTGTTAGTATTCATCAGCCACATGTCAGACCAATTGTTCGCGGTAAAGCCCAGGCAAAGGTGGAATTTGGAGCGAAGATCCATGTGTCGGTGATTGATGGAATATCTTTTCTTGATGAGCTAAGTTGGAATGCATTCAACGAGGGCTCACACATGATGGATTATGTTGAACAATATCGCAGACGGTTTGGCTGTTATCCGCGTGAACTGTTAGCGGACCAGATATATTGCAATCGGGCAAATCGTGCAGCATTGAAGGAGAAAGGTATCAAACTTTTAGCTAAGCCGCTTGGAAGACCCTCGGCAGTGACAGTTCACGTAAGTCCGGGCGAGCGCAATCCGATCGAAGGCAAGTTCGGACAGGGTAAGACAGGATACGGGTTAAACCGGATCAAAGCCCGGCTTCAGGGAACAAGCGAAACCTGGATTGCCTGCATCATACTGGTGCTCAACCTGGTCAAGTTGGCCGGGGTGGGCATTCTATGCCTAATAGTCAATGTGGTCTTGCGTTTTTCAGCAAGATTGTGCACAAACGTTTTAAACCTATTTGTAGTCGTTAAATATCTTCGAATTATTTTATGGCCTTATTTATTGAAATCTGGTCGACTTAACCCTTGTTGGGCGGGCTGAGTTTTTCAGCAGACCCTATGTAGATGCCTGGGACCACATTGCCGTAAAATTCTTCGACCACAATGTCGGGTCCATGTCAGGTCAGTATTACTGCCCCTACGACGGGCTGACAGGTATGATGGCTATAGTATAACCACCTTCCTCACTTCAACCATACTGCCAGCCCTGACACGTACCATGTACATCCCGGGCTTCAGTTCCGAAGTGTCCAGTTGAATCCTGTGGATTCCCTTTGAAAGGACAGGTTCAGCGATCATCCTTACCTGCCTGCCAGTAATATCAAGCAATTCAAAGGTTGCCTGCGGACTCCCGGGTAGTTCAAACGCAACTGTCACCTGGTTTCGTGTCGGGTTGGGAAAGGCGTTCAGGGCAAATTTACTGGTTCCTGGCGCAGGATTTTTTATCCCGGTAATCCCGCCATTGGAGGTGCCGAACAGGTACCCTGCATCCCCGCCGACATAGGCTTTATAGGCTGGCGTCACATGAACGGCATAAAAGGCACCATTCAGCGGCAGTGCCGTATACATCCAGGTCAGACCACCATCCACCGTTTTCAAAACACAACCGCCACTCCCGTTAGGGTAAAAGCCTCCCGCAGCATAACCAGTGTCGGCATCGTAAAAATGGACCGAATAGAGCCAGGCAGCCAGGTTGCTTGGCGTTACCGAATTCCAGGTGTCGCCGCCATCGGTTGTCCTGATGATCATGGCAGCTCCCGCGGCAATTCCCACCATGGGGCTGGTAAAGTACATCCCGCGAATGTCATAGGGCATCTGCTTTTCGGTCCAGGTGAAACCTCCATCGCCACTCTTCAGCAGTACGTGATTCCCGCCGATATAACCCGTGTTTTCGTCAGGGAAACAAACCACCCGGAGGGTATTGGTCGTCGGGGAAGGAAGCCTGGACCAGCTTTGCCCTATATTGGTGGTGTGCAGGATGATCCCGCTGTCTCCCGCGGCAATGGCATCAGCCGTATTTGAAAAACAGACCGACCTGATCATCAGGTCCCACCTCCCGGTATATCGTTTTAACCAGGTAGCGCCTCCATCCAGCGTATTGTAAATATCCGCCCCTGCAACACATCCATAATCAGCAGTGACAAAAGCCACAGTTTGAAATATGGTATTGTCGCTGTAGGGAAGCCGCGACCAGGAATCTCCCCCATTCACCGTCTTGAGGATCGCCTCCGAACCATACTCAAAATAGGCAGTAACGGCATAGCCAATTCCGGCAGTCGGGAAATCGATGGAGGTGATCCAGTTCGCGGTGAGACAGGAGGATAGGATATTCCAGGTGACACCGGCATCTGTGGTTTTTGCCATAAATCCCAGTCCTCCCGCTAAATAGGCAGTGCCATCATGCAACGACAGGATACAGCTGGTAAAGTTGTTCAGTGCCGTTTTAACCCATGAATTGCCACCGTCGGTCGAACGCATCACAAATGGCACGGCCGGGGCCATAATACTGCTCCAATAGGCATAGCCGGTCAGGAACGCCGTATCCGCGTTCATCATGCTTACCGAATAAAAGGTGACGGTATCCCCCATATTTTTCAGGGTCCAGTTGTTCCCTCCGTCTACGGTGGTCAGCAGGGTTCCGGCCACGCCACAGGCAAATCCCTTATCCGGGGAGGTGAAATTGATCGAAGTAAGTTTGTACCCGGTACCCGTAACCTGGGGCAACCATGTATTGCCCCCGTCGGTGGTTCGCAGGATAATGCCTCCGCCTCCCGCCACAAATCCTCTCTGTGAATCGGAAAACCACACTGCTGTTAAATCTTCCGGCATGTTATAGTCATACTTTGTCCATGTAACCCCTCCGTCGGAAGTGAGGAGGATCCTGCCCTCTGAACAAACCACACATCCGTGCAGCGGGTCAGTAAAATAGACTCCAAAGAGATCGTAACCGGGTTCTGAATGAATAAGCTGCCAGGTTTCGCCGCAATCATCACTCTTATAGATCTCCTTATAAAAGTTGATGATATACCCTGTGGTGTGATCCGGGAAACAGACACCGTTAAGCCTGTAGGTTACATCCATGACTGGCGGCAGCTGCGTGGTCCAGGTGGCTCCTCCATCAGTGGTCTTCATCACCGTTCGCTGGTCACCCACCAGGTAACCCAGGTTGCTGTCGATAAACCACGAAGCAAACAAACCGTTTCCCTGGGGCAGCGGATTGCGCCAGTTCCATTGAGAAAAGGCAAGCGTTGAAACCAGCATAAAATAAATCAGGAAGAACGGTTTTTTCATGAGATATATGATTAATTGCACTATGCCTGTTGGCTTGAGAAAATATCCCAGTCTAATAATTATTATCCATAATTAATTTCCTTATCAAATTTAGTGAACATACACTTCCTTCTGACAGTGGGACTCATTTTTTAAGTATATGCCATCGAACCCAATTCAGCAATCATGGATTATCAAACCGGGAAGGAATTTGGAAGGGAATCAAGGCGATCAACAAGTTGCGAATATGGTCAAAACATCGTCAGACCAGGGCCTTGCAGGGATCTTACAGGGTACCAACAGCGTTGCAGGTTAGAGGATCCATAGACGAGCCTCAGGGGAGCCTTAGACGAGGGATCGCCCGGTCAAGTGAAAAAATGTAACCAGGAGAGGGAAAATTCGGAGGTGAAACCCCATGGGAAAGTCATTTGAAAACGGAGGTTAAATATTCGAAAAATCGGGATGTATTTCAACAAAAAGGTCAAAATTTTGTTCAGTGTATCGCCATATAATCCTCAAGTTCCTTATGCCAGGCATGGGGTTCAAAGGTTTGCGGGTCGGTTTCTTCGTCAAGCAGCAGGTCGATCAGATAACGCGGTTTTTTGCCACCGATATGAATGGATTTGATGCAAGAAACGCAATAAACGACGACCTCCTCCAGGGGCATTTCACTGGCCCGTTTTACCATCTGCTCCATCACTTTTTCAACGGGTAGGATGCCGTAAAAGCTATCTCCGCAACAGCTCCCTTTTCTTCCCGTATTTTTTGGCTCGGTGAGGGAAATGTTCATCCTGGCCAGTAATTTCCTGATGGCAATGTGTATCTTTTCCTGCTCTCTGGTCGGACAGGCATCGAGGATGGTCATCGGGGCCCCATGGTAATCAGGAAAAGGGAAAAAATCGCTTTCAGCCAGGATTTCCCACAAGGAAACCGTGGTGGTCATGGGGTAATCCTTTCCAAAACGCTTGTCACAGCCGGGACAAATATTGATGATCTCGGTTTTCAACGACAATTGCGGATCATGGTGACAACAAACCATGAACCTATCCATCTCTCCCAGGTTCGAGTTCAGCAAAGCATGCAGTTTATCGGCAGATTCAGGCTTATACAGCATCAGGGCGCATCCGGGAGCGAAAACCTTATTCATCATGATCGTGTCTTTTGTGTTTTAGGTTAAATTCTGCAATTCCAATATTGTAGGACAAACGGCAAAAAAGTAATTCTTTTACAGAACCGGAAAGGCAAATCCCGGCCTTCGGCCGGGGCTATAAAGGTACAAATAACCCGCGACCTCTCTGCCGGGAAATGGCTGATTGGTTCTCCTGAATGCAAAAAGCCGGCTTTCGCCGGCTTCTGCACTCATCATAAGAATTAACCACCCTATTTAATGGGGAAAATAATTGAGGTTTCCCACTTTGCGGTATCCTTTTCGGTCATCGGTTCGGTGATATAATATTCACTGGGGCTACCGGCCATTTCCTTTCCGTTTTCTTTAATGTACTGGTTTAAAAAGCGGTAAGTAGAGGCTGTTTTTTCGTATGCCCCAAAATAGTGGGCAACAACAGCTTTTTGTAGCGGGATCGTTTCAACCCTGATCCTGCCTTTTCCCTTGCCAGCCTTTTCAACCGAAATTCCCAGGTCCATCACAGAGAACATGGTCACTGTATCGTATTTCAGATAGGTGGCAAAGGGGGCGCCAACAGGGTTCAGTTTATTCGTTTTAACAAACTGCATGATCTCCCCGAAAGCCTTACTCATCACCTGCCCGTAAGTTTTAGGCCCCGCCGAATCGCGGATCATCAGCGCAAGGTGCTGATTGATGCTGATCTCATCAATTTTAGGCCAGCCCGAGCGTGCCTCTGCAACTTTCTTGAGCTTGGCAAGCCCCTTTTCAAAATCGGGTCCCATCATTTTACCCATAAACAGTCCCATAAAACGGCCCATCGGATTGTAGCCCAGGTCGCCTTCATCAATCCAGGATGTTTTGCATGAATCTCCCAACTTTTCGATCACAATCTTTCCTTTTGATTTATATTTTCCGTGGTCGAAAGCCAGGTCATAGGCAACCAGCTGGCGGGGGACAAGTTCAGTGGAGACCATCTCCCCCTCCCCCATCTTTTTCCCGGTCCACGACCAGGAGGTTCCAACCTGTCCGGCAGGTCCCTTCATCTCAAAAACTGCTGTTGAATCCAACTCCTTCGTCCAGGGAACCCATTGATGCCATTGCGAAAAATTGCTTGTAAGGCTGTAGATGACCTCCGGTCCCGATTTAATGGTTATGCTCCGTTCAACCTTATAGGTCTTCGGTAGGAGAAATGAAATGATAACCAGCACGATAACGATGCCGATCACCCAATAGAGAATTTTTACAAATGTTTTCATGGCTTATATGTTAAAAGGTTCGTCGTCGGTGAAATTGTGATTGTATTCAAAAAGAACAAGGCGGAACACAATGAAGTTTCAAAGATATTCAAATTTGTTATGTAAAATGAATCTAAATTATTCTATTCCTGCGTCATCATAAAAAATTGGTACTTTTGCCGCTCACAGAAACAATTCCTGATGAAGATAGCTGTAACAGGCGCCAATGGTCATGTTGGCGTAAATTTGTGCAAGGCGCTCCTGGAAAAGGGGCACGACGTCCGGGCGCTTACACACCGGCATATAAACGGGCTTGAACATATCCCGGTAACCCTTATCAAGGGCGATGTGCTGGATAAAGTCTCATTGCAATCGCTGTTAACAGGTGTGGATGTTGTTTTTCACATGGCAGCACGAATTTCGATTACCGGTGATCCCGACGGGATGGTAGCCCGGATCAATACCGAAGGTACCATGAACATGCTGGCAGTCGCTGCCGACTGCAAGGTTAAACGGTTTATTCATTTCAGCTCCATCCATGCCTTTCAGCAGCAACCTCAGAGCCAGCCATTGGACGAGACCCGCCCTCTGGTACACCAGGAGGGGTTTGCCTACGACCGGTCAAAAGCTGCGGGTGAAAGGGCGGTGATGGAGGCTGTAAAAAACGGGCTTCCCGCGCTGATCCTGAGTCCGACAGCTATTATCGGCCCTGCCGATCCCGAACCATCGCTGATCGGCAGTGCCGTGATCGATATTTACAACCACAAGATCCCGTCGCTGGTTCCGGGCGGGTACGACTGGGTGGATGTGCGCGATATTGTGGAGGCCGCCATTTCGGCGATAGATCATGGCCGCATCGGTGAAAAGTATTTGTTGGCGGGCCACTGGCACAGCCTGCAGGAGTTTTCAGGGTTGATTCAGCAGCACTCTGGGCGCAAGACCGTTCATACGGTCCTGCCTATGTGGATCGCCAGGGTTGGATTACCCTTTATCACCCTGTTCAGCAAAGTTTCAGGGACAAAACCTTTATATACCAGTGAATCGCTGACCATCATCACCGAAGGTAACCGGATGATCAGTAACAGGAAGGCCAGAACCGAGCTTGTCTTTAACCCGCGGCCATTTTCTGAAACGATCAGGGACTTCCTCGAATGGCTGAAAGAAACTAATGTTATCCGTTAACTACGCTCCCAAATGAAAGAATCTACCTTTACCTTATTGGTTTACAGCTGGATCGCCATTGCGATTTTCATATTCCCGCTTGTGGTAAAAATTGTTGCACCCTACGGCAGGCACACCACCAAAAAATGGGGCGTACTGATCGACAACCGGATTGGCTGGATACTGATGGAAATGCCGGCATTGCTGGTCTTTACAGGGTTTTACCTGTTCGGCCCGGGCCCTAAACCACCGGTAACCTGGGTATTATTCAGCCTGTGGGTTCTGCATTATGTGAACCGAACCCTTATTTTCCCTTTCCGTCTGCGCACATCAGGAAAGAAGATGCCGGTAGCCATTGTTTTCATGGCAATTGGCTTTAATCTTGTCAACGGATTTATCAATGGATACTACCTGGGGACCCTGGCAACACTGGAGCAGTATCCCCTCACCTACTGGATGGATATCCGGTTTATCGCTGGAATCACCCTCTTTTTTGCCGGGATGTTCATCAACTGGCAGTCGGATGATATTCTGATCCATTTGCGTAAACCGGGTGAAACCAATTATGTCATTCCCCGGAAAGGATTTTTCAGGTTCGTATCCTGTCCGAACCACTTTGGCGAAATCGTGGAATGGTCAGGATTTGCCCTGATCGCCTGGTGCCTGCCCGCCCTTGCCTTTTTCGTGTGGACCGTAGTGAACCTGCTGCCCAGGGCGCTTCATCATCACAAATGGTACCAGGAAAAATTCCAGGATTACCCGCCTGAACGCAAAGCCCTGTTCCCCTTCGTTTTATAGGTTTCCCTAAAACACCGATGGGAACCTCTTCTTGTCGAAGTGGTTCCCATCCCGTCATCCGGCAGACCTTAGCCAACCGAGGCGCCCAAGCTACTGTTATTGTGGCTGATTTACTCAATCGGGGTTTCCCCCTCTTTTTCTTCCCGATCCTGACCTGACCTAACTTTGCAGCTACTTCAGGCTTTGGTTCCCGCTTCAGTTACTGTATCTTCCGGCCCGAATCTTGCGAATTCCTGCCTTCCGGTCTGGCGGGGAGTGCCCGAAACCTTGCGGCTCCTGCTTTCACCCTCCCGTACCTGCTGCGGACCTTTTATCGCTCGCTTGAGGAATCAAATATACTGTAAACCGGCAGCCGAAAGCAAATTTTCAACTTCCTTAATATGAACAACTTTCACACCAAAGTTATCAACAATTGTTAATAACTGGAACGCTCACCGATCCCGGAAAGGCAGGAAAAAAATAGCAAATAAATGATTAACTGTATTTTACAGAATTATTTTGGAATCAGCTGACTTCCGCATTATTCGATGGAAACCGTGAGTCCCCGGAAGGACATCTCAACGGATATTGGTTTTAATTCGAAATAATCGCCGGTTTTCACCATGCACTTGCCCTTCAGATGGGCAATCATGGCGCATTGTTCAGCCTGCTCATGTTCATGCTCACAGACCTCGATAAGGGTTTCAATGACAAAGTCAAAGGTATTCACATCGTCGTTGAACAGGATCAGCTCCTTCAGTGTGGTGGGATTTTCCTGGTGAATGTTTTCAGGATGTTGTTTTTGTTTGACCATGATGAGTGGTTTATGGGACAAAATTACATAAAAAATGGGAGTAAACTGTTACCTTTGAAAAGTAAAAGTGGTGATTATGGAGTTTGGAGAGTTTATCATTTTGCTTGAAAACAGGCTTCAGCGGCCACTTCCGGGGAATGTTGCCCAGATGAAAATGTCGTCACTCACGCGCCTGCGGGAACTGATAACTCTGGGTCCGGCGACAACAGCAGTTCAAAGCGCGGTACTGGTCCTGTTGTATCCTAAAAACGGGCATATTTGCCTGGTACTCATGCTGCGGCCCGAATACCCGGGCGTTCACAGCGGGCAGATCAGTTTCCCGGGAGGAAAGCTGGAAGATAGTGATCAGGACCTGAGGGATACTGCCTTACGGGAAGCACACGAAGAGATCGGGATTGACCCGGCGCAGGTATGTATTATCGGGCAACTTACCAATTTGTATATCCCTCCCAGCAATTTCATGGTTACGCCGGTGGTGAGTTACCAGCGCTCCCTGCCACAATTCCTTGCCGATCCCGCCGAGGTTGCTGCGATCATCGAGGTTGAACTTGGTGAGTTGCTGGACCCCGGCAATATACAGATGAAGGAGTTGACGGTAAGGAATGGTATGACCCTCACCGCACCGGCATACTGCATCCGTGACAACACCATATGGGGCGCCACGGCCATGATCCTGAGTGAATTTAAGGAAATTCTTGGTGATATTCTCAAAGAGCCTTCATATAACTGAAAGCCTTATACAACCAGAGAATACTACTTGGTACTTGTTTTGGTGAAGCAGAAGGCGCCCGGGATACGGCCGGCAACATATTGCCTGACGAGCGTGCCTGTCGGATTGTATTGATATACCGTACCATTCTGGACATAATCCTTGGCATCGCTGACATAGATGTGACCCGTATTGGGATGTACCGCAAGTCCGTAGAAAAGACGACCTTCAGCGCTGATGAGCGGCAAAACCGGGAGTGCAGCCGAGGCAACCGGCATCTGGCAAACGCCATTCCTTAGGAAATACATGGTATCGCCGGCAGTGTTGATACACAGCCTGCTGGGAACCTCGTCGGGGTTTGAAAAGGTAAAGGTCTTCTCCACCATCCGCAATTCAGGATTGATCCTGAGGAGCGACGGAGCCTCGAAATTATCATAGCCCCCCGTGCAAAGCACCCATACTTTCTGCTTTTTGTCGATCACGATCCCGATCGGCTCTTTTCCGGTCTGGATGCTGTCAACGATGGCATCGATACGGGTGTCGATGACCAGAACCTGTGCCCTTCTCTGGGAACTTGGGTCACTGAAAGTGCCAATCGAAGTTACCAGCATAAAATGATCATACCGGACCATGTTTTCCGTCCAGCCGTTGGTTTTAATAGTGCCCGATACTGCATTGTTCTGAAGGTCGATGATGGAGATATCCTTCTGGAGATTGGTCACATAGGCTTTGGTGGAGTCGACAATTTCAAGGAAACGCGGGGAATCAAGCCCCATGATCGTTTTAACCGATTTAAAATCCTTCAGGGATACCACTTCTATCCTGTTGGAATTGTTGATCAGCAGGTAACCCAGGTTATAATCGATCTTCATGGATTCGGCAACATCGCCCAAACCACGGCTGTTCGATTTCCTGAAAATATCCTGGACCAGGGTGTTCGACTTGTTATCGATAAAGGTTACCGAGGCATTTCCCCAGTTGTAGTTCCCTTCATTGACCACAAAAATGCCATTTTCATACGTCGTAACGTGCGTTGTATCACCAGGTGTAACAACTGTCTTTTCGCGGATGGGTGACTTCGAGCAGGATGTGATCAAAAAGGCGATCACAAGAAATGAAAACAGCTTAAGGATATTATATAATGGTGACCTTGTTTCTTTCACAATTGAGTGTTTTGTTAGACATCCTAACGCCTGTTTACCCCCGGAAAAGACAGCCTGAGTGAGAAGGCATAATTGATCCCGGGCATAGGCCGGCTTTTCACTGACTGGTAGTCGAGGTTGAACAGGTTATTTATATCAAATTGTAAAGATAAAATAAAATGTTTAATTTCGATATTCTTACCGAAAATAATATTTGACAAAGGGTATCCCGGCATGATCGTCAAATTGTCTTTTGCTGAAAATCTGTCACTTACATAGCAAAAATTATATTTCAGATAAAACTTCCAGCGTTCGGCGGAGAGGGTGCTGTTGAGCGTATGAACCGGGATGTAGATAAGCTGCTTGCCGATTTTCCCGTCGTAAGCCGAACTGGCTTTTTGGTAAGTGGAATGACAAAAGTTATAGTTGGTATTCATGTCAAGCAAAAATTTCATCACTTCCCATTTGACATGAAGGCCGGTTTCCACTCCCCTGGCCCTTATTTCGTCAATATTTTCGGGCTTCCATAAGGAACTGTTTCCCGTGACAGGCGACCATGTGATCATGTTGTAGATCCATGAATAATATCCCGTCACGTTCAGTGAAAAGGAAAATTTACTGTTGCCGGAGCGGAGGTTCACGTTTGACCCGACCTCAGTGGAATAGCTGGTTTCAGGCTTAAGTCCCGGGTTTCCTGAAAGCGTCCAGTACAGGTCGTTGAGGGTAGGATAGCGATAGTTCCGGGCAAAGTTTACCGTGAAGGCGGCGTCTGTGTTTTTCCATGGCATATATTCCGCCCCCAGGGCGGGAACGACGGGGAGAAACTTACCATCGATAAGATCTTCACGTACGACAAGGGATGTCCTTATTTTACGGCTGATCCCATAGCTGAAATCTGAACAGAAACTTGTGGTGCTCCTGGTTTTCATGCCATCGTAATCGTCGGAAACAACCTGGTCGTAAATAAAATCAATTCCCTGTCTGAATACCAGGTTTTTGATACCGTTGTATGATAACCTGACATTGTTGATCCATTGGTAATACTGATGGTTGGCATCAACTGTACTGTCAAGGAGATAATGCATTTTTTGATTGGTAAGGGCCGACCTTACCATCAGGTTGTAATTTTTTTCGACCAACTTATAGTCGAATACGGCGAATATACTGTTGGAATTCAGTTTTTCATTGTGAGCAGTACCGGCAGTAGCATCGGTAGGCGGAAGATCCTGGTTATCCTGGTTATACCGGAACCTGAAAGAAAACAGGTGCTTGTCCTTAAGCTTCCAGAACAACTCCTCCGACACACCGAAGAGGGTCATAGAGGCATCCTGTTGCTTTATCCTTTGTTGCAGGAAATCGTTGTTATAGGGAAAATCGTTGGCTGAGGCCGCATAATTGAATTTTGTGTGCGACTGAAAGGAAGAGCTCCCTGCTGCTACATTAACATTGGTGGTATAGGTATTGAAACTGCCTGCCGACTGCATGGCCAGGATGTTAACCCTGTTATTCCAGTCGGGATTGGTAACCAGGTTGATTACCCCGCCAAAAGCACCTGAGGTCCGGGAGATCCCGGCAGCGCCATACAGAATTTCAAGCCCGTCAAACTGGCTTACCGGAATCTGCGACAGATCAACCTGGCCGAGCATGGGTGAATTAAGGTTGATGCCATTCCACTCAACCTGAGTATGCTGGGCCGTAGTGCCCCTGAAAGAGGGTGTTGCCAGGCTTCCATTGCCATACGATTTAATAAAGATGGTGGAATACTGCGAAAGTAGGCCCGACAAATCACCATTCAGATGGTTGATCAGGATTCCTGAATCGATCTTGACTTTTTTAAAGCCGCCAGGATCGTTATAGTGGGATTTTACTTCAAATTCCTTCAGTTGCAGCGTATCCTTCAGTTTCTGTGCACATACGGCAACATGCAGGCCCGTCATCCACAGGAAAAGGAACAGGAGACTGATGTTTTTACAAAGGGTGGTCAATGTCCGGGGTAATCGCAGGAGACTAATTTTTTATGATTTTTTTTGATACCGAGAGCCCGTTTTCAAGGGTAAAACTAATGATATACAGCCCCGGGTTCAGCGATGACAGGTTGAGCCTGGCAGATCCGTTTACCGGTTGTGAAAGCACAATCCGGCCGGCAGGGTCGGATATTTTTACATTCAGCCGCTCCACGACGGGCGAAACAATGGAAAGGTTGTCGGTTACTGGGTTAGGGAAGAGGCTGATAGCCGACAGCCGTCCCTCATCCGGCAGCCCCTGGGCCGAGTTATGGATTACACCAACTGCATCAAGGTCGAAACCTCCGGTGTCGAAGGGTGTCGGCCATGGATCATTAACCTTGTGGCCCTGTGAGTCAAAGGATGCATAGGGTACCGTCACACACCCGACAACATCGGTAATCCTGACACAAGTGATGTGGTTAAGGTCAACTCCGGTGCTGTCAATAATATCCTGAAGATCGAAGGGAGTACCATAGGTAAGCCTGTATTTCCCGGCAAGGTTGTTGATTTTGGTGGCATCCAGCGTACCAAATGTCGGCACCTGCACTGTATCCTGTGTCAGTGAAACAGCAGGAAACCTTATGAACCGCTGACCGTCGGAGCTCACGTCAACAAACGCCAGTTCAAGAAAATTATCGCCAAAGGCATTTTCAAAAACTGCAAAATCGGGTCCCGCGCCATTAACGATAGGCGTATCAAATGTCAGCAGGGCGCTTCCGCGGTCGCCCAGGCTGACGACAAGTTCATCGGCCGGACCGCTGGCATACAGGTAACTGCCGTAGGTTGTGCGGTTTGCCCCGTTATAGGTCACCGTGGTATCTGAAATATTGATAAATCCCCTGTCAATGCTGCAATAGGATGCCCAGCCTATAAATGCGGAGCTGTCCTTGTACATGGCCGTGGTTCCCGGCATTCCCGCCGGAGGCGGGTATTGGGAAAAGGCAAGGGAGGAATAAAAGAACACTATAAGAATATAAATGGTCCGGCGTGAATTCATAGGATCAAAAATCTGGGTTTTCAAATTCCCGGTATTCCAGCTGCAGGTCTTTGCAGCAATATGCGACCTCAACCGCCCGGTATATTACAAAAGTAGAAAAAAATCAGACGGTAATAATTTATTTCATAAATTTGCTCCAATGGTTTCTGGCGCTATTTAAGATCTGATGAATCGAAAACGATTGATTTCCCTGGGCCTGTGGCTGGTCATTTTCCTCATGTTTTCCTCCCTGGTTTCCTGTAAATCAAGGAAGGCCCTGTGCGACGCAAACCGTCCGGACAAGGTTCTAAAAATGAAGAAAAACAAAAGTTCCTACAATACCAAATTCAGTTACAAGACCCGTCCTGTCAGAAAAGCTTATGTAATACGCAATGGAAGAAGGTAACCGCTCAGTTTCCATCCTTACGTTTCTTTTTCTTCTCTCCTTCCTGTTTTTTACCTCTTCCTGTCATGTCGCCCGGTATGTCTGGTGGAACTATGCCGACATCCATGACAATGAAAAATTTCCCGTGGTACCGGTTTTAAAATCAGCCAATTCAAAATCGTTTATTCATTCATCTCCAGATATCAAGATATCCTTACCTGAATCTTTTAATTCGTTACACCACCCTGTTTCATTTGAGACCTTCCTTGAGGAACACAAGACGGTAGCCTTCCTGGTGATCCGGAACGATTCGCTTCTCTATGAGCGATATTTCGACGGTTATTCCAGGGAATCGGTTCTTCCCTCCTTTTCACTGGCAAAATCATTTGTCTCGGCCCTTGTCGGGATAGCAATCAGGGAGGGTAAAATCAGCTCTGTTAACCAGCCGGTAACCGATTTCCTGCCTGAGTTGGCCGATACGGGTTTCAGGCAGGTTACTCTGAAGGATCTGCTGGAGATGCGATCAGGGATCAGGTTTGATGAAGGTTATTCAAATCCCTTCGGAGAAATGGGTAAATTTTATTACGGGCTTAACCTGAAGCGCTATACCTTAAGTTTACACACGCAAACCAAACCCGGGGTGGCCTACAATTACCAGAGCGCCAACACGCAATTGCTGGCCATGGCTCTAGAACGGGCAACAGGAATGAAGCTTCCTGAATACTTTGGATTGAAGATATGGGGGCCCATGGGAAGCGAATACAACGCATCGTGGAGTGTTGACAGTAAACGTGATAACCAGGCAAAGGCTTTTTGCTGCATCAATGCAAGGGCTGTGGATTTTGCCAGGTTTGGCAAGCTTTACCTTGACGGCGGCGTTTCAGGCAACGATACGGTGGTTCCTGCGGCATGGGTCAGGGAATCATTAACCATTTCGAATGATTCACGCGATTCGCAGGGATACCCGTACGGTTATCACTGGCGTGTTACCCGCAAGGGCGATTTTTTCGCAAAAGGGATCCTCGGGCAATATATTTACGTATCTCCTTCTAAAAAGACGGTGATCGTAAGGTTCGGGAAAAATTCAAAAGGCATCGTCTGGGCGAAACTTTTCGAAGAGATGCTTACCTCCTTTTAACAGGCCCCCCCCTAAGCATTACCGGGATATCCTTATCCCTCTCCGGGTTTCAGCCTGGCTCCTCGTAAAACCGGCTGTGGTCGGGATAGTACATCGAGCGTTTCGATTCATCCAGCGGATAGGTGAAAAAGGTGAGCAGGGCCTTCGCGCACAAAGTTTCATTTTTATCGAAGAGCAGGACTTCAATGTCGGCAAGGTTCCTGCGCATCTGTTTTACACAGGCACGCAGGGTGATGGGGCCCTGGTCCATCCCGACGGTTTTCAGGTAGCGGATATCGGCTTTTGACGTAAAACCGGCAGTTTTAACCTTCACATAAACCGTCCAACTGGCAATTTCATCCATCAGAGTAGCCTGTATGCCCCCATGCAGGATATTAAAATAACCCTGGAAATTTTTATCGGGATGCCAGTGACACACGATTTCGTCCCCCTCCTCAGTAAAGACGAGATGCAACCCCATTGGATTGTCGGGAGAACAACCAAAACAGTTATAACCCTGAAGCGAGGTGAATGGATTGTGGAGCTTCTTCATTCCTTCAGCAGCGCTGAACCATTATTTTTTCTTGATGTCAACGCCATCCTTGTACCTGGTCGTCTTTACAATTTTGCCCAATTCGTCATATTCGGTCCAGATGCCTTCTTTCAGCCCGTTAACATACATGCCGGATTCCTTCACCTTGCCATTCCTGTAATACTCCCTGGATTCACCTGCCAGTTTATTGTCAACATACTTGATTTCCGACTGCAGGGTATCGTTTTCATAGAAGGTTTTCTGGATGCCATCGAAATTACCCAGTTTATAATTGTACTCGGCAAGTTTCTTTCCGCTTTTGCTGTTCCATCTCGACAAGCCATCTTTCAGGTCATTTTTGAAGACAGATTCCTCCTGGATTTTTGCATTATCGTAATAGAGACGATACTGACCATTTCTTTTCCCGTTGGCGAATTCGGTAACAGCCATGGGGGTTTCATTATAGGAGCCGTAGTTGATGGTTTGACCGGTAAGCAACCCATTTTTATAATTTTCAATCAGGGTTGCTTTTCCGTGACGGTCAAACTGGATGGAAACGCCCTCTTTAATACCATTGACGTAAACATCAACTTTGTAGACAAACAGGCTGGGGTAATAGCCAACCCAGCTGTTTACCTTTTTATTTGCCCAATATTCCCCTTTATAGGAAATTTCACCCTGTTTTTCAATCCAATAGCCGACCTTGTTACCAAATGAATCGGTGCGGTTTATCGTGTCAGGAACCTTGCCATCGGCGGATGTTGCCTGGGCAAAGGATTGGGAGGAAAATGTAATGAAAAGCGCTGTTAGGCAAATTAAAATAGTTTTCATGGTTTATAAGTTTTTTTGTACAAATTTATTGTAATTCTGCAAATATATCAAAACTTTCAGCCCTTGTAATCTTAACAGTACAAAAGGTTCCCGGGGTAATTTCAGCATCGCCTTTGAGGATGAGTACTTCATTATCCACCTCGGGTGAATCGTACTCGGTGCGGGCAATATAATAATCACCCTCTGCACGGTCGATGATGACTCTGACTGTTTTTCCGACTTTCTCATTGTTGAGTGACAGGGAGATCCCCTCCTGGATGGCCATCAGTTCTTCGACCCGCTGTTGTTTTACCTTTTCTGAAACGTTATCACTGTGGCTGAATGCGGCGGTATCCTCTTCATGAGAATAGGCAAACACGCCAAGCCTGTCAAACCTGAACTCCTCCACGAACCGGCATAATTCCTCAAATTCGGCTTTGGTCTCCCCGGGATATCCGACAATAAAGGTAGTCCTGATGGCAACTCCCGGGATGTTTTTCCGGATCGATTCAACCAGTTGCCTTGTTTTTCCCCCGTCCAGGCCACGATGCATCGATTTAAGGATCCTGTTGCTGATATGCTGGAGGGGGATATCGATATATTTGCAGATATTGGGAAGTGTGCTGATGGTCTCCATTAATTCCTGCGGAAAACCATCGGGATAGGTATAATGCAACCGGATCCATTCCAGCCCGGCGATGTTGGAGAGAGAATCAAGCAATTCGGGCAGCAGCCGCTTTTTGTAAATATCAAGTCCGTAATAGGTAGTATCCTGTGCGATCAGGATCACCTCCCTGATACCACCGGCAACCAGGCGGGAAACTTCGCCGACAATATCCTCGATAGGCCTGCTGACATGTTTGCCGCGGATCATGGGGATGGCGCAGAAGGAACATTTCCGGTCGCAGCCTTCTGAAATTTTCACATAGGCATAATGCGACGGCGTGGTTATTTTCCGATCGCCGATAAGGTTGTTCTTATAACTGCCGCCGATATGGCTGATAATTTTTTTAAGGTCATTGACACCAAAGAAGGTATCGACTTCGGGGATCTCTTCCCGCAGCTTATCCTGGTACCGTTCCGAAAGGCAGCCCATAACATATACATTTTCAATGAGATTTGCCTTCTTGGCGGAGACATATTGAAGAATGGTATCGATGGATTCCTGTTTGGCATCGTTGATAAACCCGCAGGTATTGATGATGGCGGTATCGATCCCGGTGTGATCTGAGGGGTCAAACACCAGTTCAAAGCGGTTTGCCTCCAGCTGTTTCATCAGAATTTCAGAATCGACAAGATTTTTGGCACAGCCCAGTGAGACCAGTCCGATTTTATGAGGTCCGGATTTTGTTTTCAAGGATCACGTATTAATTGAAGAGGCTATCGACAAATTCGACCCGGTTGAAAACCTGCAGGTCTTCAATTCCCTCGCCAACGCCGATATATTTAACAGGAATTTTAAACTGGTCGGAGATGCCGATCACTACCCCGCCTTTGGCAGTTCCGTCGAGTTTGGTTAAGGCAAGTGCATTGACCTCGGTGGCTGCTGTAAACTGTTTGGCCTGCTCGAAGGCATTCTGGCCTGTGGAGGCATCCAGGATGAGCAATACTTCGTGTGGTGCATCGGGGATTATCTTTTGAATGACCTTCCTGATTTTTGAAAGTTCGTTCATCAGGTTGATCTTGTTATGCAACCGGCCGGCCGTATCGATAATTACCACATCCACATCCCTGGCGATGGCTGATTTCACAGTATCAAAGGCAACGGAGGCCGGATCGGCGCCCATACCCTGGGTAACGATCGGCACCCCCACCCTTTCGGCCCAGATAGTGATCTGGTCAACGGCGGCTGCCCTGAAGGTGTCGGCTGCTCCCAGCAATACCGATTTTCCCGCTTTTTTAAACTGGTAGGCCAGTTTCCCGATGGTGGTGGTTTTGCCGACACCATTAACACCTACCACCATGATCACATAAGGTTTTTTCCCTTCAGGCAGTGTGAAATCGGTAAGATCGCGGTTTTGATTTTCCTGCAGCAGGGCTGCAATTTCCTCCTTCAACAAGGCGTTCAACTCACCGGTACCCAGGTATTTGTCCTTGGAAACACGGGATTGAATACGGTCGATGATCCGCAGGGTGGTTTCAACGCCGACATCCGAAGAGACAAGGATCTCTTCCAGGTTATCCAGCACCTCGTCATCAACCGTGGATTTCCCGACAATGGCCTTTGAAATCCTGGTGAAAATACTGGATTTAGTCTTTTGTAGTCCCTGGTCCAGACGTTCTTTTTTCTCGCGTGAGAAAATGTTAAAAAGCCCCATAAAACTACTTTTTATATATAAAAAATTTGATTCCTCACAATTATACACTACGACATTGTTTGGCGTACCCTTGATGTAACTTTGCATGAAAAAGGACATGAATACATTGTTTTTTACTCA
>Ga0118677_10006174_pt1 | contig 20470 bp, 25 predicted proteins | sample AliMusrvi5mmetaG_FD_86154 | JGI IMG/M metagenome (GOLD analysis project Ga0118677, IMG submission 86154)
ATCTTTTCCTGGGCCCAGGTGCCGATGGATCTTCTTTCCCGAGTCATCGAACGATTGGGAAGTTTTGCTGAGGCATGGCTCCCGGCGGGGCCGCTTCAAAGCCTTGTCGTGGACGGTATTATCGCGGGCGTTGGGAACGTCATTGTTTTTCTACCGCAGATCTTTCTCCTTTTCTTTTTTATCGCACTTTTTGAGGATACGGGTTATATGGCGCGCGCGGTGTTCGTGCTCGACAAGCTTATGAAAAAAGTGGGACTGAACGGCAAGGCGTTCCTGCCCCTTTTGAGCTCCTTTGCCTGTACGGTGCCCGGGATCCTGGCGACGCGGACGATCGAAGACCGGAACGACCGTCTTGCGACAATCCTTGTGGCGCCACTGATGAGCTGTAGCGCGCGGCTTCCGGTTTATACGCTCCTGATCGCGGCGTTCATTCCGAACATTCACGTGTTTCATCTTTTCCATCTTCAGGGGCTGACGCTTCTTGTACTTTATCTGTTGAGTATCGGTGCGGGCCTCGGCGTCGCGGCGCTTTTCCGAAAGACATTCCTTAAAGGGAACCGCATGCCCTTCGTGTTCGAACTGCCGCCTTACCGTATTCCCCATCTGAAGACGGTGTTTCGCACGATGTGGGACCGTGCGAAGGAGTTCATTACCCGGGCCGGCAGCATCATCTTTCTTCTTTCGATCGTCCTATGGTTTTGTGTAAGCTACCCCAAGGATCCCGCGGCCGAACCCGGTTTTGCGATCCAGCAACAACAGGCCGTGATGACTTTGAACGGAAAGGCCCTGCAAGAGCGTCTTGGAGAAATCCGGCATGAAGAAAAGGACCTTCAACTCCGCTCCAGCTATGCGGGTTCTCTCGGAAAAATGATCGAACCGGTTATCCGGCCTTTGGGTTTCAACTGGGAGATCGGTATCGGTATCGTGGCATCCTTTGCGGCCCGCGAGCTTCTGATCAGCACGCTTGCGATTGTGAATCATGTCGAGACCCAGGGGAAGGGCATGACCGCCGGACTCGTGAGGGCGCTCCAGCAAGAGCGTTCGCCCGAGACCGGCAAGCCGGCTTACACGCCGCTTGTCGCGGTGTCACTCATGGTTTTTTATGTGCTCGCCTGCCAGTGCTTCTCAACATTTGCGATCGTGAAGCGCGAGACAGGCTCCTGGGGCTGGATGTTCTTTATGATCTTCTACATGACCGCGCTCGCGTGGTCCGCGTCTTTTATCGTGTTTCAAGGCGGGCGGCTGTTGGGGTTTAAGTAGGGGACTGGCTCTTTTTAAAGGGGACAGGCACCCCGCCTTTGGCGGGAGAGCCAATCCCCAAGAGGTGCCTATCCCTTTTACGGAGGTAATATGGACACCAACGAGATCATCGCGTTGAGCATTGTGGCATTGGCGGCGCTTCTGGCACTACGTCTTATGGCAAGTAAAAAAAACGGCTGCTGCTCGAAGGACTGTTTTAAACCCAAAGAGCCTCCGATTAAAAAATGATAGGGCCTCATACGGACTGCCATAAAACGTCGGTCTTTTTTTTGTTTTTGTTGTGTTCTTGCCAAGTGCCGCTTCAGGCCATGCTCACGAATGAACATACTGTCATCGAGGAGCATTCCAAGATCGCGACCGTGGATGCCACGCCCAACGATCCCGGCCAGGTGGAATTTTGGAACTCCTATGTGATCCGGGGCGGACAATTTGCGTGGAAGTCGGATGGCGGGAGGAAGAACCGGGGGACTTATGAGTCTCAGACCTGGAACACGCTGACCACGGTCGGGTTTTATAAAAATATGGATATCGGTGTTATCGAGGGATTCCAGCATACCTTGGATAAAGAGAATAATTACAATGAATTCAAGGATATGACGGATTCGTTCGGAAATCACGTGAACGATAGCACCAAAGGCCCTTCCCATGGTTTCGGGATTGAAGACCTGGGGCTGACGGGCCGATGGCGGTTTTATGATGCGGAAGAAAAAAAGCTGGAGATCTCTTACATCCCGACGCTGTATGTTCCGACCGGCCGGCGCGGCAATTTCGATCACCTCGGCGCGAGCCAGGGCTATACCAGTCTAGACAACGCCCTCGCGTTCACCAAGGACATCGGCCGATGGAACGGAACGGTGAATCTGGGTTATAATACGCCGCTCGCGCACTGGGAGCGCACGCGCTATTATTACGGGACGGCGCACGTGAATTTCGCGGCGGGGTATCAGTGGCTCCGATGGCTGCAGCCGGAGGTCGAGGTTGTTTCCTCGCATGATTTCGGGGGGCGCGGGAAAACCGCGAACCTCGTGAGCGTGGTCTTGGGCTTCGTTATGCCGGTGAGCGACCACTGGCGTTTTGAGACCGGCGTCCAGCAGGATGTCCTGGGTAGCAATAAGATCCAGACCACGTCCGGCATTTTCAGCGTCGCCTTTCTGACCTGATCCTCCTGGCCAATCCCCTCAGAAAAAAATTGACGCCAACTATTTTTGAGCGCATTATGCACATATGTGCATAACTAGGGCAGAGCGATAAAATGCGTCCACAAAAGGTACGGCGGGTCGGCTGCAACCCGGGGGACCGGTGTTTCCGTCCGCTTCATGTAGCCCTCAAAGATATCATCGTGGCCCGGATCACGCTTGATGAACTGGAAACCCTGCGGCTATGTGACGGATTGCGGCTCGACCAGGATGCCGCGGCCCGGAAAATGAAAGTCCATCGCTCGACCGTGTCCCGGATTCTCAGCGCGGCCCGAAAAAAAGTGGCCAACGCTCTCGTGCACCACCACGGCATCAAGATCGAAGGCGGGTGTTGCGTGAACATTCCGGAGAAAAAGCGATGAAGCAAAAAGTTCTCATTCTTTGTACGGGGAATTCCTGTCGTTCGCAGATGGCGGAAGGGGTTTTGCGCCATTATGGTCGCGGCCGGTATGAGGTTTTCAGCGCCGGGACAAAACCATCCTCCGTGAATCCGACAGCCGTTCAGGTCATGAAAGAGGTCGGGATCGATATTTCGGGGCATCGTTCTAAACATGTGGATGAGTTCAAGGGACAACCCTTTGACTATGTCATTACCGTTTGCGATAACGCGAGGGAAACCTGCCCCTTCTTTCCCGGCAATGCGATACGTTTGCACTGGGAATTTCCTGATCCTCCGCACGGAGATGCGGTCACGGAAGCGGTCTTGAATGAGTTCAGGAAAGTGCGAGACATGATCCATGGAAAATTCAAAAACGCCGGCCTAAGCGGCATCTCGGAATAAAGGATTTTCAAATGAACTGTTGTGACAAACCCAAGCGACTTTCGTTTCTGGACCGTTTTCTGACGCTGTGGATTTTTCTTGGCATGGGCATCGGCGTCGCGGCGGGATATTTTTATCCTCCGGTCGTGGGATTCTGGAACAGGTTCCAGGTGGGGACGACCCATATCCCGATCGCGATCGGGTTGATCCTCATGATGTATCCGCCTCTTGCCAAAGTGAAGTACGAAGAACTTGGCGATGTGTTCAAGAACACCAAAGTTCTGCTGCTTTCCCTCGTTCAGAACTGGGTGATCGGTCCCGTCCTGATGTTCGTGCTGGCGATTACGTTTTTGCGCGGTTATCCAGAGTATATGGTGGGGCTCATCATGATTGGGCTCGCGCGCTGTATCGCGATGGTCATTGTCTGGAACGACCTGGCGGAAGGGGACACGGAATACTGCGCGGGTCTTGTGGCGTTCAATTCCATCTTCCAGGTCCTGTTCTTCTCTCTCTACGCTTGGGTCTTCATAACAGTTCTGCCGCGCTGCCTTGGCCTGCAAGGGGCCGCAGTCGACATTACAATCGGGCAGATCGCGAAAAGTGTGTTCATCTATTTAGGCATTCCCTTTACCGCGGGATTCCTGACGCGTTTCATTCTTCTCAAGATCAAGGATAAGACCTGGTATGAGACCCGCTTCATCCCGGCAATCAGTCCTGTCACGCTTCTCGCCTTGCTTTTTACGATCGTCGTGATGTTCTCGCTGAAAGGGGAGGCCATTGTCAGAATTCCGATAGATGTCGCGCGGATCGCGGTCCCGTTGCTCCTCTATTTCGTGGCGATGTTCCTGCTTTCCTTTTTTATAAGCAAAAAGATCGGCGCAAGCTACGCACAGTCCGCAACTTTATCCTTCACGGCCGCGAGCAATAATTTCGAACTCGCGATCGCGGTGGCGGTCGCCGTGTTCGGGATCCATTCGGGCGTGGCCTTCGCGGCGGTGATCGGCCCTCTCGTGGAAGTGCCGGTTCTGATCGGCCTCGTCGGTGCGGCTTTCTGGATAAGGAAAAGATATTTTCAGGGAACTGTCATTAACAAGGAACTCAAGAAAGGGGATAATCCTGACAATGGATAAGGTGATCAAGATCATGGCGGGAACTTTTATTTTGATCAGTGTCGCGCTTGCGGTACTGGTCAGCAAATGGTGGCTGATCTGGACGGCGCTTGTGGGTGTGAACCTGATCCAGTCCGCGTTTACCGGATGGTGCCCGGCATCGGGAATTTTCGCGAAGCTCGGGATCCAGGGAAGCTGCTCTCCCAAAAAACCATAAAAAATGAATGGGGCTGAACTGTTCTAGGGGCGGGGTGTCAGATGATCACGGAAAAGCTTTCGCTTGAGCATAAGGACCTTTTGCGGGAAAGGTTCCGGGCCGCGGGATCCCCGCTCTCCGAGTACAGCTTCGCGAACCTTTATCTTTTCCGCGAGGTTCACGATCATTACGTGATGAGAGACGGGGAGGATGTTTTCGTGAGCGGGAGGACTTATGACGGCGCCCGCTTCATCATGCCCACCGGGGACCCGCGGGGCCAGGGTACCGGAAAACTTCTGGAAGCCGCCCGGGGATTCGACGCGGTTTACCCTGTGCCGGAGGAATGGCTCGCGGCTTTCGGGGGGAAATCCGGGGCCGCGACTTTTTCGAAGGATGATTCGGATTACGTCTACACTTTGGAAAAGCTCGCGACCTACAAGGGACACAAGCTTCACGGGCAGAAGAATATTCTCGGGCAATTCCTGGACCAGTTCACGCCTGATGCCAAGCCTCTCACCGAGGACCGGATCGAGGACTCGTTTGAAATCCTTGAAGCATGGCAGGAAGCCGTGGGGGAGCCCCCGCAGGCGACGGATTATGGTCCGTGCCGGATGGCTCTCCGTTTTTACGACTCGCTTGTGCTCTGCGGCGGCATTTATTATGTCCAAGGGGAGCCGGCGGGGTTTGTGATCGGCGAAGAGATACGTCCGGACATGTTCGCGCTCCACTTCGCGAAAGGGAAGCGCAAGTTTAAGGGGATCTATCAGTACATGTACAATCATTTCGCGAAGATCCTTCCGAAAAAATACGCCTTTCTCAACTTTGAACAGGACCTCGGGAAGCTGGCCCTCAGGATCGCGAAGTCATCTTACGATCCCGACCGTATCCTGAAAAAATACCGTATTCCGGCCGGCGGCTTTCCGAAGGGAGGCTTTTAGGGGAATTGCCCTCCAGGATCCGTCGCTTTCATGAATGCCCCTTTCATTGACACTCCTTCCGCCTTCGGGCAGAATGGCGCCCCAACCAGAGGAATTCTATGGAATTCAAGATCGAAAGGGTCGCGGAACTCGCGCGGCTCAATCTGAAGCCTGAAGAAAAAGAGAAGCTCGAGAAAGATCTCGGCGCGATCCTGGACTATGTCCATAAATTGAGCGTGCTGGACACGACCGGGGTTGAGCCGACGAGCCATGTTCTCAATATGGAGAACGTTTTCCGCAAGGATGAGGCTCGGCCGTCGAACGCGGCTGAAAAAGCCCTTGAACACGCCCCTCAGGCGGACGGCCGTTTCTTCAAAGTTCCCAAGATCGTACAACGCGATTAACCCGTTCAATCGACGCGGTTGAAAAAAAGGTTCAAGATGACGGCATTGCATCAACTGACTCTGAAGGAAGCGATTGTAGTCGCCAAAACAGACGGCCGGCGGCCGATCCTGGATGCGTTCGCCAAGCGTGCGGCGGAGCTCAATCCGAAAATTAATGCCTTTCTGCGTTTTGACTCGAAGCAGGCTGTCATTCCCGCGGAGGCGGGAATCCAGGAAGTGGATCCCCGATTAAAACATTCGGGGATGACAAGGGTAGAGTCACTTCACGGTGTGCCGGTTTCGATCAAAGACAATATCTGTATCGATGGCCGGGAAGTCACCTGCGCCTCGAAGATCCTCGCCAAGCATGTGCCGCCTTATGACGCGACCGTGATCACCAAGCTCAAAACTGCCGGCGCGACCCTTTTCGGACAATGCAACATGGATGAATTCGCGTTCGGTTCTTCGTGTGAAACTTCCGCGTTCGGGCCTTGCCGCAATCCCTGGGACCTTGAGCGCGTGCCGGGAGGTTCGAGCGGCGGCTCCGCGGCTTCGGTTGCGTCGGACATGACGCTTGCGGCGCTGGGGTCTGATACCGGCGGTTCGATTCGCCAGCCTGCGGCGCTTTGCGGCGTGGTCGGCGTAAAGCCTACTTACGGCCGCGTGTCCCGTTACGGACTGATCGCTTTTGGTTCCAGCTTTGATCAGATCGGCCCAATCACCAAGACCGTCGAAGATTCCGCGATACTCCTGAACATTTTGTGCGGCCATGACCCGAAAGATTCCACGTCGTCACCGGCGAACGTTCCCGATTTTACGCAGGCACTCAAGCGCGACGTGAAAGGTCTCCGCATCGGTCTGCCGAAAGAATATTTCATCGAGGGGATCGATCCGGAAGTCGAGAAAAACGTCCGGTCCGCCGCGGAGACATATAAAAAGCTTGGCGCGGAGATCAAGACGATCTCGTTGTCGCACACCGAACACTCGGTCGCGGTCTATTACATTGTCGCGGTCGCTGAAGCGAGTTCCAACCTCGGCCGTTTTGACGGCGTCGAATACGGCTTGCGGGTTCCCTCAAAGGATCTTCGCGAAATGTATTTTGAGACGCGAGACCAGGGATTTGGCCAGGAAGCCAAGCGCCGTATCCTCTTGGGAACCTTCGTGCTCTCGGCCGGCTACTATGAAGCGTACTATTTGAAGGGTCAGAAAGTGCGGACTTTGATCCGCCAGGATTTTGAGAAGGCGTTCAAAGAAGTTGACGTGATCCTGTCGCCGACCTCGCCCACGCCGGCTTTCAAGATCGGTGAAAAGGTTGCGGATCCGATCGCGATGTATCTCTCTGATATTTTTACGATCCCGGCGAACCTCGCGGGAATACCGGCGATGTCACTCCCGTGCGGTTTCACCTCGGGGGGGCTTCCCATCGGCCTCCAGCTCATGGCGCGACCCTTTGATGAGCCGACGATGCTTCGCGCCGCCTATGCTTTTGAACAGGAAACCGGGATCTATAAAAAGAAACCAGCTCTTTAGGAGGTTTTATGGCGAAAGTGAAAATGCCGTATGTTATGGACATGAAGCCGGGCGAATACTATTGGTGTTCCTGCGGCCAGTCCGCCAAGCAGCCGTTCTGTGACGGAGCTCATCAGATCCAAAACACCGGAATGACGCCGGTCCGTACCGTCATTGAAAAGCCGGGGAAAGTCGCCTGGTGCGGTTGCAAAGCCTCGGGCAAGAAACCCTTCTGTGACGGTACACATACGAAGCTTTGATTGGATGGGGTCGGAAAGCGCCCCTCGCTAGATCGGGCGCTGCCGGCTTTGGAGGCATGGAATGGCGGATTTGACAGTCACACTTTAGGGTGCTACATTGTATGTACGGTAGTTTAACGGGAGGATAACATGATAAAGCACCTTACAGCCCACGGAAATAGCCTGGCCTTGGTCATCGAGAAGGCGATTCTCGATCTTCTTCACATCACAAAAGATACCCCCCTGGAGATCAACACCGATGGCCGCAACCTCGTTATTTCGCCAATAGAGGACAAAGCGCGGGAGCAGAAGGTCAACGCGGTCATGGAAAAGATCCATAAGAAGTATGCTGCAACCTTTAAAGCGCTTGCGGATTGAATCAAGCTATGCCCCGGAGCAGAAAGACTTCCCCAAAGAAGACGACGGCGGTCATTCGCGAAGATGAGATCCCTTATGGCGGGCAGCAGGACATTTTTCTGACATTAAAAGAGGTGCTGAGATTCCATCGGCGGCAGATCGAAGAGTTCGGTGGCACGGAGGGCGTGCGGGATATGACTCTCTTGCAATCCGCATTAGCTCAACCGGAGGCCGGTTTTGGCGGGCATTGGCTTCATGAGGACGTTTTTGAAATGGCGGCCGCTTATGCGTTCCATATTTGTAAAAACCACCCGTTTCTCGATGGGAACAAGCGCACGGCCCTTGATACGGCTCTGATCTTTCTCGGATTGAACGGGATCAATTTCCGGAAACCTAAGGAAATGTTTATCGAGATCATGCTGTCCGTTGCAGAAGGGAAGCTGACCAAGAAGGCTTTGGCGCGGGTTTTCCGCGATCTGCCGAAGGAGTGAGTTGTGGAGAAAACGACTGTTTTCCCGCGACCCCCGCTCAACAAATGGAACAAAATGTGATGAACTACGAGCCAGTGATCGGTCTGGAAGTCCATGTTCAGTTAAAAACAAAGAGCAAGCTTTTCTGCTCCTGCTCCACGGAATTCGGGGCGGAGGGGAATAGCCACACGTGTCCGGTGTGCCTGGGTTGGCCGGGATCGCTGCCGGTTTTAAACGAGCTGGCGCTCAAGCTCGGGATCAAGGTGGGGCTTGCGCTGAACTGCAAGGTAGCGGAGCGGCTCAAATTCGACCGGAAAAATTATTTTTATCCCGATCTTCCAAAGGCCTATCAGATCTCCCAATTTGATATGCCGGTGAACGGCAAAGGCGAACTGCTGATCGAGACCAAGACCGCGGACGGAAAGATGATCGAGCGGAAGATCGGTGTGACCCGCGCGCATCTGGAAGAAGATGCCGGAAAACTTTTGCACGAGGGCATCACGGAAGGAAGTCTCGTGGATTATAACCGCGGCGGCATCCCGCTCCTTGAGATCGTCTCCGAGCCCGACCTGCGCAGTCCGCTCGAAGCCTACGACTATCTTACCGCGCTCAAGGCGATCCTCCAGTATGTCGAGGTGAGCGACTGTGATATGGAAAAGGGAAGTCTGCGTTGCGACGCGAACGTGTCGGTGCGGCCTGTGGGTCAGGAGAAATTTGGTACCAAGGTCGAGATCAAGAATCTCAACTCGTTTAAGATGGTACAGAAGGCGATCCAGTATGAGATCGAGCGGCAGACCGAAGCATGCGAGAACGGGGAGACGATCGTTCAGGAAACACGGCTTTGGAATGACGTGAAACAGACGACTTTCTCCATGCGCTCTAAGGAAGAGGCCCACGACTACCGGTATTTCCCGGAGCCGGACCTTGTGCCCTTCACGCTTTCGCGCGAAGTGGTGGAGGAATTGCGGAAGACCCTGCCGGAACTGCCGCGCGAGCGCGCGAAGCGCTTCATCAGAGATTATGGTATTTCCGAGTACGACGCTTATGTGCTCGTGCAGGAAAAGAAAGTCGCGGAATATTTTGAATCCTGCATCCGTGAAGGAGCTGGCGCGAAGCTCGCGAGCAACTGGATACAGAATGAACTGCTGGCATTCCTCAACGCGAAAAACACCGCGATTGGGGATTGTCTCGTCTCGCCGCACGCCCTCGCCGGGCTGATCCGTCTTGTCGAACGGGGCACGATCAGCGGCAAGAGCGCTAAGGATGTCCTCCAGGAAATGGCGGCGACGGGGAAGGCGGCCGAAGTGATCGTGAAAGAAAAAGGTCTCGTTCAAGTCTCGGACACGGGACTCATCGAAAAAGCGGTTGAAAAAGCCATCGCCGCGAATCCCACCGCCGTCGCGGAATTCAAGGCTGGCAAGCAAAAAGCTTTGGGCGCCATCGTCGGCGCCGTGATGAAAGAAACCGGCGGGAAGGCGAATCCGAAGATCGTCAACGAGATTTTATGTCGCAAGCTGCAAAGTTAGTACGGCGTACGGGGTACGGGGTACGGCGTAAAACCAAAGTGGCGCGCTCCGTACTCCCTACTCCGTACTACGTACTCGGCATCGAGACTTCCTGCGACGAAACATCGTGTTCGGTCCTGCGCGGCAAGGACACGATCCTCTCGAATGTTGTTTCTTCCAGCCTCTTTCGCCACAAGAAATTCGGAGGCGTGGTGCCGGAAGTCGCGTCGCGGCATTGCATGGAGCAGATCCAGTGCGTGTTCGAGGAAGCGCTCGCGGAGGCGAAGATCAAGGCTTCCGATCTGGATCTTATCGCGGTGACGCAGGGTCCGGGACTGATCGGGTCGCTCCTGGTCGGCGTCGCGTTCGCCAAGGCACTTGCCTATCAGCTGGAGATCCCGCTCGTGGGCGTTCATCATATGGAAGCGCATCTGGTCGCGAATTTCATCGGGAAAAAAGAGCCGGAGCGCTTTATCGGGCTTCTCGTCTCCGGCGGGCACACGATGCTCACGCTTTGTGAAAAAGGAAAGATCCATATCCTCGGTGAGACGATCGATGACGCCATCGGCGAGGCTTATGACAAAGTCGCCAAGATCATGGGCTTGAGTTATCCAGGAGGTCCGCTTCTGGATAAACTCGCGAAACAGGGAAATCCGCAAGCGGTCCGGTTTACGACGCCGAAGCTCGACAAACGTTTCAATTTTAGTTTCAGCGGTATCAAAACCGCTGTCCTTTATCAAATGCGGGACCCGAGGACCGGTCAGCCGAATTCTGAGGCGCCGTCGCAAAAAGATATGGCGGCGAGTTTCCAGCACGCCGTGATCGGCTGGGTGGTGGAAAAGGCAATTGATGCTTGCCAATACAAGGGTGTTTCGGATATCGTAGTGGGCGGTGGCGTGAGCGCGAATTCGTATCTCCGTGAAAAACTCGAGCGGGATGCTTCGGGCCGGAACATAAAGGTTTGGTTCCCGCCGCTGGCTTTGTCGACGGATAATGCGGCCATGATCGCGCGGCGAGGTTGGGAGCTTTTTAAAAAAGGGGGCCGGTCATCCTTTGCGATGACCGCGGATCCCGGATTACCGGTCGGACGGACCGCTTAAAGAACTCATAGGAGAGCATAGGATGGAGCACGTGTTCGGGCACCAACTGACATTCACGGCGATGGATCTGGATGTCGCGGTCCGTTTGCTGATGGCCACACTGCTCGGGGCGGTCATCGGTCTCGAACGCGAGGCCCACGGCAAAGAGGCCGGATTTAAGACTTATTCCCTTGTTTGCATCGGTTCCGCGCTGATGATGATCGTTTCTGTCGATGTATTCATGCTTTTTAACGGTGTCGCGACCGTCGATCCGGGCCGTATCGCCGCGCAGGCCGTGACGGGGATCGGGTTCCTCGGCGCCGGAGCGATCATCCGTTCCCAGCAGGGGAGTATCCGGGGCTTGACGACCGCGGCAGGGATTTGGTGCGCCTGTGCCATTGGACTCGCGTGCGGTCTCGGGCTTTACAAACAGGCTGTTTTTACCACGGTTCTTGTGATGACCGTGCTCATTATTTTCTCCAAGGTCCAGAGGAAAGTCCTTCCGAGGAAGCCTCTGGGTGAATGAACGTTTCGATTTCCAACATTGACACTCCTAAGGCAAAAAGATAGAATCCGCCTCCCATGACATCAGACAATAAGCTCAAGATCGCGTTACCTAAAGGAAGTCTCGAGGAAGCGACCTATAATCTTTTCAAAAGGGCCGGCTTCAAGATCAATGTCAGTTCCCGCTCTTATATCCCTTCCATTGATGATCCCGAGATCGAAGTGGTGCTCTTTCGCCCCCAGGAAATGTCCCGCTATGTGGAGCAGGGGATCGTCGATTGCGGTCTGACCGGGCATGACTGGATCGTGGAGAACCATTCGAAAGTCGTGGAGCTCTGCGAGCTTCAGTATTCCAAGCGCACTTCGAATCCCGTCCGCTGGGTGCTGGCCGTTCACGAATCGTCGCCGTTCCTGACGGTCAAGGACCTGAAAGGGAAAAAGGTCGTGACCGAACTCGTGGAGGTCACGAAGCGCTACCTGAAGAAACACCGGGTGGACGCCGAAGTGGAATTTTCCTGGGGCGCCACGGAGGCCAAACCGCCGCGTCTCGCGGATGCCATCGTGGAAGCGACTGAGACGGGATCGAGCCTGCGGGCCAACAAGCTCAAGATCATCGATACCGTGATCGTCTCCATCCCGAAATTCATCGCGAATAGAAAAAGCGTGAAGGATCCCTGGAAAAAGCAGAAAATGGACAATCTCATCATGCTTCTCGACGGCGCGATGCGCGCGCAGGAGAAGGTGGGACTCAAAATGAACGTCGAGAAGGTGAATCTCCAGAAGATCCTGGATCTCCTTCCGGCGATGAAAAAACCGACCATCGCGAACCTGACCGACAAGAATTGGTTCGATGTCGAGACCATCATTGATGAATCGGTGGTCCGTGAATTGATCCCGGCGCTCAAGAAGGCGGGCGCGTCGGGCATTATCGAATATCCTTTAAATAAAGTCATACCTTAGATCTGTAAATGAACGCGGCGCGCTGAAGGCGCGACGCAGAACGCGAACGGAGTGAGACATGCCCTGGGCACGTAAGCAGCGCAAGAAGAAGATGAATAAGCACAAGCGGAAGAAGAAACTCCGCAAGAATCGCCACAAGAAAAAAGACTGGTCCTAGTTCTAGACAATAGACCATAGACTAAAGACCGGAGACTAGGGGCAAAAGCTCACGGAGCTTTTTCTCCGGTCTTCGGTCTTTTGTCTTTAGTCGATCGGGATAACAATGAAGGCGATTACCCTCAAGAGCCCCGCCAAATTGAATCTTCACTTGCGTATTATTCGTCGGCGCAAGGATGGCTACCACGAACTGCTGACACTTTTCCACAGGATCTCGCTTGCGGACACCATCGCTATGCGCAAGAATTCCAGGGGGTTCCGACTTACCACCAATATCCCTTCCCTTGAGACGGGGGAAGGCAATCTCATCACCAAGGCTTACCGCGCTTTGCAGAAGAAATTTCCGGGACTTGGCGGGGTTTCGGTGCGTCTGATCAAGAGAATCCCTCTTGGGGCCGGGCTCGGAGGCGGGTCGAGTAACGCGGCGAACTTTCTGCTGGGGATGAAAAGGCTTTTCAGGCTCCGGATATCGCAAAAAGAGTTTTCTCTGATGGGGAAGAGCCTCGGTGCCGATGTGCCGTTCTTCCTCTCGGAAGCGGGTCAAGCGATGGCCTGGGGTATTGGAGAAAAGCTTCAAAAGGGGCCGCGGGGCGCTGCCCTTTGGTTTCTTTTACTCGTCACGGATCAAGGACTTAACACAAAAAAGGTCTATCAGAAGCTCGCCTGGAAGGGACGGCCCCTCTCCTTGACAAAGGAAAAGCGTATTGCTAGAATCCTGCGCTCTTTTCTCGAAAGACGGAGGGTCCGGGAGGCTGCGGGGCTCGCAAAAAACGATCTGGAAACTCCGGCGTTTCGTCTGATGCCATCTATTCCTAAAGCCCTGGCGGTTCTCAAAGGTCTGGGCGCTCCCATGGCGCTCATGAGCGGGAGCGGGGCGACGGTTTTTGCGGTATTCTCCGGCCACAAAGAAGTTCTGGACCTATCGAAGAGATTGAAAGAAGTTCCCTTTCCTTTTCGCAAGGTGATTTGTCACTCTTATTAGTCCCAATACTTATCAATTTCAGGGGACCTGAAATTGGGGCAATCCTGACTACCATTCATTTAAAGAAAATGATAGTCAGGATAGTACATTTGACGCGGAGGTCTGAAAGTGAAGATCACGGAAGTTCGCGTTTTTCCCCAGGCGAGTAAAGAAAACAAGCTGTGCGCCTTTGCCAATATTACTTTTGACGGGTGTTTTGTGGTGCGCGGTCTGAAGGTTCTCGAAGGGACCAAGGGGCTTTTCGTGGTGATGCCGTCGCGCAAGGTCAAGGGCGATGACTACCGGGATGTGGCGCATCCCATTACGGCGGAATTCAAGGATTATATCCAGCAAGAGGTCCTGAAGGCTTACGAGCTCTATGTCGAGCATCAGCCGCTCGCGCAGAGTCTCGGTGATGACGATCCGTTCGAACGCTGACCGTTCGCGGGTCTGAAGTTTTTTAAATTTATTGCCCCGTGGTGAAATGGTATCACACTGCCCTTTGGAGGCAAGGTTTCTGGTTCGAGCCCAGACGGGGCAGATTTCAAAACGAGAGCATCGGATTTCATATGAAAAACGGACTCAGGGATAAAACGAAGGAAATGATCGCGGCGTACGGCTTTCTTATGCCGAACCTGCTCGGGTTCCTTCTGTTCACCTCCATCCCGGTGCTGGCGTCGCTGTGGCTGAGCTTCGTGAAGTGGGATCTTTTGTCCGATGGGCCGCAATTCACGGGGCTCGCGAATTTTGTCGAGCTCGCGAAAGATCCGTTCTTCGGGAAATATTGCTGGAACACGCTTTATCTGATGGCGGCCATACCGATCAGCATGGCCGGATCGCTTCTCCTGGCGATCGCGCTCAACCAGAAGCTCAGAGGGACGGTCATTTTCAGGGCAGTTTATTTTTTGCCCACGATCTGCTCGGGCGTCGCGATTTTCATGCTCTGGCGCCTGATCTACAATCCGAATTTCGGGCTTTTGAATGCCATGATCTCGCAATTCGGCGACACGCTGGGCCTCCGCTTGACCGGCCCGAACTGGTTGACCGATGAGACTTGGGCGAAGCCGGCGTTCATCATCATGAGCGTGTGGCAGTCGATCGGCGGGTATAACATGATCCTCTATCTCGCGGCACTGCAAGGCGTGCCGCGCGACCTGTATGACGCGGCGGAAGTGGACGGGGCGAACAGCTGGCAGAAGTTCTGGAACGTGACCTGGCCCCAGATCTCGCCGACGACTTTTTTTATCGCGACCATGAGTCTGATCGGCGGGTTCCAGGCGGGATTCGATCAGGCTTATGTGATGACCGGCGGCGGACCGAACGGGTCGACCACGACGATCATTTATTATATTTTCAATAACGCCTTTGAATGGTACCGCATGGGCTACGCGGCAGCGATCTCATGGGTCCTCTTCTTGATCATTTTCGCCATCACTGTCGTGAAGTGGCGTTTCTTTGGCAAGATCGTTCACTACACATAAGAGAACTCTATGGGAAATCACATTGATTCGTTGATCCAAGAGGAGATGCGGCAGGAAATGGCCTCCGCCATTTCTCATTCCAAGAGAAAAAAAGCTGTCAAGGTCGTGACCGAACTGAAGGAAAAATCGCCCCTGAAGCGGAGGCTCCAGCGCGCGGTGCTTTTTACAGGTCTGCTGGTGGGCGCCATCAGTATGGCGGCGCCTTTTTTGTGGATGATCTCCACCTCGCTCGCGGAACCGGGGCAGGTCTTCGCTGAGAATCGTACCTGGTGGCAGGAATGGTTGCCGATGAGTTTTGTCTGGCAGAATTACGTGAAGGTCTGGTCTGTGGTGCCTTTCGCGCAGTTCTTTCTGAATTCCATTTTTGTGAGCCTGTGCATCACGTTCGGGCAGGTCGCGACAAGTTCGATGGCGGCGTACGCGTTCGCGCGGCTGAATTTTCCAGGACGCGACAAGCTTTTTTTCGGCTATCTCGCGACCATGATGATCCCGGGAGCGGTGACCATGATCCCAGTGTTCATCCTGCTCCGGCATTTCGGCTGGATCGATACCTATAAGGCGCTGATTCTTCCGGGGATCTTTTCAGCCTACGGGACTTTTATGCTGCGCCAGTTTTTTTTGACGCTGCCCAAGGACCTGGAAGACGCCGCGAAGATCGACGGCTGTTCCTATGTCCGGATCTTCTGGCATATTATTCTACCGCTTTCGAAACCGGCGCTTGCGACGCTCACGACCTTTACGTTCATGGGGGCGTGGATGAACCTGATGTGGCCCCTGATCGTGGTGAACACGCACACGAAATACACACTGCCGGTCGGTTTGGCTTATTTTCAGGGCGTGCACGGGACGGACTGGACGCTTCTGATGGCCGCGTCGATGATGATGATTCTGCCGATCCTCATCGTCTTTTTGTTCAACCAGAGGTTCTTTGTCGAGGGTATCAAATTGACCGGGATCAAGGGGTAAAGACCGTGGACGCCATCGTTTTAGCCGCCGGAAAAGGGACTCGGATGTGTTCTCCGTTGCCAAAAGTCCTTCATCCTGTCTTTGGGAAACCAGTGCTCGGGTATGTGCTTGAGGTGCTGGCCGGGGCCGGCATCAAGAGGCCTTATGTCGTGGTCGGCTATCAGGCCGAGGCCGTGCGTTCTTTTTTGAAACCCTACGGCGCCGTTCCGGTGCTCCAGCGCGAGCAAAAGGGAACGGGACACGCGGTGATGATGGCGCGTTCAGCGATCAAGAACGCGCCGGGAACCATCCTGATCTGGCCGGGCGATATGCCGCTCGTAAAGCCTGAAACGCTCGATCGGTTTTTCGAGGTCCATAAAAAATCGCGGGCGCATGTCAGCGTGTTATCCTGTGACAGGACCGATCCCGCGGGGTACGGAAGGATCGTCCGGGAAGAAGGCCATTTCGCGGCGATCCGTGAAGAGCTGGACGCGACGCCGGAAGAGCGCCGGATCCGGGAAGTGAACACGGGTCTTTATCTTTTTGATAAAAAAGTCCTTCTCGAAGCCCTTGAGAAGATCGGGCAAAACAATCAAAAGGGCGAATATTATCTGACCGATACCGTCGAGATCCTCCGGCGTGAGGGGTATTGCGTGGAGGCCTTTTGTTTGGCAAACGAGGAAGAAGGGCAGGGGATCAATTCCCAGAAAGACCTGGCGGCCGTGACACAGAAGATCAACGAGCGGGAGATCGCGAAGCATCAGGAGCGCGGGGTGACGTTCATGTCGCCGGAACAGACCTTTGTGGCGCCCGGGGTCAAGATCGGCCGGGGGACGACGGTCTATCCCTGGTGTTTCATCGAGACCGGGGTGACGATCGGCTCCGGTTGCGAGGTCGGGCCGTTCGCGAAATTGCGCCGCGGCACGGTGGTCGGGGACGGATCGGTCATCGGGAGTTTTGTGGAAGTGAACCGAAGCCGTCTCGGGAAAAAAGTTTTGGCCAAGCATCTGGCTTATTTGGGGGACGCGGTGATCGGAGACGGCTCGAATGTCGGGGCCGGGACCATCACGGCGAATTTTGACGGAAAGAAAAAGCATCAAACCACGATCGGCAAGAATGTGATGATCGGTTCCAATACTGTTTTTGTGGCGCCTGTCCGGATCCCGGATGGAGCGAAGACCGGCGCGGGGTCGGTGGTGATCCCGAAGACAAAAATTAAAAAAGGCGAGGTGGTCGTCGGTGTTCCCGCGCGGCCTCTCTCAAAGAAAAAAAGGTAGGGTGTCCTTATGAAGAAGGTTCGGAAAAAGAATAACGGTACTATGGTCCTTTTAACGGGCACCTCCCATCCGGAGCTTGCCAAGGAGATCGCCAAGAAGCTCGGCATTCCTCTCGGGGATGTTCTGCTGGGACGTTTTCCCGAGGGAGAGATCCAGCTTCAGATCCGCGACAATATCCGCGGGAAGGACGTTTTTATCGTCCAGCCGACCTGCACGCCGCCCAACGAAAGTCTGATGGAGCTTTTGATCCTGATCGACGCCGCGCGCCGGGCTTCGGCCAAGCGCATCACGGCGGTGCTCCCGTTCTTCGGCTATGCCCGGCAGGACCGCAAAGACCGGCCGCGCGTGCCGATCACGGCGAAGCTTGTGGCGAACCTGATCGTGAGCGCCGGCGCGAATCGCGTGCTGACGATGGACCTGCATGCCGGCCAGATCCAGGGATTCTTTGATATTCCGGTGGACCATCTTTATTCGATCAATGTGATCGGAACTTATTTCAAGAAGAAAAGGGTGAAGAATCTCGTGGTGGTTTCACCCGACGTGGGCGGGATCAAGATGGCCCGCGGGTATGCCAAGCTTTTTAACTGCGATCTCGCGATCGTGGATAAACGCCGCGAAAGCGCTTCCCAGACGCAGGTCATGCATATCATCGGCTTCGTGACCGGGAAGAACGTGGTCATCATCGACGACATGATCTCGACCGGGGGTTCGCTGGTCGAAGCCGCCAAGGCCCTCAAGCAGAGCGGCGCGAAGGACATTTACGCTTGTATCGTCCACCCCGTACTCGCCGGAAAAGCCATTGAGAGGATCAAAGGCTCCGTCATTAAGGAGCTCATCGTCACGAACAGCATTCCCATCGGCGCGGAAAAAAAGATCTCGAATATCACGCAACTTTCGATCGCTTCTCTCTTGGCGGATGCCATCCACCGGATCCATTATAACGAATCGATCAGCACTCTTTTTTCAAGCTCGGGCGTTGAGGCCTAGTTCCGGATCATATTAAAATTTAGGGGTACGCGGTACGGTACTGTTAACCCTTAAAATCAAATAGAGAACAGTACTAAAACCGATCAAGAGGGAAGTCGCTTCCGTCTTTATCAATTAAACACCAGGAGGAATCACCCATGAAGACTTTTGAACTGCAAGCCAAGCAACGCACTCCGGATGGGACCCGCAAAGCGCGCGGGGTCCGTCGCAAAGAGCTGTTTCCCGCCGTGGTCTACGGGCACGGGATGAAACCGCTCGCGATCGAGGTACCGGATCGCGCTTTTCTCAATGCCATTCACACCAAGGCCGGCGCGAACGTGCTGATCACGCTCCAGGTGGAAGGCGTTCAGCTCAAAGAATCGACCTGCCGCATCAAGGCCATCCAGCACAATCCCGTGACGGACAAGATCGATCACATCGATTTTATGGTGATCTCGCTTACCGAGAAGATCACGGTCAAAGTGCCGGTGCAGCTTGTTCACACCGAAGAGGCGCCTGGCATCAAGGAAGGCGGATCCCTTGATCTTGTGCATCGCGAGGTGGAGGTGGAGTGCTTGCCGACCGAGATCCCCGAGAAGATCACGATCGATATGATTGCCATGAAGATCAATGACACCGTGCACGTCAAGGAATTGACGCTGCCCCAGGGGGTCAAGTGCTTGCTTCCAGCCGACGAAGTGGTTCTCGCGATCCATACGCCGCGCGAAGAGGAAGTGAAGCCCGCGGAAGAAGGCGTTGCCGAGCCCGAAGTCATGGAAAAGGGTAAGAAAGAGAAGGAAGGCGAAGAGGGCGCGCCCGCGAAAGCCGCACCTGCCGCAGGGAAGCCGGCCGCAGGAAAGCCTGCCGCTGCTGCAGCTCCCGCCAAAGAAGGAAAGTAATGTTGCAACTCCCGGGAGACGCGCAGGCGTCCCCGGGAGTTTCCTGAGGTTTCTGATGAAACTCATCGTGGGGCTTGGAAATCCTGGAGAGGTGTATGCCAGGACGCGTCATAATATCGGCCGCCGCCTTATGGAGTTCATTGCTTCGAAAGAGAAGGTCCGGTTTACCTCCAAGAAATCCCAGCATGCGGCGTTGGCCGCAGTCTCCTGGGAGGGCGAGTCTGTTTCCCTGGCGCACACGCTCACCTATATGAATCTTTCGGGGGAGGCGGTCGCCGCGCTTGTGAAATACTGGAAGATCGATGTGGCCCGGGATCTTTTGATCGTGGTCGATGATGTCGCTCTGCCGTTCGGGAAACTCCGGTTGCGCGGCGAAGGAAGCTCCGGGGGTCACAACGGTTTAGCTTCGATCGAAACTTTTTTAGGGACCCGCGCTTATCCGAGGCTTCGGATCGGGATCGGTTCTTCCCTTCAGGGAAGTGCTGCTTCCGGACCCGCGGAGGAACCGCTCCGGGATTACGTTCTTTCTCCGTTCCGGTCGGCAGAAGAAAAACGCATGAAAGAACTTCTCGAGTGCGGGGAGGCGGCCTGTCGCGCTTGGATTTTTGAGCCCCTCTCCAAGGTCATGAGCCGGGTCAATACGGCCGGATTTTGAGGGAAGAAAGATTCCGCAACTTTTTCTTGCCTCGGTCGCGTTTTTACTCTGACGGAGACGGGGATCGGGACGACCCGGACGTCCGGCCAGGGCTTTTTATTAAAGGAGAATCAGGGTTGCGGAACCGGGATGTTTGTGTTACATTGTGTCTCCTTTTAGCCTTTCGGGAGGCTTAAAAACTTCATAACTGCTTCTGTAGCTTCTATTTATGAAACTTACGGAAAGAGTTATCATTTTAATCTAGCGCTGCGTCGCTTTTATTTTTAAGGGCTCGCAGTGCTTGTACCGTTTTCCGTATGGAAATTTGTATGGAAAACAGTACAAGACGTCAAGGGAGTGTGTGATGAAAAAATACGAAGGTTTGTTCATTTTTTCGCCGGAGCTTACTGGGGAAGGATTCAAGGATCCCGCCGCGGAGGTCCTCAAATGGATCGAAAAATACCAGGGAAAAGTGATCCAGAAAACGGATCTCGGGAAAAAACCCCTCGGGCATATGATCCGCAAATACAAAGACGGAAGAATGTTCCTTTTTGATTTTGAAATGGATGCCTCCCGCATGCAGGATTTCCGCAAGGAGCTGGAGCTTCAGGAAAATCTTTTGAAATACATGGTGAGCATCCCCGCGAAGAAGCCGGCGTTACCGCCTCTTCCGGCCGCTCCCGTGGCTGCCGCCGTAACACCCAAAG
>Ga0118677_10006175_pt1 | contig 20470 bp, 17 predicted proteins | sample AliMusrvi5mmetaG_FD_86154 | JGI IMG/M metagenome (GOLD analysis project Ga0118677, IMG submission 86154)
ACTTATCATCAAGATAATTTATCAATATAATTGATGAGCTTGCAGCCTGTGAAATGGATGAAGATTAAAAGATAAATCGTTTAATCTTGGGAAGGATGAACAACTTATGTTAGTAACCGCCAAAACACTGAGGGGATACAAACTGCACTGCACGGACGGAGAAATCGGAACCGTCACAGAATTCGTCTTTGACGACCGCGACTGGACAATTCGGTATTTTGTCATTGAAACGGGAACCTGGCTGATGGACAGACAGGTGCTGATATCCCTGCAATCGCTGACTGAGGTGGATGAAAAAACAAAGTATTTCACCGCTAACCTGACTAAAAAACAAATTGAGGAAAGCCCGCCTCTCTACAAGGCAGACCCTATTTCGCGGCAATTTGAAACCAAATACCACCAATTCTACGGCATACCGTCCTACTGGAACGGGCCCAACCTTTATTTCACCCCCAACATGATGAATGACAGCGCAGTCTATAAAGAAATTACCCAGGGCGACAGGGGCTTGGAAGCCGATATGCGCAGCACCGATAATGTGAACGGCCGCAGGGTTCACGCTACGGACGGCGAAATCGGCCATATCGTTGACTTCATCATTGACGACGAGGCAAATGTAATCCGTTATCTGGTTGTTAATATACACAACTGGCTGCCCGGGAAAAAGGTTTTGATTGCTCCGGAATGGATTGAACGCATCGGCTGGGATGATTCCACGGTATTTTTCAATGTACTCCGCGAAAAAATCAAGCAGGCGCCGGAATACACGGATGCGTGTGAGCTGAACCGGGATTATGAGAAAGAGCTGCATAAACATTACGACCGCGAGGGTTACTGGAACGATAAAGCGGCTGAAGCGGATAAAAAGTAAAACAAGAAACCTGTTTCCCGGTATATGAGAGACAGGTTTTTTATTTGCGAAAACTTCATCTGCGCCTTTCCGGCTGACCGTTCCAAAATTTATTGACACTTGAATTCTGTTCGGGTATACTGGTTACAAATATTTAACCGGATACAGCAGCCAAAAGCAACGCTTATGCTCATTTTTTAAGGAAGAACAGCTTTATTAAACGTTGGAAAGGGATGGCAAACATATGTTGGTAACCGCCAAAGCGCTGAAGGGGTACAAACTGCACTGCACGGACGGAGAAATCGGAACGGTCACGGAATTTATCTTTGACGACCGGGACTGGACGATTCGTTACCTGGCCATTGAAACGGGAACCTGGCTGGTGGACAGGCAGGTGCTGATATCCCTGCAGTCGCTTGCAGGAGTGGATGAAAAAGCAAAATATTTCAGTGTGAACCTGACAAAACAGCAAATTGAGGACAGCCCTCCGCTCTTTAAGGAAGTGCCTGTTTCGCGGCAATATGAGGACCAATACCATACATACTACAAACTGCCGGCTTATTGGAACACAACGAACACCTGGCTGCCCATCCCGGATATGATGGGTAACAGCGCAGTTGCTAAAGAAGCTGCCCGGGGTGATAAGGACTTGGAGCCCGACTTGCACAGCACCGATAATGTGCGCGGCCGCGGGGTCCACGCGACAGACGGCGAAATCGGCCACATCGTTGACTTCATCATTGACGACGAGGCATGGGTAATCCGTTATCTGGTCGTTACTATTCATAACTGGCTGCCCGGGAAAAAGGTTCTGATTTCTCCTGCATGGATTGACCATATTTTTTGGGATGAGTCTCCGGTTTCTGTCAATGTACTCCGCGAAAAAATCAAGAAGTCTCCGGAATATTCTGATACATGCGAGCTGAACCGGGATTACGAGAAAGAACTGCACGCGCACTACGACCGTGAGTGTTACTGGGACGATAAAGCGGCTGACACGGATAAAAAATAGTTTATATTTATAGTAAGAAGCCTGTTTCTCCGATTTGAGAAACAGGCTTCTTTATTGTTACGGATTACTTCAGAAAGACTTCTTTTCCGTTGGCCCTAAGAGATTTATCGGCGGCATCCAAAACCCGAATGACAGCAAGGCCGAAATCACCGCCGGATTCGGGGCAGTCATGCTCCTCAATGCAGCGGAGAAATTCCGCGCATACATTCTTCAGTGCGTTGCAGGTGTCCGGTTCGGGTGTTCGGACATTGCCGCTGCTGCAAACCACAAAGGGCAGCACTGCGCTTGGCTTCTGTTTCATCTCGTAATTCACTTCGTAGACACGGAGTTTTTCCGAAGTTTCGGCATCGTCAAACAAAGCGACACCTTTATCGCCGCCGAGCAAAACGGTTCGGTCTTTTATCGGCGAACTCCAGGAAACATTGATATGCGCGATGAAATCGTCCTCATAAAATAATGTAATAAACGCGATATTTTCCTGCTGGTTTTCAAAATGAGCCTTACCCGTGGCGGCAACACTCACCGGGTCTTTTCCCAAAATATATTGGATGATGGAGATATCATGGGATGCCAAATCCCACATAACATTGACATCCGGGCGGAAGAGGCCGAGATTGATGCGGGTCGCGTCAAAATACTGAAGCTTTCCGAGTTCACCGGAATCGGCAATTTTTTTTAATTCCCGAACCGAGTCTTTATACAAAAAGTGATGGTCAACCATGAGGACAAGTCCGCTTTTCTCTGCAAGCTCAAGCAGTTCGAGTGCTGTTTCGACAGAATCCGTCATCGGTTTCTCGATGAGCACATGCTTGCCGGCCAGCAGCGCCTTTTTGGCCGTTTCGTAATGAAGGTTTGCCGGCAAGGTTATCACCACAGCGTCTATCTCGCCGTCATTGAAGACATCGTCCATATCCTTTGACGTGATAACATCCGGGTAAAGCGCCTGCGCCGCTTCAAGCTTCGGCGTGTTCCTGTCGACAATCCGCTTAATCCTGCAATCAAGGGTCGCGAAATTTTTCACGAGAATGGGGCTCCAGTAACCGTAGCCTAAAACACCGACCGTTGTCATGTCTTCTCCTCATTTCGATTTTTAATTATGTCAAGCTTCCTAGAAAATTCGGGTTTTTCACCGGTGCGCGTATTCAGCCGAATAATCCAGATACTTCTTAATCCCCTCGGCCGGCACATTCCACGGGATATGGTTGCCGATGCACATCATATATCCTCCGGTCAGTTTTGAGGTTTCCACCATGCTCAGCACCATGCCTTTGATGGCCTTGTCATCGCAGCTGCTCAAAATCCGGTTATCGCCTTCACCCGCCAGAAAACAGTCTTTGTGCTTTTTTGCGATTGTTTTATAATCCGTATACGGTTCGGAAATGATCCCGCGCGCCCCGCACGCAAACACATCGTCGGCATAGGCGTCCATGCAGCCGTCCGCCATAAAAATAATTTCCTTGCCGGCCGCTTTCAGTATCCCCCAGAATTCCTCATAACGCGGGAAGATGTAGCGGTGCATCCATTTGGGCGAGCAGACCGGCCCGCGGGTTGTGACAATATCGTCATGGCAGAGAACGAAGTTGACCGGCAGGCGCGCGTAGGCGTGGAAAACGCGGCGGTTTATCTCGGCGAACTCGTCCATGATTCCCGCGAACCGCTCGTCCAGGCAGCACTGCAGAAACAAGTCCCAGCCGAAGGTCAGCAGCGGCCACATGAACATCGTATTGTAAAACCCGGCCATGGACGTTGAGCCTTCTTCTCCTCTGTGCGGCGCGCCGGGGGAATCGTCCCCGCCGTGATACTCGAATATCTTTTCCTCACTGCTGAAGTCCCAGTTCTCCACCACATGCGGCCATTTGACAAAATCGGCAGCGTGCGCCAGCGGGCTGAAGGCAAACACATCCTCCTCGGTTTTGAAAAACGCCTCGCCGTGCTCCCAGGTGGAACTCTCGCCGTCGCCCCAGCGGACGGTATGCTTTTCGCTGTCCGAGCTTGCGCTGTCGCCGCTGAACTTCGGTTTTGTCTTCGGTTTATCCGAACCGGGCACGCCCAGCCCAAGCTGCGGGTAAAGTCCGCGCATTTTAAGCCGGCACAGCCGCGGGTGCTCGTAATAGTCAATGCCCGTGAGCGCGGTTTCAGCGTCCGGATTGGACCAGTGCTCCCAGTGCGGTATGTTTTTGGGCGCAAGCCCCATATAAGCCATATATTTATCGTCGTAATGCATAGTAACTCAGCCTTTCATCCTTAAAAATCTGCGCGGTTTGTGCTTAATTGAATTTTACTCTATCGGCGGCAAACCGTCAATGATATTTATCTCAAAGACTTTAAATTTTGCATTGATATTCTTTTGCCGGTTTGGTATAATTCGAATGATATAGAACGAAAAATTAATACAAAAGGGAGATTTGTATCATGGCTGAAACAAGAAAAATCGGGTACTGCGTTACCGGGCTCGGCGTCGGCTTCACTCATGCGAGAGCGGCGTTCAATTCGAAAAACGGCAAACTGATTGCGGTCTGCGACCTTTTGCCCGAAAAGCTTGAAAAAGCGAAGGCTGAATTCGGCGATATTCTCACCTACACGGATTTCGGCGAAATGCTCAAGAATCCGGATATAGAAATCGTCAGCATCTGCCTGCCGAGTGCCATGCACGCCGAATTCGCCGTGCGCGCGCTGGAAGCCGGCAAAAATGTGCTTGTTGAAAAGCCGGTTGATATCACAGCCGAGGCAGCGGAAAAACTTGAAGCGGCGCGCGTCAAAACCGGGCTCAAAGCGGGCGTCATCCATCAAAACCGCTTCAACGCCTGCATGGCTCCGATGAAGGAAGCGATTGACAGCGGCAGGCTGGGCAGAATATGCCTCGGAACCTTCGCCGTGAAGTGGTACCGCACGCAAAGCTATTACGATAACGGCGGCTGGCGCGGCACATGGGGCATGGACGGCGGCGGCTCTCTGATGAACCAGGCTATCCACACCGTTGACCTTATGCAGTGGCTGATGGGCGACGTTGAAAGCGTCACCTCGAACATGGGTATTTTCAACCACGAAATCGAAACAGAAGATATGACTGCCTCTCTTGTCAAGTTCAAAAGCGGCGCTTCCGCGACTTTTGTGAGCACAACCTGCGCTTACCCGGGGCTCAGCACCGATATTCAGGTTTACGGCAGCAAAGGTTCCATCGAGGTGGACGGCGACCGGCTTAAATTGTGGCGCATCGAAGGCGAAGACGAGGACGAAGGCAAGAGCATGCTGGACCTTTACGGCGATGGCAACGGCAACGCCACCTCCCTTGACCCGACGCTTGTTGTCGGCCACGCGACGCAGATTGAAGACATTATCGACGCTGTATTGTTTGACCGCGACCCGCTGATTGTCCCGACCGACGCCATTAAATCCGTTAAAATAGCGAACGCGATTTATGAATCCGCCCGCACAGGCAAAACAGTTTATATCAAATAACTGCATAAAAACGGCAGCCTGCAGGGTGAGCAATCATCCTGCAGGCTGTTTTTATCTATATAAACGCGCGTTCCTGCTGTGTATCAGAGCAGAACGGCAAACGGCTGTTCCAAATCCAATTCCCACCTGCCGGTATCCTTGTTCTTCACCCAGTAACGCACTGCGGGGTTTCCGGCGTTTTTCGTGTAGATGGATGTTTCCTCCAAAAGTTCGTCTTTGTTTTTCACCATGATATCCGTCATTTGCTTGTGAAGGCGGTTCTTTATCTCCGCGTATTCCGGCTTCTCCGCCAGGTTTTCCTGCTCGGCGGGGTCGTTTACAATGTCGTAAAGCTCCTCTTCCGGGCGGATACGGTCAGCAAACCGCTGTATGTATTCCCCCGCGCCGACTTCTTCGATATAGCTCTTCACCGCGGGTATCGGCCAGCCTGGGCGGTAATTTTTAATGTATTTGAACTGCTTGGTGCGGATACCGCGTACAGGCTCGTTGGGGTTGTCCCATCCTTTTTCCAAAAAGACAAAGCCGCGCGCATCCCCGCCGGTTTCGATGGCGCTGATTTGGCTCACACCGTCCAAATCGTCCGGCGAGGTGATGCCGGTGATTTCGCATAGCGTCGGCAAAATGTCGCAGTGGGACGAAAGTCCCGTGACAACACCCGGTGAAAGCCACGATTGTCCCCATAGAATTAAAGGCGTATTAACACCGGAATCGTAAATTGTCTGCTTTCCCCGCGGGAAATCGATGCCGTGGTCAACGGTGAAAATGACCAGCGTATCGTCCTGCTTCCCGCTCCGGCGGACAGCGTCAAGGATTTGGCCGACTGCCCTGTCGCCTTCCGCAACGTGTTTGCAGAACCTCGCAAACTGCCTGCGGGACGGGTATGTGTCCGGAAAGTCCGGCATTTTTTCCGGGAATACCACCTTTTCAATATCCCCGTCCGTCACTTCCCGCCAATACTCCGCGTGCGCCTCCTGAAGATTCGCGCAGATAAAGAAGGGTACGTCCGCTTCGGGGCTTTGCAGAAAACCACAGATTTTGTCGGCTATCCACGCGCCGCTTCCCGAATCCGGCCAATGTTCCGAAAAGCCCACGATGTCGCGCCCGATGTCATCGCCCTTGTAACCGAAACGCGGGTCCCGCTTGTAGCTGTTATGCTCCTTTTCGCCGCAGAGGATTGTGCGGTAACCCGCTTTCCCCAAAAGCTTCGGGATGGTGTTTTCGCCGGGATCGCAAAAATAGAGATGGGTGTGGTGCACATATTTGCCCGTCAGAATACCGAGGCGGCTCGGCATGCAGACGCTTGCAACGGAAAAATGTTCCGCGAAGCGGACGCCCTCTGCCGCCATTTTGTCGATGTTGGGGGTGAAATTGCCTGCCGCGCCATAGCAGCCGAACTGCCTGCCGGCGTCGTTCAGGGTGATTTCAATAATCCTGCCCGGCTTTTTGATCTGCATGTTCACACCCCCTTCTTCAACGCTTCAAATAGGTAACTTCTTTATATGTAGTTGATTTCCAAAGTGCCAAGGCTGACATTCCCGCTGAGGGTAAGCTTCGGCGCGGTGTCCGGCGCTTTGAAAAACCGGTTATTGTTTTTTACTTCCCCAAGGCTTGGATGAATATTGTCTACCACATGCCAGGTCCGCGGAATATACAGCTTCATTGTGCCTAAGCTGCAGTCAACAAAAACTTCCGCGCCTTGGGGGCTGAGCTGCACATGGTCAAAATACACGTCCAATTCGCCGAGAGAAACAATAAAGTGCCCCCCCTGCAGACATTCCGAATGCAGGTATTTGCTGGACGAACCTAATGATACCTTCGCGTAAGGGTTGTTGTCGTCAATGTCCTCAGCCGAACGGACGGTGTGGTCGTGTCCGCCGTATGAAACCGTAACCTTTTTCGGCCTTTTGCGGAAAATCATGCTGCAGCCTGTGCTGAGCAGCACGGCGGAGGCTAAAAGAATCCAATGGTTAATGTGCTTTAAATCAAGCGGTCCGCTGTAAATCATATAGAGAAATGCGACGGGCACAAAAATTCCGAAGTATTCGAGCTTAACCAAACTGTGGATGATGACGGCTGCGAGAAAAACCGTTGCCAAAATACTCCAGATGCCTATGGTTGCAAAAGACACAAACTGGCTGACAATAATAAGGCCTGCCGACAGTAATAAAAAAACTCCCCAAAACAAATTTTTACTTCTCATAATTGCTCCTTTCATTTAAGCGCTGCCGCAGTTCCTGATAAAAGTAACGCGACACATATACGTGTTTATGGCTGTTGATAAAGTTAACGGGGCTCGAGGAGGTGATGTTGCGCGTGATTGAATACACCTGCAGAATGTTTACAATCGTGGATTTTGCGGCGCGCACAAAGTGGCGGGGAAGAATCTGCTCCAGCTCATATAAGCGGTATTTAATCAGATAGGCGTCATCGGCCGTATGTGCGTAAATGCGTTCGCCTTCGGTTTCAAAAAACAATACATCGTCCAGCGGGAAATAGAACTCCTGATTCTTTTTGTAGAAAGTAATATTCGAACCCGCCGAGGACTGTTCCATTGCGTAATTGTGTATTTTTTGTATTGTCTCCGTAACCCTTTTGCAGCGTATAACGATTTCGTCCTCATCCGAATCTTCGGCTATCTCGATGCGAATCTTCACCTGACCACCTCCTCTGCGACTATTATAGCAGGTTTGGAATTTTTTTAAAGGGCTTATTGCCAACAGGATATTTAATCACTGTAACAGGTGAAAAAAGAAGGGTAAGTTGTCTGTTTTCACCAGTAAAATGCATCTTTGCATAAAAAAGGGCGGTTTTGTGATGAATTTTCAATCACAAAACCGTCCCTCGAATTAGGTGTTATGGCGCACTAATTACTCTTCTTGATTATTGGCATGGGCGTACCGGCCAGCTCCCCGATAACGTTAATCAGTTCCGAATTTGTGGGAACCACTATTTTCGCGTTATCTTTCAGGGCTGTTTCCGTTGCCTGCAGTTTTCTTAAAATCTGCGCGTTGCCCTTGAAATATTTTTCGGCCGCTTCGTTGACTAACTGAATGGCCTGCGCTTCGCCCTCGGCTTCGAGGATTTTCGCCTGCCTTATGCCTTCTGCCTTCTTTATTTCCGCTCTCTTGATACCGTCCGCATTTGTCTCCGCCGCGGTCGCGAAGTCAATCGCCGCTATTTTCTCATTTTCAGCCTTGACAACCTTGTTCATCGTTTCCTGAACATCTTTCGGGGGGTCAATTTCCTTTAGTTCCGTTCTGACAATGTCAATACCCCATTTGCTCGTCTCTTCCATCAGCGTATTGTGCAAATCGGTATTAATTCTGCCTCTTTCACTGTTCGCGGACCTTAGTGTCAAGGTTCCGATAATATTTCTGAGTGTGGTTCTGGCAAGATTAATAATCTGGAGTTTATAATTGTTGACATTGTAAACGGAATCTTTCACACTTTTCTCATCCGCTCTTACCTTGAAGTAAATCTGCGCGTCAACGGTTGCATTCAGGTTATCATTGGTAATGATTTCCTGCGGTTCCGCATTAAACATCTGTTCTGTAATATTCACCAGATAAAGTTTCTGTATCTTTGGGATAATCCAGTGGAATCCGGGTTCGGCGTATTTGGTATACTTGCCCAATGTTTCAACAAGTCCCCGGGTGGTAGGCCTGACGATTCTGACACCTGCAAAAAATATGATAATGCCGATTGCTGCGATAACCAGGATAATATAAAATGCGCTCATTTCATTAGCCTCCCTTAGAATAATTTTTATTTTTAATCCTGTTGCGGTTTGATTTCTCAAACTGATATTATTATACACCTAAAATCAAATTTAAGCAAAGATTTATTTTGCATTTGGTAAAAACCTCAAGCACCCTACATAAGGTCAATAATGACCGAAAGCCGCTGATTTCTCAGCGGCTCTGCCCGTCAGCATTGTGACTGCAATTTTTATTTTGTAACTCCGTAGAACTTCAGCAGCGCGGGGTTGATGACCGTATCCGTCAGGTCAAAGCAGTTGCTGTGGGATTTGCCCATGATCATCAGTTCCTGCGCGTTGTCAATAGACGCCGTAATCAGTTTGGAGTGCCAGCGCTTATTCAAATCATACTGGCCGTAAATGTTGAGAACAGGAATTTTTATTGCAGCAAGGTCCCTGAATTTAAGTGTCGGCTGCCCGACCATCATCCCACAGATATCGCGCTGCAAAGCAATCGATTTATCCTGTGTAAAAAATGCCGCTGCGCATAAGTAAGCGTATTCTGCATCTATCCCTAATTGAACACCGTTTTTTGAACCGAAGGTATTGATGTTCGCACCCATTGCTACAAGTTTGCTCACGCGGTCCTGATGTTCAAGGGTGAAAACGATGCCGAGGTTTCCGCCGTCACTGAACCCGAATATTTTCGTTTTAGCGATGTGCAGGCTGTCCAGAAATACAACCAAATCGGCGCTCTCCACCTCAAAAGTCAGTTTGCCGGTGCCTCTGTCTGATTTTCCGGTGCCCCGCGGAGAGATAGTAATCACCTTAAAATGCTTTGCCATCTCCGGCAGAATACTGTTGTCAAAGCTGTGCATATCTCCGCCGTTCGGGGGTAAAAGCAGCAGCGGGTCCCCGTTCATATCGCCGTAAATTCCGTATTCGATTTTTGCGCCGTTGCATTCTATAAAGCCGTACTTCAAAATCTGCGGCACCACGCTGCTATCCGTGCTCACGGCACCGGCATTCAGCCCGAACCCGCAAATACCCAGTGCCATTACGCCCGCCAGTAAACCCGAAATAATCTTTTTTAACTTCATTTTAATTAACTCCTCATCCGCGCTGTCAATATATCAATCTCCTGTGACTGCAATTTTATTTTGTGACTCCGTAGAATTTCAGCAGTGCCGGATTGATGACGGTATCCGTCTGGTCAAAGCATGAACTGTGGCCTCCGCCGACGATCATCAGTTCATGCGCGTCAGTGATTGATGTTGTAATCATCTTGGAGTGCCAGCGTTTAATCATATCATTTTCGCCGTAAATGTTGAGAACCGGAATTTTTATTGCCGCAAGGTCCTTGAATTTAAGGTTCGGCTGCCCGACCATCATCCCCTCGATATCGCGTTTCAAAGCAATCGATTTATCCTGCGTGAAAAACGCCTGCACGCATAGGTAACGGTATTCCGCTTCTATCCCGATCTGGTCAACGGTTTTTGTGCCGAAAGTGTTGATGTTCGCGCCCATGATGACAAGTTTGCTCACGCGGTCCTGATGCTCAAGGGTGAAAACGATGCCGAGGTTGCCGCCGTCACTGAACCCGAAAACCTTTGTTTTAGCGATATGGAGGCTATCCAAAAGAATCACCAAATCGGCGCTCTCCACCTCAAAAGTCAGTTTGCCGGGGCCTCTGTCTGATTTTCCGGTGCCCGGCGGAGAGACGGTAATCACCTTGAAATGTTTTGCCATTTCCGGCAGAATACTGCCGTCAAACCCGTGCATATCCCCGCCGTTTGAGGGTAAAAGCAGCAGCGGGTCCCCGTTCATATCGCCGTATATCCCGTATTCGATTTTCACGCCGTTGCAATCAATAAAGCCGTATTCCGAAAGCTTCGGCATTTCATTGCTCTGAGCATTTAAGGCACCTGCATTAATAATCACTCCACAAGCCCCCACTGTCATTACACCCGCAGTCAAAATCGAAATCACCTTTTTCAAATTCATTTTTATTCAGCTCCTTGCCTATGCTAATATTGGGGTTACCTGTACTATACCATACAGTAAAAAAAGATTCAAGCGCCACCGATCTTAACCCATAAATTTTAAAATAATAATGCTGAAACTTCTATTGCATAAGACTGACATTTATGGAATAATAAGCAAAGAGCATCTGCGTCATATCCGAAACCTGCGGAGAAAATAAACGAAGGATACAGGGCGGCAAGAGTATGAAATCAAGCCTCAACCGTTTAACAGGCAAGGCAAGCTCATCTTTCACGAATTTTAAAAATCATTGGAACATACCGCATGAGGGCGAGTTTCTTTCCAACAAGCAGTTTATCTTTTACTGCTTGGGCGGCATGGGTATCGAATTTTCCGGCACGGCTACGGGGTTGGTGAGTTTCGGGGCTAACTGGTTTGCCGGCAACCTGATGGGCATCGCCGTGAAGGACTTCGTCACCATCGGCATCATCGGCACGCTGGTCGGTTATGCGCTGATATTTATGTCTCCGCTTGGGATGCTGATTTACGAAAACCACGGCAAACTCGCAAAAAAAGAAAAATTGATTATGCACTCCGTGACACTTTCCAAAATCTGTATCGGTTTCGCGTTATACTTTGTGCCGAGCGTACCATTTGAGAGTATTATCCGGGGGTTTCCGCAGATTGTGGCCAACATACTTTTCCTCGGCGGCATATTGGACTATATCAACTGGTTTATCCGCTATAAATTCTGCGCCAAATATGGCCGGATTAAACCGTTTATCATCGCGACGGCGGTTCCGGCGGCGGTGATGGTTTCCATCATCCCCTACCTACCGGTTCAGACTATGGACTATACAGCCAAGCTGGTGATTCTCCACGGTGCGTTTACTTTTTCCGGTTGGTTTTTCGGGAACTACAATAACGCCGGCAGTATGATCAATTTTATGACCCAAAATACCCAGGAACGGCAGCGGCTTCTTTCGTTTTCACCGATTCTCAGGGGGCTTCTCAACAGCATATGCGGCATCGTGCTGCCTATTCTCATAACGAAAACCTCTTTTATGGGGCATAAGTTCGGCGGGTATGAGGATATGTGGGTATATAAGGTTTTCCCGCCGATAGTTGCTTTAATCAGCCTCGTGGGGGTCCTGTTTTTTCTCCCCGTTAAGGAAAACCTGATCGAGCAGAAAATCGACCGGCCAAAGGTGCACTTTTTCCGCGGCGCCAAACAGGTGCTGCAAAACAAATACCTCTGGATTATTAATATCTCCGGCCTTCTCGGCGGCATCGCAGGCATGACAGGCAATCTGGTGCCCTGGTGGCTGATGTATAGCATGCGCCGGCAATGGGCCATGGGTCTTGTGGCCAACTTCATTTATCTGGGTGGCACTTTAGGCACCGTGTTGACCCCCATGATTACAAAGCGTTATAATAAGCGGAACATCTATGTCTGGGGCCGGGTCATCCAAACGATATTTGTTTTCGCTTTCTTCGGGCTTTTCAAACTGAATATGATGTGGATTTATGTTATTTTTTCATTCCTAACCTCCATCTTTTCGGGGCTTGTCGGCAGCATCGGCGGCGGGCTCAACGCCGACGCGCTGGATTATTACCAGTGGAAAAACGGCGAGCGGTGCGATTCCATCTCCGGTGTTTTCGGCTGGTTCACCAGTCCTCTGGGCATGATGATAGCCTTTGCCATCCCTTTGGTTTACCAGAGAGCGGGCTACACGAGCGACTGGGGCGTGCTTTATGACACAGCCGTTTTCAACCAGCTGTTCACCTGGTCCTTCTACATCACGTTTATCGGCACCGTGCTCTCGGTCATTCCCTATTTCTTCTACGACCTGACCACGGATAAGCACCGGAAATGCGTGCAGGAAATCCGGGAAAGGACCGTCCGGGCGGATACCGCCGAAATCGAAAAGCACAGGGAAGCGGGCACCATCCATTTAATCAGCCCGGAACTGCTGACCAGATACGGCTTTGATCCTAAAGGGAACCCGATTGAGGAAACAGCCGGGGAGGTGCTCACCAAATGAAAACATTTAAAAAAGCCGTCAGCTTATGTATTATTTTTACTTTGCTTGCCCTTATCGTATTCACGCTCGGCGGCTGCGATAAAACGGTTGGGAATCTGCAATACAGAGTTACCGCCGGCGGATATATGGTTACGCATTGCGGTGACAAAACCGGCGAAACCGTTGCCGATATCCCGGCGGAAATCGGCGGCAAACCGGTGGTCGAGGTCGATGATTTCGGGATCGTCAACGCAGACCAGATTGTTACCATAAAAATCAGCAAAAACATAAAAACAATCGGCGACTGGGCCTTCACCAACAATCAGAACCTTAAAGAATTTACAGTTGACAAAGAAAATGAATGGTTTGCCGCAGTGGACGGCGTGCTTTATTCAAAGGATATGAAAACGCTCCTGTTCTACCCGCCCGCGAAAGGTGTGACGGGCAAAAAAAATGAATTTATATCTTTTACTATCCCAGCCGGCGTCGAAACCATAAGAAGCAAGGCTTTCTATAAATGCGGCAAGCTGAATGAAATCATTCTTCCGGATAGCATAAAATCCATTGAGGAAAAGGCATTCTGCTATGACGAAACTTTGGTCAATTTCACGCTGTACAACGGCCTGCTTAGAATAGAAAAAGACGCTTTTTCGTTTTGTTCGGCGCTGACTGCGGCCGAAATCCCCTCCACCGTCCAATATATCGGTGACTTTGCTTTTTACAACGACCAAAATATTAAATCCTTTAAAGTGAACAAAACGGAGAAATCCACCGCCGGGTGGGGCAAAAAATGGTTCCCCACGCAGAACAGCGATAATTTGGCGGGCCTGACCATCGAATATTTGAAATAATTTTCAAAAATCGGAGATACACTGAACATCAATAACGCTCCGGGCGGCATCTTTTATATGCTTGACACCGGCAACGGGCAAGAATAGAATGGTTTTGTTAAATATATTATTGAAAGGACTTTGATTAAAAATGTACGAAAACAAAAAAATCATGCTCTTTGACGGCTCAAGCCTTGACGGCTGGGCGAATCGCGACGGCAGCCCGGCGGACTGGATTATTGAAGGCGACATCATGACCGTCAACCACGGCGACATTGTTTCAAAGGTGACCTTCGGCGACGCGCTCGTGCATGTTGAATTCAGAGAACCGGATATGCCGGAAGCAACCGGGCAGGCCAAAGGCAACAGCGGCGTTTATGTACACGGCTGTTATGAAATCCAGGTGCTTGATTCTTACGGTGTCAAAAATCCCAACGAAGGCGACTGTTCGGCGATTTACAGCATGTACGCGCCGCTTATCAACGCCTGCAAACCCGCGATGGAATGGCAGACCTATGACATTCTCATCCGCGCCCCTAAGTTTAATAAACACGGAAAAGTCACCGAAGACGGCATTATCTCCGTTTTCCAGAACGGGCTTCCGGTGCATAACAACGCCGTTCTTCCGCACGCCACTCCCGGCGGTGTGACCAAAAATGTCGTCGCCGAGGGCCCGCTTCTGCTCCAGGACCACGGCAATCCGGTCAGCTTCCGCAATGTCTGGGTTATAAAACTTTAATTAGCATCGCTAAAAACAAAAACACAGGGGATGGCCTGAAGCCGTTCCCTGTAAATTTGTAATGATAATCGGCATAATGCGCCCAAAAGCCGGATATAAGTTTATTGTTTTGTTCACAAAAAGTTAAACGAATAATGTGAATTAATTAATCCTCAACAAGCACGCATGCTGTATAATGATATAGACTCGGAAAATTTGATTAAAGAGGCAACGTATATGTTACAGTTGAAAAAGATTACCAAAACCTATAAAACAGGCGAGATCTCACAGGATGCTTTGAACGAAGTATCCGTCAATTTCAGGGAAAACGAGTTTGTCGCTGTTCTCGGGCAGTCGGGTTCCGGCAAAACAACCCTGCTGAACATTATCGGCGGGCTTGACCGTTATGACAGCGGCGATTTGATTATAAACGAAAAATCAACAAAGGAATACAAGGATGCTGACTGGGATGCTTACCGCAATCATTCAATCGGGTTCGTTTTCCAAAGTTATAACCTCATTCCCCATCAAACGGTTTTGTCAAACGTCGAGCTGGCTCTGACGCTCTCCGGTGTTCCGAAAGCCGAGAGAAGGCAGCGCGCGAAGGATGTGCTGGACAAGGTCGGTCTTAGTGACCAGCTGCATAAAAAACCCAATCAAATGTCCGGCGGGCAGATGCAGCGGGTGGCTATTGCGCGCGCTCTTGTCAACAATCCGGACATTTTGCTTGCGGACGAGCCGACCGGTGCGCTGGACTCCGAGACATCGGTTCAGGTCATTGATCTTTTAAAAGAAATTGCCAAGGACAGGCTTATTATAATGGTTACTCATAACCCGGAAATCGCCGGGCAGTACGCCAACCGCATCATACACCTGAGAGACGGGAAAATAACCGATGACAGCAACCCTTACACGGATGAGATGCTTGCGGCAGATGCCGGTAAAAAAGCTGTTTTGAACGAATCGGGCAAAAAAACAAATAAGAAGGACAAAACATCCATGTCCTACTTAACCGCGCTTTCGCTGTCCCTGAATAATCTGCTGACAAAAAAAGGCAGAACCTTTCTCACATCATTTGCCGGTTCTATCGGCATTATCGGGATAGCCCTTATTCTTTCGCTGTCAACCGGCTTTCAGGCATATATCAATTCTGTCCAGGCGGATACGCTTTCTTCTTATCCGCTTACAATTGACAGCAAAAATATTGATTTAAGTTCTCTTATTTCGGCAAAAAAGGCTGACAGCAAGGTTAAGGTAAGCCATCCGGCCGGCAAGGTTTATTCTGACACGCAGATGGTTGATACAATGAATGCAATCTCCGATCTGTCCTGGAACAATAACCTGAAAGACTTTAAAACGTACCTGGATGCCAATGGCAGCAAGCTGCAAAACGATGTAAACGCTGTTAAATTCAGCTATGGTGTGAAGATAAACATTTACGACAAAGACACTTCCAAAGGCCCGCGCCAATTAAATCCGAGTCCGCTCTCCGGCGGCGATTCAGGTTCCTCGATGCTGCCGTCCTCAATGTCGCAGTCGTATGACAAGTGGAATGAACTTATTGACAACAGCAAACTGCTTAGTTCCCAGTATGATGTGCTGGCCGGGAACTGGCCCCGCGCCTATAACGAAGTTGTTTTGATTGTTGATTCCAACAACGAAGTTGATGAGTACACTTGGCAGGCGCTCGGCGTCAAAAACGCCATGGATTATGCCAAAGCTATGCAAAGCGGCGAAGGCTATAAGGCAACAAAAGTGGCGCTGACCTATAACCAAATCCTTGCACTGAACTTCCGGCTTGTTCTTCCGTCCGGCTATTACAGCCTTAACCAAAAAAGCGGGAAATGGATTGACATGAGCGGCGATAAGAACTATGTCAATAATCTTGTCGCAAGCGGCACGGAGATTAAGGTTGTCGGTATTGTCCGGCCGAATGCGCAGTCCGTTGCCACATCTTCTTCAGGCAGCTCGATTGGTTACCTTAAATCACTCACCCAATATGTTATTGACCAAACAAACAAAAGCCAAATCGTCAAGCAGCAGCTTAAAAATCCCGCTGTGGATGTTTTTACCGGCCTGCCGTTTAAAGTAATACCAAAAGCAAAAACGGATACCTCAACGACAACTACAGAGGAAAATACCACGCTGCCGGCGGAATCGACAACAGCCGCTTCCAACACAAGCAAAACATTCAGCACGCCCGACGCAGTCAATCTTCAGTTAAACGGCAATTCCCCTTCCGCCTCATTCATGGCATCCACAACCACAGCCGCCCCTGCAACCGTAACCAAAGCACAGGTTTACACTTATATAAGAGCGCACTTTTCCGGAGCGGAACAGAAAAATATGCTTAATATGCTCGACCTTATCTTTAAAAACACGCTTACGCCGAGCGAGACACAGCAACTCATTGTTTATCTTGACGAAATGCTTGCAAAACAGCCAATCCCGGATATGACAGGCCAACTAATATATTTAAACTTTATTTTTATGAAGACCGAGACGCAAAAGCTTCAGATGCTCACACAATTCATGGAAGCCGGCACAAAACCGGTGGAAACCACCGTCCCAAATACAAAACCCGGCACAACAAATTCAACAAAAACGACAAACCCGCAGGAGCCGACCACCAAAGCACCTGTGGTAGTACCTGTCCCGACGGTTTCCGATTCAACACTGCAGGATAACCTTTCACTTCTTGGTGTCGCCGACTTGGCAAACCCATCCTCGATTGATATATATCCGAAGAGCTTCGCGGCCAAGGACCATATCACGCAGTTTATAACGGACTATAACACTAAAATGACATCGGCGGGCAAACCTGACAATGTGATTAAATACACCGATTATATCGGGCTTATCATGTCTTCCGTCACCAAAATTGTCAACATTGTCTCCTATGTACTCATAGCGTTTGTTTCAATCTCCCTAGTTGTCTCGTCCATCATGATCGGGATTATCACCTATATCTCCGTGCTCGAGCGCACGAAGGAAATCGGCATACTCCGCTCAATCGGCGCTTCAAAGAGGGATATCTCCAGGGTGTTCAACGCGGAAACGCTTATTGTCGGCTTTGCGGCAGGCATATTGGGCATTGCCTCAACGCTGCTGCTGTGCATACCAATCAATATAATTATCGGGAAGCTTACGGATATCACAGGCGTTGCGAAACTGCCGTTGGCCGGAGGCCTTGCGCTCATCGCGATAAGCGTGGTTCTCACAACAATTGCCGGGCTTATCCCGTCAAAAATGGCGGCTCGGAAAGACCCCGTTATCGCGCTCAGAACCGAATAAAAGAAAGGCATTTGCCTGCGAAAAAGCCCGTTCGTAATTGAACGGGCTTTTTATCTGTAAATATATTAGTCTATAAATGAAGTGCCACGCTGTGACATTAAGTATCTCGCTTTGCTCAAAATGAAGTGTTGCAATACTGCAACATGATGCGAAGTTTGTTAATGTGTCCGCAGACATACTTCATAAGCGAAGCGTCTTCATGCGCGCAGCGCACTTCATTTGCTGTTAAACAAACTTCATTGCTCTGCAAGCAGAGCAAGTACCCAATCCTGAAACGCGTTGACTCTCGGCGATACCCAGGTGCCGTCCGCGTCAGGGGTAATGATACCCAAATCCGTTTCCTCCCCCGTGACGGGATTGAAATATTCCGCATGGTAGGTGACATCTTTTTCAAGGTGATAAATAGTGTCGCTGTTCCAGAAATATCCGCCCAAAAATGGCTTAAAGAATATTCTTACCTTGCCTGGAATGCCGGCGGCAAATCCGCCCGAGAGCGACTCCCCGTCGTTATGCCTGTCTAACCATTCCGGATGCTTTTCAAACTTCTGCCACTGGAATTTCGTCCAGAACTTTTTGGCGATGCCGACCTGGAAGGAACCCGGCAACTTATAAGCCTCATCCCACGGTGTGCTGCCCCAATGGGCCCCGTGGGGAGATACGCCGTATGGTTTTTCAACGGTGTTGAGCTGCCAAATACCGTTCGCGCCGTAGGTATGCCCGCAGGCGCCCAGCATCACATTCGACCAGAACAAATACCGCTGCACATCATGATAGCTGGAGCTGCAGATACCCTCATAGCAAACCTCGGAGTCGATAACCGGCAGCTTCTTTCTTTCAATCGCTTCTGTCATCTGCCTGATGGTCGGCACAAGGCTTGAATAAGAACCGTGCCCCGTCTGCAGCATATCCAGCCCCAGCAAAGTTTCATCGTCTATCTGTTCATGGCCGTTGCTGGTTGGATGAACCGTTACCAGCCTGTCGAACGGATCATTTGCATGCACAAACAGCGCAATATCGTTCCAGTCTTTCCGGGAGTTCTTCAGGTGCTCCTCTCTCGGTACGGAGGCGTCGTCATAAAAGGTCATATTTGCTTCGCCGGCCAGGCACCAGACCACGGGATACGCGCCCCAGCGGGCGATGATGTTTTTCCAGTGGCGCTTGATGGTTTCTTTCCCCGCGAACTTCATAAAAAAGCCCCAGCAGCCCACCACGCAGGGAACGAGTCCGTTTCCTGCCAAGTGCTCTATTTTCTTATCGGCAGCGTCAAAATACGCCGGATTGATTGCTTTGAATGCAGGGTCCCACGGGAATCCGGCTTCGTTCGCGCCGCGCTCGTCGAAGGGCTCCATATCCGGGTACAATCCCGCGATAATCTGAATAACGCTGAACCCTTTTTCAACACGGTCCGCTGTCAGAGTGCGAAACCCCTCCGGCCAGGAAAGGCGGGTGGTGAAACCCATCCACCAGGTATCGCCTAACCAAAAGAAGGGAGTTCCGTCTCTGTGGGTCAAATAAAGGTCATTCCCTCTGCGCACCGGCGCGCCGTGCAGGTAAAGAGGATTCGTGCCCTCATAAGGTATTATCTCGATTTCTCCGGCAATCCCGTGCAGCTCCGTATTCTCCGCGTCGCTGCAATGTGTAACATAGCGATGCTCACCTACTTTATCGGAGGCGTAGCGGAATTTCCATATGCTGCCGCCGGCCCAATAAGCGGGGACACGGCGGGCGACGCCATCCGGGTCCGTTACCATAGCGTCAACGGACACCGTGTTAAACGGATCATCATAGGTTTTTGCGGATTCGAGGGTAATTTCAATGACTTTGTTTTGCTCAGTTTTCATGGTGATGCACTCCTCATATTTTTCTAAAAGGGTGGTTTTGAATATTCCCAACCAAGAACTCCCCATAATGGCCATTCTTTCTTGTTAGGCACTCACCGCAGGCAGGACACTCAAATGTCTCATTTTTATCTTATTTTAATATCGTGATTTTAATTCCATTGTAAATTCAAACTCAGCGCAGCCCTTTTGAGAGCAACGCAAAATTATTTTAATATATTTTATTAATCATTCAATAACAGTTTAGCTAAACTGCCGGTTTTGAACTAAACTACTGTTTTTGGCCACAACTCGGGCAAAATCCTGAACCTTCCGTTATTGCTGCACCGCAGCTTGAGCAGAATTTGCTGTTGGTCATTGGCTGTGCATCCTGTTGGGGCTCAACTGCTTTAATATTTCTGATTTCTTCCTTAATGGATTCAATTTTTGCAAAGCTATCTGAAATTTGAACACAAATTGCTGCAAATTGATCTTCCGGGCGGACTGCAGCCGCATCAACAGCTTTTTTCTCAACACCCTTACCGGAATTGTTATAATATGCTTGACCAAGCTGCAAATAGAGCGCGTCAATATTTTTTTCTTCGCTTGAAATCTGAGAATTTAGTTTTGCGACCTCAGCCATTTCTTTTGTTTTCTTGACTGCATCCTGACTTGTTTGGGAAATCTTCTTTCCAATATCATCAAAAAATGCCATAGTATTTCCTCCTTATAATTCCATGTTTTCCCCGGCAGTTTAGTGATTTATAAATTATACCACTTTTTAAC
>Ga0118677_10005985_pt2 | contig 20469 bp, 20 predicted proteins | sample AliMusrvi5mmetaG_FD_86154 | JGI IMG/M metagenome (GOLD analysis project Ga0118677, IMG submission 86154)
CATAACTTACCACGCTTGTCTGGGAAAGTGAACCCCCGGGCTTGGGGGCGCTGTCACGACGCTTGTCAGGAGGCTGGGGCGTCGGTTAAGAAGTGGGTGTGAAATCAGCGCCGGATATCCGTCCATGGTTGTTCGTGCCGGTCCTTTACGTGATGCAAGCCATCCCGGCGACGTTGGTGCGCGAGGTGACGACGCTCGTGTACAAAGATTTCGGCCTGCCCAACGCGCGGATCGCGCTCTGGGTCAGCCTGCTCGGGTTGCCGTGGATGCTGAAGATGTTTTGGTCGCCGGTCGTGGATTTGAATTTCACTCGCCGCCGGTGGGTGTTGGCGGCGCAGGCGCTCATTGTCGCCGCCCTGGCCGGGCTGGCGGCGTCGTGGCGGTTGCCGGTATTTTTCCCGGTAACACTCGCGATCCTCTTCGTGATTGGGCTGGCCTCGGCGACGCACGACATCGCGCTCGACGGGTTGTACCTGCTGGCGCTCGCGAAACAACAGCAGGCGTATTTCATCGGCGTCCAGTCGGGGTGTTTCCGCGCGGGCCGGTTGCTGTGGCCGGGCGCGCTGGTGTTTGTGGCCGGGATGCTGCAGCAGAACGGGCTGGCCGTCATCGTGAGTTGGTCGGTGGTGTTCGCGGTGGCGGCGGCGTTGTACGGAGCCGGCGCGGTGTACGCCCGGTTTTTTGTGCCGCGCCCGGCGAACGACGTGCCGGTGCGCTGTCAGGCGGAGTCGGTGCCGGTGCTGGTGGCGTTCACGACATTTTTCCGGCAACCGGGGATCATCGCGGTATTGGCGTTCATTTTGTTCTACCGGTTCGGGGAAGCGATGGTGACAATGATCGCGCCGCTGTTTCTGCGCGACGGGGCGGCGGCAGGCGGAATGGGGCTGACGGTGGCGCAGGTGGGCGTCATAAACGGCGTGGCCGGCATCGCCGGTATCATTGCGGGCGGGATTGCCGGCGGGGCGATTATCGGCCGGACCGGGCTGCGGCGGAGTTTCTGGCCGTTGGTGATTGGCATGCACGTGCCGAACCTGTTGTATGTCTGGGCGGCGGCCACGCACCCGCCCGCGTGGTGCCTGTACGGCGTGGCGTTCGTTGACCAGTTCGGCTACGGGTTTGGGTTTGCCGGCTACAGCGTGTATCTGATGCACGTCGCCCAACGCGGGAATTTTCGCACGAGCCACTACGCCATCGCGACCGGGCTGGGCGCGTTGACGATCATGCTGGCCGGTATCTTGGCCGGCTATTTGCAGCAGTCGGTCGGCTACGTCGGGTTCTTTGTCAGCGTTTGCATCTGCACCATTCCCGGCATGTTGACGCTGCTGTTCATTCCGCTGGAACAACCGGACAAGGCTTTTCCTCAGTAAATCGCTGGATTTTGATGGAAAATCGGCCGAGGACGACGAAAAATCAATCTAATTAGGACGTTTTTCAATCCTTTTAGATCGTTAATCAATCTAATTAGATTGTTAATAGATAATTGTGGATTGATTATCAATCCTATTCGACCGTTATTCGGTCTATTTTGGTCGTTATTCAATCTAAATGGATTGAAATCCGGTGGCTGTCGACCGTTTTTCAGTGCCTGGGCACTGCCCGGCATTAGAGATTGAGCTTCTTGACGTTATCGAGGACGTGATCAGCGGACTTCTTGAGCTGGCCGAGTTCGTCGGCGGTCAATTTCAATTCGACGATCTTTTCGACGCCGTTCTTGCCGAGCACGGCCGGCACGCCGACGAACATGTCCTTCACGCCATACTGACCGGTACACCAAGCAGCCACCGGTAACACCCGCTTTTCATCGTGCAGAATGGCACGGACCATTTCGACGACCGAGGCGGACGGCGCGTAGTACGCACTGCCGGTTTTGAGGAGATTCACAATTTCGATGCCGCCGTTGCGGGTGCGGGCGACCATCGCGTCGAGTTTGTCCTTTGGCAGCAAATCTTCCACCTTGATGCCGGCAACGGTGGCATAACGCACCAGCGGCACCATGTCATCGCCGTGGCCGCCGAGCACCATTGCGTCCACGTCGCGCATGCTGACGCCAAGCTCTTGGGCGATGAAGCACCGGAAGCGGGCACTGTCGAGGACGCCGGCCATGCCCATGACTTTATTTTTGGCGAAACCGGTCTTGATGCCCGCCAGATAGGTCATGACGTCGAGGGGGTTGCTGACGATGATGACGATGGCATTGGGGGCATTGGTTTTGATCGCGTCGGCGACACTGCCGACGATGCCGGCATTGATCTTGAGCAGATCATCACGGCTCATGCCGGGCTTGCGGGCGACGCCGCTGGTGACGACGACGACATCGCTGCCTTTGCAGTCGGCGGCATTATTTGAACCGGTGACCTTGGCGTCGAAACCTTCGAGCATGGCGGATTCCAGCATGTCGAGCGCCTTGCCTTGCGGCAGGCCTTCGACAATGTCGATCATTTTGACGTCGGCGATTTCTTTTTCAGCGATGCGTTGTGCGGTGGTGGCACCGACAAAGCCGGCTCCGAAAACAGTTACCTTATAATTCATAATTATGACCTCTTTCTGCGACGGAATTGTTATGGCGAAATAACCGGCGTTGTCGAGTCCGAATTATTCCCAGCATTGGATTGCATCAAGACACCGGTCACAGTAGGAATATCTGCCATGGAACCATGGGCTGCAATTTTTGATTGGGACGGTGTCATCATTGACTCTTCGCGCCAGCACGAACTGAGTTGGGAGCAGCTTGCCCAACATGAGAACCGGATATTACCGGCTGGTCACTTCCAGCGCAGTTTCGGGATGAAAAACGAGCGCATCATTCCGGAGCTTTTTCGATGGACGACTGATCCGACTGAAATAAAACGGTTGTCATGGTTGAAGGAAGAGTTTTACCGGCAAATTGTCCGCACGTCCGGCATCGAAGCATTGCCGGGTGTCCGTGAGTTTTTGGAACGGCTGGACGCCGCTGGTATACCACGCATAATTGGCTCGTCCACGCCACGCGAGAATATCGATCTGGTAGTTGAGCTTGTCGGCCTGCGCCGGTATTTTCAGCAGATCGTAGCGGCTGCCGACGTTACCCATGGCAAGCCGGACCCGGAAGTATTTCTGTTGTGTGCCCAACGACTCGGCTTCCCGGCAAATCGATGCATCGTCTTTGAGGATGCACACGTTGGCATTGAAGCCGCGCGCGCGGCGAAAATAAAGGTTGTCGGTGTTGCCACGACACACCCGGCCGCAACCTTGCGTGATGCCGATCGGGTTGTACACCGGTTGGACGAACTCGACATTGCTGACGTGGCGCAGTTACTCTAACCGGTCGATTAGTCCCCACTCCCAAGCTTGCGTTTATGGGTTTGCATTGGCATGTTCAAGACTGATGGTCACTTCTGAAGAATGGTTCACTCGTGAAACGCTGTTGAAGCGCGTGCGCCGGCAACGCGATCAAAAGGCGTGGGAAGAATTCGTCCAATATTACCGTGGCTATGTGTACGGGATTGCGCGGCGCATGGGCTTGAATCATCACGACGCTGAAGAAGTCGTCCAGACGGTAATGCTCAAGTGTTGGCAGAAGTTGCCAGAATTTGAGTACGACCAGCACCGGGGCCGGTTTCGCGGTTGGCTGTGTACGGTTGCCGGCAACGAAGTCAAAATGTTATTCCGCCGGCATTCACATGGATTGGACCGGCTGGCACCGGATAAACGGGCGGAAATGCAGGACTATTTGCAGCAGGTGGATGCCACGCCAACTGAGCAGTTGATCGAACGCGAATGGATCACATACGTCACCACGCTGGCATGGCAGCGAATTGAGGGTACGGTCGGCGCGAAAGAAAAACAGGCGTTCGAGTTGATCTCCAAAGGGCAGTCGGCTGAAGATGTGGCACATACGCTCGGTCTAACCGTGAGCAGTGTGTACGTGTACAAGAAGCGAGTGCAGGACCGGTTGCGCGAAGAAATCGTGCAGCTCAACAACGATCTAGACTGAGCAGACCTATTCCGCCACGACTTGTGGCGGTTGCCGGCTTTGCGAGAGCAAGCGTTCCACGACTGGTACCTGCTTTTCAGACACAATCACCTTTTCAAGTTTTGGCAGATTACGAAGTTGTTCCAAACGGACGTTGACACAATTGACGAGTCGTAATTCTGTGACCGGTAAATTGAAAATTGGGGAAAGCTCCCTGACTGGTGTGTCGGTCAGGTTGAGCACTTGCAGGTCGGAATTGCGCAGCCAGCGCAGTTCCACGACAGCGGTTCCGGAAAGATCAAGTATGGAAATTGGCAGGCCGGTCAGCGGTATTATCTGACTCACTTGCTTGCCATGAAGTTCCACTGCAAGATCGTTCGTGTCCGACCGGTATTCGTAGATAAAATTGGTTGCCGGCGGATTGAGCAGGCTGAGCGCGTTGTGGATAAATTCCAAATGCGCCGGGTCCGCCGGGCCGGCATGGTTAACATTCTGAAACAACTGTCCCAAGGCAATTTCCTGCAGGTCAGTGCTGAGCGCATTGGTTTTGCTGGTGATGTCTTGGATAAGTTGCAGCAATTGCGGATATGCCAGCGCCCCGGGCAGCGTGTTCATTTGCAGGTATTTGTCCGCAATCTCACCAGCACGTAATGTCTTGTCGGGCTTGGGCCGGCGCGCATAATTCGGCAAGCGGTCGAACACCTGCACAGCTTCGGCAAATTCCTGCCGACCCAGATGCAAAAATCCTTTACGGATCCACGCCTGCGCCAGACTGCTGTCCAATGTCACAATCAAGTTAAGTTCCGTCAGCGCCTCGTCATACCGGATCGTGCGGATAAGCTCTTCAGCGTGGTTGAGCAATTGCGGTGTGGCCAGCCGGCCGAGCCGAAGTTTTTCCACCTCTTCGTCCCGCAATCGCGACAAAGCGTCCATCGCACGGTGCTCGCTCAGCGTGGTCTGCGCGAGCGCATCCACGGCGCGGCGTTCGCTCTGGGTAATCTTGATGACGAATACGCTCAACAAGGCCGTGATGGTCACCAAGCTGCCGGCAATGACTGCAAATACCGCTTTGTGTCGTTTGACGAGCAACCAAAACAGTGTTCCAAACCCGACGTTCTGGGCCGAGACCGCATAGCCACCGAGAAACGCACGAACATCGCGCGCCAACGCTTCTACGCTTTGATACCGGTCATGCGGCGCAGGTGCCATTGCCTTCGCGACGACCGCCATCAAAGCCGGCGGTACCTTGTGTTGCGACCACTTGCCGGTCACCAAAGCTTTCAGTACCGCGCCCAGCGCAAAAATATCGGTGCATCGATCGAGCGCTGGGAAGTCGCCGCGTTCCTGCTCCGGCGCCATGTAGCCTGGCGTGCCACGCACCGCGCCTTCCACCGGCACCTCGCGTAATAAATCCGGTAACTGCACAGTACTGCCGTCAAGAATCTTGGCCAATCCCCAATCCAGCACCAATACCTCACCGAAGCTGCCAACTTGAATGTTAGCCGGTTTAAGGTCCAGATGAACGACGCCACGCGAATGCGCAAACGCCATCGCATGGCAAACATTCTGAAATATCTCCAACCGGCGACTGGGCGGATACTGCTTTAAATAAGATGATTCGCCGGCATTGAGGTGCTGGAGAATGTCGTGAAGGTTTTCGCCGCCAAGCAGCTTCATCGTGAAATATGGCCGTTTGCCGGCATCGAGGCCGATCTCGTGCACTGGCACGATATTGGGATGCTCCAACGCGGCGGTAATGCGCGCCTCGCGGAGAAACCGCCGCTCTTGCGATGACCGTGGCGCATCTTTGCGTAACATCGCCAGTGCAACATCGCGATCGGCATTGCGGTCGTGGGCGCGTTGAACCAGCTTCATCCCGCCCGCACCCACTTGCCCGGTCACGTCGTACTTTTCGCCAGGCGTGGCCGCAAACAAATCAGCCGGGGCCGGCCCATCCGCCGGCAGCGCAGCCTCACTGCCACCGCTAGTCTTGCTGCTCGTGTAATACTGCGACAGCCAAGTCAGTTCTTCCCGGTGCGATCCCAGATTATTTATATCATGCGCTTCCGGCATGACCACATTCTATAGCCGGAAAATCCGATCTTGAATAGAAAAGTTCTCTGTCGATTGCCACACAGCGTGGCTTGTGATACGGTGCGCCCGCTGTGGATAAAATCACCAACCATGTCGTAAAAGTTAACCCCAGCTTCCCGCAACGTCACTGGCTGCAAAAAGCGGCGACGATTTTGCGGACCGGTGGCCTCGTCGCGTTTCCGACCGAAACAGTGTACGGCCTCGGTGCGGACGCGTTAAATCAAGCCGCCGTCGAAAAGATCTTTCTCGCCAAGCAACGCCCCGGTTGGGATCCACTCATCGTCCACGTCCGCGATCTTGCGATGGCAGAGTCGCTAGCACAGGAAGTGCCGGCAATCTTCCGGCAACTTGCCGGTCAGTTTTGGCCGGGACCACTTACATTGGTCGTAAAAAAAGATGCGCGCATCCCTGACGCCGTCACAGCCGGTCGCCCAAATGTCGCGTTGCGAATGCCACGGCATCCGGTAGCCGCCGCGTTACTTGCCGAAGCCGGATTGCCAATTGCTGCTCCGAGCGCCAATCAGTTTGGTCGGCCCAGCCCGACTCGCGCCGAGCATGTCGTCACAGATCTCGGCAAGTGCGTGGATTTAATTCTCGATGCCGGGCCGACGCAACTGGGCGTTGAGTCCACAGTGCTAGACCTCACGCAGGCACCGCCGGCAATCTTGCGCCCCGGTGGTGTGACGCGCGAGCAATTGGAAACGCTAATCGGCCCGGTCACACTGGCACCGAGTGTAGCTGATGAACTAACCCGGCAAGGCCTGGCAGGTCCCGGTATGACCCGACAACATTACGCACCACGTGCCCGAGTGGAATTATTCGATGGTGACCAGCAAACAGTGACTAACCGGCTATTCGACCGTGCCACCGAGCTCCGCCAGCACGGTCACCGCGTGGCCGCCATCGTTAGCAATGAAATGTTACCGACAGTCGAGCCGGTCATAGAATTGGTAGCGAGCTTCGGTGCGTGGGGTGATTGGGAGAAATTGGCGCAGCGGTTGTTTGCGGCGTTCCGGGTTTTTGACGATCAAGACGCGCTGGTAATTTTATGTGTGTTGCCGCCAGCAAAAGGCATCGGACTGGCAGTGCGTGACCGGCTACAACGAGCTGCTGGCAACTTGACGGAACATACCAGCACAAAGTAAGGTAGCAGCTATAGATTACGGAGAGGTGGCAGAGTGGTCTAATGCGCACGCTTGGAAAGCGTGTGGGGTCGCAAGGCTCCCGCGAGTTCGAATCTCGCCCTCTCCGCCATTCATTTTAACTAATTGTTTTCACACAATTTGGAGCGCCATTGGAACAATCATAAGCACCTATACTATAGGATTTTAATATGGTGCTCCCGGCCAGAGTCGAACTGGCGACCTGCGGTTTAGGAAACATTTTGATCGCCACCGAATATTTGAGTCATAAATCACGCAACTATTGGTGGTTATAGTAACTTAGGAGTGCTGTTAAGGCTCGGCGAAAATGCAACTAGATGCAATAAAATGCGTCAAAATGACGACTTTTACGGCGATTCTACGGCGATTGAAAATTGCGCTTTTCCGGCGTTTATTATGCGCTCGCCGTCTGCTTCCGTCGCCCCGCTTCCGACTGAGCCAACTGATCGCGTTCCTCATTGAGTGTGACCAGACCACTTTTATTGAGCCAGTGCATGAGTTAGTCCGAAGCTTGGGTTGATGTTACATTTGGGTTTGGTTTTTGTCCATCTCCTACGTAGGGAGGGCGTAGCCCAACCGCAGATGGAGATGGACTTTGGTGCAATGCAAACTGCGTGGGGCTCTGGTAGCCCAACTTACTATGCGGTCGCCGCTGATTGTACTCCCGCCGATAGTCCTTCCACGACCACCCGTGCTTCCGTCAGCGTCCACAACTGTTCCCGATTCAAACACTCATCTCGGAACCGACCGTGAAAGCTCTCCACAAAGCCATTCTGCCACGGGCTGCCGGGATCGATGTAGAGCGTTTTGATTTGGTGCTCCTTCAGCCACTGCTGCACCGCTTGGGCAATGAACTCGGGCCCATTGTCAGAGCGCAGATGCGCTGGCGCACCATGTTCTGCAATCGCTTTCTCTAACCATTCGAGGACGTCGGTTGCTTTCAAGGCTCGATCAGCCCGCAACACATGGCATTCCCGAGTGTATTCATCCAGAATCGTCAGCATTCGCAAAGCACCCCCTCGCAGGGTCGCATCCGCAATGAAGTCCCACGTCCAGACATGGCCACGATGGTCTGACTTCACAGGCCAGCCCGTCGAGACTCCACGTCGAACGACCTTGCGCTTGGTGGGTGGAACCCGCAATCCTTCCGCACGACGTAACCGCTGAATCTGGCGCTTACCCACAGCCCAACCTTCCTGGCGGAGTAAGGCCGCAATTCGCCTGCTATTGTTGCAAACAGGCTTACGGTGCGGTGGAGAGTCGAGGGCATGCTGAAGTTGCAGTTGACGGTGTTGCTGAGTTGGTTGCACCACGTCGAGGTGTAGAAGTAGTGCTCGCTCCACCGTCTGGTCTGGCTTGTTCAGCAAAGAGCAAATCGCCGACAATAATCCCGCTCGGCATAATCTTCACGGGGAGAATCCTGCCCTTATTAAGTTAAATGTAGCTAGGCCAAAACACAAACGCTTTGTGCCATCTAACCTGCCTGACCATAGGCAATAAGCACCAACCAGATTCCTTCCATCTTCTACTTGTTGGTATCGGATCGATTTTTGCTGATGCGAATTTGGTCGCCCTCTGTTGTCTGGGTGCGGTCAAGGGTGCCGGTGGGAAGTTCAATGACAAAGGCCGTCTTTTTTAAGACACAGGCCCGTAACGGCGGGAGTTCCTTGATGATTCGCAACACCCGAAAGTCAGCGGCGAGGCAGACGATATCAATCGGGAAACGCATTCCGAATGTGTGGATCCCATAACACCGATCCAGCAACAATCCCTCCCCCGCCACCATCACCTTGCGATTAAGCAAACCAATGAAGCGCTTCCAAAAGGAGTTGGCAAACCGACACTGATCGGAGAGGACAATGTCTTTTGTGGCGTTAACGATGAGCATGGCGATCGCTGGGTTTTACTTGAACAGCGTCTCGGACAAGCGCAGCATTCCTGGCGCAATAATTACCAACAACAGTGCCGGGAAGATGAACAGAACCAATGGGAACGTCATCTTGACGGGCGCTTTCATGGCCATTTCCCGGATCCGTTGCCGGCGCCGGATGCGCAACGAATCCGCTTGGATCCGCAATGTGTTTGTGATGCTCGTCCCCAGCCGGCTAGCATGGACAATCGCCGTCATGAAAATCTTCAGGTCCTCAACTCCTGTTCGCTTCCCCAAATCTTCGAACGCTTCCAAGCGGGGCTTTCCGAGCCGGATCTCATTGAGCGACTTCGCAAACTCGACGGTCAAAGGCCCCGTCAGCTTGCGCATGGCATAGGCCAGTGACGCATCAAAACCAAGTCCGGCTTCCACCGTGATCGAAAGTAAATCCAAGGCGTAAGGCTGGGTCAGCAGAATGGCTTCCTGCCGCTTCTTGATGAACCGGCTCAAGAAAAACTGCGGGAGAATGTACCCGCCGGCCGTTCCGGCCATCAGATACAGGATCGCTTTGCTGGCCAGCACCGTCCCGTCTTCCCCGCGGGCAATGCCAGTACTCAGCAAGAAGAAGAACATTACGCCGAGCGCCATCACCCCGCTAATCCAGCAGAAACCCTGAAACTGCGACGGGGTTAGGCGCGTTTCGAGATTGGCCATGAGCAATCGCTCTTGCGTCCGCTGCATGACCCGGACCGGCAGATAGTTTTGCAGCAATCGCGACACGGCGCCACCTATCGGCGCGAGCACGCGTTGAAAAAATGGGGCCTGAAGCTCCTCATCCCGAGTCTGGTTGGTTTCTTCGAAAACCCGCTCGACCCGCTGTTTGATCAATGTCTGCGGCCGGCTGTAGTAGAATCCCGTCACCAACAGCAGGATGGTGACAAACACAAACGACAGAACAATGGTAATCTCAATCATAATTACACCTTGATGGAAACGATTCGATAAATCCACAAAGTCCCGATGACTTGCATAAACAGGGCCAAGCTAATCGCCACCGCTCCTTCCGGTACCAACCACAACCCCAGTTGTATCGGTGGCGCCTTCAATAACGGCTCAAAATACGACGGGTTGACCAGCACGATAAATCCGCTCAGCGCAAACGGCAGCACCGAAACAATGACGCCTGACAGCCGGCCTTGGGCTGTCAAGGTGCGAATCTCACCGCGAATCTGGAAACGCTCCCGGATTGTTTCCGCAACCTTCTCCATTAATTCCGTGAGATTCCCGCCCACTTCGCGCTGGATGAGATAGGCGCAGACCACAATCTCCATGTCGGCGTTGGCGACCCGTTTCGACAGGTCAGTCAGCGCTTGGTCCACCGTGTTGCCGATCTGAATTTCTCGCAAGGCCCGCTTCAATTCCTGCGCCAGCGGGTCGTCCATTTCGGCGGCCACCAATTCGAGTCCCTTGATAAAACTATATCCGGACCGCAACGAACTCGCGAGCAGCATGAGCGCATTGGCTAGCTGGCGGGAAAACTTCATCCGCCGGTTATGCTGGCGCATCCGCATCACAACCATTGGCATAAGAAATCCAACGCACCCCAAAATCAAAGCGCTGTGCATAAATCCGAGTAGTTGCCCACCGATGAACAGACCGACCACCGCTAACCCAACTTGCAGGAGGAGATACTCATGCGGTCGTAACGGCATATCGGCCTGATTCAAATTCAGCGCCAATTTTTCCGTGTAGGCCCCAAAGAAAGAAGCCCCCGGTCCCGCTGTCTGAGTCGGCGCGCCAGCCGCTTCCGCCGGCGCACCGGCGGCGCCGGGCGGCGCAATTCCCGCATACGTGCTCAAGCGACTGGCCAACGAAGTTCGCCGCCGCACCGCCAAACCAGACACACCAATTATCAACAACGTGATGGTCAAGCCCACCAACAGCACGAGCAGTAAATCAAAAGACATGGTTTAACCCTCCTCATTTCTTGGTTGAGCAAAAATCTCCCGGGGCAGGCTAATGCCCCGCGCGGCAAACCAATCCAGGAATTTCGGCACCATTCCCGTCGGTAACAGTTGCCCCAATATTTTGCCCGCCTCGCCGATGCCTTTGTGCCGAAACGCGAACAAATCCTGGCAGATCACCACGTTACCCTCCAGCCCTTGAATTTCGCTCACGGTGACTACCTTGCGGCTCCCGTCGTTCATGCGGCTCACATGCACAAGTAAATGCACCGCCGACGCGATTTGCTCCCGAATGGCCCGCGACGGCAACTCCATCCCGGTCATCATCACCATCGTCTCCAATCGCGCCAGCGCGTCGCGGGGCGTGTTGGCGTGCACCGTCGAAATCGAACCTTCATGCCCGGTGTTCATCGCCTGCAACATGTCCAACGTCTCCCCACCGCGGACCTCGCCCACCACAATTCGATCCGGCCGCATGCGCAACGCATTCCGCACCAGATCGCGAATCGTAATCTCACCGCGCCCCTCGATGTTTGGCGGCCGCGCCTCCAATCGCACGACATGCTTCTGATTCAAACGTAACTCCGCCGCATCCTCAATAGTCACGATGCGCTCCCCTTCCGGAATAAACGACGACAACACATTCAACAACGTCGTCTTACCAGAACCTGTCCCACCGGAAATCAACATGTTCAACTTCGCTTTCACCGCCGCCGCCAGAAACGCCGAAACTCCCGTTGTCAACGTGCCGAACCCAACTAAATCCTCGGCCGTGTATGGATCTGCGGCGAACTTGCGGATCGTCACCACCGGCCCGTCCAACGCGAGTGGCGGCAGAATCACATTCACCCGCGACCCATCCGGTAACCGCGCGTCCACCATCGGGCTGGACTCGTCCACCCGGCGGCCCAATGGTGTCACAATCCGGTCGATGACATTGCGGATGTGCTCATTGTCCCGGAACTGCACTTCGGTCAACTCCAGCCGGCCAAACCGCTCGCAGTAGACTTGATCCGGACGGTTGATCATCACTTCCGACACCGTCGGATCGTGTAACAACGGCTCAATCGGGCCGTATCCCAAAATCTCGTCGGCCATTTCCGTCACCAACCGGTTGCGCACTTGCCGGGAATACGGCATCCGGTCCAGGCGCAGCTTCTCATCCACCAACTCCTCCACCCGTCGCCGCAACAGGTTTCCGTCGCCATGCTCCAGCAACTTATGATCGATGTTCTCGATCAGATGGCCCAGGATGGCTTTCTTCGAGTCGGCGTAAACTTGGCCATTCAGCTCAGGTACGGGATTCACGATATGTCATCTTGATCAAAGGAACATTCCAAAAATGGATTTCGATTTCTTCGGGACAACTTCCACCACATCCGACAAATTGTCCGCCAATTTCAGCAGTTCGCGGGACAACGGCTTGTTCGGCGAGGCAACTACAAACGGTTGGCCCATGTTCACCGATTCACTCACTAGTTCATCGTCATTTGACAGGTGCGCGGTCACCGGAAACTCCAGGAGCGACTCGGCTTCCTTCTCGTTGATTGCCTTGCCGATGCCGGATCGATTCACGACTACCCGGATGCGTTCCTTCGAGTAATTCCCGTCAACCAGATTTTTTAAATACTGCTTGGCATCCCGCAACCGTGGCAGGTCGTTACCCACTACCACGAGGATGATATCCGCGGAATCCATCGCCGCCAGCGTTCCCTCAGAACTAGGCTGCCCGCAGTCGGCGATAGTAAAGATGTACTTGTTCCGGATGAACTGTAGTACGTGTTGTACCACCGAACGCGATAATCCAGTGCTGTCGTAGTTGGCCCCAACAGGTGCCGGCAACACATACAACCCTGAGCGGTGAAGCACTGTCAAACTCTCCATCATGTCATCATCCACGCCTGCATAACTCGTCATCAGATCTACCATCGTCCGTTGCGGTACCAAGTCCAACAACACAGCTACGTCACCGTTGACAAGGTTCAAATCGAGTAGCATCACCTTATCTTGTTTCTTGGCCAAGGTGACCGCCAGGTTTGTGGCAATGACAGTCTTGCCAGTCCCGTTTCGCGGGGCGGTAACAGCGATGATCCGGTTCTTGGATATCTGTTCTTCTGCCGCGCTGTTTGTGGTGGCTGTCTGCCGGGCGGCAGCCACGTGGTGAATCATTTCGACGACGCGATCGTCGGCAGTGTTACGAGAGATGAAATCATGCACGCCAGACTGCAACATTTTGTGCCAGATCTCTTCGCCTGTAGAATGGTTCATCATCAGAATCACACCGATATCGCTGGACTTCTCGATGATTTGTCGGGCTAGATTCAGACCACCTTGAGTCGGGATATCATCCTGGATGATGAGCACTTGCGGACGTTGCCGCAACACGAGAGCCAAACACTCCTGATCGTTCTGCACTTCACCAACCACCTGAATGTCGCGTTGTCCGGCCAACAGCTTCCGCAGCCGTTCCCGCTCAGTCATCTGATGGCTGGCGAGGATGATTGTGATGGGCGCTTCCATGTCCAACAGTTCTTATATCCTTGTGATATTATTGTGCCGACGGTCGCATTGGACCATAGTTGGTGGTCGGTGGTTGTTTAGGCACTACCGGTTCTTGTGGCTCTGCCATCGTACCTTTGCGACTAAAGTTTGGTTCATCACGCTTTAGAATTTCCAATACCTTGTCCGTCGCATTGCTACCGGTCCATTGGTTCATGAGTGGTGTCCGGGCCGCACCGGCTGTCGCCACATCCACATCTTTTACGACCGTCGGGGTCATGAAGAACAACACTTCCCGCTGGGATTGCTCGCGATCCTTGTGCCGGAAGAGATAGCCGAATAATGGAATATCTGCGAGCCACGGCACCTTGCGCATCTCATCCCGGGAAAGGTTGTTTTCAAGTAACCCACCAATGACAATGGTCTGGCCATCGGCTACTTGCAATGTGGTGTCGGCGGTTTTGGTTCCGATGATTGGAACCGAAACCTGGCCGGGCAAGATACTGACAACTTGACTGACTTCCGCGTGAACCACCGTGGTGATCCGATTTTTGCTGTCGGCAGTCGGCTTGATTTTCATATTCACGCCGATCTTCTTGTATTCCACCGTTACAGAATTCGGAAGAACCTGTACAATGGGATATTCTTGGCCAACAAGGAAACTGGCTTCGCTGCCGCTCTTGGTCAACAGTGTCGGTTCCGAAAGCAAGCGGGCACAGTTGTTATCAATAAACAACTGGAGCAGCACGTCTAAGCTCGGCGTGGTGGTGTCACCGATTGAGCCGGTCTGCGAGGCGTTGCTGGCGCTCTTCGGCTGAATGAACCCGTGAGTAAGCTGATTGATCATCCCATCAATCCCTCCGAATGTCGTCGCGTATTGCACCTCGCCTGCGGGACCGAACCATTTGAACCCGACACTCTTTGCCGTTTCGGAAAGAACCTCCACCACGCGAGTGCGAATGCTGATTTGGCGGGGTTTCTTGACTTCGAGCAGGTTGACCACTTTCATCTTGCAAGCTTCAGCCACCTGGACTACCCGCTGCATCTGTAGTTCATCCTGCACTTGACCGTCGAGAACCACGGAGTCGCCAACTTCACGCACTTCAATCCCCGGGTCGGCAAGCAATGCACGGATAGTCGTTGCTACTGTTCCATTGCTCACCTCGATACGATAAACTTCCGTTGGTTTGTCGCCCGCAAAGCAAACACTAAGTGTTGTCATGCCGGCCTTTTTCCCGATGACGCTGATTTCTTTGTCAGAGAGCGGTGTTACATCGGCGACAGCAGGGTCAGCAATCGCCAATTTGGTGACCTTGCCTACTTGAAGTGTAACCGACTCGCTCACGTTCACCTTCAACGCAGTGGGTACCGCATCGGCGAATAGCCGGTCTGCGTTCCCGAGCAGGAACAATCCCAAAACCGCCCCCAGCACCCAACGCCCAGACTGATTGGTTATCGTGTTCTTCATAATCATTGCACCTTGTTTTTCCATTCTGTTTAACGACCTTTTACGGCACTTCCTTCCGCTGTTCAGTGCCACGGATAATGGTTATCTCTCTTGGCTGCTCCAGATCCTGTCCTGGCGGAGCAACAACCGGAACCGCGGCGGTCTTGACTGGAGTTACTGCGGGTGGTTCTCCCGCGCCTCGCATTCTTCCAAACGGGATGTCCCGCACCGTCACACCGGGAGTACTGATCAATAGGGTGTCCGTGGGCGAACGTAGCGACACCCGTAACTGGCCGGCAATCGCCGCCGCCGTCAACCGTTCCGTGTCTTCCGGGGCAACCGCCAGGGTCATGGACGTCTTGGCGCCTTCGTGAGTTTCTGGGTTCGTCTGGCCGATGTTCACGGCCAAGACGGGTACATTTTGCAGGATCATCTGCGTGGTTTCGATCCGGCCCTCGGGATCCCGATAGGTAGCGAGAACATCCACGTGATCGCCGGGTTTGATCATCGTGCCGACGGCAATGACTTCACTGGCGGCAATGGCAATCGCCCGTTTTCCAGCCGGCACGCGCACGGCAAAGCCGGGAATTTCATTGGCCGGCATCAAATCCGCCGTTGTGATTTGCGCGTTGGCATGAATGCTGTGCCGGGTCACTTTACCTTCTACCAGCTTTGGATCCTGGATGGCGTCCGGGGAAATAAATTCGGGTGGCACCGGGGAAAGGCCGACCTTGTCAATGAGGTTGGTATAAGCCGGGATCTCCTCTTTGGCCACCACCACCGTTTTCCAATTCGCCTTGTACGACTCGGCCTGTCGGTGCAGGTAGACATAAAGCAGGACGGTGCTGGCCAAGCCTAGTGCTGCGCCCACCATAATGATTCGACCGCCGCCTGTGTTTGTTGCCATTTGAGAACTCCTCTTTTCCATTTTTGTTTGTTTTCTGACTGGTCTTTTGTGCGATTATTTGCCGAACTGGTGCCAGTCCAGCCGGGTTATTAGATTCGCTCCCCCACCGCCCCTCCCGACGCGGGGAGGGGCGGCAGTGCTTATTTTCGCCGCTTCCATGGCAGCATAATTAGTTGAGCGCCGTGGCGACGCTGGCAACCTTGGCGCTGGTCTTGGTGCCGAGCGTGGTCAACGCAACGATACAAACAATGACCACGAGCGCGAGGACCAAGGTGTATTCCACCAAGCTCTGGCCGGAACGCTTGCCGAGTTTGCTAATCAGGTTATTCATGAAGTTCTTCATTCTTTTTCACCTCCTCTCCGGTATGATTTTGTGAGTTTCATTCGAAAATGCCATTTCTGCGCCGTCAGCTTACTGCGCAAGCTATGTGGCGACGCTGCCAACCTTGGTACTGGTCAACGATACAAATAATGCCGCGAGCGCAAGGACCAAGGTGTGTTCCCCCAAGCGCTGGCCGGAATGCCTGCTGAATCTTTGCGTCAGTCTCACTATGAAAGTCTTCATACTGGAAGCATACTCACAGGCGCGGGCGGCACAATCAGACTGACAACCTATTCTGTGCTAGGACTGAGTCCTAGCGAATGCGGTTCCATTATTGGGAAAGGCGGAGGAGGACCTTGGAGGCGATCAGTTCAAACATTTGACCAACCTGGGCGGGAGACGTTGCAATCAACGCAATGCCATCGTACGCCGTCGGCACGTAGCCGGGCCCAGCCGGGTCGTTGGCTACCTGTTGCAGAAACGTCTGGTCAACACCGCTAGCGGCACTAGAGAGGCCGATGCAATAGACGAAGATGCCGTTGGCTCTCATCGCGTTGGCGATCTGGATGCACCGGTACGCCGCATCAACTGTCACATTCGCCCGCACCACACTCTGCGACTTGCCCATGAAGTAGGAATAAAACAGCGTGGGGGTGTACTTGGTGCCTAAGCTGTACCCGCTGGGGTTGCTTTCATCTCCCACTTGTGTGCCAGTTGCATTAAAGAATCCCACATCGGTGCCGCTGTCATATCCGCCAAACTGTAACAGGGTCGCGGTCGGAACCTTGAACGAGTCTTGGCTGGTGTTGGCGTAGCCATCGGTGAAAAGCACGCACACTTTCACCACATTTTCGTTGGGAGGTGTCTGCACGCTGGCAATCTGCGCATACGCATTGCTCAAGCCACCCAAGGTGAAGGTGGCTCCACTATAAACGAAGGCGTTGGCGGCATTGATGATTGGGGTTTGAAAATTAGTGCCGATGGGGACATTGTTGGTGACGGCTGAGGCGAAACTGACCATGCCCACGGTGTCGACACCGTTTGCGAAATCGTTAATGAAATCCGTGACAGCACCGGGCAAGACAGCGCCACCGCCACTGCCACTTGGAGGCGCTATGCCCATCGAGCCGGACCGGTCCAGCGCGATGGACATGATGAGGTTGGCGCGGGTGGCTTGGGCGTTGGCACTGACTTGGAGGGTCTGCCATTGCGGGAGCATCCGGATAAAAAACGTTTTGGTGATGGCCGTGGCGTTAACGGTCAGGTTCCGGTTGTTATTCGCGTCGGTACCGAATGTGATGGTTGGCGTCACGGGACCGGCGCCCCAGAGCGGCTGTCCATAGTTCGCGGCGAATTCGGCCATCGCAACAGCCGTGGCTTGGGCCGTTCCCTGGTAGTAGTTGCGCATGCCTGTCAGGCAACTCGCATCAACCGCCTTGGCTACTTGGGCTTGCGCCAAGTAGGCAATGCCTAAGTCAATGGCCAACCCGACGAACAGGACCACGACCGGCAGCATAATCACAAACGTGAGCAATGTACTGCCGCGGCTTGTCCGTAGTCTTTTTTGTTGAAATATGAATGGATTCATAGCGAGTCTTTCATTCGTGGCCTAGAAGTAAGCGACATCATACAAAATGGGCGGCAAGGTCAGACCCAAGAGTCGCCCAATCGGTGTCAAAAGTGTAAAAGTCCAGTAGACCTCGGTAATGTATAAGTACTGGTTGGGTTGGGGCAGCGGAATCGCGGTAACTGGTAAGGTCGCGCTGCCTCCCATATGGCCAATCCGGCTCGGCGCTATCGTGCCGGAAAGCCCGCCACCCACGACTTGCGCTGTAATGATGTACGTTCCGTTACTGTTGAGTACTGAGGAGGCGATGACTCGCCCGTTGGCGTTCATGTTCCAAGGCAACGCATCGGCGATGACGTCTGCCACCGCGTTGGTAAGCGAGGTTCCGCGGGAAGCAAGGCTGGAGCCTTCCCGGCTGAGATTGATGAGAATCAGGCGATCCTGGATGATTCGGCTGAAATCAATCAGTCCGAAAAACAGCAACACCAAGACCATTGCAAACAACGTGAACTCGACAGTCGCCTGTCCGCGGTTGTCGCCGCGCAGCAACCGTCGAAGTGTTGGCCGAATCATATCCATGGTTCCTCAATTCTGTTGTGACGGCGGGAACGGTTCATTATGGAAGTAGGTGTTCACTGTGAATGTATAGACTCCATTCGGGAAAAACTGGCCGATGATCGGCGTCAGCAGCGTCAGATTGTAGGTCAATGAAAGCTTGACGGAGTCACCGGGTCCACCAGCGCCTGAACCGGCTGCGCCGCCGGACGTAATGCTGCTGATCTGGAGGCCCGAGACATCAATGCCCACCGCGCTCTGCTGGGCCACCTGCATGATGGAACCCGCGCGCGACAAGGTCTGATTCGGATTCGCCGGATTGGGAAGATGGTTGCCCGTGACTGCAAAGCGGCCGGCGACACGCAATGCGTGCTGAAGCGTCAGCTCCGTGAAGAAAAGCCGCCCGAAATCAACCAGCCCAAAAACCAACAAGAAAATCAGCGGCACAACAAGCGCATATTCGACAAGCGCTTGCCCACGCCTCCCTGAATTACGTCTGGCTTTGCTCATACCATCGCTTCCTCAATTGTATTCGGTTATTCCCAATCATCCGACAGGGGCACGCTGAAATTGGCGTGAGCCGTTGCAGTAACACGGTGAGGGTGTTCTGCGCTGGGATGGGAGAGAGCGCATAGGCGAGAGCGTGCAACGGCGGTGATCACAAAGGCTCCCACTTCAACGTTCCCCTCACGAACGACTGAAAAAAAGGTACATCTGAGTGGTCGTGGCAGGCTGAACTGCTTTTGTTTGCGCCTACCCGGTGTAAACCGTTGTTTCATACACGTCAATATGCTCACAGCCGCTGGCGAAACAATCAGACTGGCAGCCTATTTTAGGCTAGGACTGAGTCCTAGCGTCCTCGGTTGATATTTCCCAATAATAACATCACTGCCGGCAGTAAATCGTCGCGGCGCGATCCGTATACACCCGCCGCCACTCGCGCCGAAGCGCCAGCAATTGATTCAACGGATGCCCTGCCGGCATCAACGTCCATTCGACTTGATATTTTGCCAGCGTTTCCAACCATTCCGGCTCGCCATTCACGACTCGACTGTAATCCGCCAGCAACTCGCGCCCATAAAACTCATGACGGCTGTCGAGAAACACCTTCCGTTCCGGCATTTCGAGTAAAAGGTACCCACCCCAATGATCCGGATTGAACATTCTCCCTCGCACAATCGCCTGGTGTTCCCTCACAAAACGCACCGCCCCGGCGGGAAACGCTTCCGGTAATGGCTCCACGCGATTCAATAGGTGACCCGACTCCAAAACCAACACTGTCGCCACCGCCAACCCAATCCACACCCGTCCATCGCCGGCAAGACTTGCCGATGTGATTCCTTGCGCAAATTGCCGGTACCATTGCAGCACACTGCCACATGCACCACTTTGGAGATACCGCTGTATATGCGCCGCGCAAATCGGCGCGATGACCAAGCCAAAAATCGGCACGTTCCGCACCGAATGCAGCGCAAAATACCCCCACACCATCACCAGCAACACTTCCGTTATCTCCCAGCGCCCACGCATCACCAATAGGACAATCGCCAGCACCAACAACTGCGCCTCAAATCCGCACATGTAGGCGTCATGAAAATCCGGCGAGAGGAATTCATTCACTCCCCCCACGAATTCCGTGTGCCGCAAATAATAAATGATGATCTGATGCAACCGCCATCCGCTTGGATTCGCCAACGTCGCCAGCCCACCGGCCAAGCCTACTGCCGCCAAGACCGCCGTCCGCCGCCATTCACCCGGCTGACCTTGCAGTGCCTTTCCCACTCCACCGGCCACGTAAACCCCAATCAACACCAGCCCCACCGGAAAAGCCCCATGCAAATTCGCCCACAACCCCATCAGGGGAACCAGGCTCGCAAACAGTACCCATTCCGGCACCCGCCGCCGTTCAAACCCGCGCAATAGCCAGTTGAACACCACCACCAGCAAATGGGTGAACAACAACGGCCGGGCCAACCAGTGTAACGAACAAGTCAGCGCGGCCGTCAACGCCAACAACGTCGCAGTCAACCCATCACTTCCCTCCGCCTCCATTTGCCGGCACAACAAATACAACGTCGTTGCAATCACCAACCCCGCCATAAACACAATCCCATTCCAGCCCCAACACC
>Ga0118677_10006177_pt1 | contig 20466 bp, 9 predicted proteins | sample AliMusrvi5mmetaG_FD_86154 | JGI IMG/M metagenome (GOLD analysis project Ga0118677, IMG submission 86154)
GAGCATAATAATCATTTTTAGCATTATAATAGATCTCTTCAGCCTTGCCATTTGATGTGATAATCGAAAGATAGTCGTTTATTTCTATTAGCCCACTGGCTATGTCTTTTTGTGCTTTCATGTTACTGATTTTTAATGTTTGCAGCATATTAATATTCATTTGATATATCTGGTAAAGCCTTATTAATTTGTAGTATTCATCAATGACAATATTGGTAACTTCTAGCTCTGTTTGCTCTTTTTTGCATTTGGTCTCATTGAGGTTATTGTTTAGTATTTTTAGTTGATTTTTCTTGTTTAATAGGTTTGATAACGGAATCTTCAACGACAAGCCTCCATAATAAGTAAGTTGTTGATTAGCTGTTGTTGCACTATAATCAGTGCTTACTCCTGTTTGTCCACTGATAATTAATTGATTGCTCAGTCCATACCGGACATTACCATCAACAGACAAATAATCACTCCACGATTTTTTTTCTATTTTGATTTTTTCAAGAATTTGTTGTGCTTCAACATCCGAAATTTTCATAAAAGGAGATTTCTTCAGAGCTGATTGGATAAACACATCAACACTCGGTATTCGTTGATTGAGAGATAAACTATCTTTATCCAGGTCGATATTTTGAATTGATTGTGATTTAACACTGGCTAAACAAAAAAACAATATTAAGAGTACACTTAATGTAGTGACTGGTAAATTCTTCATTTTAAATTATATTTCTTAATAATTTAATTACACATTTTCATGCTGTAACATGGCTGGTATTGTTTTCAACATGATTTTTAAGTCGAATAGAAATGAAAAGTTCTCCGCATACTCAATATCAAGTTGTTTACGCTCGTCGGCTGACATGGCATTTGAACCTCCGCGTTTTGTTACCTGCCATAAGCCTGTCATTCCGGCTGGTGCCAAAAAGCGTTTTGACCATTGGTCTGTTGTCAGCATTTCAGCTTCGTAGAGTGGGAGTGGGCGGTTGCCAACAATAGACATATCCCCTTTTAATACATTAATTAATTGAGGAAGTTCGTCGATGCTTGTGTTTCGCAAAATCCGTCCTACTTTGGTGATACGTGGGTCATTTGCTACTTTGAAAAAAGCATTCTCACGTTTGGCCGATTTTTGTTTATGTACTTTTGATTCAGCAACGTAACCATCATCAGATAGCAAGAGTGGACCTTCTTCAATCAAAACCTCCTCATTTGTAGGAGTTTGTTCCTGATTTTCTTGTTTACCATATTGATTTTTCTTCATCATCTCATCCACCCGTTTGTCTGCATTTGTATACATACTTCTGAATTTCAAGAATCCAAAGACTTTATATCCCGTTCCGGCACGTGGTGAAGTATAATATACCATGCCTTTTGATTCCAGGCGTATACAAATTGCTATTACTATAAAAACTGGAAGTAAAAAAAATAAAATAATACTTGAAAAAACGATGTCAAATGTCCGTTTCCAAATAGGTAGTTTAAATAACTTAATTGAATCGTTTTTGTTATTCGCTAGCTGATCAAAATGTTGTTTGATAAATACAAAGCGTTTCTCAATATCTTCAATCTTAGTATTTAAATCAAATGCATCGTGTACACCTCTTCGTAAAAAATCCATTGCGTCAATTTCTTTTCTGATAAAAAAAATGATAACGCGTGAGTTTAAGAAGTTGGAATTTAGATACTTAATAATAAATTGGTCGTTGTGAAAGTCTGTTTCTTCGTAAAATACTAGATCAATCTGAGTCATGTTTTTTACCACATCAAAAGGATGATCAGTAATCTTAAGACTGAATAATGTAGATTCATTGATCAATTTTTCTGCAAAAGCACTGTTTTTGCCTATGTATAGAGCTTTGTATTTCATGTTGATTAATGTTTAAGGAATGAAAATCCTGAATACAGTAAATCTGTTTTAGCCTGCAAGTTACAGAACAGATAATTTAATAAGCTTTCGATTTTAGAATATTTTCAATTCTGGCTAGCAGTTCATCAGGATTGTAGGGTTTCTCAAGATAATCGTTAGCACCCATTTTGATAAGTTTGATTTTTTCATCGCTTTTATCGATACTTGATAAAATGATTATAGGAATGTGTTGAAAAGCACCACTGCTTTTTACTTGTTCCAGAAAATCTTTTCCACCCAGAACAGGCATCATTAAATCACTGACAATCAAGTCTGGTATATATCCATTTTGCAAAATGGATAATGCTTCCACACCATTTTCTGCACTTTCTACTTCATACTTACTTTGAAGAATTGTTTTAGTGAGTCTTCTGAACTCGGTTACATCATCTATAATTAATATTTTCCGTTTCATATCATTTATATTTTATAGTATTTAATTAATTGTGTTTATTGAAATTTTTATTTAAAAAAAATTTTCTCCTAAATGATGTAATGTATAACAAGTAATAAGCAGTATTATTACCTGCAATTACTTGTTATCCAAATGAAAGGAATAGTGATTAGTGATCAATTTATTTCATAAAAAGTCTAAAAGTATCTCTGTAACCTATTTTATCTGTGTACCAGTCAGTATAACTACTTCCTCGAGTAGTTGCCCAGTTATTAAACATTAGGTAAGTTTTAATTATATTTTCTTTTTCTGCGGGATAATCGAACTGTACAGGTATATTTAGTGCCCAAGGTAAATATGTATCCGACATATAATATTTTCCTTTTGATGGGTTTGAGTTATCCTGACCTTTACCAAATAAAGTCATGTCAGCTAACGATGTAGGGGTGCTTTTTGGAAGATGAACTTCCCTACCACGTTCCTCATTCACAACAATAAATGGATTAAAAGGTGCTTTGCCCAAATCGGCTGTAGTAACAGGATTTACAAAGCTTAATTTTATGTTTATTGCATAAGGTGTAATATAACTGGAATTACTCACTGTGTTTATATATTCACCTATTAAGTTACTTGAAAACACTTTATATGCATCATCGAAAGCAACAATCACGGCTTTATCCTGATTGGCTTCCGTTCCATTCTGATTAAGTGCGAAAAGATTTTTTGTGAAAAGTTGACCTGTGACTGAAGCTATGTTTGAAGCATTGGTGTTGAATTGAATTGCAAATGCATTGTGGTAATGTGCTCCGACAGCTCTTACAGTCAGATTAGCTTCAATATCAACCACATTATTTTGTGCATTGGTAACTTGATTAAAGTTATAATCTACAACCATATCATTAAAATCATAATCACCTTTGTAAGGCCATAAGTCTTCGAATGTAAGTGTGCCTGTCAGACTTTTTGAAGGATAATAATTGTTGAAAGCACGTTTTGTATCGTTAGGATATTCATCTTTCAAATCTGAAACACCATCGCCATCTGTATCTTTAGGTGTGTCAATTGCTTGATATATACCACTTTTAACAGCAGAGTATGGACTTACAGTAGCATAAAAAACAGCATCGTTGAAGTCGTTGTCTGAACCATTGTCGCGGCGCATATCTTCAAAACCGATAAGCAACAATTTGCGAATATCGTCTTTTAATATCACATTATGCTTTTTCAGATTTATATCGGATTCCGGATTGAACGCTGCATTTGAATACAATGTATGTGTACCATTTGAAACTGTTGTTCCATTCCACCCGTTTGCTCTAAACACCCAAGCTACACTTGTTCCTGCTGGAAATATGTTGGTATATTGTCCTTTAGTTGTATCGAAATAAAGTAACTGAACTTTGTTTCCTGATTTAAGTCCACCACCTGAATTTAAGTAAGAAACATTCGGAAAAATAAGTGTCGAATATTTAATATCCGCTTTAGTAAGAGGAGTATTAGCTGTTGGATAAGTGTAATAAGCCAGCGTGTTTAACCATCCGGCACCTTCATGTACAAAGGTCACCCATACTTCAGCGTCTTCAACTAACACAATGTTTCCGTCATCATTACTTGTTAAATATTCTGGATGTGATTTTGGTAATGGAAGATATTCAGGTAAAGAGGCATTTATATCTGCTAAAAAGTCTGCAGCAATTACATCATCTGTCTTCTCAAGATAGTTTGGGACACCCAAACTGGTCCATGTTCCAAAAGTATAGAAATCGTTTACTTTCCAAAAATTACTTACCCACCAAGTTTCAGAAGCCCTTACTTTTGCCGGTCCAACATTTGCTTTTGTACTTTGTGCATTTGTTCCTCCAAATACAAGTGTAATATTTTCTGTACCAAGTTTAATAGCTTGTGTAGATTGAAGTCCAATTTGATTCACAACAGCGAACAAACTGTCAACGGATGTGGCTGGAGCAATTTTGGCCGTTAATGAGCCATTTGCGTTGGTTTGTCCCTTGAAAATAAGGTAATCTGCACTGTTGACAATTAGAGTTCCGTTTTCGGTTAATGGATTTTGTGTGTAAAGTTCTACATAAACACCAGCAATCGGATTGTTTGTGTTTGTAAGAGTTTGAATATTCACGTTGATTTCTTTTGTTGTTTTGAAATCGAATTCCGAATAGCTTGCCGAACTAACAATTTCATTATATTTCTCGTTCAAACAAGAAGTAAATGACAATGTAGTAGCAATAATGACAACCAGAAATGTGATAACTTTAAATGTTTTCATTTTTTTCATTTTTTCTATTATTTTTTTCATTTAACTTACCATTATTCAACTTGTGTGCCATGGAATTAATTTGCTCTTTTTCAGTTGATTCTGTGTAAGTATGAATAAATAATTACTTCGAAAATGGATACTACTCTTCGAAATCGAAGTTTTTATCTTGATTTTTAGATTTCCAGATTATACTTTTGAAGTCTTCGGTAAAGCGCATTCCATTCAATATTCAAAAGTCGTGCTGCCTCGGCTTTATTGTTTCTGGTTTTTTGGAGTGCATTTATAATTGTTTGTTTTTCTATTTCTTCCAGATTAAAGGTTTCAGTATCAATGTTGTTCAGTTGTTGGTCTAAATTATTCATTAGTTGAAAGTTACTGGTGTTTAACTCGTTGCCCGCACAAAGAATAATGGCTCTTTCCATTATATTTCTCAATTCTCTTATATTCCCTGGGAAACTATAATTAATAAGCATTTTATATACATCTGTATGAACACTTTTAATAGTTTTACCTAACTTTTTTGAGAAGATTTGGATAAAATAATCTACCAATTCAGGAATATCATCTTTTCTTTCACGTAACGGTGGTAGGTAAATAATAAATGTTCCAATGCGATGATAAAGATCAAGTCGAAAACTTTTACCTGTCCTAATTTCTTCAATAGGTTTGTTCGTAGCTGCAATAATCCGTATATCAAATTTTTGGTTCGTTTGTGTTCCTACTTTAGTAAAGGTTCTATCTTCGAGTACACGAAGGAGTTTTACTTGCAAATTAGGAGTAATTTCGCCTATTTCATCCAAAAAAAGTGTTCCTTTATTTGATGTCTCAAACCAGCCCGATTTGTCGACGATAGCACCGGTAAAGCTTCCTTTTTTGTGACCAAAAAACTCGCTTTCGAATAAATTTTCCGAAATTGCCGACATATTTACTGCACCAAAAAATTCGTCTTTTCTTTTGCTCAGATTGTGAATTCCTTTGGCTACCAGTTCTTTGCCTGTACCACTTTCTCCTAATATCAATACAGATGTGTCAGGGGTTTGTGAAACCATTCGCATTTGTGATTTGATATCGTTTATTATAAGCGAATGACCAATTATTTCAACACCAAATTCTCTATCTACTAGTTCACGAAGATGCTGGTTTTTGTTTTTTTCAGAGTTGTAGCTGTCCTTTAACTCGATAAATTTCAGAGCGCGTTCTATTGATAACCAAATGTCAGCCGGAGCAAACGGTTTCTTGAAATAATCTATTGCGCCTTGTCGCAGAGCTTCTATAACTGTGTCCATATTTCCAGAGTCACTTATCATTATAGTCTCAACTTGAGGATAATTCTTTTTTATACGTTCAAGCACTTCCAACCCATCCATTTCTGGTAAACGGTAGTCACAGATTACAAAGTCTATCTTCTTAGTTCTTAGCATATCAAATCCTGCAGAAGGAGTTTCAGCCGTAAAAACGTTGAACCGGTCTTTTAGAATTGAACCCGATAGTTTTCTGTAAATCGGGTCATCATCGATAATTAATATACTAAGTTGTTTGTCTTCCATATCAGTTTTTGAGAATAGGTAGAATTACAGAAAAGTTTGTGCCTTCACCAATTTTGCTAACTATATCTATTTTTCCGTTGTTTTTCATTATAAAGTCTTTGACAAGCATTAACCCCAGTCCGGTTCCTTGTTCATTGGCAGTGCCTGAACTTGAATAATGTTTATTTTCTTCAAAAATCAATTGTATAGTTTCGTTTGACATCCCTACGCCATTGTCGTTGATACATATCTGAACTTCGCTATCTGTTTTTGAAGCCGAAATAGTAATTGATCCGCTTTGTGGAGTGAATTTTATAGCGTTTGAAATAATATTTCGGAAGATGGTATGTATGGAAACTTCATCGCACCATGCTTCCAGTTCTTCATGGATGTAATTTGAAATTTTAATGTCTTTTTCATTTGCATTAGCCTCCAGAAGTTGAATACAGCTATTTATTATTAAAGAAATATTAGTTTCTTTAAATTGTAGAATAACATTTTCATCTTGTAACCTTGTCCATTGTAAAAGGCTCGATAAAAGTGTACTCGTATCTTTTGTCCTAATTTTCAAATGGTGTATTATTTCTTTGAAATCTTTGCTGTTTGGATCAATATATCCCTGATCAATTGCATCAATAGTTTGAAGTATTCCGGAGAGTGGCGAGCGCACATCATGGGCTATAATTGAGTAAAGCTTATCCCGTGATTTATTCATTTCTAGGATAGTTTTTTTTGAATGGGCCAGTTCTAAATGATTTTTAACACGGACAAGCAATTCTTCGCTTTTGAACGGTTTAATAATATAATCAACTCCACCGGTATCAAAACCTTCTACTAAATTTTCAGTCTGGCTATTTGCTGTCAAAAAAATAATGGGAATTTCTTTCCATTTTTCATTTTTATTAATCAATCTGCAAACTTCAAATCCATTCATTTCCGGCATCATAACATCAAGCAGAATCAGTGACGGAACTTCTTGTTCAATTTCAGCAATTCCCAATTTCCCATCTTCAGCAGTTCGAGTTAAATAGCCGTGACCTTCAAGAACATGTGATGCGAGCATTAGGTTCATTGGATTGTCGTCAATTATTAAAATTGATTTTGTGATATCTTTGTTCATGTTGTTTTATTATCAGTTATTTATACTTGACTTTCAATGCATCCAACCAGAAAATGATTGCACGTTTTTATAAGTTTGGTTTTGAATACACTAATTTACTGAGCTTTCGCAAGTAATTTAAAGCGTTGACAAACAAGAAAAAAACAATATATTATATTTGTAAATTAACTGATAATCAGCAACTTTATATCCCCAAATAATCTCCAAATAATCCCCAAATAATCCCCAAATAATTTGCTGCGACACAAAGATACAATATTACTTTCAGAGATAAAAGACTTTTTACTACAAGTGAAAAGGAAATAGAGACAATTTTAAGTTTAAAGAGCTCTTACATTTTCGGACAAACAAATTGTTTTTTTACAAACTATAAATCTGCTTTATAACAATTTTAGTAAATTCGTAATGCTTTTGCTATTTCTGTTTTCTGAAATACTAGATGTTTCTCATTATTATGAGTCACCTCTTTTAAGTAAATAAGCTGCGAAAAGATATATTTTATCGGTTTATAAACAATTCATTGATAAACTGGCGTAAAATTTGCTTACAGTCAGAATATGTAGTTGGTTAGTAAGTTAAAATAAGCACATTGGATATTCAATCGGCTTCACGTAATATGCCGATTTATCGGTAAGCCATACTATTAGCTACGACAAAGTAAATTGAAAACCAGCATACCTAAAGACACATGGCTGAACTCATGACCGCCAACCTATGACAATAAGGTACACTTATTAGAATATTTTTTTTAATGGAACAATTATCTTTTCGTATTTTAGAATTATTGGAGTTAATAGAATAGGTATTAAAACAGAGATTAAGAAAGCATCGAATCCGAAATAATACATTCCTTTAAAAAGTAGTGTATATAAAAATAATACAATCATATGCATAAAATACATTACCGTGCTACATTTCCTAAAAAAATAGCCGCTTTTAAATTTCGTCACACTCCAATTTATACTGAAGTAAAATATAACAGTAGGTAACAAAACAAATGCTAACGAAGAAATAAAAGGGTACTGAAATATTTGAAATATTACTCCTATCAATACGAAAGAAAACAGGATACTTTTTGACATTTTCATCTTTGAAGTTGCGAATAAAGCTCCAATCATAATATATAACATTCCCGAGAAAATCCTCCCGTTATGAAATACTAATTTTATTACATTATGTATATTTGATAGTATTTTAGTATTACTATTATTATCAATTATAAAACTTATCAATATTGAAATAATGAATATAAATATTGAAGCCACAAAAATAAAGTTGTATTTTTTATCCTTACTGATAAGTATGTAAATCACAATTAAAGAATAAATCATTGAAAGCAAATACCATAAAGGCCAAGAATAAAAATTTTCACCAACAATAAAGAAGCCTCTTAGGAACATTAAAATATCCTTATAATATATCATATCATTGTTTGCAAATCCCCAAATCGTTATCGGCAAATATATAATAGTCCAATAAATATATAATTCTACTATTCTTTTGCTGTATGATTTTATTTGCTCTAATTGAGATAATTTATCAGCTATTTTGTTGATTTTTAAAAATAAGAAAAAGCCTGAAGCCATAAAAAAATATGGAATAGCAAAATTTACTATCATATTCCAAATTTTTATTAAACGGTAATTATCAATTCCTTCAAATGGATGAGTGTGTGCCGAAACAACAATAATTGCCATAATAAATTTTAAAATGTCTATTCCGGTAAATTCTTTTTTATTAATCATATTCTTTTTTCTTGTCTTTTTTTGTTTGTTTGTATAATTCTGACTAAAGACAGTCTGTGTAAAAGCTCAAAATTTTTTCCAAAAATAGTAAAAATTCGATTGGGTAGGCTTTTATAGTGGCATTTTAAGAGAATAAATCATTAAAATGCCGCTTTTCGTATAATTTTTGCCGACTAATCCCTCATTCAGCGTATTCTTTACCACCCGCTGTTTGGAGAATAGCTCTTCCCCCTCCCTTCAGTATATGCTTATTAAGTGCAGAAACATTCAAGACTGCTGCAGGGAGTTGTCGCTCGGTTTCGCTTGACTTGCCAAGAATCCCTGTTCTTGTATTCTTTGGTTTATTAATCCAATAACACATCCGGCTCAAGAGTAATTATTAACAAAAAACTTAAACTTATATATTTATTTAAACTTATAAGCTTGTTTTCAAGTTATTTATATACATTTCACGTTTCATATCTTAGTAGTAGTAAATAAGCGTTTGTTAAAATTGTGTATTTTATTGTTAATTTCAAAGACGATGGCAATTCACACACTAGATTAAACATTTTTTTGTCGGCTATGATTTTTTCTTGTGGTTCACCGGCATAAGCATTGTCGGGATTAAAGGGTTCACTTTTATCTTTTTTTTCATCGAGTAATTTATTTGTTGCTTGTGAATCGTGAACTTAAGCGTCAGTCACTATGTATTTAGTAATGAGCTTACTTTTGGCATCTGATTTGACATGGTTTATGTACACAAAGTAGCAGACATTGTCCTTTTGCGTCCAAAATGCGTCGGTATCTTTTTGGGCTTTGCGGTGAGGTTTCTCGCTGATAAAGGTAGGTATCTCACCGGATTTGATAGTGTCATTGTCCGCCTTTGTATTTCACTGTTTAGGCACTTCAATGAAACTAGCATCCATTATTTTGACTTGATTTACTATCAGATTGATTAAGTTTTTCAATCAGTTCCAAATTGATTAATTGCTCACGAAAAACCATACAGTGCGACTGTCGAGAATATCATCGGCAATAATAAGATCAAGAAAACGTATGAAACTCATCCGGTCATTTATCTGATATTCAAATTGTTCGTCCGAGAGATTAAAATAATGTTGAAGATTTAGTGTCTTGAAATCCTGTATTAAATTTTTCCATTAGGTCGCCAAGTTGGCTTAATTTGCTTAAGCGAATATTTTAATCGAAAAATCAATAGTCTCTATAGCGTTTAAATTTTTTCATTAATTTATTTGTTTTACACACTAAATATAATAAATATCAATGAGTTATGAAAACATATGTCTATAAATCAGTTTTTAAAATTACCTTAAAATAAGTTCTAAAAGCAAATACTTATTTTACTTCTGTATTCTTCATTTTCAGTTGCTACACAAACCAGATAAATTCCTTTACTAAATTTGTTATTCGATGAAACTGTTATTTCTTCATTGCCAGTTGTACTTGTATAAATTAATTGTCCTGATAATTTATAAATTGAAACTTTTTTAATTCGTTCTTCTTTTTCGTTATTGATATTTAATTTTCCAGATAAATCTTTGGAAATAAACTTAATTGATTTAGAGTTTTGACGCTGCATAGTAGAATCAGGATATTCAAATGCTCCAATATCGCTGATGCCATTGATTATTCTACTGTTCTGAATAAAGTCTGTAGTTATATCATAATTACTAATATCAATACCTTTATCAATTATAGGTAAATTCTTACAATAATTATAAACTTCATCAGGATTAGAATAGTCTAGTCCTGATGAGATTGTATTGGAAAAATAGTTGTTAGATATGGTAACATCAACATTTGGATAATAAAATACATAGCTTTTATTTGGATCTACCCATTTGCCGTAAGTACCATAACTGCCAGGATTAAGTATGATGTTATTGCAAATCATGTTCTGCTTCGACAAATCGCTGTAGATTCTTATCCCGTCTCCTTTAGGTGAAATAATAGTATTGTTCAAAAAATAGAAAGATGAGCCTACAATAGTACTCCGATCATCGCAGAAAATACCAAATGCATTAGTTACCATTGAGTCATTCATTGCGTGACCCGGATTCACAATTATATTGTTATATACTTTATTACCTCCAGTGCCTAAAACGTTTATTCCAGTACAAGTTCCGTTCACAATTAAATTATTATGGCAATTTCCTCCGGTACCCGGATTCAATAATATTCCATAATTCTGACATTTTGTATTTTGTACCCCATAGTTGCTAATTTTGTTTCCATAAATTTCACAACCAATAGTTGCACAACCAACTTGAATGCCATCCCAACCACTACTGTCTACCACATTGTTGTAAACCTGTAGTCCATGTATTTCAGCTGGATAGACTGTTTTTTTTACTGAATCACATGTAATTGTATAACCAGTATAATAAGAATGCCCTATATAAAATGCTTCACCGTAGGTGTTGTGTACATAATTGTCATGAAATACTGTATTCATCCGGGTGAAGTATGGCCGGTTAAAATTTTCATTACAATCTGGTTTTGGATTGGCACATATACCCGCAAATCCTGAATTACATGATTCGATATGATCTACCTCATAATTAGTACTTTGACCTTCTAAAGTAAGTCCGCTTGCTCCTATAGGTGTATGCCCAATTTTGATTCCGTATGTAAGTGATATTGATCCTGTACCGGTTAATCTGAAATACGAACAGTTCATAACTTGAAATCCAAAGTAAAAGGTGTTTGTACTTATTTCAACTAAACCTCCATTGTTTATAAACACTACATAGTTCAACGAGTCACCGTGAATGTTATATAAACGTAAACGATCTCTATGACCTGGTTCTATATAAACAGTGTCACCTGGTTTTATTCCCCGGTTAGTTCCATCATAATTAGTAACATTAAGCCCTACAACAAATTTTTTTCCAATTGTAGACGCACTTGTGGTATTTAAGTTTAACAACAAACATGTTGCTACCACAAACCATAATCTTAAGCAGTTGTTTGATTTCATATTTCCACATATTTTAGTTAATTATTTAAGACTAATGCAGAGAAGATAAACAGAAATTTATTTTATTAAAATTGTCGTTTTTTCTCTGTTTTTAAGTTCATTTTAATGTTGTGATTGCTCAAATATATATACTAATTTTTTATATTCAATATTTAAAATCCATTATTTTTAAAATAATCTAATAATTTAATAATCAGGATTATAAGTTGTAGTTTCTTCTACGAAAACTATCGTAAACAAATGGTATTATGTGTGATATATTTTTTGTATATATAGTAAATAATGCCACGTCGCACAATAATTTTGTATGGTTAAATTTGTTATAAATACATGATTTTTTTTAATGATTATCCGCATAATGTACAACGTGAGTTAATAAGGGGCTTTGCCCCTAAAACCCCACTTGCTTTTTTGCCTTGATGCAAAAAAGTAAGCAAAAAAAATCAAGACTGCGCCCGCTTCGCTCAATAAACTATCGCTCGAAAGACTAAAATCCTCCAAACTCCTCCTTTCAGTCGTCAAACAGGAGTATTTTTAACGCCTTTCTCACTTGTTTTTTGGCTCACCGAACGAGGTCAATCCTTACAACTGACAGACTCCTTGCAACTGTACTCTTTGCGGATAATCATAAAATTTATTATAATTTGACAAATTCACAAAGCCTGTATAATAGACAAATTGTAGAAAATACTGTTACATTCTGTTTATATGAGATTACTGACACAAAAAAAAATCAATTATTAATACTCTAGAAATGCTTAACACAAGAGCAGATACATTTTATATATTTATAACCTAAAGACCTTGAATTATTAACTCAAAATACCAATTTTACTTTAGATTATAACCAAATTGATAACTTGATATTGAATATTTTCCAGATTTGTCGGTATTATTCAATAATAAAAAAACCGCTTTTGGCGATCATATTCACCAAAAGCGGTTTATTATACAAGAAAATCTATTTAAACTGAAGGAAACATTTACTATTTCAGAATTAATCTCGAAGTTATTTCTTTATCATCAACAATACCCTTAGTCAGATATACACCGATTGGCAAGTTCATAGATATTGTTGTAATTCCGTTTGGATTAACCTGTTGCTTAAGAATAAGCTGACCTGAAATGTCATAAACAAATAACTTCCCAACCGAGCTGCTGAAATTATGAACAAATACAGAATGCCCCGAACTGAATATCTTCAAACCTTTGTCCATTACTGCAATCGTTTCAGTAGATATTCCAGAATTAGTTACTATTTTAAAGCGTTTTATGAGCTTATCTGTGGGTCGTACCAGAAACTGGTATTCCGTTCCACTTTCTGTGACATCGATCGTTTTATCAGCTTGTTGATCTATCAGGTAGATTGATGGATAAGTATCATTCATGTTTTCATGAGTGAAAGTAAGTGTATAGATAGAATCTTCGCCGGAATAAAAACCTATTTCGGTATTATTTATGTTATCTACAGCATCAATCTGATAATTGCCATCGACTTCACTGGCAAATATCTGTGGCATCAATGCAGATGAAGTAAAACTTTTATGCCCATCCCAACCATTGTCAAAGTTGCGTGTACAGCTTGAATTAGAGAACAGCCACATACGATCAGAAAATCGTGATCCTTTTACATCAATTTTAGATGAAGTCATTTCGGTAGTTGAAGAACTCATTGTCTTCCGCGGTGCACGTTGCATGTCAGTGTTTTTCAGCATCGAAGAACTATATGGTATTGACAGTGTTGCATTTGCAGAACTACTTTGTGCTTTTACCAGATATCCCTGCATAGACGGAATCAAATATGGAATACCATTATATCCGGCAGTATTTTTTGGTACGGCTGTATACTGCCCGGGGTTATTACCCCATATTTGTCCACCACCAGCCGAATACCAATCATTATAACTTCCGGAATTGTATAAATAAACAGACCATTCCATTTGTGACCCAAAATTTATCTGACGAATATCGATTGCCGCCGTATAGGGGTTTGCCAATATATGTTCTCCTGGATATAAAGCAGTAGGTGTATATGCCAATTGACCAGATGAGTAGTCTGAGTTAACCAGATTGCCCTGAAAAACAATAGTCTTAGGGTTAGCTTGTGTTATCTCATATCCCAAAAATGAATAAACAGAATCAATACTTGTCAGTTGAACCCAGTGATTGGAGATCGTTGTTCCTGACTCAAGAAATTTACGGACATAAGAGCCTGTAAATGTAGGGTTAGTTTTTACTTTAGTGACAGGAATTCCAAAATATTGCCATTTGTACCCCGTATATGCTCTTACTGTTGTGTTATATGTTGCAAAAGCTTTTGTGTACATCTCCACTGTTGCAGCTACAGGGTTACTTGAAGAATTATAGAATATAAACGAACCGTTTGCGACTTCAGAACTGGATTTTATGACTAAACCTGTAGTTCCGGCGTTGTTTGATACAGTTCCCTGAACGAGCATCTGATTTGCTACAGAAATTGTCAGAGACTTCCCTGAATTAATTGTAAGATTATTTGACACAGTAAAATCGGTGTTCAGAATTACGCCGGCTGAATTATCTACAGTCAAATTAAAAATTTTATTATTCAGGTAGCGACCATCTTCAATTGATTGAGATGCTGTACCGGCATAACTTACAGCAGGTGAATTTGTATATGCATCCAATGTGCCCGACGTAACGGTTATTGCATTCAACAATCTCAATGTACCATTCAATATTACATTTGCTGAATTATTGATAATTAAATTGTAAACTTCGTTATTATAAAATGAACCCGAAAGAATAGATTGGGCAGATGTTCCTGCAAATTCAACCATAGAACTTGTTGAAGATGCATCAATTTGAGCCCCATTTGTAAATTGCAAATTACCTTTAATTGTTAGTTTATGACCGTTTGTAACAACACGATAAGTAGATTGTGTGTTTACAATACTCATGACTGACCGGTCTTGATCCATCACACAATGATTTAACGGAACAGCATCAAATTCGATAGTGGCATTATCTGGCGGAACTGAATTCCAAGACCAGTTGGACACTGTATTCCAATCAGTGCTTGTAGTTCCTTTCCATTTATTTGTTCTTTCCCATGCACCCATTGTTGGATTTATGCCTGAGCGAGCATTCAAACCATAGTCGGTAGTGATGCCTGTTCCGAAAGTACCGGCTAATGTGGTTGTCACCCTATAATCTGAAGCAGTGGTAGATCCTGCACTATTAAAACTTGGGTTAGTATTTAAACTATTTGCATCCTGCCCTGTAATAAACGGAATTGTATTGTCATCGGCTACATTGAATCTGGCTAATGAACTAGGTGTTCCTGTAGTAAAGTAATTATTATAATTGGCAGTAATTGAGCCGCCTGAAGTATAATTATAATAAATTGCATAATGCCTGCCGGTTCCACCTGTTCGGGCATTAAAAAATATGTTGTTCCTGTAATCACGTGTATTTGAGTTAGCAGAACTATACAAGGCAGCAGAAATATTACTACCAGCCTCATTGCCTGCCACATACACTGTATTAAAATACAAATTACAGGTTTGAGAAGCAGTTCCGGTATCATAAATTCCATACATAATGTTTCGATTAGTTGTACCAGAAACACCCAGATTCACAATATTATTTGCGTATGTGGTTACACCCGAAGCAATTAGAATTCCAATAAGTTTTGTTCCAGTGGTTGTTCCATTAATGGGAGTCGTCAAACCATAAATAAAATTCCGCTGAACAGTATTTGTACCGCTTGTACTTCCCTCGTAATACAATCCTACAATTGAGCCTGCATAATTTGTACAAGTGTTGGTTAAACTGTAAATTGTATTGTCCGAAACAGTTCGGGTTGGAATTGTTCCCATCAAAGCAATTCCAATGACAGATGCAGTACTACCACTTGTGTTATTTGCATTGGCTATACTCAAATTCCGGACAGTATTAACCGAAATAGTATTGGTAGATCCTGCCAAAACCAAAATACCATTTATCCTGCCGGTGGTAGCAGCAGTAGCATTCGTTGTAGCGTTATTCAGATTTGCCACTATATTGTTATTTATGGTTATAATACCCGTTCCTGCCGAACTTATCCCATAAACTGACTGGGCATTATCAGTTGAATTACTGCTTACATTCAAACTGTTTGAAGTGGTTGTACTACCAATAGTATTATTGCTGATTGTTGTAGTTCCGGCAGTAGCAGTTTTATTTATGCCATATAAATTTGTGGCATTTGATGCCGTATTAGTTGCATTTATAGAACCAATGGTATTATTCTGGCAAACAACAGTATTCATAGAAGCAATATTTATCCCGTACACAGTGCCACCAGTCATGTTATTTGTAACTGTTATTGAACCTGTTCCTGTTGCTGCTCCAATAGTATTTCCGGTGGTTGTTCCTATATTTACAGCACCCGCTGCAATATTAATTCCATACCAGTCATTTACAAATGTATTTACATAAGTGATATTTTTTATTATATTATTTTGAATGCTACTGGCGGTTGTTGAACCCACGTTAAGGTAAATGCCATTAAATACGGTGCTGAACCAAAAATTAGTTTTCGTCCATGTACCCGAACAAGATGCCGCACTACCTCCAATATAATTACCCGACACAACAAATGAATTACCTGAAGTATTGTCAATATTAATTACATTATAATTACAAAATGTATATGCATCTGAGGATGCTGTTTCATAAAAACTATTGCCGGTAATAGTAAAAGCGATAGAATAACTCGAAATAAAGATACCGTTAGAAGCACCAATAAAATTAAAATCAAGCCTAAAGAAGTCATAGATATTGTTATTCTGAATCGTATTTCCGCTATTTTCATGACCTGAGGTCCCGTAAGAATAAATTGCATTTACAGGTCTGTCAGTCGAACTTACGCCCGAAATATTACAATAGGATATAGTATTCCCATCATTTCCTGTACCTGTTCCGGCTGTTGAAAAGTTAATTGTACCTTGCGTGTTACCTGAGCCGGCACCTTTAATTTTACAATACTGAATATTGTTATTTTGAGCCGAATTTATAAGCTCTATCGTTCGGGCATTGTTACCAGTAGCTGTATTACTGATAAGTAAATCTGCATTTCCGGTCTGATTAACACGACCATCGAGAATTACATTATCAGCACCATTTAATTGAATAAGAGGATCATCATCCATCGAGCCAATTATGGTTAAACCGCTTGCTGTTGGATAAATTGTTACACTGGTGTAGCTTGCTGGAGATGAACTAGCATTTAATATTGCAGATGCTGTTTCTGTTGTAGATCCATTTATTCTTATGATTATTACTCCTTGATGTGTACCGTCATTAATTTTATCGAAAGCTGCTTTTAAGATAGTATATCCACCTTTCTTTACTCCTCCAATATACACTTCTACAGTGGTGGGCGTGACGACCGGAACCACCTCCCCGGTTGAAAGAATTTGTGCACCCTGATTATAACCTGTAAAGTTAATTGATGATAATTGAGTCGAGGTTAGTCCACTAGAACTATTCCCTATAAATATATGTCCTGCTGTCCCACTTGATCCCGCCATTCCTGCCCAGCCGTTAATAGTTAAACTAGTTCCTGCCCATGAAATACCACTGCTGCTAGCAAATTTCAAGCTGTGTGTATTTGCTTCTAAATTTATAGTGGAATTGGCAGCTAATTGCAGGGTGGATGAATTAGTAATTGTTCTGCCGGATGTTATTCCGGTTGTGCCTAAAGTACCTCCATTCAGAATAAATTGAGAATTAGGGGTGATATTAGCAGACGGATTTAATCTTAATTCACCGGAAGTAATATTTGTGTTTCCTGTGTAGGTATTTGTTCCTTTTAGTGTCCATGTTCCTGTTCCTGTTTTGGTAACAGTTCCAGTTGTTGTGCTGATTACTCCGCTCTCAATGGCATTACCACTTCCAGTTAAAACCAAGCCAAAGGTATTACCTGATACACCGCCACTCAAAGTCATTGTTCCACTACTGGAAGCATCAATAGTAGCTCCTGTACCAGATAATATTATTGCTCTATTTGTTGAATGTCCCGAGCCGGTATATTGTAATGTTCCTGAACCGGATACTGTTACAGCGGGAGTGTTTCCGCCTGTTCCAATGGAACTCGCAGTACCTGCATTTTGCAAATTATTAACACTTAATATGCCTGCATTGATGGTAACGGCTCCTGTGTAGGTGTTTGTTCCTGTGAGAGTCCATGTTCCTGTTCCTGTTTTGGTAACAGTTCCAGTTGTTGTACTGATTAGTCCGCTCTCAATGGCATTACCACTTCCAGTTAAAACCAAGCCAAAGGTATTACCTGATACACCGCCACTCAAAGTCATTGTTCCACTACCGGAGGCATCAATAGTAGCTCCGGTACCAGATAATATTATTGGTCTATTTGTTGAATGTCCTGAACCGGTATATTGTAATGTTCCTGAGCCGGCTACTGTTACAGCGGGAGTGTTTGCGCCTGTTCCAATGGAACTCGCAGTATTAGCATCTTGCAAATTATTAACGCTTAATATGCCTGCATTAATGCTAACCGCTCCTGTGTAGGTGTTTGTTCCTGTGAGTGTCCATGTTCCTGTTCCTGTTTTGGTAACAGTTCCAGTTGTTGTGCTGATTACTCCGCTCTCAACGGCATTACCATTTCCAGTTAAAACCAAGCCAAAGGTATTACCTGATATCCCGCCACTCAAAGTCATTGTTCCACTACCGGAAGCATCAATAGTAGCTCCTGTACCAGATAATATTATTGGTCTATTTGTTGAATGTCCCGAACCGGTATATTGTAATGTTCCTGAGCCGGCTACTGTTACAGCAGCAGTGTTTGCGCCTGTTCCAATGGAACTCGCAGTACCTGCATTTTGCAAATTATTAACACTTAATATGCCTGCATTGATGGTAACGGCTCCTGTAAATGTATTTGCAGCAGTCAAAACCATTGTTCCTGCAGCCGCCTTGGTTATACCAAAATTTGTACCACTACTAATCACACCACTCATGGTCAGATCTGTTGCAGTAGTTCCATCATCAGCAACTGTGAATGTGCGGGTTGCACCCAATGCAATTGGGCATGAAACCGTGGCTCCGTTAGTTCCGGTACCTACATCGGTTACCGCTACGTCTCCACCAAGTGTCAAGGTTCCTGTTCCTGTTATTGAAGAACCTGTTGTTGAGGATCCACATTCTAAAGCTACACTTGTCTGTGTTGATAATGAAAAGTTTGATAATGTAAGTGTAGCGGCGGCTTTGATGGTTAAAATTCCTGATACGGTAGTTGTTGCACCTAAGGTTGTTGTGCCACCTGAACAACTTAGATTGTTGAAAGAAGTGACAACAGTTGCAGGTAATGTGTTAGTTACATTCATTACAACTGAACCAGTGCCTGGGGTCCATGTTTTTGTTCCAGATCCTACTGTTGTAAAAGCACCATTCATATTCAATGTACCGCCTGAGGTCATTGTTATAGTTGATGAAGCAGTTGTTGTATTTCCAAACTGAACACTACGAGCAGTTAGAGAGGCTCCATTGACAAACATAATTGTACCGTTACTACCATTTCCTCCAGCACCGCCTATAATTATTGAACCTGAAACTGTCAATGCTGGACTTCCAGAAGCTGCAAATGTAAGAGTCCCAGCACTTCCAGAAGTAGTGTTTCTTCCCAATATGATACTGGAACAAGCTGCATTGGTCGTATTTACTGTAACTGCAAATCCTCTTTCAATAAAAACAGCGTCTCCGGCTGCTGGCACAGAACTGCCAGCTGATCCACCAGATGTACCTGACCAAGTAGATGTAGCATTCCAGTTTCCATTCGCAACAGAATAAAAATTAGCTGCATTCAAATTTTCTGTTACAACTAACAAAAACATCAAAATCCCTACAGAATAGAATATTGCTGGTCTTAAACCAACATTAAGAGTAAAACTTTTCATAATGTGTGAGTTTTAAGAGTAAACAAAACGACTGCAATAATGTAGAAATTGGTTTGGTATCATTGTAGCATTAATTACTTTTTAAATGTAATTTATGCTACAATGTATATTAAAAACAAATAAAATATCTTAATGTTTAGTGAGTTAGTAAGTTTTCAATATTTTTATTACGGTAAGAAAATATTATTTAGATGCCATCTGTTGCTCACAGTCTGATGAGTTGGCATTTATAATATTCATAGGTTGGCGATTGAATTCCACTTCAAATTATTTCCTAGGTAGGATGATGAAAGTTTATTTTTAGTATAAGAACGAAAATGGGATCTATTATCGTTTTTGATATCGATGTTTTTTTATAGTATAGATTTCCAGATAATTAAGTGCTTGAAATCTTGTATTGCTAAAGGTGTAAAGTCAGAGTTTGCCATGAGAGTTTGTGCGGAATCCACGACAAATGAAAATAACTTTTTCCAAACGTAACATGAGTTTTAAATATATATGTGTGGGACTTATTGGGATTATGTTTAATATCTATATTTTTATAACTGGTATTTATATAAAAGCCGTCCTTAGTGCTGAACACTAAGGACGG
>Ga0118677_10006179_pt1 | contig 20463 bp, 17 predicted proteins | sample AliMusrvi5mmetaG_FD_86154 | JGI IMG/M metagenome (GOLD analysis project Ga0118677, IMG submission 86154)
GACATGAATGAACTCCGCGCGTGGGCCGAACAGATTACCGGTCCGCAACGCGGCGTGTTTGTGGTGCACGGCGAACTCGATTCCGCCACCGCCTTTGCCGGCGTCCTCCGCCAACTCCACCCCACCGCCACCGTCACCGTCCCCACCTACGGCGACTCCGTCGAGATTTGACCTAACCGGAAGCTTACCGGCAGTTTGTTGGCATAAAACCGACAAAATTGGCCTCCGGGAAGGCTTTTGGGGTGAAAAACTGGGTTTCTCAGAGTTTGACCAACCTTTCTCAGGCTTTGACTGACCTTGCTCAACGTCTGACCAACCTTGGTCAGCCTCTGAGTGACCTTTCTCAGTGAGCGACTGACCTTAGTCGTTGATTGACTGACCTTGGTAAGAGCCTGAGTGACCCTTGTCAGAGGCTGAAAGACTCGTTTCAGTGACCGAAAGACCTGCTTCGCTGGCTGAAAGACCTTGGTCAGCGATGAAAAAAGACTTGTCCGAGGCGCCGGTAGGTGGCGCAATCGTCCCGCTTGCGCCACTGGCTCAGTTCTTTGCGTGGGTGTGGTTCAGCCACTCGACGTAGTCCGCGAGAATGTTCACGCCTTCGTCGAAGTTCGGGTCCGGCAGCGGGACGACCGGTTCCGCACTGGCCGGTTTCTTTGATTCGTTGGTGTGTGAATTTTGCGCGGCGGTCTCCATGACCTCGTGCGTGATGGCGGCCACGAGGTTGGTCGAGCCGGTCAGGCTTTTCAGCGTGATCTCGGTCGTCTTCAAAGCTTCCCAATGCCGGGCAGTGCGTTCCTGTTTGCGCGTCTCGGCGCGATCTTCGTTTTGTTTTTTCTCCGCCAACCGGGCCGCTTCATTGAGGGTGACGAATTTTTCGTCGGTCTTCCGTTTCAACAGCGCGGTGTCTTCGAGGATGTACCGGTATTCCGGATTTTGGGTCACGCGCGCGGCGGCCAACCGGCGCAACTCATCCACCGGCGGCACAAACTGGCTCCAGCGGTGAATGCCGACCGGCTGGATTTCGTCGTACAACAAAAAATGCGGCAGGTGATTCTCGCCGATTTTCACGGCATCAAGCGGCGATGGCAAGACGATGTCCGGGACGACGCCACGCGATTGGGTGGAGCCGCCACTCACCCGGTAAAATTTCTGAATCGTCAGTTTCAGTTCATTACTGCCGGTCGTGCCGGTGCGTTTCTTCGGCAGGAGCTGGTCCAAATCAACAACTTGTTGCACCGTGCCTTTGCCGAAAGTCTGGTGGTCGCCGACGATGATGGCCCGGCCATAGTCTTGCAATGCCGCCGCCATGATCTCCGAGGCGGACGCGCTGACGCGGGTGACCAGCACCAGCATCGGTTTGTCAAATGCCACGCCGTGTTCCGTGTCCCGGCCGACGCCGATGCGCCCTTGCGGGTCTTTGACCTGTACGACTGGGCCTTCGTCAATGAACAGGCCGGTCATGTTAATGACTTCCGGCAATGAGCCGCCGGTGTTGCGCCGCAAATCCAAAATCAAACCGTCCACTTTTTCGTTACGCAGCTTCAGCAGCAATTGCCGGACATCGCGGGCTGAACTTTTCGCATCCGTGCCGCCGGCCGGGTCCACGTAAAACGACGGCAAATCAATGTAGCCCAGCCGCAAGTTGTTGCCGCCCGGGGTGGATTTCTCGATGATCTTGGCTTTGGCTTCCTGTTCCGTCAGCTTGATCTCATCGCGGGTGAGGCTGATTTCGTTGCGCGTGGACGGGTCCGGCGCGTCGGCGGGAATGATTTTCAAGCGCACGCCGGTGCCTTTTTTGCCGCGGATTTGTTCGACGACTTTGTTGAGCTTCATGTCCACGACATCCATCATCGGGCCATCGCCCTGCGCCACGCCGGCAATGCGGTCGTTGACTTTCAATCGTTTGTCGAGATCCGCCGGCCCCCCCGGGACGATGCTGACGATTTTCGCGTAGCCATCCTCCGATTGCAGGACGGCGCCAATGCCGGAAAGTGAGAGGCGCATCGCGATGGCAAAATCTTCCGCCGCATGCGGCGCGAGGTAGGCCGTGTGCGGATCGTAAAGCATGGCGAGCGAATTCAGGTAGACCTCGACGACGGTATCGAAGTCGTTTTCGTGGAGACCCCGCAGGATGCGGTCATACCGGCGGGTGATGATTTTGATGGCTTCGTCGTGTTTTTCTTTGTTGAGGCGTTCTTCGAGGAGTTCGTATTTCACGCGTTGCCGGAGCAGCGCGCGTTGCTCGGCCGCGGTGGCCGGCCACGGGGACTCGTGCCGGTCGATGATGAGCGCGTCGTGCTCGTCAAACCGGTAATCCTCCGTGACGAGTTCCTTGATGGTGCCGCAGGCTTGTTCGACCCGGTTGCTGTACAGTTGGTAAATCTCAACGGCCGGTTTGACATCGCCGACAATCAAATCATTGTTCAGTTCCGTGGTGAAGTGCTGAAATCCGTCAATATCACTCTGCAAAAAGAACAGATGGTTGTAGTCCAGCGCGTTGAGGTAGTTTTTGAGCATTTCCTTGGCCATCGTCTCGTCGAGGCGGCGGGCGTTGTAATGGCGTTCTTCCAACAGTTTCGACACGATGCTCCCGACCTGCCCGGCCTCAATGGGTGTGGACACCTCAGCCGAGGCGCCGGCCACAATCAGGCCCATGGCGAACACGGTGCTAATCAGTTTGTGAATTAGGTCAAGCATTACAACTCTTTCAGAGTCTCACATTTTGAGCGAATTACAACCGGCATATTTACCTTGAAAAAAAACATGCGCGGCCACATCAACAGCAGCATCTTGAATTCATCCACCGCCGAATCTGTTGTTGCCATCGCCGGGCTGACGCACCGGTATGGCGACCGCGTCGCGCTGAACGACGTGAGCTTCACCGTCCAACGCGGTGAAATCTTTGGCTTGCTCGGCCCGAATGGCGGCGGCAAGACCACACTCTTTCGCATTCTCAGCACGCTGATGGCGCCGAGTGTTGGCAATGTCAGCGTATTCGGACACGACGTTGTAACCCAGCGCAACGCGGTCCGGCGCCGGATCGGTGTCGTCTTTCAATCGCCGAGTCTCGACAAGAAACTGACCGTGGCGGAAAACCTCCGGCATCACGGCCACATCTTCGGGTTGCGCGGCGCGCCGCTCCGGCAACGCATGGATGAACTCATGCAGCGGTTTAACATCGCTGACCGGGCCGACGATTTGACGGAAAAACTTTCCGGCGGATTGCGCCGGCGCGTCGAAATCGCGCGCGGCTTGCTGCACCGGCCGGAATTATTGCTGCTCGACGAACCGAGCACCGGCCTCGATCCGCGCGTGCGCCGGGAAGTTGGCGATTACCTTGCCGAATTGCGTGACCGGGAAGGTGTGACAGTGTTGGTGACGACGCACATCATGGAAGAGGCCGAACGTTGTGATCGGTTGGCGCTGCTGGATCGCGGCCAGCTCGTCGCGCTGGATAAGCCGGCGGCGCTGAAAGACCGGGTGGGTGGCGATGTCGTTTCCATTCGCGCCCGTGACTGTGACCGGCTCCGCGCACAGATTGAAAGCCGGTTTGCGGTCAAGGCCGGCATCGTGGATCGCGTAATTCGCATCGAGCGGGCGCGCGGCCACGAGTTTGTACCGGCCTTGGTTGAAGCCTTTCCCGGCGAGATTGAAGCCGTCAGCGTCGGCAAGCCAACGCTTGAAGACGCGTTTATCCATCTGACCGGCCACCGGTTTGAAGATATTGAGGCCTGACCATCGTGCTTGCTGGATGGTTTGAGTTCGTGGTAGTTTTCTTTACTAATGAAAGCCGGTAAGAAAGACGCGGCCAATCCGAGTTTTGAGCAAGCCATCCAGCGACTGGAAAAAATTGTCGCGGACATGGAAGGCGCCGAGTTGCCGCTGGAGGATGTGCTGAAACGGTACGAGGAAGGCACGCGGCTCGTGCGCTTTTGCGCAGCGAAACTGGACGAGGCGGAAAAGAAGATCGAAATTTTGCAGAAGAAGGCGGATGGCTCGGTGAAACTGGAGCCGTTTGAACCGGTGGACAAAACCGGCGAAGATCAAGACGCCAAGTTGCTTTAAGGAGAATTGCAATGGGACGTTATCTGGAGATGATTAATTCGCCGGCGGATGTAAAGTTGCTGACTCAGGAGCAACTGATCACCTTGGCGCAGGAAATCCGCGACGAACTGGTCACCTCACTCAGCAAATCCGGTGGCCACCTCGGCCCCAACCTCGGCGTGGTCGAGTTGACCATCGCGTTGCACAAAGTTTTCAGCACCCCGAAGGACCGGTTCGTCTTCGATGTCAGCCATCAGATTTACATTCACAAACTGCTGACCGGGCGCCGGCAGGTGTTCCACAAAATTCGCCAGACCGGTGGACCGATGGGCTTTGCGCTCCGGGAAGAAAGTCCGCACGATTGTTTTGGTGCGGGCCACGCTGGCACGGCATTGTCGGCAGCGCTTGGCATGGCGGCGGGTCGCGATCGCGCCGGCACGGACGAGCAGGTGGTCGTGGTCCTCGGCGATGCAGCGTTGACCAACGGCATTACGCTTGAAGCGCTCAACAACATCAAGCACACCACCAAGCGTTTAATCGTCATTCTCAACGACAACGAATGGAGCATCGCCAAGAACGTCGGTGCGATTTCCGATTACCTCAACCGGATTGTTACCAATCCTCGGTATCAGGCGGCGCATAAAAAGCTTGAGAGCTTCATGCACCGGTTCGGTCCGGAAATTGCCAAGATCGAGCACCGGGTTGAGGAAGCATTCAAGAGCTTGCTGGTGCCAAGTGTGTTGTTCGAGGAATTCGGCCTGCGTTACATTGGGCCGATCAACGGGCATAATCTGCCAAAGCTCATCGAAACTTTTGAGTGGGCCAAAAATCAAGATCAACCGTTGCTCCTGCATGTCCAAACCGTCAAAGGCAAGGGGTACGAAAGAGCCATTGAAGACCCGCAAACCTTTCACGGCTGCGGCCCGTTTGATATTGCCACCGGCAAGCCGCTGCCCAAAAAAGAAGGCACGCCGCCAAATTATCAAGATGTTTTCGGCGAAGCGATGGTGCGCTTCAGCGAAGTCAACAGCCGGTTGGTTGGCATTACCGGCGCGATGCCAAGCGGCACAAGTTTAATCAAGCTGCAACAAGCCAAGCCCGACCGGTATTTCGATGTCGGCATCGCCGAGGAGCATGCGGTGATCTTCGCCGCCGGCCTCGCAACGATGGGCTTCAAGCCGGTCTGCGCGATTTACTCGTCATTCATCCAGCGCGCCTACGACTGCATCATTCACGATGTTGCGCTGCAAAATCTCGACGTGATCTTTTGCATGGATCGCGCCAGCCTCTCGGCCAACGATGGCCCGACGCATCATGGCTTATTCGACATCGCGTTTGGCCGGTGCGTGCCGAATGCGACATTGATGGCGCCGAAAGATGAAGATGAATTGGCGGACATGCTTTGGACGGCGCTGCAACATCACGGCGCGATCATGCTCCGGTATCCACGCGGTGCCGGTGAAGGCGTGCCAATCAAAGAGCGGCCGGCGATTCTGCCCATCGGTAAATCCGAAGTCATCCAACACGGCACCGACGTGGCGGTGATTTTCTACGGCGCAGTCCAATCAATTGCCCGTGGCATTGTGGCCGGATTGCAGGCCGAAGGCAAATCTGTCGCGCTCATCAATGCCCGGTTCTGCAAACCGATTGACAATGAGATGCTTGAGAAATATGGGAAAATTACCAAAATCATTTGCACCGTCGAAGACGGCGTTTTGATGGGCGGCTTTGGCAGCGCAGTCATGGAGACGCTCGCCGATGCGCACATCCGCACGCCAGTGGTCCGTGTCGGCTGGCCGGATAAGTTCATCGAGCACGCCACCTCCAATAAAGATTTGCAGGACAAGTACGGCATGAATGCCGCGACCGGCATTGCCAAGATTAACGAAGCCTTGGCACTGGCGGCGCAGCCGCAGCAATTCCGAGTCGTAACCGCCGATGCGCGCCCGGCTTGATATCGAGCTGGTTGCGCGCGGATTGACCACTAGCCGCGAGCAAGCCAAGCGCCTGATTCTGGCCGGTGCCGTTCGCGTTAACGGCCAACTTGCCGGTAAGGCCAGCGACACCGTGCTGGCTGACGCCGATGTGCAAATTACCGCCGCCGAAAAATTTGTCAGCCGAGGCGGCCACAAACTCGAAGCCGCACTCGACGCATTAAAAATCGATCCGACCGGCAAGCTCTGTGTGGACATCGGCGCCTCCACCGGCGGCTTCACCGATTGTCTGCTGCAACACGGCGCGCGCCATGTTCACGCCGTGGATGTCGGCAAAGGCCAGCTTGCTTGGAAACTCCGGCAAGACTCACGCGTAACCGTGCACGACGAAGTTAACGCCCGCAACCTGCAACCGTCGCAAATTGGCGAACCGGCCGACCTCGTGACAATTGACGCGTCATTTATTTCGCTGACAAAAATCCTGCCGGCAGCAGTAAATCTGCTGCGACCCGGCGGGCAATTGATCGCGTTGATCAAACCGCAATTCGAGGCCGGCCGGACCGATGTTGGCAAAGGCGGCGTCGTGCGCGATGCCGGCGTTCACGAGCGCGTCCAGGCGGAAGTTATCGGTTTTGCCACTGGAACACTGGGACTCCATCTGATTGGCCGGTGTGAGTCGCCGTTACTTGGTCCTGCCGGTAATAAGGAATTTCTGGTAGGATTCACAAAGCCATGAAACAGCACATTCCCAAAACTATCGGCATCGCCGGCAATCCAGCCAAGCCGGCGACTCGCGCGCGGCTGCTGGAGTTGCTCAGCTTGCTGGCGGCGAACAAAGTTACCGCAGTGCTTGATCGTGAGATGGCCACGCTCGCCGGTCGGCCACGCGCCGCGTGTGCTTTACCGGCGCTCGCGAAAAAAGCGGACATGATTTTTGTGCTTGGTGGTGACGGCACGATGTTGCGGGTCGCGCGCGAATTGGGCAACGCGGAGACGCCGTTGCTCGGGATTAATCTCGGCAACCTCGGCTTTTTAACGAGCGTCCGCGGCGACGACTTGCCGGCAGCGACGAGACAAATCTTGAATGGCAAATTCCAAGTCCAGCCCCGGTTCCGTCTTGAAACTGCACTGTGCCGAAGCGGCCGGCAGATTGAAAGTCACCGGGCGCTCAACGATGCCGTCATCTCGCGCGGTGCGTTTTCGCGAATCGTGCGGCTGCGGGTGACGATTGATGACGTATTGTTAACCGAATACCTGTGCGACGGCATGATTTTTGCCACACCGACAGGTTCGACCGCCTATTCACTTAGCGCCGGTGGGCCGATTCTATTGCCGGAAGCGCGGGCGTGCATCCTCACGCCGATTTGTCCGCACGCCTTGAGCAACCGGCCGGTTGTGGCTGGTGAAGATTCGGTTGTGCGCTGTCAGGTCGTAAGCGCGGCAGGCGAATTGCTGTTGACGATTGACGGCCAGGTGCAGGTGCGGATGCAAGTCGGCGATGAAATTGAAATCCGCAAGTCGCCGCACGTGGTCCAACTGGTCAGCCCGATTGGGCAGACCTATTTTGACGTGTTACGGCAGAAATTAAAGTGGAGTGGGGCGAATGTCTAAGACCATGAAACCAGTGGCGGTAAAAATCGCGGCGTTGTTAAAACCAGAAGCGATCAATTTGAATTTGCAGGCGCGGGATAAGACCGCCGCCCTGCGCGAAGTTGCCAGTCTGCTGGTGCCAAGTCAGCGCGTGGCTAATTTCGAAGTGTTCTTTGGCGAAATTCTCGAACGCGAACGCATCAGCAACACCGCGCTTGGTCACGACGTGGCAATTCCACACGCGCGCACCGAGCAATGCGGCGAAATCCTGATTGCCGTGGGCCGCAGTATGGCCGGTGTTGATTTTGAGGGACAAAACGAGTCACCGGTCCGGTTGATTTTTCTAATCGGCACGCCGAAGCAGATGGTGGCCGAATACCTGCGCCTCGTCGGCAACCTCGCGCGCTTGCTCCGGCAAGATGCGCTCCGCGAAAAACTTCTCGCCGCTCCCGACATTGCCACGTTTATCAAACTGATGGACGTCGCGGAATTGTAAGCACCGACCGGCTCGTCAACCGCCGTGCGCTTGGCCGATGAGTTTCGGGACTGTCGTGTCCTCGCGCTCAAGGTATTTGAGCAATCCTTGTTTAATCTCGACAAACACATCCGGATACACAAACCACGCGGTGCCGACTTGCACTGCCGACGCGCCGGCAAGGAGATATTCGACTGCGTCCTGCCACGTCGAAATACCGCCAATACCGATGATTGGGATTTTTTGACTCCGGCATTCCGGGATTTTTGCAAAGCAATCCCAGACCATGCACAACCCGACCGGCTTGACGGCAGGGCCGGACAAGCCGGCGGCGACATTGGCGAAATATGGCTTCTTGGCGCGAATGTCAATTGCCACGCCGCGGAGCGTGTTGATCATTGAGAGTGCGTCGGTGCCGGCGGCGATGGCAGCCTTGGCCGGCACGGTGATGTCGGTGATGTTGGGAGTAAGTTTGGTGATGATTGTCACAGTCCGGCCACGCGGCACAGCGGCTTTGACACCAGCTACGATTTTCTCGATGGCGCGTGGATCAATACCAAAGCTAACGCCGCCTTCTTTGATGTTGGGACAGGAAACATTGATTTCCAGTCCCGCAATTTGTCCGGTATCGCCGGCGAGTAACTTGCCGGCAAGTACGCTGTATTCCTCGACCGTGTTGGCTGAAATGTTCACAATCACCGGCACACCGTATCGCCGGAGTTTTGGTAAATCTTCACTCAAAAACCGGTCGGCACCTTTGTTTTGTAGGCCGATGGAATTGAGGATGCCGGCGCGCGTCTCGATGATGCGCGGTTCAGGATTGCCCTGACGCGGTGCGAGCGTCACGCCTTTGGTGACAAATGCTCCGAGAGTTGTCGACGTTGCGGCGGCATTGCTAAAACTGGCCAGTTCGTCAGCGCTGCCGGCGGTGCCGGACGCGGTCAGGAGCGGGCTGCGCAGCCGCAATTGACCGATGGTTGTTTCGAGTCGTCGTTCTTCCATACAATGTCCTTTGCATCAAAAATTGGGCCGTCTTTGCAGACGCGAACGTAATCTGTCGCGCCGTCAGCCCGTCGCACTTTTTGCACACACGAGAAACAGACACCGAAACCGCACCCCATCCGTTTCTCCAACAACACCTTCAACGGTACATTCGCTTGCCGGCAAATGTCCGTCATCACTTCCATCATCCGGTTCGGACCACAGGTGAACGCCCTGGCGTTGCCGGCGGTTTGCCGGGCCGTCAGAAACCGTCGGTATTGTTCCGGTACCAAGCCGTGAAATAAATTCTGGCGCGGAATCCGGCGTGTCTGGCGTGGTTGCGCGCGGTCACACGATAGAAAAATGTCCGCTGGTGCCACGCCAGCCGCGAGCAAGTCATCAATATAAACGTAAGCATCGCACGGTTTCTCGCCGAAAGTGGCGGCGAGTTCGTCACGGTAACGGAGCGATTCAAGCGTTGCCATGCCGAGAAACACTTTCACGCGAAACGAATGAAACCGCAGTTCCTCAACCAGCAAGATCAATGGCGCCATGCCGACGCCGCCGCCAATGATGTGTACTTCCTCGACACCGGCTTCGCGCAATGCGCGCACGTCAAATGTGCGACCAAGCGGACCGACCATGTGAACCTTGTCGCCATGCCGCAACTTCGTCAGCAGTGGTGTGCCGATTCCTTCCGGTAAAACTTTGTAGAGCAAGTCAAACCGGGTTGCCATTGGCGGATGCAAGACGGCGGCCAGTGCCGGCGGCAACGCGAGCCGTTTCAGGTAATCCACAGGGAAGTTAGGCCGGTAAGCGCGACACAAACCAAATGGACGTTTCAACAACGGTTGCGGCGACCAGTCCACGGCATCATGCCAGCCGGCGCGGCGCACCGCGCGCGCACCAAGCGGCGTACGGGCCGGTAACACATCCATCATGAAAAATTGCGGCGGCAAGATGTCGCCGAGTTCCGGCGCGTCAAATACCAGCCGATAATGCACTGGCGGAACCGGACCCACCGGCGTGTTGGTAATGATTTTGGCGGTGAACGACGTCACGCGCGCGACCGGCATGGTTAGTGCCGGCGATTCGAGTTCCGTGCTGGATGTGAAAAAGGCCGGCGGTAATTTGCCGGCGCGGAGCCGGTTCATCTGCTTGATAGTGGACGCAATTACAACGCCGATATGCCGGAAGCGACCAGCATCTTGTCTGGCGATGGTGTGCAACGACTTTATCAGGGCGGCGGTGGCGCGGTTGGTGGGAAAAAAAGTGATGCGGCGTGAACCGCAGCGCGCTTCGTGGTCGCGCAGCGTCCAGCCATCGCGGGCGAGGAGATTGTTGATCTGGCTCGGCAGCACGCTGTTGTTCTAACGTGATTTGGCAAACAACACAAGAGCCTGCTATATTGCCGGCACGTGAACGTGGAAATTCAAAAGCATGTCGAATACGCCTCCGGCTATCTCGATTTGAAAATGTTCGACGAGGCATTGCGCGAGGCGGATGAAGCGTTGGCACTGGATCCCAGCGAGTTTCATGCGCTGGCCATCAAGTCAGCGATTCTCTGGGAACAGAACCGGTTGAATGAAGTCGAGCCGTTCATGGCCCAACTCGCCGAGTTGAACCCGCGCAATACCGGTCTCTGGATCAATCTCGCCTACATCCGCCGCCGGACACAGTCCATCGAGGCCGCCGCGGCGACATTGCAGCGGGCATTCGATGTGAATCCGCGCGATGCGCTCGCGAATTTTAATATGGCCTGTTACCGGGCCGTGCAGAACCGGCCGACCGAAGCGTTGGAGTTATTGCGGGACGCGCTGCGGCTTGATCCGAAGTTGCGCACGATGGCCAAGGCCGAGCAGGATTTTGAGTCCATCCGCGCCTTGCCGGCGTTTCAGGAATTGCTTAACAGGGACGGACACTGAGCCGGTCGCGTAACTCCGCGCTCAAATTGCCGGTGCAAACTTCTTCGACGGGACCGGTCATCACGAGATTGAGTTGCCGGTCGAGTTCAATGGTCAGATTGCCGCCTTCCATCTGCACGGTAACATGGCCATCCACAAGTTGCTTGTCAAAACACGCCGTGGCCACGGCGCACGAACTCGAACCGCTCGCCAGCGTGTGACCGGCGCCGCGCTCCCAAATCAAGGCGCGGACGTTAGTGCGGTCGAGCACCTGCGCGAATTGGACATTGGTGCGCTTCGGAAAGGCTTTGTGATTTTCGATGAGCGGACCGAGTTTGAACAAATCCACAGTTTTCAAGTCCGGCACGATTGTAACGCAATGCGGGTTGCCGACGGATAACGATGTGACATTTAAGGTTGTGCCGGCAACTTCCAGTTTCGTGAGTTGCCAGTCGATGACGGCCTGGCCCATGTCCACGCGCACGCCGACGACCCGGCCGGCGGCGAGAATGAGCCGGGCGTTCACAATGCCGCCGAGCGTGTGAATCGTGAACTCAGTTTTCTTCGTGTAGCCGTGGTCGTACAAGAATTTGGAAAAAATGCGCAGACCGTTGCCGGATTTTTCCGCTTCGCTGCCATCCGGATTCAAGATGCGCATAGCGAAATCCGCGCCGGAATTTTTGGCGACAACGAGGATGCCATCGCTGCCGACGCCGGTATTGCGATGGCAAATAATCCGGGTGCGTTCGGGCGTCAGCTCAAACGCAGGGTCCATGACGAGGTAATCGTTACCGAGTCCGTGGGAACGGACAAAATCACAATTCAGGCTCATTTGTTTAATTCGCGGTGGTATTCTTGAATTGATTGCACAGTCAAACCCTGCGCGCGCAAGGCTTTGATGCCGGCAACGGCTGCTTTGGCGCTCGCAAGCGTTGTCATGATCGAAATTTTATGTTGCACGGCGGCGGTGCGGATGCGGACCTCGTCTACGCGCGGCGTCTTACCGGCTGGCGTATTGATGACCATGACCAGTTCGCCGTTTTTGATCAGATCGAGGCAGTTGGGTCGGCCTTCTTGCAACTTGAAAAGTGGCTGCACCGTCAGCCCGGCATCGCGTAGCGCCTTAGTGGTGCCGGCGGAGGCGCAAATTTCGAAGCCGAGTGTGATCAGGTCGCGCGCAATCGCAAGCGCTTGTGATTTGTCGGAGTCGCGCACGCTGATGAAGACCTTGCCGGTAGTTGGCAACGCCGGTTGCGCTGCCATTTGGGATTTGGCATAGGCCATTCCCCAATCTTTGCCGAGTCCCATGACTTCGCCGGTGGAACGCATTTCCGGGCCGAGTAAAATGTCCTGGCCAGGAAATTTGCTGAATGGAAAAACCGATTCTTTCACCGCAAAATATTTCGGCCAGATTTCCTTCGTGAAACCAAGCTCGGTAAGCTTCTTACCGGTCATGACTTTGGCGGCGAGTTTGGCGAGCGGCCGGGCAATGGCCTTGCTGACGAATGGTACCGTGCGTGAAGCGCGTGGGTTGACCTCGAGCACCCAGACGTCATTGCCGCGCACGGCGAACTGAACGTTCATTAGGCCGGCAACGCGAAGTTCGCGGGCCATCGCGTGCGTGTACCGGCGTAAAGTTTCGAGCACGGCTTTGCCAAGCGAATGCGGCGGCAAGACCATTGCCGCATCGCCGGAATGACAACCGGCAAATTCGATGTGTTCCAAAAATCCACCAATGACCACGGTGTCGCCGCCAATCCCGATGTCGGCAATACAATCCACGTCAACTTCAATGGCTTCTTCGAGGAATTTATCGACGAGGACCGGCCGCTCCGGCGAGGCTTCGACCGCAAAGCGCATGTAATGCCGGAGTTCGTCGTCAGAATAAACGATTTGCATCGCCCGCCCGCCGAGCACGAATGATGGGCGCACCAGCACCGGGTAGCCAACTTTCTTCGACGCGGCCAACGCCTCCTCTTCATTCGTCGCAAGGCCGTTAGGCGGCTGCGGAATGTTGAGCTTGTCGAGCATCGCGGCAAAAAGTTTCCGGTCCTCGGCGATCTCAATGCTTTGCGGCGTGGTGCCGATGATGTTGACACCATTTTTCTGGAGGCCGAGCGCAAGATTTAATGGTGTCTGTCCGCCGAATTGCGCAATCGCGCCCCAGCAACCTTCACGCTCGTAAATGTGCAGCACGTCTTCGAGTGTGAGCGGCTCGAAGAAAAGTTTGTCGGACGTGTCGTAGTCGGTCGAGACAGTTTCCGGATTTGAGTTGACCATGATCGACTCGAAGCCGAGTTCTTTCAGCGCAAACGCCGCATGGACGCAACAATAGTCGAACTCAATGCCTTGCCCGATCCGGTTCGGTCCGCCGCCGAGAATCATCACCTTGCGGGTCGAGGTTTTGCGGATTTCGTCGTCGCCGGTGTCGTAGGTGGAATAGTAATACGGTGTGGACGCCTCAAACTCCGCCGCGCACGTGTCCACCAGCCGATAACTCGGCACCAGCCCGAGTTTTTTGCGGAGTGCGCGCACTTCGTCCTCGGTACTGCCGACCAATGCGGCGATTTGCCGGTCGGAGAATCCCATGGACTTGGCGCGGTGCAGTAATGATTTGTTCAGTGAAGGCATCGCCGGCTTTGTACCAGTTGCCGCGCGCGGCGACAATATGAAATCGTTTGCCGGGAAAACTTTTTGCCTTTCCGCCGGTTTTCGCCTACACAACTATCCATGAGCCAGCCCAACACCGCCAAGAACGACGGCATCACGCCGCGCAGCCAAGATTATTCCCAGTGGTACCTCGACGTCATCAAACGCGCCGATCTCGCCGAGCATTCCGCGGTGCGCGGTTGCATGGTGATCAAGCCGCATGGCTTCGCCATTTGGGAAAAAATGCAACGCGAACTCGACGACCGGTTCAAAGCGACCGGGCACGTCAACGCCTACTTCCCGCTGTTCATTCCACTTTCCTATCTGACCCGTGAGGAAAAACACGCGGCCGGTTTCGCCAAGGAATGTGCCGTCGTTACGCATCACCGGCTCAAATCCATTGACGGCAAGGTCGTTGTTGATCCCGAATCCAAACTCGAAGAACCGCTCGTCATCCGGCCGACCAGCGAGACGATCATTTGGGACACCTACAAGGGTTGGATTCAGAGCTACCGGGACTTGCCGCTGCTCATCAACCAATGGGCCAACGTCGTCCGCTGGGAAATGCGCACCCGGCTGTTCCTCCGCACCGCGGAATTTCTCTGGCAGGAAGGCCACACCGCCCACGCCACCGAAAAGGAAGCGCTCGAAGAAACTTACCGGATGCTGGACGTGTACGCCGATTTTGCCGAGAACATCATGGCCGTGCCGGTGATTCGCGGCAAGAAAACGCCCGGCGAACGTTTTGCCGGCGCCCTCGAAACGCTTTGCATTGAAGGCATGATGCAAGACGGCAAGGCCCTCCAGATGGGCACGAGTCATTACCTCGGCCAGAACTTTGCCAAGAGCAGCGACGTCACTTTTCTCAACCAAGCCGGCCAGCGCGAATACGTCTTTGCCACCAGCTGGGGCGTTTCGACGCGTTTAGTTGGCGCGTTGATTATGACCCACAGCGACGATACCGGCCTGATTCTGCCTCCAAAGCTCGCGCCAATCCACGTCGTGATTGTTCCCATTTTCAAAAACGACGCCGAGAAAATCAAGGTGCTGGAAGAAGCCCACAAGGTTGCCGCCGAACTCAAGGCGCAAGGCTTGATGGTCAAACTCGACGACCGGGAAGGCATCATGCCCGGCGCGAAATATTACGAATGGGAAGCCAAAGGCGTCCCGGTCCGCATCGAAATCGGCCCGAAAGATTTGGAAAAAGGCAGCCTCTGTGTCGTTCGCCGGTTTGTCTTGGAAAAAGAAGGCGAGACCGAGCAAGAGCAGCGCAAACGCAAAAAGACATTCCAACCGCGCGCCGAAGCGCTAGCCGGCATCAAACCGTTGCTCGACACGATGCAGCGCGAGTTGTCAGAACGCGCCCTGCTCCTCCGCACCAAGCGCAGTCGCGTGATTAATTCGCTCGCCGAATTTGAGCAATTTTTCAAGGACGGCGGCGGGTTTGCCTGGGTCCACTGGGCCGGCACGCACGAGCAAGAAGAAGAAATGGCCAAACGGTTCGAGACCACCATTCGGTGCATACCCTTACCGGATCAAATCCCGGCCGACGCCCGCGACACCGGCCCCTGTATCCTCACCGGCCAGCCCTCCACGCAGCGCGTCGTGATGGCTAGAGCTTACTAGCGCGCTTATGAAGAAGCGCGTCGCGTAACGCGCACAACGTCTCTCTGTAATCGCTGATCTACATCGTAGTTGGGGCTGAGTGCGGTGATTTCGCGGGTGATCGGCCAGACCATCAATATCCGCTCGGCGACACTGCCGGGCACAAAATTGTCGTCAGCGTGTTGCCGCAGGGTGGACTTGGTGACAATCTGCCGATTCAGTTTCACCTTCGAATCATAACCTTTTTGAACCACACGGGCGAGTCAGGAAATACACAGCAAAACCGGATCCACACCCGAGCCAACTGAACTAACTGATAGGAAATTGCTTTTGGCGCTCGAATCACGCTTGCGGGAGGGTAGGCGGTGTGGTGGTCGTGTGCTACGCTTGGCATTGCTGTGGCGGCTGTGGTGCTACGGGGAATCCGTGGACACGGTTGGAATGTGAGAGGTGTTTGTCCGTCATGAATCACCGCCGCAGTATCTCACTGGAGCGCGCCGATTGCGGATGAGACGGGCACCAGCCTATCCGTCAAATGTGCGGAGTTGACCCGCTCGACTGGGCCTTGCGCCCCAGCAACCGCTCCGCAACCTCAACGGTACTCATATGAACCGCCAGTTGCTGTTCGGTCACTTCCAAGTAGAGAGCATACTGCTCGGCCAGCAAATGCGGCTCACCTTCATCGTCATATACCTCGTTGTCCGCATCGAGTTCCTCCACGACCGGCGCTTCTGGTTCCGGCGCGAATTCCTCGGGATTGACCTTCACGCCTTCCTGCTGCAATTGCCGCAACCGATGTTGCCGCTCCCGCAGTCGCGTCTCTTCCTCCCAACGCCGTTCGCTTTCCCGTCGCTCGGCGAGTTCGTGTTTCAATCGCTGCTCCTCAGTCTCGACGGGCTTGGGTTTCTTCGGCAATGCCGGCGCTCTCAATGCAATATGGATGCACGTCATGTGTGGATGCCGGCACGCGGCCAACGCCTGCCGCACCACGGCCACAATCTCCGGCAACCGTTCCGCCGCCTCCAACTTCTCCACCCGCACCTGATGATACCCGGCCTCTCCCCACCCGGCGCCGAACAGCCGATCCAACGCCGCCTGCATCTGCCGCTCCAGCCACGCGCGTTCCGAACACTGCATCTCGTAATTGCCGTCCCAATTCTTGTCGCTTGGCGGGTTCCCATGCTGCTGCCATTGCTTCTGCTCCAGCGCCACAAAGGACGGCTCCGGCAAGGGCCGCGGCTCCGGTAACCGGAAATCTTCATCCCATGCCGGCAGCACTTCCCGCAGCGTCGCCACTTCCTGCTCATTGGCCTCACAAAAACTGGCTACGACCTCATGCAGCTTCGGGGCTTCCGTCAGGACAAACCATTCCTGCGGCTGGTAGCTCTGCAACTTCAATGACCGCAGCTCTGGCAACCGACAGAGCATCCCGAAGTCCAAAGTCGCATCCGAGCGCAGTTCCAGATGGGTCAGCTTTGTGAGACTCGTCAACGGCGTCAGGTCCGGGTCGCCCCATTCCAGCTTCAGATACTGCAAGCGCGGATATCGTTCGATGCCCTCCAACCGATGGACGCCGCTCAAATCCAGCCGGCGCACCACCGGCAACTCCGGCAAGGTCGTCACATTCCGCAGCGGCGTTTGTGACGAACCGGGATGCAGAATCGCCCAGTTCACCTTCGGGAATAGCCCCATTCCTTCCATCACAAACAAATTCCCGCGCCACGACAACAACTCCAACTCCGTCAGCGCATTCCACCCGTCCACCAACGGCCACGGCTGCTTCACGGCCACCCAGAGCTGTTTCAGTTGCGTCAACTGTGCAATCGGCCGCAAATCCTCGACCACGCCATCCGAGATGTGCAACTGCTCCAGATTTTTCAGCCAGCGCACCGGCGAAAAATCCGGAACCTCCGAATGCTCGACATAAAGATGCTTCAACTGCGGCACAAACCGCAACCCCGACAGATCACGCACTGGCCGATCCCCGAAACTCCCCAGCCGCAATAACGAAATCGTCGGCAACATCTGCGCGGCCCGCTCCACGTCCTGCGGTTCCAGTTCCGCCCGATGCGCCGGATTCAACCGCCGCAGCCGGTGCTTCTCCTCGTCATCCCGCCAATCGTGATACCAGCCCTTGATGTTCTTCGAACACCACGTTTCATAGCCCCGCTCCGTCAACAACTCCGCGAAGAACGCTTCCTCATCCGTCCGTTTCGGATCCAACGCCCACGCGATAAAGTCCTGCGCATTCATCGGCCTTGATTAAGCCACCCTCCTGCTGCCGATGCAAGCGAGTAGTGACGGATGGCCAATGCGGCGGGTAAGAAGTTCTGTTTTGCGCGCCGATTGCGGATGAAACCGGGCCCCAGCCTTTCCGTCAAGTGTGCGGAGTTGCTCCCAGCAACACCCTGCCGGAACCACCGCCCAAGAAGGAAACTTGCCCCGCTTTGCGGGGCGGCTTTCACGCCTGCCCGTTGAAGCCTGAACTGCGAAGGCGGGTCAAGGAAGCCAATGCGTGGTGGCCCTCGCGCGGGGGGAAGCTCATCTGTTCTGTCGGAGATGCACCAACCGCGACGCACCACGGCGGCGGGTAAGAGTTGTAAATCATCGGGCAGTGTCGCCTCCGCCCATGTGCTGATGTTGCTGGTGCTTTTCACGAGGCCAAGATAACTTCTTGGCCTCGTGCATCAATTCACCGGACGGACAGGAAAATCCCGTAGGGATTTATTTGTCCAACTGCCGCCACGAAAGCGGCTGTTCATCCTCTAGTTTTGGAAACAACTGGTGGAAGATTTCCAACGCCTTCGCGTGATTACGCTGGGGCTTCAGCGTGTTCACCTTCTCAAACTTGTAGGCAAGGTCGTGAAGCGTGTGAGAGCGCAAGATGCGCATGATAGCCAAGCAGCGCAATGCGGCTTCATAGTCAATTGTTCCACACTTTCTGCCTCTCGGTTTGCGGAGACTTGGTGGCCGGTGTTTATCCACCCACTTATTAAACGCAAATTTGATATCCCTTTCGTTGTACCGTCCCCAATCAATTCTCAACACAAGGTATTCGACGCCGTTCTGAACCAGCGAAGGAACTTCACCTAGCATCTGAACCAATGACGGCTTAGCGTGCAGGGTGCACAACTCGTGGAGCACGTCAGGATGGTTCCAAACCATACAGGCTGGTTTCTCCGGTTTACCCCACTGCTGGATCATATTTACGCACATACGGCGCTGCTCGTCATTCAACGATTGCCAAGGTTTCGCAAGGGGATAGCCGAACGGAATCGTCAAGTGAACCAATCCATAAGCGAGCAAATTCTCAATACGCTCCATGGCCGACTGCTCAGACTCCCCGTGCTGTAGCAGCAGCTTCCGGATGCCATCCCACATCGGCTCATTTTCGTTCAATCTGTCCAGCATCCTCAAAGTGTCTCGGAAGGAAGCCGACTCCCGTGCATATTCCCAAATGCAACACGCAAAAGATTCTTGCGGCGGCAATCCCCGAAGAAAACCGTTAAAATCCCAGTTGTGCGGGTCATCAACGCATAGGTCGGGTGGAATCGGTTTCGATTTTGTTTTTATGTTTCGCCGTCCTATTCCGACGAAGCGGCGGGCCGGGCGTAAGAAGGCACACCCAGCCCCGCGTTGGCTGTCGCCAGCTTCCGCTTACGTTGTCAGCGCTTCAATTGTGAGAATACATGATTTTCAGTGCTTCTTCCCATATTCCGCGTTCGCGTTTCAATACATCTCTAACTTCAGATGAACTACCCCTGTCATCACAGGAACTAGAAAACAGTTCTCCCGACGGGTACCGGATAGTGGAGCACACGCTTTTTACCACCCATCTCCTATCTTGATAAGCGAAGGTAGCGATCTCCTTGCCTTCCATGTACTCTTTGCCGTCGTTCGCGCCACGGTTGAGAAAAAATTCGACCGTTGCAGTGAGAGGAGAGACCAGCGAGTCCGTTTTGTTCACGTTGAACGAGTAATCGGATGCCGTTGATTTTATTACGCCATCTTCGTTTCTCTTTCGAGAGTATATTTTCATGATTTCTTGGAGTTCCGCGACCGGGGCGGCCTCCGCTTTTGCTTTTACTTCGGCTTTGGTTCTCAGCTTGTTATGCCACAAAGAGTAAGCGAAGAAACCGCCAACGACCCATCCAAGTATCACCAGAGCCGCGAGAATTTTCGGAAGCAGACTGGATTTTCTGGCTGGAATCGCGCTAACGGTTTGAGATGACAGATTGCCGGTGACGAGGTTACGTCCACAAAACCGGCAAACGATTGCCTCGGCCTTAATTGTCTCAGCACAGAACGGACACTTTTTATCCGGTGGTGGTGCCGCTTCCGGCCGCAACGACGGCGTGGACTTGAACGGCACTACAAGTTTTTCCCCTCATTTCGGACAGTCAACGAGTTGTCCCGCCCCGGTTTCGTCAATCGTCAGCGGTTGCCCACATTTGTCGCAGTTGAATGTGATGTCCATATAAAATTCCCCGGTTGTGCGCATATTTTACTGCCGGGTGCGGTGCGTTGGCAATAAATTTAGAACCGGATGCTAACCCACGACAAAACCTACTATGACTCCACCGTCAATGTCGCCAGCGGATCGCAGCCGCTGATGCGGGTGTAGGTGCCGGTGGGGTCGTTGCCGGCTTGCTTGAAACCGGTCCAGACGTTGACCACGGCGTAGGTCACGAACATGGTGGCCTCGATCACTAAACTCCAGTGGCCGGTAAGGCTGTCATATAATATGCGCGGGGCGGCACCGGTCAGCATTTGGGCGGGATCGTCGTTGGCCAGATGGCACCACCCGCCACCGAAATTAAACCAGTAGCCGTTCTTGATACCGGGCCCGCTGCCGGGTTTCAAGTAGACGCTCCAGAAGAATTGGCCGCCGGCGGCATACCGGCTCACGTCCCGGTATAACGTGCCGTCCCATTTCAACCCCGCCCGGACGCCACCGCCCCAGAGCACATCGGTGGGGAGCGGATTATTTTTGTCGGGGTATTTCAGCCCGGAATCGTAATGCGGACGGAGCAAATCGCACTCCGGTCGCTTCGCGCCGACAAGACCGTCCGCGTAACCGGCAATCCGGTAAACGTCGGCGGTCGGGCCGGGCGGTGGGACCGGGCCGGACGGTTGCCAGAGGGCCGGGCGGTTTTTCTTTTTGTGCGTGGGCGGACGCCGGGCATGCTGCGCGCCCGGGCTATCCCCTCAGAGACTGACCGTGATGCTGACTGGTTTGCTCCAGATGCCGACGTTGGCGTCGCTGATCCGGTAAATGGCC
>Ga0118677_10006180_pt1 | contig 20461 bp, 22 predicted proteins | sample AliMusrvi5mmetaG_FD_86154 | JGI IMG/M metagenome (GOLD analysis project Ga0118677, IMG submission 86154)
CCGTTGCATCTCATCGCCGACAACTACGCCGCCACAAACATCCGAAGGCGCATAAGTGGCAGGCCAAAGCGAGTACTTTGCTAGCAGAAAAGTGCGGCTATTTTCAATGGAAGGCTGGGCGATCCCGGCTTGACTCGCCACTGCAGCCGACAATCGAATAGAGACGCAATCTCTGCCGCGCCATCGTCACCTGCTCAAGGTTGGGACTTGCGATGTCGAACCGCGATATCACAAAGCCGGCCCCTAGATCCCTGGCGGCGCAATAATCGAGCGACAGGTTTTCCGGATTGTCGGCAAACGTGTAAATCCGGTTTCCCCACCCATCGAAGTACTCTTCCTTACCGGCCACCTTCAACTGTGCTGCTATGATGTGCCGGAACTTGGCTTTGTAGGCTAGCGGATAAACATTGTAATAGCCGTCCAACGTGCTGATCCCGTTCATGACTGCCACCATTGGATCAAGCCCGACGCTGATGGTAGTCGAATCGGCAATCACCAGTTTGATCGCTTCGTAGTCCTGCCAACTGAAGTGCTCATCAAATGTTGGAATCGGAGGCATCCCTAGCGCGCCCATGATAGCCTCATAACTTACTACTTTGCCCTTGTAGTGCAGGGTTGTAATAGGGTGTTGAGTAAGCGCGTAGCTGACAGGGTAAAAAACCTGAGTTTTAGCCGCCCCAGCAAGAAGACCGTGCGAACCATGGAGGGGACGCAGGATTACGTGGAGCGTACCGAGGAAAACATGGAGAACCACGGGGTTCCAAAAGATGAAATCGCCAAGCTGGAACGGCTTTCCAAGATTTATGCCCAAGACCTCCCCAATTCTGTTTTGGAGGACACGCTCAAGAATCTGGTGATTTTAGACAAGGTGGGCCGCCTCAAGTTGCGCGCCCGCAATGCCGTAAAACAGATTCGGGCGCAGATCGCCGTTGCCGACATCGCGGGACAGGTGACGCACCCGTGGAATGACGAGGGGATGCTCAGGGCGCAACCCACGGAAAAGCTATCTACACGACATAAGCTCCAGAACTTTGCCGCCAGCGTCCGCAACGGGAAAAAGTCATTCCTGAAGGGATTCATTCCGATTGCTCCGCTCCTAGATGGACTCGGGGAGGGAAGGGGGGGATACGATGATGCGCTGTTCCGTCAGCTAAAATACCCCTTCGACACGGCGCAGAATGCTGAGTTTGGGATTCTCCATGACGCCACGGCTCCCGTGCTGGAATTTCTTGAGAAAAATGGGAACACTCAGTCGCAGATGGAGCGCATCGGCATTTATGGCGCTTGCCAGAATGACGGCGAGCGGCGGTTGCTTGCTGCGGGGGTCAACCCAGACATTATCAACGCTGCAAAAGTGTTGACTCCCATCGAGCATCAGGCTTACGAGATGATGCAGCGGGCAATGGATTCCATCTTCCCGGAAATCCAGCGGGTTGCCCGCGTGGAATACAATCTCAACGTCAAAAAGGTGGATGGTTATTGGCCGCTCATGCGGGATTACTCACAGATGGAATACGAGGGGCCAAAGCTCATTGATCCCACGACAGGACAGGAAATCGACCAGAACCACCTTGCTGGGCTTGACCAGCTCTACAACGACTATGACCCGGCCCGCAGGACGGCAACCGAGAAAGGGTTCACAATGGATCGCGTGAAGAACGCGAAGACCCCGGTGATCGTGGACGCCAAGGAAGTTTTTATTCGCCACATGGCGCAGGCGGCGCACTTCATCAGCCACCAGGAGGCTATCAACCATGCGGTGCGCGTGGTGAAAAGCCCGGCTGTGAAGGTGAAGCTGGGAGATCGCGGCCAACGGGCTGTTTTGGATTGGCTGGATACCATCGCGCGGAACGGTCATATCGGCGCGCAGCATAAGATTGCATGGCTGGATAATACCCGCCGCCGTCTATCGCTTGGAGCGGTGGGGTTCCGCGTCACCTCGCAGTTGAAGCACCTTAGCAATGTCTGGTTTGGCATGTATCATGCAGGAGGCTCTTCATGGTATCTTCGTGGATTGTCGGCCCTGAAGGAGGAGGGGGCAATGGACTGGATCAGGGAGCACATGCACGAGATCGTGACACGCGCTGGGGGCGAACCCGGAATTTCCGAACTCAGCAACAAGAGCAAGGTTGTCAAGTTGGGCTTCGCGGTGGCGCGTCAGGTGGATTTTGTAAACGCCGCAGCGACCGCGCTTGGCCGGTATCAATACGAGATGTCCAAGGAGGGACTCGACCCAAGCACATGGAGGACATCTCCGGTCCTACGCTCCCGCGCAAACCACTCCCTGAACCGGATGGCGCGGGCGGTGGCATCCGTGCTGCCATTGAACCAACCGCAGATGATTTCCAGGGGGAGCGGATTGGGGGGGAATGTCTCTGTTGCAAAAACCATCATGCACTTCGGGCAGGTTTTCATGGATCAGTTCTCCAATCTCTACCATGATCTTTATCATGCGGGGATTCGCAGAGCATTCGGCGGGGATGGCGGTATGCCGCCCCTACCGCCCGATTGGAAGGAGGGGCAACCTACCCCAGAAGAAGATGAGCCTGTAAATACACCTGAAAAGGCGAAATCCGCAAGGGGCGCCGCAATCATGGCGTGCGTGATCGCAGCGGTGATCCTAAGCGAGACAGCCATCATCGAGTCATGGAAAAAGCTGATGGGGTCCATCTTTGGCGAAGATAAAAAGAAGGAAGATGGCTTTGTGAAACAACTCGGCGTGGATGCCCTGAAGCGTTTGCCATTCGCAAATAATGCCGTGCAAATGGCGCTTTGGGGACGGACAGGAATCCCGACCGTTGACGCCGTGGTGGATCCCGTGAAATCCGCGTGGCAGTCCGTGACAGCGAAACACACCGAGACGCGGGCTAAATCGGCTGTCAAGGCAGCACAAGGTATCGCGGTGGCCTCTGGCGTCCCCGGTGCGGGGCAGTTGGGCGATTTCATCATCAAGGCCATGCCGAAGCATCAGACCGACCGGCAGAAGGTCGTCGAACAGGTTCGGCGTGGAAACACATTAGCCGTCAACCAAGCTGTGCGCTCCGGGAAGATTAAGCAAAGCGATGTCCCAGGAATCATAAAGGAAGCGCGAATGACCCTTTTGGAGTCCAAGGCACACCGGATGAGCGTTGACCAGTTGAAGCAGGAGATTGCCAAGCACCCCGATGAGAAGAAGCAGCTTGCGCCGATATTGGCACAGAAGGCGGCGCACAAGTTTGGAAATCCCATGTTCACCGGCTTTTAATCACGGCCATTCGACAGGTATGTGAGATCGTCCATTTCGCATACCTTCCCCTAAAGCATTTGCGTTTGACTTTTGAGATAAGGCCGCAAACGGGGGCGGCATGATTACTTTCAAGCCGTTTGTTGATGGGTCTCTCGAAATGGTTGGGGGACAAGCTGAAGACCAGTCGCCTAAATTTTCCACAAGCCTACAGCTTGCCCCCGAACGCGTGAAATGGCTGGAACAGCTTATCAGCAGGCGCATCTCTGAGGTTCGGGACGAGATGGGGATAGATCACGAGGGGCGTGTCACATTGAACGGGTGGATGGAGATCCGAAAAAACAACCAAGACAGCTACAACATGGATTGGACCTGGCGGGAAAGCAAGGGGGGGGTGTTCAAGGAAAGCAACTATTCGCTTGGAAGCAACAAGCGATACGTGCGCCTCACGAAGGCAAAGGCGTGCGATGATATTCTTGGCACCAAGCCTTATTTTTCGGTTTTCGGCGATTCACAGGAGGAAGACGAAGATTTGATTTTCGCAGTAGAGCGCAAGGCTCAGGAGGCTGTTGAAAATTCCAACGTCACGGCGAGCCTGCGCGAGGCGATCAAGCTGGCACTGATCCGCAATGAGTGCGTTGTTAAAACCACGTATCTAAGGAAGGCGACAAACTTCATTGGTCCTGCCGCCGTGATGATTGACGACGCTGGAAACCCAATCCTAACTCCTGCAAAGGGTTTTTTTGTCATGCAGAATGATGACTTCGTTGCAGACCCCGACACGCAAGGGTTGTTTCGGTTGAAGAAAGACCCCTCTTTTTCAATTCAAGACCCAAAGCAAACCGGAGTGCAACCGCAGTTTCATGAGTTCAAGGAACTCCAGCAGGAATCCGTAACCTACGACGGCCCGGATGTGCGCCCGTTGGATTACCGGGATTTCCTCTGCCCATTGCGCGTTGCGTCGGTGCATGAGGCGGACATCAATGTGCATACTTATTCCGAAGACCCGGAAGTAGTGAAGGCTCTCTATGGCGACATCGACATATCCGCAAGGTTCTTTGAGGAATACGAATCGGGCGTGGCGCAGGAGATTGACGCAATGGGGGAACGTGGCGATACCCTCTCCAGTCAGATCGTTGAAAAAATGATGCTGGGGGAGGTTTACATCCGCGCAGATGCCGATGAGGACGGAAGCGCAGAAGAGATTTTTGCCGTCATGGAGTTGACGGGCCAGCGTTTAATCTATTGGGAATACCTACCAAACGTGATGAAGAAGCGTCCTTTTGAAGTGGTCGTTGGCATTGAGAAGGTTCCAGGGCGCTGGTACGGCGTAGGCATCTACACGATGATGGAGCACTCTGAGACCTACATTGACGCGCAATTTAACAGATATAACCTCAAGGACTCGACCACGGCCAGCGCGACTTTTATCCATGCAGATGCCGTAAAAGAGTGGGAGACGCAGCAGCCTATTCTGGGAGGGACGAACTTTTACCGGATCATCAACAGCGAGCAGTTCAACAGGAACAATCCGCCCATTTTCCGCGTGAACCTGAATGAGCAGAGCGAGACTGGAGAGCGCCTTATGCGGATCATGCAGCAGGCTGGAGACCTTCAGTTTGGGCAAATCTCCGCAGAGGATGCCAGCGCATCCAGGCTGAACAGTTCCAACACGGCAACAGGAAACATGATTATCGAGCGCAGCAGCAATGCGCTGACGCGCGAGACCGAGAACGAGATGTCAGGAAGCAAAAATTCGGGCGGGATTGAGGCTATCCTTGATCAAGTGGTTGATGTCACCCTTGAAAATATGGACACCACAGAAATGATGTTCACCAAGGATGGCAAGAAGCTGCTTACGCTTAATCGGGACGAGATTCGCAGCTTGAGCCGCAATGTGAAGCTGCTTTTGACGCGGATGAAATCCGCTGAGTCGATACAGTCCAGCCAGCAGGCGCTCGCCGTTGCGAAGGATTACCTCTCGCTTCGCAAGCAAGACCCTGCAACGGCAAAGATTCTCCGACCGGAATATATTCGGCAACTCAAGGCGCTCCAGGTGGACGATGCGGATGACCGATGCCCCGTGATCGGCGACGATGAAATCCAAGCGTGGAAGCAGGCGCAACAGCAGGCCCAGCAACCTCCACAGAAGCCGGAATCACTGAGTATCTCGTATAAAGATGCTCCACCACCCATCCAACGGCAGATGGAAGCTCGCGCCGGATTCCAACCTGTGACACCTGAGCAAGAGGCACAGACAGCCATTCAAGCATCAGCGCCACCCCAAGGATTAGCCCAACTCCAATGACCCACGAACAAGTTGAGCAAAAGGCGCGTGCCAATGACACGCTCGCAAAAATTGATGCACTCCTCGGGAATGAGCACTTCCGTTGGTTCATGGAAACCGTGATAGAACCGCGTTGCAAAAAGGAAGCGAAGACCGCATTGGACGTGAGTAAGTCGTCTGGCGAAAGGGATATAGCCGTTCAGAGGCATGATGCAATCGAGCAAATTGCCGTTTGGCTTCCCGACCAACGGAAGGCGTTGGAAATGACCATAAAAACGCTTGACTCTTAAAGTTTTGAGGCAAAAGCCACGATCAGTCAAAGGAACACACATATGGCAAATTTACTTACAGGCGTAACCGCACTCTACAAAGGCTTGGGCCGACTGGTTTTTCAGTGGCCCACCGTTCTGGCCGCAAAACAGGCCGACGACACCATCGTCCTTCTTAAAGCAGACGGAAATGGCGCGCTCGTCACCAGCGCCGTCCTCAACGGAGACATCACGATCCCATCGGGGAGCGACTTCGCAATCCCTGCCTTCGACTCGAAGGTGCTCACCTACTACACCGGGACCAATAACATCGAGACGATGGAATTTAAGAGCGGGGACGCAACGGTTGCCACGATGACATTCACCTACGTCAACGGCGCGGTCGCCGATGACGACCTCATCGCTTCCATCGTCAAAACCCTTCCCGCTTAACCAATATGGCACAGAAACTCGTAATCAGCGGGATGGTGCAGGTTCCCAAATCAGGCGGCGGCTCGGCAAACTATACCCTGCAATCTGCGGCATTCATGGCGTCGGTTGGCGGGGCTTACGCGCTCGACACCTCGGCAGGGAGTTTCGATGTCACGCTCCCGGAGACGTGGGCTGTTGGTGCGCCGATTGCGTTCATGGACGCGTTCGGAACATGGATAGATCATCCGCCCACTTTCCTGCGCAACGGACACAAGATCGAAGGCGCAGAGGTTAATTTCACGGACTCCGCACAAGGGACTTTTTTGACGCTGGTCAACGTGGGCGAACCCTCGGGCATCCGCGTGCTGGAAAGCGGCGCGAAGCCGCATTGCATCGTGGCCCCCACCATCAGCGGGGGCACATGGGCGCAGACCAGCACGAACGGAACGTGGGTGGGCAACCCCCCCACGGCGTTCGTTTACCAGTGGCAGCAAAGCGCGGACGGGGAGACCGGATGGGCCGACATCAGCGGGGCGACGGCGGCAACCATCAATCCCACGGGGCTTGTCGGCGATTATCTCCGGCTCGTTGTCACGGCCTCCAACGCCAACGGCTTCACGGCGGCGATCAGCAGCAACGTGAGCGCGCAACTGGTGCAGCCGAGTTTCCCCTCTCCGGGACCGCTCGCCTACTGGCGGCTCGATGAGCAAAGCGGGGTGCGCGCTGACGCCACGGGCAACGGGTATGACTTGAGCGACAACAACGGCGTTGGGTTTGCGGCGGGAAAGATCGGCACCGCTGCGGTTTTCGACACAACGAACTACTTGAGCAACCCGGCACTCGGCCCTGTGATTGACCCTACTGCGATGACCATCGCGGGCTGGATCAATCCTACGGACGTTTCCACACAGCGCGGGGTGATGGGCACTTTCAATTCAGATGGTTGGTGCATTCAGGTTGGCGGTAGCATCGGGGCGAACGCTGGGATTTTTATTGGAGGGTTTGCTGTGGAAGGCGGTTATACTTCCAATGCTGCTGCGGCTGCCGCCGTGCCAGTAAACACGTGGACGTTCTTCGCCGTGCGCATTAACGGGGATGCCACCTTGGACATCTTCACCAACGATGCCAAGGAAACACTCAGCTACTACACATTAGCACCAAGCACAGGTGCGTTGGGCGTTGGCTGTTATGGCCTTGGCGGCGGCCCAATGGACGGTTCGCTGGACGAAATCGGCGTCTGGAACCGTCCTCTGAGCGACGAGGAAATCGCGCAACTCTATAACGGCGGCGATGGCGTCACCCTACCTGGATAAATTATGAGCACCCTGACCATCACTCAAATCAACGCGGCGGTGGATGCCGCTTTCGCAACGGCGCTGACAACGTGGAATGCGCACGCGGCAGACGCCGCACAGCCCGCGCTGCAGCGCTCCCCGGCGCAGACCATCGGGGACGGCGTGACGCTGCGCACGGACGTTTACACCGGGCCGCGTGGCGCGGGTTTCGCGGTCGTGGCGGGCATTGCTATTCACTGGCGCACGGTGCAGGTCGTGAAGCAGCATGGGCCGGAGACGCACCGGGACGCGCCAGCGCCCACGGTGGCTGAGTTGGTGGCTGAGTGCCGCAAGCGCCGCGAGGCGGCGTATCCTCCACAGGCCGACTACATGGACGCGAAGGCTAAGCAAAGCAGCCCGGATGAGGGCATCGCCGCCGCTGGGCTTGCCCAAGAGCACACCTACCTTGCCGCGTGTCTGTCCGTCAAAGCCAAGTTTCCGAAACCGACGATCACGCAGTAAACACCCGGCAGCCCCACGCACCTTATGCAACAAAACTCCATTCGAGGATCACTCACTGGACTGGTAAGCTCTACGTGCGCATGGCTCGCGTCTTTTGAGTTTGCGAAAATCTCCGCCGCGCTCCAGTTCCTTTCACTCTGTGTGGGGTTGGCAATCGGCATCGTGACGCTCTACCGGATTTTTCGGCACAGCGACATGACCGGACTGAGAGATGAGATACGCGACCTCCGCACCAGCGTGCAAGACATCAAAGAGCACGGATGCACGCAAAAAAATTGCAAACAATCCAACTCATGAGAAACCTCCTTTACCTGCTTTGGGGAACCATCCTCGCCCTCGCTTTGTCCATCCTGCTTTCCGGCTGCCAGCACACGCGGCCCGCGCCGGTGGACGCGCAACCGATCCAATCCGCCGTTGCCGATTCGCAAACGGCGGCAACCAAGACCAAATCCCACGTTTCCAAGGCGCATACCTACGCCGAACGACTCGACGCCAAGGCCACCGTGATTCTCGAAAACTGGAAATAACCCCCATGAAAATCCTGACGTTCATCGCCGCAATTATGGTCTGCATCACCATCAGCGGAACCGCACAGACGATTACCCGCGACGACCTTCGCAAGACCGTGGAGCACATGCAAGCTCTCGTCCACGCACAGGCAAACGAACTGCAAGCCGCCAAGGATCAAAATGAAGTGGTGATTAACCGCCTCGCCGTGGTGGACGCCGAAGCCCGTTCCCTTGCCGTGAAAGCTCAACAGTGGCAAGCACAGGCCGACAAAGACCTTGCCGCGCGGCAGAATGCCGAGACGAAAACCGCGAAGATCAAGGCGACTGCTGACAGCCTCGCTCGCAAGCTCAACACGCTCTGCTTTGCACTCGCCTTGACTTCCGGCCTGCTGGCCTTCTCCGCGCTCTCCCGCGTCACATGGAGCCTGCCCGCGCCGTTGTCGGAATATACCGCGTGGATGCCGATTGCCGGGGGCGTCTCCGCTTCCGTGCTGGTCTTTTCGCTGCTCCGGTTCGCCATCTAACACCCCATGAAAATCCCCTTCCGTTGGACAAGCCGCAAGCTTTGGAGCACGCTCATTGCCGTGGGCATTGAGATTGCCGTGTTCCTGTTCTCCGTCCACATCCTCAAGGGGTTCCAGAATGGCGAGGACAAGCTGATTGCCGGGTTCATCCAGATTTATCAGACGTTCATGGTGGGGCTGAACGCGACCGTGCTCGGCTTCGTGGGTGTCACGGGCGTCGTCCAGTGGAAGCACGGCACCGAGGGGATCGCGCAGAACGCCAGCGAGACCGTGGAGCAAATCGAGCGCACGTTCGCCCCCAAACATTTTGACGATGGGAGCGTATGACAAACTTCACGGCGATTCTGGAAGCGGTCGCGCTTCTCTCCTTGGAACGCCTGCTGATACTGCATCGCTACGTCTGCCGACAAATCGCGCGTAGATGCGAAAAAGACTGCGGAGTGTGCTGCCGCACCGCTGAATGCCCCGGAAAGAGGATAAAGAATGAACATGGATAGATTCAACTCATTCATGCCCTTCATCCTCAAGTGGGAGACGACATTCGCCAAGGGTCACTACGGCGACTACGCCTATGCTGTCACAGAGACGGACAAGAACGACCCCGGCAACTGGCGCGACGGCAAGCTGGTGGGGACCAAATTCGGAATCGACGCAGCAAGCCACAAAGGGGTGGACATCGCCAAGCTCACGCTGGCGAATGCCACGGAGATTTACTGGCAGGAATGGACTGCTTGCAAAGCGGAGTCGTTCGAGGCAGGACTCGGGGAATGTTTCTTCGATACTGCCGTGAACTGCGGTCTTGGGCGGGCGCACAAAATCATGGACGATCCAGCGCATCCACACGGAACCGCAGGGTTCTTGGACAGCCGTGCCGATTTCTACCGCCGCCTTGTTGTCCACAATCCGAAGCTCGCAGGCTTCGAGGAAGGCTGGCTGAATCGCATAACCGCCCTTCGCAAATTCGTAAACGCATGAAAGACAGGCGTAATACACCGCAAAAGACGGTTTGACACCGACACCGGGTAGAATTACACCCCGTCAATGAGTCGCTCAAACACACAAGAGGCGAATGCCTTATGTAAATGCGGGTGCGGTGGGATGCCAAACAAGGGGCGGGAATTTATATGGGGGCATCAGCAAAGGGCCAATGCGAGGGCACCAAGACACAAGCAGTTGCGGCAACGAGCTGGTAAAAAAGAATCCTTGCGGCAGGAGAGACTGGATTTTTCAAAGATTGACAGATGGCTGGGAGAGCGTGAGAGGGGGTTCATTCAACTGGAATCTTCCAAGGATCACAGCCGCGCCAGGGCAGAGCGCAACGAGAAGAAGCGCAAGAGGCGCATTGGATGCACTCGGCGTTGGATGGCGTGGTATAAAAAAAACCGCCGTCAATGGAATGAATATAGGCAAGAATGGCGAAAGCGAAGAAAGGCGCAAACCAAGCAAACAACAGTGATTGCGGATGAAAGCGTTTATACCAAGCACACCATTTAGAATGGGTTAGCGAAATAAAACATCGCGCTTGACTTTATGTTTCCCCCCCAAAACGAGCGGGGACATGGAAACACCCACGCAGGGCCAACAGCCCGCGACAGAAACCGCAACGGCGCAAGCTCAGGGAGACCAGAGTATTGCGAGTAACCTTATTGAACTGCCGCTCGATCCGGCTGGAATAGCTGCCGCTCTCGCCAAAACGAAAGAGACATCATCCGGTCAGACAGCAGGCGATGAAGAAGAAAAGAAAAAGGTCGGAAGCGAAGAATCAGCCATTTCCGCCATCGAGGAAGAAACTCCCGGTGAGCAATTAGTTGAAGACCCCGACGCCGACCTTGTGATTGAAGGCGAGCAGGAGACGCCCGTTAAGCGCATCCTACCGAACCGAATTTCAACCCATCAGTTTGCAGCCGACGAGCAAGAGGCGATTGCCCTTCTCAAGGAACTCAAAGAGGTGGACCCGAATGCACGGCTCAAAGACGCTCTTGACATGATCGACCGCCGCAAGGCCGCAACGCCTGCACCGGACGCTCAGAATCAAGACAGGGAAACCAAATCGCAGGAGAAGGACGCCCTTGGTGAACTTACCAGCCAACGCGCTGAATTGATGCAGCAACGTCGGCAGGTTGCTGAGGTTGACCCTTTTGATCCGGCGCTGGCTGACTTGGATGAGCAACTCGAAGCCGTCCGTGATGAAATCGCCGAGACGCGGGCCATCAATAAGCTCCAACAACAGCAGCAACAGGAACAAGACGCCAAAGGCAAAGAGAGGGTCATCAACGCACGGGAGGAAGTAAAGCAGGCAGCGCTTGCGATCTACCCCTCTGCAGACGACCAGAACACTCCCCTTGGCCGTGAGGTCGTGAAGGTCATTGCCGAGTGGCGCGACCCCGCGAACCCCAACCACGCGCTGCTCTACGGGGTCAAAGCTCCCAGGCTGGTCATCGATGAAGCCGTTGAGCGGATCGCCACCCGTGTTACCAAAGCACGCGGCGTGACGCCCGAACAGGTCATCACATCGTTGAGAGACAAGCCTTCGGAATCTTCCATTACGCAGGCCACACAAACAACAAGGCCAGCAGTTCGCCCCGTGTCTGGGGCATCCCAGACCGAACCCAGTCCAAAAACCTTAGCAGGGAACGAATTTTTAAGCGCCGTGGGTTTCGACCCAGAGGCAATAGCGACGGCCCGTAAAGCACAACTTCGCGGTGCGAATAGCGCAATGGTCTATCGCTAATCAAGAAGGGGTTCCCAAAACAAATCAACCAACATCCGAAAGGAACCAAACCAATGAAATCTCTATTCCAATATATCCGGCTGCTGCTTGCGGCCATTTGCACACCTATCGGAAACGCCGCTCTCGGCGTCTCCTACAACGTCATCAACGCCTCTGCGGTCTCTGACCTCGTGGCGCAGAACGCCGCCGTCCAGGAAGAAATCTGGGTGCGCGACATCGTTATCAATGCGGACAAGCTCTATAATGACAACCCGCTTGCTGACGGCTTTACCGAAGTTCTCTCGCCTGGTCAGAAACCCCAGATGGGCCGCCCCATTACCGGACTGATCGACACTGAGAAGGTTCATGGCCAGATCATCCATATCACCACCATCGCCGGTTTCGGCGGTCCTGGTGTCTATGGGGAGGGCACCCGCGACGGCAACGAACAGCAAATTACCATCGGCAGCTTCCCTTGCAAAATCGGGAACCTGTGGTTTGGGTATGGCTTCAAGCGCACCGTCAAGGATCAAACCGTCATCGGTGGCGCTCTTGATGAGGTGATTACGCTCGCTTCCAAGCAGCAGATCGCCAAAAAGCGCAACGACGACCATCTGATGCGCTTGCGTCAGGTTGCGGCCTCAGGAACCAACATCATCTATCCTGATGGAGTCGGTTCCCGTGATGAACTCACAGGCGCGGCGAGCTTCTCCACTTCGTTCTGGACCAAGGGATGTGATGAGCTTCCTTCCCAAGGAGCGAGTCCGATGAACATCGCCAAAGACCCCAGCGGCTCCAAGATTGAGCGTTACATTGCGTTCGGTACCGCCCGTTCGTTCCGTCCGCTCTCCTATGAACCCGCTTACCTTGATGCACTCAAGGCGGGCGACTTGCGCGGGGACACCAATGCGGTGTTCACGGGCGAGTATAAGGAATGGCTCGGCCAGGGCATATACCGCTGGTATTCCAAGGATCATGCCAACAATGGTCCGATTGGCAACCCTCTGGAACCCCGTGCGCGCCTTGGCGTTGCCATCACTGGCGCGACCACTGGAACCAGCATCCACGGCGGCGGATTGGCCTATAACGCCAGTTCGTTCCCGGCCCCGCTCTACTTCGAGTTCTTCTCGAACGCGCCCTATACGTTCTTCAACGGCGACTCAATCGCCGCTGTCACCAACGTAACCCGCTACATCCAGATCATCAACCCGGACGGCACTTTTGGGGTGTTCCCTTATCAAGTGTGCGATGGCAAGACGATCACCATCAGCGGGGCGGCTCTGAGCGTCGGTCCTTCCGGAAAGCGCACCACCAACTTCGTCCAAGGGGCCGAGATTGTGGAGTGCAACGTCCTTGGCCAGGCATTCTCCCGCGTCGTGTTCATGGGCTGCGACATGCTCGTGTGCGGCTACGGATCAATCGACGGCAAGAAGGTCAACCCGAAGATGGGTGTTCGCAAAGAAGTTGAGCGCAACTACGGCCTCGATTTCGGTATCGGCGTCGAAAGCGTCTGGGGCAACGCCCCCGTGAAGCGCACCGATGGCACTTACCCGAACTTCCTGATCGGTGAAGTGGCCCTTCCGACCGCGCGCGGCTTCAACCCGTAACTCCAACCCAACCAACGGGCGGGCGGATGAAATATGCCGCCCGCCCTCTTTTTCACAATGCTTTCATCCATCCTCGTTTACAGCAAAGAATCACCCTCAAATACCATCAGGATGATTCAAGGTCACTCGGGAAAGGTCTATGGACATGCCCGATTCAATCCCACAACGAACCGGATGGAGTTCCGGTTTAAGCCTGAAGAATTTACGCAAGCGATGGCCGAGGACATCGTTGCAAACATGCACCGTTCCTTTTGCAAATGGGTGTTTTGGCCTGAAATGGATGCCGCCACGGTAGCGCAGGCTGACTTGCAAGAAGAGAAGCAGGAGGACCAATCCCCAGCAACCGACTCATCCCCACTTAATGCGCTCCCACATCCTACCGATGAGGACGCCCATCCTGTGCCTGCATCAGAGTCCAATATAGACCCGTATGAAGGAAAAGGATTCCGCCAGCTTCGCGCATTGGCAAAAGAGCGTGGCGTTCCAAATGTTGAACTCATCACCAAGAGCGCCGACTTGATCGCCGCCATGAAAGACCTGGAGGGCTAACGCCATGACAGTCCAAGAACTCGCCCTGCGACTCCTGAAATACATCGGCGTAACGAGCCTTGACTCCAACGCCGCAGGGAATGGTCGCAATACTATGGGTTTGGCTGATGGCGACATTGAGGATGTTGCGGCTGCAATCAACGGGGCACTCCAAGAGATATTCGCCCAGGGGCCAGTGTTCGGAAACGAAGACCGCTACGCAGACGTTCTCAGAGCGCCCCAAGCTGTCACGGTTTCAATCCCGAGCCAGTATTCCAAAACATGCACCATCACAGGGTATCAATCATGGATGATGGGATGCACAATCCAAATTGATGGAGATCCGCAACAGAATGAAATTCGTGGAGCGAGCGAGCTACTTAGGCCGCACGCAGGCACAGCGGGAATAATGGGGGCTACTGTTTGGGCCGATGCTCTCGCTTTACCTGATTACACCATTGCTGTTGTGGAGCCTGTGGAGATGCCGCTCCTTCCATTCCTGCAACCCGTCTCTGACAGATTTCAATTCCGTTCTTACAATCAGCCATTCCAACCAACTAGTCGGCGGGGATCGCAGGGAGGGAATTATACCCGCTACATCACCGCCAACAAGCAGGTTGGAATCCCGGTGGTTTACCTCATGGAAAGGTTATTTACGCGGGCCACTGGAGAGCATCAAATTTTCCTGCGCGTTAATCCAATGCCGCAGACGGCATACCCTATCAGCATGGGAGTCACGCAAAAACCAATTTCCATTACTTCCGCCGACATTATCGGCACGGGAACTGATCCCCTTGGAATCATACCGAGCGATTTGCACGAAAGCATTGTCCTGCCCGTTTCGGTTCAGCGGTTCAGCGGACATCCTGCGTTCAAGGGGGCGTCTTCACCTGGGGAAATGATGCGGCAATACAAAATGGCGCTCCAGCAGTTAAAGGCCATGAAACCGGGGAATAATCGGGAGACCGCAATCTACAAATGATGTATCGCCACGATTACCTTGCGCAGCCAGCCGGAAGGTTCGGTACGCCGAACGAGGCATACCCGACGCCGGATGTTCGAGATGTAATGGTCATCGAGGATATTCCATTGAGGAACTCTGGGTATGAACCGTTACCAAAAGGCACGCCGCGCCCCGGAGACCCAACGGCATTGTTGGTGTTCGAGCAGATAATGCAATCGAACGAGACCACGCAATATGTTCGCCGCATTTACGCAACCAACCGAACCAACCAGGATGTTTACAATTTCTCGGTAAAATACACCCAAGAGTCTCCATCCTTTCCGGCCTATGTGCGCTCCTACATTGTGCGGCGCGATTCATTGCTTGGCATGGCCCCTCCATACGGGGAGCCGCTGACAAGTGTTTTTGGGGTGGCCGTTGCTTCTGGCGGCACGGGATACAAGACCAACGTGCCGGTTACGGTTGCGTTTACTGGAGGGGGAGGGGCAGGAGCGGCGGCAGAGGCGATTATCGGAGAGGATGGAACTATTGCAGGAATCACGCTTACCAATGGAGGGGCTGGATACACATCTGCCCCAACTGTGGGTTTTGTCTCTGCATCGGGGCAAGGGGCGACAGCAACGGCGTTTGTGCAGCCTTCCAATGCAATTCTTGTCCATCAAGAGACACAATCTCTTGAGCAGGAGAACCCGCAGTTACATGCACTTTATGTTCGGATGGTGCGCACCTACGAGATAGTTCCCGGCCCTCAAATTCCAAGCACGAGTTACGATGCAAGGGGCGATCTGGAAACCATCAATGTTCAAACGGTTCTCACTAATGATGATCCCCCGGTTGAGACGATGGGGTATCTTTTTAATCAGGCCGATAAAACGGCAATGGATGCACTCCGAAGCACGCTGACGACAAAGACAGTTGCCGAGCGAACCCCGCTCTGGACGGAATCCTCATTCACCGTCAACCGCCCCTTGATGCGGCACATCACCGGGACGCTGCGCACCACCAAGGAGGAAATCGTACCAGTTGGCACTCCTGCCGATACTGGTTTTCTGGTGGTAGAATCCGAGGTGAAAGACCGCAATAAATGGCAGTCCGCAAAGACCACCATGCGGGTGGACCATTTTATTTCGCTGGTATCTTATACGCGCGACCCGCGGGCGCATTGGGCGCTCACCAAGACCACGGGAAGCATTGTGCCGAGCGGCACGGCGGCAACCGGAACGATCACCATAGCCAGCGATTCCAACTCCAGCGTATCGGTTTCCGTGAGCGACGGGGAACACGCCACGGTATATGTAATCACGTCCACGCAACCCGGTGTCACCACCCTTTCGGCGCTGACCAAGGCGCAGAGCGTTCGGGATTCGATCAACGCGGCCACGGTCAATGTTACGGCCACGGCTGGGGGGACGAGCGCGAGCGCTACGGTCACGCTTACCGCAAAGGCGATTGGGGACGCGGGGAACGCCATCGCGTTCACGGCAACGGGAACGGGCGTCACCACCAGCGGGGCGACCTTGAGCGGGGGAGCGTATGCGCAACCGGACGCGGGCGGAACGAATGTTTTGGAATCGAAGGTGGAAGATTTGGATGGGACGCACGCGCTTAAGGTGGTCACAGAACTTGCGGACGGCGAAAGCTGGCCCGTGTTGACATCGACGCATCAGGAGAAGGAGATGGATGTCACCATTTTAATGACGCGGCAGACCAAAGCGCCTGGGGATATTGTTTCCGGCTCGCAGATCACCGGCAAGGCCACCGGGACGATCACCATCACCGGACCTGTGAACGGGACGCTGACGGTGTTGCTGGCGGGAGTGCATACGGCGCAGTTCTTGGGGGCGCACGGCGCTGTTGCGGGGGCAACGGCGGCAAGCGCATTAAAGGACACCATCAACGCGCTCTCCGGCTCGCCAGTGGTCGCCACGGCATCAGGCGGGGTGATTACGCTTTGGGCCAAGGTGCTTGGCGTGGCTGGCAACGCCATCTCCGTGAGCGTGAGCGCGAGTTCCCCCGACCCGAGCGGGACCATCGTTTGTTCCGGGGCGACCTTGGCCGGGGGCGCAACGCCGGGGTTGCTGGTCACGGAAAAGCGCGAGGTGGACAAATACAAGGCCGAGGAGATCACGACCTACTTCCCGCTTCCCGTTGCGCAGTCGTCGGATACCGCCGTGGTTTCGTGGCGCACCCAGGGGTATCAGTTTCCTTCCCTGCTTGATTGGGCAACGGCCAAAAGTTACGACGGGTTTGAGCCGTTCCTGACCAAGTTCGACGCCGCACTGATCCCGCACAAGATCAGAACGTGGTGGGTCATCTCCGATGCCGCGCCGGAGGTTGGTTCAACGGATTTGCCGTATGACGTGATACAGGCCGGGACCATCGTCGGCGCGAACGGGCATGTGGTCAACAACTGTCTGCACGACGAGGCGGTGGTGAAATACGCGTATTTTGATCGCACCTACAACGCCACGACGCCGAGCTATACCGAGTATCTGGCAAGCTGGGGGGGAGCGGAAAAGATCATCCACGCGCAGGCTGCCCCCACGCAATACAACAAGCTCTGGAAGTGTGAACAGGTGCTCGTCACGTTCCCGTCCCCTTCTTCCACGATCACCAGCGGGGCGCAGAATTTCACCGTCTCGGCCACCATCGGCGACACGGTTTCCCATCAGGTCGCATATGATTTGCCGGAAGGCGTCACACCTGTATTCAGCGCCGTCGGCCTCCCGGCGTCCCTGAGCATCAGCCCGTCCACCGGGTTGATAACCGGCACCGTGGCGGCGCCGACCGTTGGAGCCGGGCCGTGGACCTTCACGGCAAGCATCCAGATGTATATTTCCGATGGAGACAGGCAATTTGCTTGCACAGGCACCTTTATCATTCTCGCGCCGTAACCCCATGAGCTACCTCGACGACCAGCAGGAGCAGCGCAACCAAGAGAGTGCCGCCAGGCACAGAGCATATCAAGCACGGCAGGCATCCGGCGAGCTTGGCAACGCGCAAGCCGGGTATCACAAGCAGCAAATGGAGGGCGGACCGCGCCAGCAGGAAAGCCAGTTGACGCGCGAGGCTGTCATCAATTTGATTGTTCAAGCAATCTCCACAATCACCATCTCCGGGCCGGGCGTGCAGGGCGGCAAAGGCGCGTGGGCGGTCAACCCCACGCTCACAGCGGACGACGTGCGCAACATGATCGCAGCCGCCCTCGCCAATCTTCCCTCCTATACCACGGGGGCAGACGTGCGCGCCATCATTGCTGGAATGAAGTGGACGGCCACCTGCAACAACGACGGCACGATAACCATCGCCGCATCCTAAAGTATGCCCCTCGTTGAAATCACCATCCCGGCGTGTAACGGGTGTTGCAACTGTGGAGTGTTCGATGTGTCGATCACCGGATTAACCGCGTGCCCCGGCTACGGCATATCGCCGGAAATTGCCGCGCTCTTGGCGGAACCGCATCGCGTCACCTGCAAAAATACCGACGCTGACCCCTGTATTGGGATCACGGAACTGAGCTATGGCATTATTCTTGTCGTCCGCATTCACGACGGCGGGATTTCCGTTCAGTGCGGGGCGCCAAGCGCGCATCCCGATGCACCCAACTACCAGGTAACAGCGGCGCTCTTCCTCGGCTGGCGATCCCCGTGGGATGGACTGAGCATCTCGACCTTGCCAAACGCCACGGTTTGCGATGACGGGACATATCCACTCACGACAGGAGGATTCGCCACCGTAACCAAAATATGACGCCCTTTGCGGAAACCACTCATTGCGCCTCCCGCGCCCATTGTATCACCTGCCGCAAGAACCCGGTTTGGAGAACCGCCGTCAACGCTCCTGACACCTGCCCCCACGGCGTCACCCACGACGAAGCCCTCTACGCCAAATCACACCCCGAGCAACACCGTAACACCGGCACCGTCCCCAACTGCTGCGGTCGTGCTGACCAAGCCTGACAATCTTATGCCAAACATCCAAAAACCAAAACCTCCCATGTTCCGCGATAATCGCTCTCAAATGCCACACAACGCATCAGGCAAAGGCGATTCCCCTCGCAACATCTCTCAATGTTTCCGCGCCAATTACGACGAAATTAATTGGTCAAATCAACCCTTGACGCCCACTCCCCCAACACAACACGATTCAGTGCCATGCGCAACTCTCTCAAACCTTACATCGGCCATATCATCATCGCCACCGCTATCATCATCGCAACTCTAATCTGGTGTATCACCCCTCGCAATATCTACCACCACAAGGATGAGTCATCCTACGCTCTACCAAAGAACTTTCTAAAACCCAGCAGGTAGAAGCCAATTTTTTACCCAAAATTTTTGAGGGAGGTATTATACGAAATGCCACCCCTTTGTGGTCCGAACGCTTTCGGGGGTAGGTAGTGGTCGCTCCCGAGAAAAGCATGCTTTTTGTCTGGCATTGACTCACCTGCTACACATCCCGCTTCCAGTCGCATTGCATCACCATCCCTTGTCATTTTGACTGACTCTTTCTTGTCCTGTTGGATCGTCAATAGTCTGCGTAACGCCTTGGCACGCAGACACTTACGACACGATTTAATCCCGACTTAATCCTACCTGTATAGCATGCTGTTGTTGCAATAGCTTGTGCGTGAGCATGTTGCGCAAGCCAAAAAAAGGTTAGTCCGGATTGGCTAATGTCGAGCGGTCGGCAGTAGTATCCCGCCAAGGGGTATTGGCGGGCATCGTTGTGCGTTTACTCTGTCGCATGATGAAAAACAAATGCTCAACAATCAATCACGGTTGTCTCTCTGCCTGCCCCAAGCTCGATATTGATCTGCGAGACGATGTTCAGCCCGGCGCTCTGCTGGGCTGATCCCCACCCGTGCACGCTAGCTGCGACCTTGGCCAGCCCCACAAGGTCTTGGGTGTGCTCCAGTGCCTCCACAGGGTCCAGCATGTCCGCGACTGTCTCCGCTCCCCTTGTGGCCGCCCTCGCGAGCGCAATTTTGGTCCTATCTCCGTGTTCAGTGAGTGATTTTATCAGCGCATCGGCTGGGTGTGGGACATTGGGGACAATCGTTGGCCGGCAGGACGGAGGCAATGGTTGAGCGGCTGGAGTTGGTCGGCAGTTTGCAAGCCATCGCCCGCGTTGTGCCCATTTCTTGACGGTGTCCTCCTTGAGTCCCATTTGACGGGCTGCCTCTCTGACTCCGAGAGACAGACAGAGGAGCTTTACTTGTTCGCGGTCAATGTCGAGTCGTGGAGCGGCCATGGATTACCGGATTAGGGCGACCGAATCGATTATTTTTCGTTTACTCTCGCGTGTTAGCTCTGGCATGTCTGGTGTAATACACCGCATATTATCCTCGGTCAACTGTATTTTGTCATGGTCATATTTTGTTCATGGTTGACCCTTTTTTGTCATTGGGCGATTGACGGCTTGACAAGTGGGTGCGGATTTCCCCCTATCGACCCCCATAGGATCACAGAGCTTTTTGGCGTGGTAGGTGCGGGTATTGCGTTGAGTCTCCGACGTGCCGCTCTCGCGGTAAAGTATATAGGTCTTTTATTGGTTTATTGAGTAATACTCGGCTTAATTTTCGTGTTGGCTTTGAAAATATTTCGTGTTGCAAGTGGCGTATTTGCAGAGGG
>Ga0118677_10006182_pt1 | contig 20459 bp, 19 predicted proteins | sample AliMusrvi5mmetaG_FD_86154 | JGI IMG/M metagenome (GOLD analysis project Ga0118677, IMG submission 86154)
AGGGAAAGTGACATCATAACAATGTAAGCAATTGAAATTTAATTTACAACAAATACTAACTACTTATAAGCCCTACTTAGAAAATCTCAAGAAAAACTCCGAAATACGGATTGGAGCTAGTAAAAATTACCAAAACTTTCTTAAGGAAGTTGCTAAAAAAGATTACTACAATGACCAGTCTGAAGAATTTGGAATCAATGATTTACAACTAGAAGAAACCGAAAACATCATGAAAGATTTAATCTTTATGACAGAGAAATCAGCCGCATAAAACTTTAGGGCTGTTTAAAGATTAATATTCCCTCTTGAAAACTTTCAGCTAAAGCTTGAAAATAGCTAACTAAAGACTTTTCAAAGGAATTAACAATGACCGTTCGAGTACGTATAGCTCCATCGCCTACCGGCGATCCCCATGTAGGCACAGCTTACATGGCTCTTTTCAACCTCATATTCGCTAAACATTTTCAAGGGAAATTCATCCTGAGAATTGAAGATACAGATAGAACCAGATCAAGACCTGAATATGAAACTAGCATATTTGAAGCTCTTAAATGGGCTGGCATTCATTGGGATGAGGGTCCAGATGTTGGGGGTCCTTTTGGTCCATATAGACAATCTGAACGTACTGAGCTATACCGCAAATACTGTCAAATGCTGTTAGATAGCGGTAAAGCATACAAATGCTTTGCAACACCTGAAGAACTCTCTGAAATGCGTGAGATGGCATCAAAGCTTGGTCAACGCGTTGGCTATGACAGAAGATATCGAAATTTAAGCTCTGAAGAAGTTGAGCGAAGACAGGCTGAAGGACAACCCTACGTCATAAGACTGAAAGTACCCCTTACTGGAGAGTGTGTTTACGAGGATGGAATAAAGGGGAGGATTACTGCGCCTTGGGCTGATATTGACGATCAAGTTCTAATGAAGTCTGACGGATTCCCTACCTATCACCTAGCTAACGTTGTTGATGACCATTTAATGGAGATTACCCACGTTATTCGTGGTGATGAATGGATGAGTTCCACACCTAAACATATTCTCCTTTATGAAAGCTTCGGATGGAGACCTCCTGTGTTCATGCATATGCCGCTTCTGCTTGGGAAAGATGGAAAAAAACTCTCAAAAAGACGCAACCCCACCTCCATTTTTTATTACAGAGATAGTGGTTTTCTACCAGAAGCGTTTGTAAACTTTATGACTCTTATGGGCTATAGTATGCCCGGAGATAAAGAGATTTACTCTCTAGATGATATCATCAAAGAATTCGATCCTAAACGTATCGGAGTATCTGGAGCCTTTTTTGATGTAAGCAAGCTAGAATGGCTTAATCAACAATACCTTATCCAGAGTATCCCTGAATCAGAACTTTGGGGAAGAATTAGAGACTGGAGCTTTAACGAAATGTTTATGGCAAAACTTATGCCTTTATGCCATACACGTATTAAAACATTTGCTGATTTTATGGATCTTTGCGGATTCTTCTTTATCAATAAAATCTACTACACAGAAGAACTTCTTACCCCAAGTGGAGTAAATAAAGAAAAAACTCCATTGCTACTCCAAGCTATGATTTGGAGTATGGATGAACAGGAAAACTGGAAAAAATCTGGAATTGAAAAAGCTTCACATGATATTTCAGAAATTTTTGGAGTAAATTTTAAAAAAGTTATTATCCCTCTTCTTTATGGAACATTCACAGGCAAAAAGCAGGGCCCCCCGCTTTTTGACTCCGTAGAAATTTTAGGTAAAGATCGGACAAGAGCTCGCCTTTTAAATGCCATAGACTTTTTAGGAGGAATATCTAACAAAAAAATGGATCTTCTGAACAAAGCATGGACTAAAAAAGACTGTAAAGAACTTATGATCTAAGATTTAGCGGGCTTCTTCCTCAAGGATAGAGGCCTCTTTTTCGACAGATTCCGAAATAATATATGTATGGTTATGTCCTCCTTGCTGCACACAAGATGTTAAGGAGGTCAATGTAAGAAAAAGAAAACCTAATACTTCTCTCATAGAAAAATCACTATTCCTGATATAATGCTTTATATACTACTATTAACAATATTTTACAAAAGCTGTCTATGATTATTTCTGAAAAATCTAAAGAACTGCAAATAAGTACCTACTCTAAATCCGCACCCTTTTTGGCAAAGATTAAGCAAAAACGGAAACTCGTTCGCGATAGCTCCACCAAGCAGACATATCATTTAGAGCTCGATATAAAAAGCTCAGGAATCAACTATAAGCCCGGGGACTCTATCGGAGTACTCCCTCAAAATGACATGACTCTTGTGCATCAATACTTAGAAGCACTTAATGCCTCAGGAGAAGAGCTTATTATGGACAGCCGAAGCGGAAGCACGCTCTCCGTCAAAGACTTCCTAAGCTACAAAGCCAACCTTGCAAGGCTTCCCTCTTCCTTTATTAAAACGATCCTTGATCATGAAAAGATAGCTGAAAAAAGAGCCACTCTCGAAAACCTTCTTAACCCTGAGAATAAACAGCAGCTATTAAACTATCTAGAGCAGCATGATCCTCTCCATGTACTGAATGAATACCAATCCGATGATCGCCCATTGCAAGCTATTTGCTCACAATTTGCCCCACTACTTCCCCGTTTTTACTCGATAAGCTCTTCACAAAAAGCCCATCCTGACGAAATTCACCTTACTATCGCTCTATTTACATTTGCTCATGCAGGCCAGCAAAAACGAGGAGTTGCAAGCCACTTTCTCTGTGAATTTGCTAAAGAAGTCGTCACTCATATTCCGATCTATGTACAACCCTCACACAGCTTCTTCCTACCTGACGATCTAAATGCACCCATTATCATGGTCGGCCCTGGAACCGGCGTTGCTCCTTTTAGAGCCTTTTTACAAGAAAGGCAAGCTCTTGGATCTACCGGAAAAAACTGGCTCTTTTTTGGTGAGAGAAATCAGAGGTCCGATTTCTTTTATGAGGAGTATTTTACAGAGCTTACAAACTCTCAAAAACTCCGTCTAGATCTAGCTTTTTCTAGAGACCAGGAAGAAAAAGTCTACGTGCAGCATAAGATGCTAGAATCAAGTAAAGACCTGTGGAATTGGCTCCAGGACGGGGCTTACTTCTATATATGTGGCGATGCAGAGCGTATGGCTAAAGATGTCGACCAAGCTCTTCTTCAAATTGCACAAAAAGAAGGAGGCCTTTCTGAAGAAAGCGCTAAGGCCTACCTAAAATCCCTAAAAGCAGAAAAGAGGTATCGAGCGGATATCTATTAGAGCTCAACTGTTGTTAAAATGCAGAAGCACTGAAGACCATCTCCACAACCAAAATCTGTAAGACCATCTCCAGATGTTGCAGTGAGACCCACCTGATCTATTCTTAGCCTCATAACGTCTGCAATCTTTTGCCGCATTACAACATTGCTCTCTTGAAGCCGAGGTCTTTTTCCTTCGATAGTTAAAGCTACGTGCTGGACTTGTATGGCTCCGAGGGTCTCAAGAGCTTTTTCCAAATACACCTGGCTGTCGGTAATCCCGTCTTTACTGCAAAGGTCTATGGCTATACCTCCAAGAATGGGAACTCCAGTAATAGAAGTGATTGCGTTGCAGATAGAGTGAAAAACAACATCTCCATCAGAATCCGCCGCTAGACCAGGGGTTTCATCAAAGATAATGCCTGCTATAACACAAGGTTTAGATGAATCCATAGGGAGAAATCGGTGACTATCTTGCCCTATTCCTACACGCACTTTAGGGAAGTTATTACTAGAAAGATCTTCAGAGACTTGCTTGTTACCTGACATAAAAATCCTTTATTTTTGTATCTTTAATAGAATACCAAAACTTCCTTTAAAAGTGAGTAAGAATAAAATCTGAAATGGGCTACCAACACTTCCATTTGAATAAATTATTAACCAATGCTCAAAAGACGGCCAACCCCGCATTAAATGATGTTGTAAGAAGAGATTCCTTCTTATGCCTTTCCATAGCAAAATCTATGAGCCTAGCTACCAACTCTCTATAACTCACCCCACTTACTTCCCATAGCCTTGGAAAAACACTAAGTTTGGTAAATCCTGGGATCGTATTGATCTCATTTACTAAGAACCTTCCGTCTTCCGTTAAAAAGCAATCAACTCTTCCCATACCCTCACAGCAGAGCACTCTATAAGTCTTAATAACAAGCTCCTGCAACTCTTTTGTTTGCTCTGCAGTTATTTGCTGCGCTGGAATAACAAAGGTACAGCAATCATCGACGTATTTCGCATCCCAAGAATTGAATTCTCCTTTAGCAATTACCTCTCCAGGTAAAGAGGCTATTGGATGCTCATTACCCATAACTGAACATTCTATTTCTCTTCCCTTGATAAATTCTTCAATAAGGATCTTTCGATCGTAGCTAAAGGCAAGATCTATTGCTTTGATAAATTCTTCTGCTGTTTTTACTTTAGAAATGCCAATAGAAGAACCGTTATTTGCAGGCTTTACAAAAAGAGGAAGTCCAAGCTGATCTACAATCTCAGAGAAACTCATTTGATCTTTCTGGAAATCGTAAAATGTCAAAAACTTGCCGAGGGGAATTCCGGCATCTCTCATAAGTCTTTTCATAACGTCTTTATCCATACCAACAGCGGAGCCTAATACACTTGCTCCTACAAAAGGGATGCCAGAAAGTTTCAAAAGCCCTTGTAATGTTCCATCTTCTCCATTTGTTCCATGAATGATTGGGAATACGACATCAAGGGGTGCTTTTAATCCTTGATTAGAAAGTCCGACTAGTGGATTGCCATCTTTTTTAGGAACCAGAGCTATTGCATCATCTTTTTCCAGAAGACAAACCATTTTAGGGTTGTCTGCATGCAGGAGATATTGGTCTGCATCACGAAGATGCCACTCCCCACTTTTATCAATACCTATAAGTACCGGCTCATATTTTTCTAGATCAAGAGATTCTAAGATGGTCTTTGCAGAAAGAAGTGATACTTCATGCTCAGAGGATTTACCGCCAAAAATGATCCCTACTCGAATTTTTTTTTGCATAATGTAGAACTCCTTAAGAAGAATTAAATGTATCAAATGTATATACTGAAAGATCCCCGGGAAAGTCTAGAGCAAACTCGTTTATGGCAAAAATCCGTATAGCAAATACCCAGTTTGAATGGGAACTAGAGCAAAAGAGCAGTCCATCTCTCGAAGCTTCTTTTAACATTCACCCTATTTACCTGCAGCTCCAGTTCCTATCCTACCTTTACAGCGAAAAGACAGATGTTGCTCTTACTACTATTTTGCCAGATCCGGATTATAGAAAAAGACTTCAAAAACTCGGAATAGAAATACCGCAGACAGAACTTTTTTCCAGTAAAAATCTTCCTAAACTAGAGATCGATTGTTGGGGAATGACCCTATGCATATCGAATTTCGCAGAAAAGCACCAGATCCCATTTAGTATGCCCACCTGGTCATCAATGAAAGAGTTCAACTCCAAGGAATTCTCCTTTACTAATGCAGATAAGCTTGAAGGGGCACGCCTATTGCACAATGAAAAGGAAGCGATAGATTGGCTAGAAAACACGAAAGGCCCCCGCGTTCTTAAATCGGTATATGGCCTTTCAGGACGAGGCCACTTCCTTCTGCGAAGTGGTCTTGAACCACAAGCAAAATTCTTGTTAGAGAGACAGTGGAAACTAAACAACCCTGTCATTGCAGAACCTTGGGTAGAAAGAGTTCTAGATTTCAGCACGCAATGGATCCTTACTAAACAAGGAGCAATCACCTATCTAGGCGTAACACTCTGTAAAAACGATCAACGAGGGTCTTATAAAAAAACGATCGTGCTTCCGACTGATAGTATTGGAGAAGAATATGCAATACATCTTGAAGAGCACAAAAAAAAAGTGGAACCAATACTTATCTTAATGAACAAAAATGGTTTTTTTGGGCCTGTTGGCATCGATGCTATGATCTATAAAAAAGGCAACATTGAAACTCTTCATCCGATTGTTGAAATCAATGCACGTAAAACGATGGGATCGGTTGCACTGACAATCCAAAGAACTTATTTTCCAGAAAAAATGATTGCAATGAGTTATGAAAATGGATTGCAAGAAGCAAGCTTACTTCCAAATTTTGGAGTAAATCTCGAAGGAAAAATAACTTCATTTTCCAAAGCTCTTTATCTACAAATTCATTCAGGAAATAAATCCTGGAAAGATGTTTACAATTAATCCCTTTCCGCGATAAGAATGGTAGAAGAATGCGGAGAAAATCTCATGGAACTCTTACGAGTAAAAGGTGGCTCGCCACTTGAAGGCAAAGTCAAAGCGGCTGGAGCAAAAAATGCAGTGACTAAAATCTTAGTCGCATCTCTTATTTCTGATAAGAGATGTACTCTACACAATGTTCCGAACATTGCAGAAGTAGAAGTCACAGTAGACCTTTGCAAAGAAATTGGATCTGAAATTCATTGGGATAGAAAAGAAGGGGTCATCGAGATCATTACGAAAGATCTTAAGACAACTTTCATTCCGCAACGCTTTTGCGGTGCTAATAGAATTCCAATTCTTATGATCGGGGCTCTTCTCGGAAGAACTGATCAAGATATCCGCGTACCTACTGCTGGTGGGTGCCAAATCGGCAAACGTCCTGTCGACTTTCATATCCAGTCTCTTGAAAAACTCGGCGCAATTATTCAATACCAAAATATGGAAAAAGAAGGAGCCTATTTAGCAAGAGCTCCTGGAGGCCTTAAAGGGACTATCATTCATTTACCTTATCCTTCTGTTGGCGCTACTGAAAACTCAATCCTTGCGGCAGTTAAGGCTAAAGGAACAACTGTGATTAAGAACGCAGCTGTAGAACCCGAAATTCTCGATCTAGTTCTTTTTCTCCAAAAACTAGGGGTAATGATCTCATTTGATGTAGACAGAACCATTCAAATACAATATACCGAGCAATTCTACGAAGTAGAACACACCGTTGTGACTGATCGAATCGAAGCGGCATCTTTTGGAATGGCGGCCATTGCTACAAAAGGCAAAATTTTCGTAGAAGGGGCTCAGCATCAACATATGATCACCTTTCTTAATAAATTACGGGAAGTAAACGCCGGCTTTAACATAAGAAACGATGGAATAGAATTTTTCTATAAAGGACCTCTTAAAGGGGGAGTCCATTTCGAAACAGAAGTTCATCCGGGCTTCATGACTGACTGGCAACAACCCTTTGTCGTATTACTCACTCAGGCAAAAGGCTTTTCTACAATCCATGAAACAGTATATGAAAATCGCTTCGGCTATACAGATATGTTAAAGGAAATGGGCGCAGATATTGAACTCTCCACAAGCTGCCTTGGGTGCAAAGAATGCCGTTTTGCTCATCAAGGATTCTATCATAGCTTAATGGTTAAGGGACCAACTCCTCTTTCTTCCAAAAAAATAGCTATTCCAGATCTGCGTGCAGGATTTGCTTATGTGCTTGCCGCTCTTATTGCTCCCGATGAAAGTATCATCACCAACATTCATAATCTAGATAGGGGATATGAACATTTGGTAGAAAAACTCTCAAGCGTTGGAGCGCATGTTTCTAGAGAGAGACAAATCAAAGATGTTAAAGAAAAAATTTCATCTATGCAAGCAGCCTCGATTTTATCGGAATACGCCCCTAAAACAACTTGACTATTGTATTAAGACTGCTTTAAGCTTTTGGGATCAATTTAAGCCAATTTATCCGATTTATGCTACTTGTCGCTCAAGCGCAGTCTCCATGGAGACTTAAGCAAAGAAAAAATTTTACTAACTGGAAAACCCTAGCTCTCTTTCTAGAGCTAGATACTTCTCACTATGCCAAGATAGCCGAAATTGCCCACTTCCCCCTTAACCTACCTTTAAGACTTGCAGAGAAAATTCAAAAGAATTCTTTCGATGACCCCATTTTACGACAATTTCTCCCAATAATCGAAGAAAGAATCAAAATTAATGGATTCACGCTAGACCCTGTTGGGGATCTGAGTGCTCGGAAAGGGGATAAACTTCTGCACAAGTATGAAGGAAGAGCGCTACTTATCACAACAAGCGCTTGCGCCATGCATTGCAGGTATTGCTTTAGAAGAAACTTCCCCTATGAAAACCAAGATAAGACTTTTAATGAAGAGCTTGAAATTCTCCAGAACGACCCTTCAATCAAAGAAATCATCTTAAGCGGAGGAGATCCCCTCTCTCTTAGTAATGACCTCTTAGGATCTCTTCTTACTAAACTGAGTCAAATCCCTCATATCACCAAGATACGATTTCACTCTCGATTTCCTATAGGAATTCCGGAAAGGATCGATGAGGAATTCCTTTCTCTGTTAGCAGAGATTCCTAAACAAGTAGTTTTTATCGTTCATACGAATCATCCAAAAGAGCTCGATGAAGATATTTTAGGTGCTTTAAAAAAGATTCAGAAGCTCGGCATCCCTATTCTTAATCAGTCGGTACTTCTTAAAGGGGTGAATGATTCTTTTGAAACAATGAAAGAGCTTTTAGAAAAACTCATTAACAATGGAATTCTTCCTTACTATCTCCATCAACTAGATCGAGCAGAGGGGGTTTCCCATTTTGAAACTTCAGAAGAATTTGGTAAACAATTGCTAGGTCAGCTTGCAAAAGTCCTTCCAGGATACGCCATTCCTAAATATGTTAGGGAAATAGCCGGGATGGACTCCAAGACCCCTATTTTTTAAAGGTGATTTTTGAGTCCATAGAATAAAAAGCAGGTAAGAGCATGATCCTATCGCTCTATTCAATTTAACATTTTGAATTCGATTTGGGACCGCTACTCTAAAAGAACAAAGCCGCTCTTTAATACGTGCGCTACTTCCGGAATAATTGCAATTAAGCATTCAAAACCACACATTACATTAATTAGCGAGACGCTCTCATGCGCGACCGGATTAAGGCTGCTTTACTTTCCGATAAGGGATAGTTGATTTCTTTTCAACGATATCAGGACTCGACTCAGAGTCTGTGTTATGTCAATGTTTTAGCAGCAGAGTAAGAGATAAATTTAGGCGAGTTGTAGTCTAAGCAGCCTATTTTTCAACTTATTAGCCTGTAATATTGAGATTGTAAAAACTGTAAAACTACATTCTTTCTACAATTCTTAGCCCTAAAATATTCAATCCCTTAGCAAGTATACGGGCCGTCACTTCACATAAAAGTAGACGACTATCCTCTTCTGGAACTCCCTCAACCCTACAATCTCTGTAAAAAGCATTAAACAGCTCTGCAAGACCATAGAGGTAATCGGTGAGTCTATTTGGAAGAAGATCCCTTGTCATAGCCTCTAAGGTCTCTCCGAACTGCCTAATATGCATCGCTAATGCAATTTCTGAAGGATGAACAAGCGTTATAGAAGAAGTTTGGATTAGCTCTTCAATGTTTTTTTGCCCTTTTCTTTTAATGCCCTGCACTCGCACATAAGCATACAGAAGAAAAGCAGCTGTATTCCCCTCGAATTTAAGCATCCTTTCATAGCTAAAAAGATAGTCCTTTATTCTATGACAAGATAGATCGGCGTATTTTACAGCACCTATACCTAAAGCCACGGCTAAGTCACCTTTCTCTTCAGGCGATGCATTAGGGAGGCGAGTTTCTATGATCTCTTTTGATTGTCTAACAGCCTCTAAAAGCAAGTCTATTAGCTTCTCGGTATCACCTGATCTTGTTTTAAACTTTTTACCGTCAGCTCCAAGAACGACGCCAAAGGTAACATGATCTAGCTGCACTTTGCTCGGATCGTAATATTTGGCTTTTTTAGCGGCTTGAAATACTTGCTGGAAATGCAGAGATTGACCGGCATCAGTAATACAAATAATACGATCTGCTTTTTCCACATCAACTCTATGTCGAAGAGCTGCCATATCGGTCGTCTCGTAGTTGTACCCACCATCTGACTTCTGCACAATCATGGGAAGAGGTTCACCATCTCTCCCGATAAACCCATCAAGAAAAATACATTTAGCTCCTCCCGATATTGTAACAAGACCTTTGCTTTGTAGATCGTTTACAATATCAGCGAGATAGGGATTATAAAAAGATTCTCCCCTTTCGACGAGAGAAACGTCCATAAGATCATAGATCTCCTGGAACGCTTTGCGTGAAATTTCACATATCATTTGCCATGCTTTTAAAGAAGCGGGATCTCCACTTTGTAGATTTACCACTTGCAGCTGGGATCTCTTTTTAAAATCGACATCTTCATCAAATTTCTTCTTAGAGGCCTTATACCACTCCATAAGGCAGGAAAGGTTGGTTACTTCTTCTCCACTTAGAACCTTGGGCTGGTACTCATTTAAATACATGATAAGCATGCCAAATTGCGTTCCCCAATCACCCACGTGGTTTAACCTTAAAACATCATGACCAACAAATTCAAAAAGACGAGCTATGCAATCACCGATGATCGTAGACCTTAGATGTCCCACATGAAGCTCTTTTGCAATATTAGGAGAGGAAAATTCTACGATAATTTTTTGTTTTTTCTCAGGGAGTGGAACTCCGAGCCTATCGTCCGCAAGAACCCCATTAATTTCCTTAGATAAAAACTGCGTGTCCACCGTCATGTTAATGAATCCAGGTCCTGCAATTTCAATCTTGGAGAGAATGGCATCCTTATCTTTATTAAGTAGCGCAACGATTGCTTCAGCGACTTGCCTTGGATTTTTTTTAAGCTCTTTGGCAATTTTAAGTGAGTTATTGCACTGGTAATGCCCGAACTGTGTCTGGCTACTTTGGACGACTTCTGGCTCCAGAAGTACGCTATCATGAGGCAGCTGTGAACTAAATCCACTTTTTAAGGCAGCCTCAAGTTTTTGTTGAAGCCTATGAAGAATCGTCTGCATGGAATACATCCTTTACTGAGCGTGATGATAGCAAGGTTTGTCTTTACGCTTACCTATTTTATACTTAAGCCTATACTCAGCAAGGGAATTAGCTGCATGACTCGTCGAATACCCATTTTGATCGGCAATATCAAAAATAGTTAGCAACTGGTCATATAGTTTATCGGTTTTACTGCGTGCAACTTCAGGATTATACCCTTCTACAAGAAGCTCATCGGACACATTAATAAGGCCGCCAGCATTGATTACATAGTCAGGCGCATATAAAATCCCACGTTTCATTAGATCCTCTCCATCTCTTTCTGTAAGGAGCTGGTTATTAGCAGCGCCGGCTACAATCTTACATTGTAGTTGAGGAATAGTTCTTACATTAAGAACTCCACCTAGGGCGCATGGGGAAAAAACATCGCAATCCGCCTTGTGGATTTCATCGGGAGCAGAGTAAGAGGCGCCATATTGCTTAACGAGCTTTTGTACTCTATCTGATGAGACATCACTTAATATGAGCTTTGCTCCATTCCAAAATAAAATATCTGCAAGAATACTTCCTACGCTTCCAATACCTTGAATGGCAATTTTCCTATCTTTTACGGATTCAGATCCATAGACTTTCTTTAGAGCGGCTTGGATACCTCTATAAACACCCCATGCAGTGTAATAGGAAGGATTACCACTGCTCTTCTCATGATTTAACCCTGTCACATATTTTGTAGATCGACTAATCGTTGCTACATCATCCATTCCGCAACCAACATCTTCTGCGCAAGTATACATACCTTCTAAGCTCTCAACTGCTTTTCCGAAAGAAAGAAGCATTTGCTCAGTTTTCCCTTTTGTAGGATCAAGTATAATAACACTCTTACCTCCACCCACTCCACACTCAGCTACGGCAGATTTGTAGGTCATCGCTTTAGAGAGTCTTAAAACATCAGCAAGAGCGTCATTAAAATTCGCATAGGGATAAATTCTAGTTCCTCCGAGCGCAGGCCCAAACGTTGTGCTATGGATACTAATAATGGCGAGCAGTCCTGCAGCATCATCTTTTACCTTAACTATCTTCTCGTATCCTTCAACGAATATTTCTTCTACTTCGAGTGTATCTTGTAAACTTAAGGACATGGTTTCCCCCTATCAATTAAGAAAATTAATTACTTGCTACGATAAATCGATATAGAGTAACACTTTTTCTAAGCGAAATCAATCAATCATTTCAAAAATGGAATTATCAATTAGAGGTCTATTGAATAGATTTCTTGAGGCAAAATCCCTGGTTAAAAGCTTGATAGATAATAGTTTTATAAGGTAGACTCGTGCTTTTACTATAGAATTTTCTTCTTAAATATAGCTCTGCAAAGAGTGTTTTTTACTAATAGAGGTTTAAATGGCGTCGCTTGTGATTACAGAAACTCTTAAAGATGAGTTACATAGCTTTTTGCAAAAAAACAAGAAAGCGGACTTGATCACCACTTACCTCTATTTCTTAGAGAAAAAATTCAACTGCAAACCAGTACTTTTTATCAGAGAAAAGACAATTTACCAAAGTCAAGACGCTCTGATTAAAAACCTTGAAGACCAAGGCAAGCTCTGGAGAGAAACAGAAATTAAGATCCAGACCGGCCCGCAAGGGGTAAACGAGTTAACAAAAAAAGTTTACATCTGTCCGTTTACAGGGAAAGTTTTTGGGGACAACACCCACCCGAATCCTCAAGATGCAATCTATGACTGGGTGTCAAAATGCCCAGAAAACAACGAAAGAATCGGCGGACTTAAAGTAAAAAGATTTTTTGTCTCTGAAGATGCTGAAGTTATAAAGAATTATATCGTAAAACGAAAAGAGCCCATCAAAAAAATAGTATACTCCTCCGTCGTCACAGGTAAACTCTTTAACAACAAATCCACCGTAATTGAGGATTTCATTAAGAGCCAACTGAAACCGATTCCTCTTGGAGAAGTGACGAACCAAAATAGATTTCAGATCGAGGATTCTTTCTTAAATTTCATCCAGAATCATCTAGAAGAAGGGAAAATTGCCTCTTTTGTAGAAGCCCTTTCCCAAGTAGAAGAATTTTCCTCCTACCTAGACCAATGGCTTGAAGAAGACAGCAAAGACGAAGCGTAATGCTAGATTCCGCATCTTCTAGCTACTCTTCATTTAGCGCTGAAGAAACAATAACGATTGCATCCCAGCTCGCAAAGCGCCTTACGAAAGGTGATATAATAACGCTGCACGGACCTCTTGGGGCTGGGAAAACAACCTTCGCTAAAGGAATTATTTCAGCACTTTGCAATATCAGCTTACATGAAGTATCAAGCCCAACTTTTACTTACATGAACATATATACAGGGGAAAGCCCATTGCATCATTTCGATCTATACAGGATCACAAATGAAGAGCAGTTTTTTCAATTGGGTCTATGTGAATATTTAGACCAAAATGCCATCTGCCTTGTTGAATGGCCCGAAAGAATTTCCAACTACCTAAAAAAACCAACGACACAAATTACTTTAAGCTATCGTGACGCAAATGAGCGGCTGATTGAAATCACAAGAGAAACAAATGAAAAAAATTGAATTCCAAAAGACAAATTATATCCGCTCTGTGATAGAACCCAGCAACTATCCTACTTACTATAAAGGGAAAGATCATCTACCTGAAATAGCAATCGTTGGAAGATCAAATGTAGGAAAGTCCTCTCTCATCAACCACCTTACTCAAGTAAAGATTCTCGCAAAAGTATCTTCAGTTCCCGGTAAGACACAAACAATTAACTTCTATCTTGTAGATAACCAATTAAGCCTTGTTGACCTTCCTGGCTATGGTTTTTCTAAAGTAGGCTACGCCTTAAAAAAGGTATGGGCCGACTCTCTGGAAACATACCTTAAAACGCGAGAAGAACTGCAGTTAATCCTTTTACTAATCGATCTCAGGAGAACTCTTTCTGAAGATGATCGAGGCTTTATAGAGTGGGCTGCAGCTAATCAAAAACCTCTGTACTTCATCTTTACTAAAGCAGACAAGCTTTCTAAGGCAGAAAAAAAAGAGTCCCTAGAAGCCCTAGTTAAATCAATTAGTGAGATTTATCCTCTCCTACCTTTAGAATATACCGCTTACTCCGTCAAAGACATCGACTGCAGAATACAACTTCGAGAAAAACTTCAACAATTAGTAACATAAGAGATTTCCATGGGTTTACTGAAAAACGAACTATTTGTCTGCCTTGATTTAGAAACAACAGGACTTGTGCCTGAAACTGATCATATCATTGAAGTGGCAGCAGTTCTTTTCACATCTGAAGGAATAGTTAAAAGTTTTGAAACGCTCATAGACCCGGGCTGCCCTATTTCAGCAGAGTCGATGGCTATACACCATATTACAGATGATATGGTAAAAGGAAAACCAACGATTGCAGAAGTGCTCCCGCAGATTATCCAATTTGTTGGCAGACATACAATCGTAGGTCACGGCATCACTATGGATATAGCCTTCCTTGTTCAAGCCGCTAAAAAACTAAACATTCACAATAACTTAGCTACCCAACTTTTCTTTGATACCTTGCGCCTTGCCAGACTCTATGGAGAAAGCCCGACTAACTCATTACAAAAACTTCGAGAGCATTTTAATATTCCGGCTGAAGGAGCTCATCGAGCGATGAATGATGTGCTTGTAAACATTGAAGTTTTTAAATTCCTAACAGTTAATTTCAAAACTAAAGAACAAGTCTCAGAAAGACTTTCCAGGCCTATTCCCCTTAAGACTATGCCACTAGGCAAGCACAAAGGGAGACCATTTGCAGAAATTCCTGTAGAGTACCTGCAATGGGCGGTTAATAAAGATTTCGATCAAGACTTGATATTTTCCTTAAAAAACGAGCTTAAGAAAAGGAAGAAGGGAACACAGTTCGGCCAGGCGGGCAATCCTTTTGCAAATCTATAAGTGTAATTTTCAAGAATTCCACTGCTAAAATAATCTCTGTTTATTGTACTCTAGCGATCAAACTTCCACATAACGTAGCGCCTAAGATACTTTGTACAAGGAGATACTCCCAATGAAAAAACTCAGCTTAAAAGACCTAGATTTAAAAAATAAAAAAGTCCTTATCCGAGTAGATTTCAATGTTCCCTTAACAAGTAATGGCTTAATCGCCGATGCTACACGTATTCAAGAATCCATCCCTTCCATAGATTATGTTCTGAAATCAGGTGGAAGCGTAATCCTCATGAGCCACATGGGAAGACCAAAAGGAAAAAAGGATCCAGCACTCTCCCTTGCGCCTTGCGCTAAATACCTATCGGCTCTTTTAAAAACTCCTGTAAAAATGGCTCCTGATTGTATCGGCAATGAAACTGAAACTCTTGTAAAAAACATAAAACCAGGGGAAGTAATTCTACTTGAAAACCTCCGATACTATCCTGCAGAAGAAAAACCAGAACTTGACCCTTCCTTTGCAAAAAATTTAGCCAAACTTGGCGATATTTATGTAAATGATGCATTTGGCACAGCTCATAGAAAACATTCTTCTACTGCGGTTATTGCCGAATATTTCCCAGGAAAAGCCGTGGCTGGCTTCTTACTAGAAAAAGAAATAAGCGCATTAAGTAACATTCTATTGCAACCTCAGCAACCATTTTTTGCAATTGTTGGTGGATCTAAAATATCTTCTAAAATGGGAGTCCTTCTATCTCTTGCCACCAAAACTAAAGCAATTTTTATTGGCGGTGGAATGTCTTACACCTTTATGAAATCTGCAGGTCTAGGTATAGGCGACTCGATCCACGAAGACGATCAAATGCATGCAGCAAAAGATTTCTCGGAGTTTTGCAAGAGTCACTCTGTAGATTTATTTCTTCCCATTGATCTAGTTGTCGCCAGCTCTTATGGCCCTGATGCCAGAAGTCAAGTAATCCAAGTAGAAGAAGGAATACCTGATGGTTTTCAAGGAATGGATATTGGTCCTAAAACACGAGAACTTTGGAAAACAAAGCTTATCGAGGCGAAAACTATTTTTTGGAATGGTCCTTTAGGTGTTTTTGAATTCCCCAAGTTTTCTGAAGGAACGTTTACTATCGCTCGAACTATAGCCTCTTCACCTGAATGCTCTTCTATTGTTGGGGGAGGGGACTCAGTTGCAGCAATCAACCAACTCGGGCTAGCAGACAAATTCACCCATATATCTACAGGCGGCGGCGCCTCATTAGAATTTATTGAATTTGGAACTCTACCCGGAATTGAGGCATTATCAGAAAAAAAATAAATTTACTCTCAATTCGCAATATGCAAATTTAAAATTTACACTGTCAGCAGATAGGTATTTTTCATAAATTCTGCTGGCAAACTGATTGATTTATTTTAATTAAAATATGGATTTACCAGCAGATAAAACTTATAATTGAAAACAACTTTCAAACTATCATTTTGCAAAGAAATTATAAGATCTTGTTGTCAAATAAACCAAAATCCATATAATTAGAAGCATTCTATAGGATAGTCATCAAACCAATGACAAAGGCCACTAAAATGCCAAAGTTTGAGCATTCGTATCCACGGCAAACTCTTTATTGCCACTCAGAGCCTAACCTCCCCTTACTTTTGAGAGATCAGCCATGTCTATAGCCACTAATACCTCTAAGGAATTTGGTCCGATACGGTCTTTTTTATGGCCGATTCATTTTTGCGAACTAAAAAAATTCATCCCAATGCTTGGGATTTTCTTTTTTGTAGGCTTTAATTACAGCATTTTGCGTATAACAAAAGATGCTCTTGTAGTTACAGCTCCTGGTTCAGGTGCCGAGGCCCTGCCGTTTCTTAAAGTTTGGGCCATCTTGCCCATGGCATTCCTATTTACCTTTATTTTTACCAGAGTGTCAAACAAGCTCAGTCGAGAAAAAGTCTTCTACGTCATGATGAGCATTTTCATTGGTTTCTTTTTCCTCTTTGCCCTAGTTCTCTATCCTTGTAGAGACACCCTTCATCCTCATCAGTTTGCAGACACCCTCCAGAGCTACCTGCCCCTCGGACTCAAAGGTCTTGTAGCTATCTTTCGAAATTGGACCTACTCAGCTTTTTACGTAATGGCGGAGATGTGGAGCACTATTATAATGACGGTTCTTGCATGGGGATTCGCTAACGAAGTAACATCAGTTAAAGATGCTAAGCGTTATTACGGAGTGCTAGGAATCGCTATAAATATTTCTGGAATCGCAGCTGGCTATACAGTAACTATGCTATCTCAGCAAGTATTCAACCCGAACCTATTTATAGGTACAGATGCTTGGGGACAATCCATTTTCTTTATCAACGCCATAATTATTATAAGTTCACTCGCATGCGTAGCCTGCTTTAGATACATGCATAAGATCGGGTTCGGATATAACTCAGCTACTTATAAGCATCACCATGGCGAAACTAAAGTAAAAATGGGGCTTAGAAAAAACTTTGCTTATCTTGCTAAATCTAAATATCTAGTGTGCCTGGCTCTAATAGTCGTGATGTACAATATAGCGATTAACCTTGTGGAAGTTGTCTGGAAAGACCAAATGAAGCAACTCTGCCCAAATCCTAGTGAGTTCAACGCTTATATGGGACAGGTACTTACTGCAGGCGGCATCATTGCCACAATCGTCAGCATATTTATCTTAGGTACTGTCATAAGGAAATTTAGCTGGAAAACTAGTGCTCTAATTTCCCCCATTATCATGATCACGACAGGAATTGGATTCTTCTCCTTTATCCTATTTAAAGATACAAGCTTTGGAAGTGTCGCCACCTGGATTGGGGCTACACCGCTTGCAGTTGGAGTATTCTTCGGATCCCTCCAAAACTGCCTCGCAAGAGCTTCTAAATACACATTTTTCGACGCTACAAAAGAAATTGCTTTCATTCCTTTATCTAAAGAGAGCAAACTTAAAGGAAAAGCTGCCATTGATGGTGTAGGTTCTAGACTGGGTAAATCCGGTGGATCTGTCATTCACCAAGGTTTACTTATGTTCTCAGGTACCGTAGCCCTTAGCACTCCTTATGTAGCAGTTCTTCTTTTTGGTGTAATTGGAGCCTGGATGCTTGCTGTAAAAGGTCTTGGTAAGCAATTTAATATTCTAGTAAGTCAGCATGACACTCTTACTGTTCCTGAAGATGATAAGCAAAATCAAGAAATAGCTACTGGAGCCCCTGCAACAACGACAACCTAAATATAGGCTTACCCTTTCCTATATAATAGGCAAAAAGTACAGGAAATGATAAGAAGAGTTTGTTAATCACACTCAATTGGTAAGATCTGCATGGAACAATTAGTCGAATTTATTACACAGCACGCTTCAAAGGCTCATTGGTTTATTTTTTTAAGCCTACTCCTTGCAGGCTGTAATATTCCCATAAGCATTGATGTTGTTCTCATCCTAAGTGCAGTACTTGCCGCTTCTTTTGTTCCAGAACACACTTATCTCCTTTTTGGCAGCGTACTATTTGGCTGCATGTTTTCGGCTTGGATTGCCTATTTTCTAGGCAGATTTATTGGTGATAAGCTGGTAAAATTCAGATTTTTTGCAAAACTTCTTCATCCCCAAAGGCTAGAAAAACTACAAGGATTTTATTCTAAATATGGAATATGGACATTCATCATAGGAAGATTTATTCCATTTGGAGTACGTAACTGCATTTTTATGACAAGCGGAATGAGCAAAATGCCATTTAAAACATTTGCTCTAAGAGACGCTGTCGGTTGCTCAATCTGGACTACATGCTGCTTTACTGCATTTTATATGATCGGACAAAACTTCCAAACCATTTGGGAGTCAGTAAAGACGTTTAATATCATCATTTTTACAGCTTTCAGTGTGACGGGAATTATCGTCTTCTGGTATAAGCTAAAGAAAAGAAAGAGTATAGAATCCAGCGAAAAAACCCCTTAGAAAACCAATTTTCTTATCCGCCATTGAAAAAAAAACAAAAGCTTGTTCATAAGATGTTCAACTTATCCAATAGTTTATCTCTCGTAAGGGCGCCCCTTGCGCTACTTTTCTTGATGGAAAGTACAACTATCCGAATCATAGCAATCGTCTTAGCGATGATTACTGACAGCATCGATGGGTATGTTGCAAGAAGATCGAAATCGGCTTCCCGCTTTGGCGCGATCCTCGATCCAGCAATGGATAAATTCTTCGTTTATTTTGCTTTAACAGTATTCTTCTTAGAGGGCAAACTTGAACTTTGGCAGGCACTTGCCATGATTTCAAGAGACTTCTTTCTAATGTTTTTTGCCATCTATCTTTTTGCAGTAGGAGCCCTTCGGAACTATGAATACCGATCTATCCGCTTTGGCAAAATTTCTACTGCGCTGCAATTCCTAGTACTTCTTGGAATCTGCTTCAATATTGTTTTTCCAGCTGCGGTATTTCTTATATTCGTATTGCTCGGCTCACTAGCTTTTGTTGAGCTCTTTGTCCGGCTGCGAACCTCTTAGAGTTTAACTGCAGATTCAATAGCTAAGGTTTGCACTGGCATTTTTACATCTTCCTTCTCTAGTATCATATAGATACCAACTAAAATCTCTTCTTTGACTGCCAGATACTCAGAGAGCTCTATTGCAACAACATAGGCATCAAGATAGATCCCTAGAGCCGATTCATTGACTTCATTCAAAAATACTAGCGGCTCATAGCTTGGGTCAACTGAAGCGTGCTCTTTTAAAAATTCCCTGCATTTTTCTGTTACTGTTTTTAGCTTAGAGAAGTCTGCATGCCTAATGTTGATGTGCTCTAAAATTCTACGATGGGACATTCTTGATGAATTAATAACAAGTGCGTTAGAAAATATAGCGTTTGGAAGATATACCGGGCGCTTATCCTTATCTCTTATTACAGTGAGATACCAACCAATCTCTTCAACAACTAAAGGACTTTCAAGATTTTGAGAGGGAAGGATAATCTGATCTCCTACTAAAAAAGGGCGAGTAATCGAAAGCATAAGCCCACCACAAAAATTACTAATTACGTCTTTTGCCGCAAAGCCGACTGTAGCCGCGCCGATTCCTCCAAAGGCAAGAAGAGGCCATATGTCTAGCTGAAATACCTGTAAAATAATAAGTATTGATAAGATGTAAATTACCATTGAAAGGAGCTTACCTAGTGTGTGGCCGAGTCCAGAAGAAACCATCTTTGGGTGGTATTGCAATACATGGAGTACATGCTTTTTCCAGCGAATAGCCATCCACGTGATGCAAATAACAAAAATTGAACTAATAAAGGGTCTGGAGGATTCAGCGAAATTTGTAAGATCAAACCTCTTAGCCAAAATATGAATGATGTAATAGACAGCAAGAGCTGCGCAAAGGACCTTAAAGGGTGTTAAAATAATTGAATCAATCTTGCAAGTCCAAGAAGAGGGGTGGCTTTCCTCTTTGCGACTAATTTTTTTTATAAAAACAGTCACAACCCATTGTAAAACCAGAAGGCCTGTTAGACCTAAAAAAATCTCTACCATCCACATCGAGCTCTTATCGATAAGAGTCGAATAATTAATACTGTAGGATTTATCCATAATCCCTCCCCCTTTTCTTTTAGGTTACAAAGCAAAATCGCACGCGTCAAGACTAATATTGTAG